>JAESFX010000274.1_pt1 | contig 29294 bp, 26 predicted proteins | sample 9269501 | NCBI WGS metagenome assembly JAESFX01 (sample SAMN14515570, study PRJNA621655) | algae metagenome | isolation source: Desmonostoc geniculatum HA4340-LM1 and co-occurring heterotrophs from cave... | place: USA: Maniniholo cave, Kauai, Hawaii | collected 2009-07-28
AGCGTTTGCGGATAGACCCCACCCCAACCCCTCCCCTGAAGGGGAGGGGCTTAAGGAGACTGCATGACCCAATATGTATATCGTTTCGGTGGCGGGGTTTCGGACGGGGACGATAGCGTCCGCGGCAACAAGAACCTGCTCGGCGGCAAGGGCGCGAACCTCGACGGCATGGCCTCGATCGGCCTGCCGGTGCCTCCCGGGTTCACGATCACCACTGAAATGTGCACGGCCTATTATGCGAACGGCCAGAGCTTTCCCGAAAGCGTCCGTGAAGAGGTCGCGAATGGGCTTGCACATATCGAACAGGTAACAGGCCGCAAATTCGGCGACGCGGCCAATCCGCTGCTCGTCTCCGTCCGCTCCGGCGCGCGCGTATCAATGCCGGGGATGATGGACACCGTCCTCAATCTCGGACTGAACGACCAAACCGTAGAAGGCCTCGCAACCTCGTCGGGTGATGCGCGTTTTGCCTGGGACAGCTATCGCCGTTTCATCCAGATGTATGCCGATGTGGTGCTCGAACTCGATCATGGCGCATTCGAGGAGGCGCTGGAGATCGCCAAGGAAGACAATGGCTATTATCTCGACACCGAATTGTCCGCAGATGATTTGAAGGCCTTGGTTGCCGAATATAAGAAACTGGTCGAGGCCGAATGGGGCAAGCCTTTCCCGCAGGATGTGCATGACCAGTTGTGGGGCGCGGTAGGCGCGGTATTCGGTTCCTGGGAATCGGATCGCGCCAAGGTCTATCGCCGCCTCAACTCCATTCCCGGCGACTGGGGCACGGCGGTCAATGTGCAGGCGATGGTGTTCGGCAATATGGGCGAGACGTCGGCCACCGGTGTTGCCTTCACCCGCGACCCGGCCACAGGCGAGAACGCTTATTACGGCGAATATCTAATCAATGCGCAGGGCGAAGACGTCGTCGCGGGCATCCGCACGCCGCAATATCTGACCCAAGCGGCGCGCGAGAAAGCGAATGCGAAACCGCTGTCGATGGAAGAGGCGATGCCCGGCGTTTATGCGGAGCTGGCGCGCGTGTTCGACATTCTCGAAACGCATTACCGCGACATGCAAGACATCGAATTCACCGTCGAGCGCGAGAAGCTGTGGATGCTGCAAACCCGGTCGGGCAAGCGTACCGCCAAGGCCGCGCTGAAGATCGCCGTCGATATGGCCGAGGCTGGCGTCATTACCAAGGACGAGGCGGTGCTCCGCGTCGATCCGATGGCGCTCGACCAGCTGCTGCACCCGACGCTCGATCCGGATGCGGCGCGCGACGTGCTGACCAGTGGCCTTCCCGCGTCGCCCGGCGCGGCGTCGGGCAAGATCGTCTTCGACGCCGATACCGCCGAAAAATGGAACGAGCGCGGCGAGGCCGTCATCCTCGTCCGTGTCGAAACGTCGCCTGAGGACATTCACGGCATGCACGCCGCCAAAGGCATACTCACCGCGCGCGGCGGGATGACGAGCCACGCCGCAGTCGTCGCACGCGGCATGGGGCGGCCTTGCGTTTCGGGGGCGGGGAGCCTGCAGATCGATGCCAGCGGCAAGACGCTGCGGATCGGCGAGCGGACCTTGGCCGAGGGCGACATCCTCACGCTCGACGGCTCGACCGGCGAGGTGATGGCGGGCGAAGTCGCGACGATCCAGCCCGAGCTGGTCGGTGATTTCGGTACTTTGATGGCCTGGGCCGATACGGGCCGCCGGATGAAGGTCCGCGCCAACGCCGAAACGCCGCACGACGCGCAGACCGCACGCGATTTCGGCGCGGAGGGCATCGGTCTCTGCCGCACCGAGCACATGTTCTTCGACGCAGGCCGCATCACCGCCGTGCGCCAGATGATTCTGGCCGACGACGAAAAGGGCCGCCGCGCCGCGCTCGACAAATTGCTGCCCGAACAGCGCAAGGACTTTGGCGAAATCTTCGAGGTGATGGCGGGGCTGCCCGTTACCATCCGCCTGCTCGACCCGCCGTTGCACGAATTCCTGCCACACGAAGAATCGGAATTTGCCGATGTCGCGGAAGCTGCAGGTGTGGGTATCGAGGTGCTCAAGCAACGCGCGATGGAACTGCACGAAGTCAACCCGATGCTCGGCCATCGCGGATGCCGTCTTGGCGTGACCTATCCCGAAATTTACGAGATGCAGGCGAGGGCGATTTTCGAGGCCGCTTGCTCACTGGCCGTCGCGCCGGTCCCGGAAATCATGATTCCGCTCGTCGGCACGAAGCGCGAGCTCGAACTGATGAAGGATGTCGTCGACAAGGCCGCCGAGGCCGTCTTCGCCGAACAGGGCAAGCGTATCGACTATCTGGTCGGCACAATGATCGAACTCCCGCGCGCTGCACTAATGGCCGATGAAATCGCCGAAGTCGGGGCGTTTTTCAGCTTCGGCACCAACGACCTCACGCAAACCACACTGGGCGTTTCCCGCGACGATGCCGCGCGTTTCTTGACGCATTATGTCGACAAGGGCATCTACGCCCGCGACCCGTTCGTCAGCCTTGATGTCGAAGGTGTCGGCCAGCTCATCGAAATCGCCTCCACCAAGGGCAGGGCAACCCGCCCCGACATCAAGCTCGGCATCTGCGGCGAACATGGTGGCGATCCGGCGAGCATCGCCTTCTGCGAAACGACTTGCCTCGATTATGTCAGCGCCTCACCCTACCGCGTGCCGATAGCGCGACTTGCTGCGGCGCAGGCAGCATTGAGCAAGTAGTTTTGTTTCGCGCAGAGACGCAGAGAAATGGGATCTCTCTGCGCCTCTGCGTCTCTGCGCGAAAAATGAACAAATTTGAGGTTGCCAATATTGGGTTACCAGCCTAATGGCACGCCTCCACGCACCCGTAGCTCAGCTGGATAGAGCATCAGACTACGAATCTGAGGGTCGGGCGTTCGAATCGCTCCGGGTGCGCCATTCCTCTCTTCAACTCACATCTCGTCATCCTGAACTCGTTTCAGGATAACAAGCGGCGGTTCGTTATCCTGAAACAAGTTCAGGATGACGATTGACGGGGAATTTGATTAAGAGGAACGCATGACTACCGACGCCAAATCCGCCATCGTCCTTCTGTCCGGTGGCCTCGACTCGATGGTCGTCGCCGGGCTGGCGCGCGAGGCGGGCTATGCGTTGGTTGCACTCACCATCGACTATAACCAGCGCCACCGGATCGAACTGGAAAGCGCCGCGCGGATTGCCGCGCATCTGGGCGCGGTAGAGCATATCGTGCTGCCGCTCGACCTGACACGCTTCGGCGGCTCGGCGCTGACGGCGGATATCGACGTGCCAAAGGATGGGGTCGAAGAACACGCCATTCCCGTCACCTATGTTCCCGCGCGCAACACGATATTCCTCTCGCTCTGCCTTGGCCTTGCCGAAGCACGCGGCGCGCGCGATTTGTGGATCGGGGTGAATGCGCTCGATTATTCTGGCTATCCCGATTGCCGTCCGGAATTCATCCGCGCCTTCGAGGATATGGCGAACCTTGCGACCAAGGCGGGCGTGGAAGGTGACAGCTTCACCGTCCACACGCCATTGCTGCACATGACCAAGGCCGATATCGCGCGCGAAGCGGCGCGGCTTGGGTTGGACGCAGGCATGAGCTGGTCCTGCTACGATCCTTCATCCGACAGCGTTTCTGGTGTTCTGGGGGCCTGCGGCCAATGCGACGCCTGCCGCCTGCGTGCCAAGGGTTTTGCCGATGCGGGGCTGGAAGATCCGACATGCTACGCGGTAACCTAAATCCTCCCCGGAACGGGGAGGTGGCGCGTGCAAAGCGCGTGACGGAGGGGGCCCTCCGTCGTGCGTTGCGCTTGTCGGCCAGCCCCCTCCACCACCAGCCTGCGGCTGGCGGTCCCCCTCCCCGTTCCGGGGAGGATGCATGAGCTACGCGGTCAAGGAGATTTTCCTGACTTTGCAGGGCGAGGGCGTCCACGCCGGTCGCCGCGCCGTGTTCCTGCGCTTTGCCGGATGCAATTTGTGGAGCGGGCGCGAGGAGGATCGCGAGAACGCCATCTGCAAATTCTGCGATACCGATTTTGTCGGCATGGATGGTGAAAATGGCGGACGCTACGAGCCCGAGGCATTGGCTGCCAAGGTTGCCGAGCTTTGGCACGGAGGCGTGGACAATCGTTATGTCGTGATGACGGGCGGCGAGCCGATGCTTCAGGTCGATGATGCCATTATCGACGCGCTCCACGCCCAAGGCTTCACCATCGCCATCGAAAGCAACGGCACCTTGCCCGCGCATCCGCGCATCGACTGGGTCTGCATCAGCCCCAAGGCCGGCTCCGAAACCGTGCAACGCAGCGGCGACGAATTGAAGCTCGTCTGGCCGCAAGCGGGCAGCGATACCGACATGATGGAAAGCTGGGATTTCACCAATTTCCTGATCCAGCCGATGGACTCGGGTAGTCCTGAGTCGAATGCAGCTAACGTCCAAGCCGCGACGCGCTTCATCATGGATCACCCCAAATGGCGCTTGTCCTTGCAAAATCACAAGATTTTGGGCCTGCCCTGACGGCATGGTAAACCCCTTTGACAGCCGCCGCGAGAAATGACAGTCTTGCACGCGGAGAGTTAGGGGAGAGTATGATGGCAAAAGCCGAAACCGCGACGCATGCGCGCCCGCGCAGATGTTTTGCAAAGCGCATCAGCGACCATGTCGCGATCGCGCTGGTAGTCTACACGCTGGCGCTGATTTTCGTCACCTCGCCCGCGATGCACTCCGAAGGCACGTCGATCCTTCCCTATTTTGCGCTAGTCGGCTTTGTCGCGATGGTCATTCCCGCCTGCCGCAATATGGAGCGCCGCTGGCAGGTCTACGAGAAACAGGGATCGGGAGAGGTCAGCTTGGATGCACGGTTTACCGCCGACCGCATCAAGCTTTGGGTCGCGGCAATCGGGATACCCATCTTGCTTGCGATCCTGTTCACGATTTTCTGAAATTGACCCTTATCCGCCCCGCGCCTAAGCGGAGGTGATGTTAAAGCCCCAAGAAGCGCTCGACCGCGCGCAAAATCTCGTATCGCAAGCAATCAAGGCCGGGGCAGATGCTGCCGACGCCGTCTATGTCTGCGACGCTTCGACCGAGGTGCAGGTCAGGCTCGGCGCGCTCGAGGATGTCGCGCGGTCGGAAGGCGAGGAGATCGGCCTTCGCGTGTTCGTCGGCCAGCGTTCGGCAACGATTTCCTCATCGAACATGAACCCCGCGATCTTGGCGGGGCTCGTAATCCGCGCCATCGACATGGCGAAAGAAGCACCCGAGGACCAATATGCGGGGCTGGCGCCGCAGGACCGCCTGCTCAAGGGCGACCTTCCCGATCTCGATGCCGATGACGGGCTAGACCCGGACCCGGCATCGTTACGCGCCGCCGCGCTCGAATGCGAGGATGCCGCGCGCGCCATTCCGGGCGTGACCAACAGCGAAGGCGCGGGCGCGAGTGCGGGCCGCTCGATCTTTGCGCTGGCGACCAGCCACGGCTTTGCGGGTGTGAAATCCTCGTCGGGCTATGGCATTTCGGCCAGCGTGCTTGCGGGCGAGGGCGATGCCAAGGAGCGCGATTATGACTGGCGTTCTGCACGGCACCTGGCCGATCTTGACAGCGCGGTTGCCATAGGTCGGCGTGCAGGCGAGCGTGCGGTGGCACGGGTCAATCCCGCAACGATCAAGAGCGGGCAGATGCCGGTGGTTTTCGATCCGCGCGTCGGGAGTTCGTTCGTCGGCCATTTGCTCGGCGCGATTTCCGGTTCGGCGATTGCGCGCAAGACGAGTTTCCTGCTGGATGCCAGCGGCGCGCAGTTGTTCGACAGCAGCATCTCGATCATCGACGACCCGCACCGCAAGCGCGGGCTGGGTTCGAAAGCATTCGATGGCGAAGGCCTGCCCACTGCGCGGCGTTCGATCATCGACAAGGGCGTGCTGACCGGCTGGCTCATGGAAAGCGCTTCCGCGCGGCAATTGGGGATGGAGCCGACCGGTCATGCCAGCCGCGGCGTCAGTGGCGCGCCGGGTGTGAGCGCTTCGAACATCCATCTGGAGGGCGGCACGGTGAGCGCCGCAGAGTTGATCGCCGACATAAAGCATGGCGTTTACATCCACGAACTGGCCGGGCAGGGCGTCAATCCGGTAACAGGCGACTATAGTCGGGGCGCAGCGGGTTTCCTGATCATCGACGGCGAAATCGCCGGTCCGGTGAGCGAGTTCACCATCGCCGGGAACCTCAAGGAAATGTTCGCCGCGATGACCGCCGCCAACGATCTCGAATTCATCCGCAGCAACAATGTGCCGACGCTGCGCATCGACGGCATGATGATCGCGAGTGCCTGAGCGAGCCCTTGACCGTGACGCGGTGATTGCCACCACGCAGGAGGCGGCAGCACTTGCCTTCCAAAGCTGGCGCGATGGTGCGGCCCCCGACACCAAGGTCTGGGAAAAGAGCAAGGGCCATCCGGTCAGCGATATCGATATGGCAGTCGATGCGCTGTTAAAGACACGGCTCGCCGACATTTTGCCCGAAGCGGCGTGGCTGTCGGAGGAAACCGTGGACGATCCGGCACGGCTCTATGCGCGGCTGTTATGGCTGGTCGACCCCATCGACGGCACGCGCGACTATGTGCGCGGGCGCAGCGGCTGGTGCGTATCGGTAGCGCTGATTGCCGACGGGCAGCCGGTCTTTGCGGTGATGGCGGCTCCGGCGCAGGACAAGCTCTGGGTGGCAGCAGACGGCGAAGGCGTGACGTGCAATGGCGACAGGCTATCCGGCAGTACGCGAACCGATTTCGCCGGCTCCCGCGTTCCGGCCGATGACCTCCCCAAAATCGACCGCGATCTGGTCACCGTGACTAAGCCCAACAGCATCGCGATGCGTATGACAATGGTCGCCTGCGACCGCGCCGATCTGGTCGCGAGCCTTCGCTGGGGCAATGAATGGGACATCGCGGCGGCGCATCTGGTCGCGCAGGAGGCGGGCGCGATAGTGAGTGATGCCTTGGGCAGGCCGATTGTCTACAACAAGCGCGAGCCGCTCGACTTCGGCCTGATCTGCTGCGCGCCGGGGATACACAAAGAGGCGGTGGAGCGATTGGCGGAGCGGGCTTCATCACTTCTATCGTCATCCTGAACTTGTTTCAGGATAACGAGGCGACGGCAGCGTGTTATCCCGAAACGAGTTCGGGATGACGAATCGTGGGGTTGGACCTAGTCCACAACCCGTCCCGATCCATCTCGCGCGGGTTATTTGCCGTCGCATCGACAAAAGCCTTCCTCACCCAGCGAAATTTCTCCGGGCGGCTGGTGAAGATGCGCTGGTCCCACGCATGCTCGCCCGAGTTGCGCACCTTCCGCGCGATCTCGCCATAAATCCCGGCTGCCGACAGCACCGCCCAGCGCGCGCGGAAGGGCAGGGCGGTCGCACCGACCCGCGCCGATGCCTCATATTGCTCCGCCTCGTCGGCCAGCCAGCGGCCCATCAGCGCCAGTTTCTTGCGGTTATGCGGGCGCATATGTTCGCCCGGCGCGATGTCGAGCGTCGCCAGCCAGTCGTCGGGCAGATAGCAGCGCCCGGCCAGATCGTCCTCGGATATGTCGCGCGCGATATTGGCAAGCTGGAAGGCAAGGCCGAGGTCGCAGGCGCGGTCGAGCGTTGTATCATCGTCGGGCGAAACGCCCATCACCACCGCCATCATCACCCCCACGGCTCCGGCGACATGATAACAGTAGCGATAAAGATCGCTTTCGCGGCGCGGATGCCAGTCGGCGGCGTCGAGCGCGAAGCCCTCGATGACATCATCCGCCATAGCCCGAGTCAGCCCGCATTCGCGCGCGACCACGCCCAGGCAATCGAAAGCCGGTTCGCCGGTCGGTTTGCCGGCGAAAGCTTTGGCGGTAAGCTCGCGGATCGCCGCCAGCCGCGCTTGCGGATCGGCCACCGCCTCCATCGCCCCGCCATGATCCTGCCCGTCGGCCATGTCGTCGCATTTACGGCACCAGGCGTAGAGCAGCCACACCCGCTCGCGCGTGGTCTTATCGAACAGGCGGCTGGCGAAACGGAATGACTTCGACCCGCGCCTTATGCTTTGCTCGGCGAAAGCAACGAGCGCAGCGCGGTCGCTCAAAGATCGTCCGCTTTCATCTGGAAAATCGACTTGTGCGGGACATAGGCCGCCATCTTGTCCAGCAAGCCGTCGAGATGATCGTCGACAATCATGATCCCGGCATGCTGCGGGCGGATGAAGCCCACGTCGATCATATGCCGGTTGAACCCCACCAACTGGTCGTAAAAGCCGGCGACGTTCAAAACACCCACCGGCTTCTGATGATAGCCAAGCTGCGACCAGCTGATCGCTTCCCATAATTCATCCATCGTCCCGACCCCGCCCGGGATGGTGATGAAACCGTCGGAGAGGTCGGTAAAGCGCGCCTTTCTCTCATGCATACCCGAAACGACATGCAATTCGGTACAGCCGCGATGCGCCACTTCCGCATCGACCAGCGCTTCCGGAATAATCCCGATAACCTCGCCGCCCGCTTCGAGGGCTGCGTCGGCGACCGCACCCATTAGCCCGAGCCTGCCGCCGCCATAAACAACGCCGATGCCGCGCCCAGCCAATGCCTTGCCCACGGCGCGCGCGGATTCGATATAGACCGGGTTTTCAGGCGTTGCCGAACCGCAATAGACCGCCAGACGCTTCACTTCATATCCTCCAATATCAACGCTGCCGTCGCTTTCGCGCTGCCCACCACGCCGGGAATTCCGGCACCGGGATGCGTGCCTGCGCCGACGAAGTAAAGGTTGGGAATCATATCGTCGCGGTTGTGTGCGCGGAAAAATGCGCTTTGCCAAAGGACGGGTTCCAGACTGAACGCACTCCCCAAATGCGCCGACAGGTCGCGGCCGAAATCGGCGGGGGTGTAGTGGAAGCTGGTAACGATGCGGCTGCGGATATCGGGGATCAGCCGCCGTTCGAGTTCGTCGAGGATACGCTCCTTCATCGCCTCGCCGACATCGCCGTCCCAGTCGAGCGGCGCCTTGCCCATATGGGCAACGGGGGCGAGCGCGTAAAAGGTCGAATGGCCTTCGGGTGCAAGGCTCGCGTCGGTGACGGTCGGGTGGTGCAGATAGAGCGAGAAATCGGCGGGCAAGATGCCGGTCTTGTAGATATCGTCGAGCAGCCCTTTGTAGCGCGGGCCGAACAGGATCATATGGTGCGGAATGCCGGGCCATGTGCCCTTGATGCCCAAGTGCAGCACGAACAAGGAAGGCGACCAGCTTTTGCGCTTGAGCGACTTCGCCGCGCGTTCGCCGCGTTTGTTGCCGGTCAACAAATCCTTGTAGGTGTGCATCAGGTCGCCGTTCGAAGCGGCGACATCGCAGTCCATCCGCCAGCCCGATTTGGTACGCACCCCAATGACCTTGTCACCGCGTGTTTCGATTTCTGCAACCGCATCGCCGAGCCGCAATGTCCCGCCCAGCCGCTCGAAGTGCGCCGCCATCGCCGCCACCAGCCGGTTGGTGCCGCCCTTGGCGAACCAGACGCCGCCATCTTTCTCGATGGTATGGATGAGCGCGTAAATCGCGCTGGTCGACATCGGATTGCCGCCCACCAGCAAGGTGTGGAAGGACAATGCTTCGCGCAGTTTCTCGTTTTGCACATAGGATGACACGATCGAATAAACCGACCGCCACGCCTGATATTTCATCAAAGCCGGCGCGGCCTTCACCATCGACGCAAAATCGAGAAACGCTACCGAGCCGAGCTTCTGATAGCCTTCCTTGTATACCCCTTTGGAATATTCAAGGAAACGGCGGTAGCCTTCTACATCGGCAGGCTCGAGCTTCTCGATTTCGGCTTTCAACCCCGGCGCATCGTTCGAATAATCGAAATTGGTGCCGTCGGCCCAGTTCAGCCGGTAAAAGGGAAAGACCGGCATCAGCTCGATATCATCCGCCATTGTGTGGCCGGACAAGTCCCATAATTCTTCGAGGCAGGGCGGGTCGGTAATGACCGTTGGTCCGCCATCGAAAGTAAAGCCGTCCTTCTCCCAAAAATAGCCACGCCCGCCGGGCTTGTCGCGGGCCTCGATGACCGTCGTTGCCACGCCTGCCGACTGCAAGCGGATGGCAAGCGCCAACCCGCCAAATCCGGCACCGATGATCGCCGCTGTCTTCGTCATTTCTTCTTCTTGCTCCGGATCGCGGTGATGGCTTTCCCGATGGGAATCGGCGGCTTGCCAGACAATATGCGCGCCTTGTCGCCGCCGGTCGTCTTCCCCGCATAGAAGCGCTCGATCAATCCGGGCTTTAGCCTGTAGAAACGCTCGAGAATTTTATAGCGATCCGTTGTGTCGGCACCGCGGAACAGCATCCGGTTGAGCATCCGGTAGAATTTCCCGTTCTGCCAATGCTCCTGCGCACGCTGGCGCATCAGCATGTTGAGCTTGTCGCCGTCAAGGTCGGGCTGCTGCGCAATGAAGATCGCGTTGCGCACCGCGTCGGGCAACGAATAGCTCGTCACTGCCTGGAAAAATGCCCCGCGTGCCCCGACCTTCGCCGTCCGCCCGCTGCCGCTTGCCCAATAGCTTTCGAGATCGCCGCCCATCACGACCGGCAGCACGCCGTTTTCCTCGCGCAAGACACGCTCGACCTTCCAGCCCTTGCCGTCGGCATATTGCGCGATACGCTGTCGATAACGGCGCGGGTCATGGTCGGGCTTGTCGCTGTAATAAGTGTCCTCGACAAAGACCTTGTCCATGCCGAACGGCAGCACATAGACGAAACGATAGCCGTCATGCTGCTCGACCGTGGCGTCCATCACGATTGGACGGGTCAGATTGTGCGGCTCGGACAATTGCATCAACTGCCCGGTGAATTTCTGCCAGCCGCAATCGAGGTGGTTGAAATCGCCGCCGCCGCGCGCGTCGATAACGCCGCCTGCATTGATCCGCTGCGCGCCATCGAGCACAACCAGTCGCGGCGAAACCGACTTCACCTCGCGACCGGCCATCAATGCTTCCTTGGGCAGATTATGCCGCAGGACCCAGTCGAGCCGCTCGGACTCGATGCTGTAATAAATATTGTCCAGCGTGCGGCTATGCGCGGGGAAATGCACTTCATATCCGGACCAGCCATAAGTCACCAGCGGCGCGGTCAGCCAGCGATGCTCTGGGAGAATGTCGCTGGCGAAATAGCTCCAGATATGGTTGCCGCCGAAATGCTCGCCCTGCTCGATCAGCACGATCTTGAGTTCGGGCCTCAGCCGCGCGAGGGCCAGCGCGATCAGGCCACCGGCAAGCCCGCCGCCGACAATCGCCAGGTCGCATTTGAAGTTTTCGCGCGTCACGGCCCGGCCCTAGCGCAGGGGATTACCAAGGGAAAGGCTTGTCCCAAGGAAATACACAGCTTTCTGGGCGGTTGACATTCGGGCGAGGGAAGGGGAGCAACGGGGCATGGCGCATAAGGCAAAGGTCATCGCAATCTACAGCCTGAAGGGCGGGGTGGGCAAAACCACCTTGTCGGTCAATCTGGCGGCGGAAGCGGCGCTGCGGCGCGACCGCAAGACGTTGCTGTGGGATCTCGACCCGCAATCTGCGGCGAGCTTCATCCTGGGCCATGAACCGGAGAAAAAGCCCAAGGCACGCTCGGTGTTCGAACGCGATATCGAGCCTGAAAAGCTGATTGCCCAAACCGCTATCCCGGGCCTCGACCTGCTCCCCGCCGACATCTCGCTGCGCGGACTGGACGGTTTTTTATATACCCTTGGCAAGAAAAAGCGGTTGGCGAAAATTGTCGAGACAATCAGCGGCCAGTATGACCGGATTTTTCTCGACTGCCCGCCTGGCCTCACCGAAACCAGTGAGCAGATGATGCGTGCGGCGGATATCATCATCGTGCCGGTCATCCCTTCGCCGCTGTCGCAACGCGCCCTCGACGATGTCGTCGCGCATCTGAAGGAGCATCATAAGGGCCACGCTCCGTTGCTGCCGGTTTTCTCGATGGTCGACCGCAGGCGCAACCTCCATCTTACGGCGACCTCTGCTAATGCCGACTGGCCGCGTATCCCTATGGCCAGCGCGGTCGAGCAGATGGCGGTACAGCGCGCGCCCGTCGGCAGCTTCGCGCACCGCTCGCCTGCAGGAGAGGCTTTTCACATGCTGGCTGGTGCGATCGAGCGTAAACTGGGCAAGTCGAAGGATTGATGCTGCTAGGGGAAGGTGCCTGATGCGCAGAAAATGGCTATGGGCGGCCGTCGGGCTGGCGGTGCTTGGAGGCATTGCCGGTTACGCAAGGCGCGATGCAATCACCATGGCGCTGTTCACCCGCGCTGTCGAATCGACAATGACGCGCAACCCGATCGCAAAGCTCGACCCAAGGGCGTTGCATGTCGGCTTTTGCGGTACGGGTTCGCCGCTCCCCAGCCGCGATCGCGCCGCCGCTTGCACGGTCGTCATCGCCAACGGCAAATTGTTCGTATTCGATATGGGCGAAGGCTCGGGCGAGACGCTGGCGCTTATGGGCATGCCGCTGGGCAGGATTGAAGGCGTATGGCTGACGCATTTGCACAGCGACCATTTTGAAGGCCTGGGTCCGTTCACACTCCAACGCTGGGCAGGAACAAGCGCGACAACGCCGCTGGCGGTATTCGGGCCGGAGGGCGTTGCCGAAATTACCGACGGCCTGAACGCTGCGTACCGCATCGATTCCACTTACCGCATTGCCCATCATGGCGAGGCAGTCGTGCCGCCATCGGGTGCAGGTATGACCGGCTCGGCAATCGATCCCGGCGTCGTTTACGACAAAGGCGGCGTCCGCATCACCGCCTTCGCGGTCGATCACACGCCCGTTGCCCCTGCTTACGGCTATCGTGTCGATTATAATGGGCGCAGCGTCACGATTAGCGGCGACACCGACATGACACCTGCATTGGCGCAAGCAGCAAAAGGCAGCGACCTGCTGGTCAGCGAACTGCTATCGCGCCGCATGGTGAAGGCATTGGAGGCAAGCGCAAGCAAGGCAGGCAACGCAAACCGCGCCAAAATCTTTGCCGACATCCAGGATTATCATATCAGCCCCGAACAGGCCGCCCGTGTCGCCAGGGAGGCCGGCGTCGGCATGCTTGCCTTCACCCATGTGGTTCCATCAGTGCCGGCTTTCATGGAAGGCGCGCTGGTCGGCGATGCAGCAGATCATTTTGATGGTGAAATCAAGGTGATGCATGATGGCGACCTTATCACGATCGCCAACAAGCGCCGTTACGACACGCAATCGCTGCTCGATTGAAAAAACGGGCCGGAGATTGCTCCCCGGCCCGCTCCGTTCAGGAAACTCGGGAGACTGCCTGAGTCTCCCTGACGGATTCCTAGAACTCCCCGGCCACGCCCACGCGCGCGCCGAGGCTGTCGCCGCCCGCGTAGGAAATGCCTCCCGTGACCGCGAACGGGTTTTCGGTGTTTGCGCGATAGGCGAAGGAAAGCCCGATGGCATATTCATTACGGAACGTAGCCGCATTGAGCGCATAGCTGACCCCGCCGACATTGGACGGCATCGGAGCAGTCGTTAGCGCCAGTGCCGTTGCCGACCCCCGCCGCGCATCGCGCCGGTCCTTGTCGGTCAGCGCGAACAGCTCGCTGATTTGCGCGCTGTGCAACTGGGTCAGCGATTGCAGCGCCGGGATGGCCCCGATGCTGAGCGATTCCAGCGCAGTCAGGCGGCTGTTCTGCGTCGTGTTCAGCGTCTGGATCGCCGCTATCTGCGCATCCTGCGTGACATTGGTAGCAACCGCCGCATTGGCCGTTGCCTGTGCGGCATTGGCACTGGTCAGCGCGGCATTGGCCGTGCCTTGTGCGGTTGCCGCATTGGCGAGCGCGGTGTTTGCCGCCGTCTGCGCGGTTGCTGCATTGGCGAGCGCGGCGTTCGCTGTAGACTGTGCGCCATCCGCCGTCGTCTGCGCAGCGGCTGCGGCCGCTTGTACGGCGAACAACTGGCCGCCATTGACCGCATCGGTGCTGCCCGCTGCGACCGTGCCGTTGGCGACATTCACGATCCGCCGTTCGCCGCCGACAAAGCCAACCGAGAAGGTGTTGGCGATGTTGGCAATCGAGCCGTTGCCGATGGCGATGGCGCCAGCGGCGGTAGCTTGCGCGCCGCTGCCAATGGCAACCGCATCGTCTGCGGTAACTTGGGTATTGACGCCAAGCGCTGTGCCATTGGCACCCGACACTTCGCTGTTGGCACCAATGGCGGTGCCACCAACGGCATTTGTTTCGGCGCGACCGCCGACCGCCGTCTGGTTGCCGCCCGCGCTGACGACATCGCCCGGCGTGTTGATGGCAAAGCCCAGACCCGCCCGCGCGGTCGTGCCTATCGCAACGGTGTTCGACCCGATAGCGACGGCACCTGCACCATTGGCAACGGCACTGTTGATACCGGCATTTACCGGCGTTGCGGTGCCGCCGAAACGGGCGATGGCGGTGTTGCCGATGGCGACAGCATTGTCGCTGCTGATGGCGTTATAGCCGATTGCGATTGTTGCGAATAATGGATTGGCCGGGCTTGGGCCGATTGCTTGTGCGCCCGAGCCGAGGGCGATGCCGCCAGCTTGGGTGATAAGGGTGTTCGCACCGACCGCAGTTGCATCCGGAGAGCTGATATTGGAATTGGCACCGACAGCGGTTGCGTTATTCTGGTTCGCCTCCGCACGGCCACCGATAACGGTGATGTTGCTGCCCGCAGTCACCGGTGAATTCGGTGTGTTCAGCGTGAAGCCGTTGCCCGCACGCGCCGTCGTGCCGATGGCGATGGTGTTCGACCCGACCGCAACCGCCCCGGCGCCGACGGCTACAGCGGAATTGATGCCGATATTTGGCGGATTGGCGGTGCCGCCGAAGCGCGCAATGGCCGAATTGCCGATGGCAACCGCGTTGTCATTCGCAATTGTGTTGTAACCGACTGCTACCGAGGCGAAATTCGGGCTGGTGGTGCTGGGTCCGCCAGCGGTCGCATTCTTGCCGACAGCGGTGCTGCCATTTCCCGTCGCGGTCGAATCCTCGCCGCATTCGGTGGTATTGGCGACGGCGGGGTTTGTGTTGCACTCCGGCGTCGCATCGGCCCAGGCCGGGCTGACGATGGCGGCAACCATTGCCGCTGCTGAAATCGATGCACATTTGATGATAAGTTGGTATTTCATGGTCAGTCTCCCAGTTGGAACGAAGAGCGTTCACACAGCTTCGGAGATTGATTTGCGTCGCACCCCCGGCTGAGCGTCAGCCTGTTTGCGACCCATGAAATGCCGAAAAAGGAATACCCCTGTTCCGGTAACCCGGTCCAATCTGTCCGCCGCCTTTTTGGCTTCCGGAAAAATCCACGGTCCGAGTCGGTTTCTAACTAGGGTTTTTGATAACTCCCGCATTGGAAGAATCCGACATCGACCGTGTCAGGTGAAGTTGCCGTGCAAGCCGGAGGCGTCTCTTGCCCCCGGCCTGCGCCCGGTCCGGCCACCCGGGTCGCATTAGATGGCCGCTCCAAGCTTATGGCTCGGTCCTTTTCGCGATTCGGCGGCTGAGTCGCACTACCCGAACGGGGAGTATCTGAAGTTTCAGGGTTAAACTGCGGGTAACGGCTTGCCCCAGCCCAAGGGTGCCTCGCGCAGCAAGGCTACCAGCTCGGTCTGGTTTGACAGTCCTGTCTTCGCATAAATGCTTTTGAGCAGATATTTGCCTGCCTCGTTCGAGACGCCGCGCGCCCGTGCATAGCCATGTACACCCGAACCCTCGACCAGAAACGCCGCGAGCCGCGCTTCTGCCGCCGTCAGCCCGAAGCCGTCCTGCAACGCGCCCATCGTTTCGTCCGAAATGTCCATCCGCTGGCCGCCGATTATCATCAGCGCGGCGCCACTTGCGCGGTTGGCGAACTGGTCGCGCTGCGCCGGGCTGATAGCAAGTGCCGAGAGCAGCAAGCGCCCGCCTTCCTTGCCCGTGACGGAAAAAGTGAAAGAGCGGTCGCCGCATTTCCCAGTCGCCATTGCCTGCAACTGCTGGACGGTGGCAGGGTCGCTGACCCTGATGCGATCGCGCAGCAGGGCAAAGCCATCCTCCTGTTCGAGCAAGGCCTGCGCCTGTGCATTGGCGAGCAGCAGTTCGAGATCCGGCCCGAGCGCCATGACGCAATAGGGCGAGCTGTCGAGCAGGTCGGTCGCCGCTGCCGCGCGCATATCGGCCTCGCCGATCCGCCGGCTGATCCGCGCCGCGCGCTGCACATGCGGGGTTAGTCGTTCGATTGCCTCACGCAGGTCGCCCGGGTCGAGGTCGGGCGGGCCGGGGCAGACAAAGCCCATATGGTCCGCCCCCTGCCGGTCGAGATTGCCGATGATCGCGACTTCGAAGCCCCAGGGTTTGAGGAAATGGTTGTAAAAGGGCGTTGAACGAAATTCTTCCCGGCCGATCAGTTCGTCGCTATGCACCACCCGGCCCAAAGGCAGGTCATGCCCGCGGATCGACCAGGGTTGCCGCCCGGCGAAATAATCGAGATAGGCTGTACGCGCCATTTCGTGCACGCCTGCGGTGCCGATGAAGCGACCGGCGGGCGGATCGAGCCGTTCCCACACGACCATCGCGACTTCCCATTCGCGCGGGCCGAACAGGTTGATCATCGAGGTGAGCGCGATATCCCATTGCGACGGCACAAGCGCGGCTTCGTAGATTTGCGACACCACCCGATCATAATTGCCCAGATCAAGCATATTGCGAAGCTTAGGCGGTCGCAGCTTTTTGTAAAGTAAAGGCAGCGATTGCGGTTGGCTCCCCACGTCCCTAAACGGGGCAGCCTATGCTCGCCATCGTCCTTTCTGCAATTGCCATGACCCTTATCGTCGGCCTGCGCTACCTTGCGACCAGCGGTTTTTTTGCATGGCTGACGGGTCGGGTGCGGCCGGGCCTGTACGACAAGCTGAAGCCGCAAATGAACCGAGAGATTTACTGGTCGCTCCTGTCTGCCGCAATCTATGGCGTTCCGGCGGGGGTAGTCGCCTGGGGCTGGGACAATCATGGCTGGACGCTAATTTACCGCGACGTTGCCGAACACCCGCTCTGGTATCTGCCAGTTTCCATATTCCTCTATCTCTTTGCGCATGACACATGGTTCTACTGGACCCACCGGCTGATGCACCGGCCCTGGTGGTTCAAAGTCGCGCATTCCGTCCATCACGAAAGCCGCCCGCCGACGGCCTGGGCGGCAATGTCGTTCCACCCGTGGGAGGCACTGACTGGCGCAATCGTAATTCCTGTATTGGTGTTCACCATTCCCGTTCATGTCGGAGCTTTGGCGCTTGTGTTAGCCATCATGACGGTTATGGGGATCACCAACCATATGGGGTGGGAGCTGTTTCCGAAATTCGTGGTTAACGGCAAATTAGGGAATTGGCTGATAACAGCAACGCATCACCAGAAACATCACGATGCGTATCGGGGGAATTATGGGCTTTACTTCAGGTTTTGGGACAAAATGTGCGGCACCGATCTTGGGCTTGGCAGCTTTGGGGGCAGTCGCGGCGACCGCCACACCGTCAGCGTCAACGCTTGATGTGAGTGTTACCGGCCTGCGCAGTATGAAGGGCAATGTCCTCGTCTGCGTCACTGCAAATCCCAAATTTTTCCCGGATTGCAGCAAGGACCCGAAAAGCCTTCGCGCCAAGGTTGCTGCACGCGATGCGGCGACTGTTTCCTTTGAGGGTATGGCGCAAGGCACTTACGCCATCGCTTTGCTCCATGACGAAAATGCCAACAGCAAGATGGACATGGCGGTGTTTCTGCCAAAGGAAGGCTTTGGCTTTTCGCGCAACCCGGCTGTCGTTACCGGCCCGCCCAAATTCAAGGCTGCGGCATTTGCGGTCGATGCGGTCGAAGTCAGCCAAAGCGTCAAAATGAAATATATGCTCTGAGCGCATTTGCGCTCTGCCGTCCGGAACCAATTGGAATCACGGTCGTTTGCATTGGCAGATGACGGGGAGTTCCGGATGAAATTACTGACCACCTTGGCAGCCACTATAGCGCTTGCCACCACAGCTGCTCATGCCCAGACGCAGGAAAGTGAGAGTCCCAAAGCCGACGCGCCCGATCGCGGCGTATTTGCGGGCGACTGGCTGACGGTTGGTGTCGGTACCGGCTATGCGCCGAGCTATGACGGGTCGGACGATTATGTCTTTTTCCCTGCACCTATCGCCCAAGGCAGCATCGGCGGTTTCGACTTCGGCGCGCGCGGGCCGGGGCTGTATGTCGATCTGATTGCTGACGGCAACAGCGACGACAATGTGAAATTCCTCGCAGGACCGCTGGTCCGTGTGCGGCTCGACCGTAACAGCCGGATCAAGGACCCCGTCGTGCGTTTGCTGGGCAAGGAAGATGTCGCCGTCGAAGTCGGGGCGACCGCAGGCGTTCAATTCTCGAAACTTATCAATCCCTTCGATACGCTGACATTTTCGGTCGATGCGCAATGGGACATTGCCAAGGCGCATCGCGGGCGGCTGATTACGCCGACCATCAGCTATTCGACGCCGCTATCCAAGGCCATTTTCACCAATCTCAGCCTGTCGGCTACCCATGTCGACGACAATTATGCCGATACCTATTTCAGCATCGACACCACCGGCAGCACGGCAAGCGGCCTGCCGCTGTTCACCGCCGATGGCGGCTGGAAAAGCTACGGCGCGACCTTGCTGGGCGGTATCGACCTGTCGGGCGATGCGCGCGACGGCGGCTGGGGTATGTTCGGACTGGTCAGCTACTCGCGGCTAACGGGCGATGCCAAACGCTCGCCGGTCACGTCGATCCGCGGCGATGCCGACCAGTGGTTCCTGGCCGCAGGGATAAGTTACACCTTCTGACATTTAACCAATTGTCAAACATAGCGTGGGCATGATGGTGCGAAACCAATAACAGGTCGCCAATATGTCAGGTTCAACACAGTTCATTCTCGCCGAGGAAAGCGGAAGCGGCTTCTTCGCGACGCACAGCCGCATCAGCTGGATCGGCTCGAAAATCATCCAGTCTACCGGCCTCGACGAAGCGCGTGCGGATTCGGTGCATAAGGCGATGTGGCTGCGCATTCTGGGCAGCGGAACGCATGTCCAGAACGAAACGGACCAGCTTGCCGCGAAAATTGTCGCTGTGGCAACGGTCGCTGAAAAAGCCTCCGCCGCGGGCGGTTCGAACGCGGCAATGGTCGCCGTGATGCGCGAAAGCGGCGCCTCGCTCGATCCCCTGCTTGCGCAGAATTTCCTTCGCGTGGCCGCTTCTCCGGTGTTCTGGCTGGCGCTCGACGCGGCGGGTGACGCGCGGGCGAGCTGAAGGCTAGCCTACACCCTCATCCTCATCTTCGTGGTTTTCCTGCTCTGCAGGCCGGGCTTTGACGATTTTTTTCGCCTTCGATGGCCTGTCGCTATCGGCTCGGTGCGGTTCGGTACCAGCCAGTGCCTGATAGCCGGTGCCGCCCGATACCAGCTTGTCGAGCGACGAACCGTCCAGCCCCAGCTCTTTCATCAACCCATCGATAACCGGCGCCTGCGCGCGATAGGATAGAGCAGCCGCAACGGCATCGGTTGCCAGATTGCCGCTGCTGCCAGTACCGTTTCCACCACCATTATTGTTCTGGGTGATACCATCGACCTGCACGATCTTGATCGAATCGATGGCCTCCAACGGCTTGGCGGATTCGCGCACAACCTCGGGCAATACCTTCAGCAGGGCCAGTTTTGTTTGCAGCGAGATCTGGTCTGACGACAACAGGTTTGCCGCTTCGTTAATCGCGCGCTGGCCCGCCGCCTCGACTTCGAAACGGATGCGTGCGGCTTCGGCGCGCAGCTTTTCGGACTCGGCCTCGCCCTCGGCAGCGACGCGCATCGCATCGGCACGGTTGGACGCAGCCTCTTTCTCAGCCTCGGCCTCGACCTTGACCCCGATCGCGCGGACTTCCGCCTCCTTCGACGCCTCTATCAGCTCGATGCGCTTGCCGCGATCGGCAATTTCGGTTTCGCGCGCGGTCGTCACCTGTTCTTCCGCTGCCACAGCCTTTGCGCGTGCTTCATCGGCCTCGGCCCGCGCCTGGCTCTCCTCGCGCGACTTGTTCTGCACGGCAATCTGCTGCTCCTGCCGCGCTATTTCCAGCGCCTGTTCCTGTGCGATCTGCGCTTCCTGAACCGCACGGTCCGCTCCGATTTGCGCGGCATCGACGGCCTGTTTGGCCTTGATCTGCGCGTCCTGCGCTTCCTGGTCGCGCTGCGCCTTTTCGCGCGCAACTTCGGCAGCCTGTGCCGCACGGCGGACTTCAACTTCGCGCTCCTGCTCGAGACGGGCGAACTCATTATCGCGGCTGATCTCGAACGAGCGCTTGTCGGCTTCGAGATTCTTCGTCTCGATCTGCACGCGCGTGTCCTGTTCGATGTCGTTGCGCGCTTTCTTGCGCAGCTCGATCTGCTCGGTCAGCTTGGTCAGACCCTCGGCATCGAACGCATTGTTGGCATTGAAATGCTCGATGCTGGTCTGGTCGAGCCCGGTCAGCGAGACCGATTCAAGCTCGAGCCCGTTCATCGCGAGGTCGCTCGACGATGCCTGTTGCACCTTCTGCACGAAATCGGCACGCTGTTCGTGCAGCTCGTTCATCGTCATCCCCGCCGCAACCGAACGCAGCGCATCGACGAACTTGCCCTCGACCAGGTCCTTGAGCAACTCCGGCTGCATCGTGCGCAAGCCCAATGTCTGTGCCGCCATCGCCAGCGACTGTGCGTCGGGCGCGACGCGCACGTAAAATTCGGCCTTCACGTCGATCCGCAATCGGTCGAGCGTGATCAGCGCATCGACATTGTTGCGCTCGACCGCGAGGCGCACCGTGTTCATATTGACCGGCATCGTTTCATGCAGCACCGGCAGCACCAGTGCACCGCCGTTCATCACCACTTTTTCGCCGCCGAGCCCGGTACGGATAAAGGCAATTTCCTTGGTTGCGCGCTTGTAGAGCCGGGTGATGACCAGCCCGAAGACGATTAGCGCCACCAACACCATGCCAACATAAATCAGCGTCGAAATCAGATTTTCGGAAATCATGCTTTATCCTTCCAGTCGGGGCAGATGGTGCCCGCCTTGTGTAATTGCCTTGAAAACAGCGCCCTCGCGCCGGACGAGCAGCAGCTTCTCGCCCGATACGAACTCCGGTGCGCCGGTGTCGGGCTCGACCATCACGAAATGCGGATGGCCATGAATGTCGATAACCTTGGCGCGGGCAGGGAAGCCCGGCCTCGCCGTGCCGGTGCCGAGTACCGCAAACCGGCCGATCAGGCTGTCGATCGACACGGCGGTGGTTTCATCTTTGGGCATGATGCGGCCGAGCGGTCGGGCGAAAAGCGCGGTCGCCGGAATCGCTGCGACCACTGCCAGCGGCGCGGCGAGCCAACCGGACAGCAGCGCGCCCGTCATGCTCTCCAAGATTTGCTGCCCGGCATAGCCGATTACCATGAACAGCAGCAGGAACAGCGCGAGCCAGATCATCAAAGGCAACCGTCCCAGCCCCAGAAAGCTGAGCAGGCCATCGGCAGCGCCGAAACCGTCGACATCGCCATCCATATCGGCATCGAGATCGACCGCACCGCTGAGCTGCAACAGCATCAGCCCGACAAGCAAAATCGCGGCGCCTGCGAACGGCAGGTTTTGATCGGCCAACCAGAATTCAAACAATGAAGCGCCCCTGTTGCCGCGCGATGCGACAGACGAGATACTGATGAGCGCGCCGGATTCGGTCAATCGGAATCGGACATGGACCTCTCGATTATCCGCGAATCCGTCGCTTTATCCGGCTGAAAGCAACCGGTGTAATCCCCAAATAGCGGGCAATGTCGCCCTGCGAAATTCGCATTGCCAGATTCTCGTTTTCGTGGAGGAATTGTTCATAGCGTTGCTCCGGCGACTGGCAAAGCAACGCTTCCTCGCGCTTTTCTTTTCGTCTGCGTACCCAGCTCATAAACGCGAGATAGGCCTTGGAAAGTGCGATATCCCGGGAAATGCGCTCCTTAACCCAAGTTGCAGGCAGGCGAGCCACTGCTGTCGACTCGATGCTGTAGGCAGAAAAACGGCTTGGCTGCTCGACTTTGCCCTCATCACTTGAACCGAACAGTCCCTGGTCGGCGATGAAGCTCTTGATCCGCTCATCGCCGTTGCCAGTAATGTAAACGAGTTTAATCAGTCCCTTTTCGACGATGAAAACGTCGGAAGCCATGTCGCCCTGCCTTAGAACAAGATCTCCTTTGGCGTACCCTCGCACTTTCCATCGTCCTTCAGCCTCGGCTGCAAACCGCAAGGGCGCAAGCAAGTCTGCGATATCAAATATAGGGATTTCTAAACCCAAGTTCATTCCTTTCGGCGTGCGCTCTGCCATTTGCGCGGCACAATCTTCGTTGCGAAAGGGATAACGAGTGTCAGGCCTATTGTCATCGCCAACCAAAATCTTGCTGACCGGCGGAACGTCGGGGATCGGCACAGCGATGCGCGAAATGCTGCTGGACGACGGGCATGAAGTGATTGTTCTGGCGCGCACTGCTGCTTCGCTTGGTTTCAAGGAGCGCCTGCATTTGTACGATTGCGATCTGGCCGACCGGCGTGCGTTGATGATGTGCATCGCAAAAATCCAGATCGATCATCCCGACGTCGCGATTTTGATCAACAATGCGGCCTTGCAGTATCCTGTGCCGCTTACCAGTCCCCATTTCGATCGGCAGAAGATGTTCGATGAGGTCGACATAAATCTGCTTGCACCGGCCATGTTGACGCAGCATTTGATTGCGCATGCCCCGATGCAGGCGATTGTGAACATTTCGTCGGGTCTGGCCTTTTTTCCCAAGCAGCAATCTGCGCTGTATTGCGCGACGAAGGCAGCAATCCATAGTTTTTCGACCAGCCTTCGCTATCAGCTCGAAGACAGAAATGTTCTGGTGTGCGAGGCGATCCTGCCATTGGTGGACACGCCGATGACGACGGGGCGGGGCAGCGGGAAAATTTCGGCGCGGGCCGCGGCCATCGCAATTCTTGAAGGCGTAAAAAGAGGCAAAAGCGAAATTTTCATCGGCAAGGCCAGATTGATTCCGATATTGGCTCGAATAGCCCCGTCCATCGGGCGTCGGATATTGAGAGGCGGATGAAGGATCTCCTAAAAGTCGCGCTTGCGATGACGCTGCTGTTCGCCTCCACCTTTGTCATCATGCAAAGCACTGGGCTGGTGACCGATGCGGGTGTCGCCACGTTTCTCGAACGCGCGCACAATATTCATCCTGCGTGGCTTGGTGCGATCGTCATCGCGTTGTTGTTGCTCGACCTGCTGATCGCGGTGCCAACGATGACGACCATTTTGCTCGCCGGATATTTTATGGGGCCGCTGCTGGGGGGGATTGCTGCGGCCTTCGGATTGATGCTGCTGGGGGTTACGGGATATGGTCTTGGGCGACGCCTCGGCAGGCCGGCTCTGAACCGGCTTTTCAAGGACGAGCAGAGGCTGACGGGAATCGAGGCAGCATTTTCCAGGAATGACCTGCTTGTCTTGTTCACCTGTCAGGCACTACCGATCCTGCCCGAACTCAGTTGCACGCTTGCCGGGATATCGCGAATGCGGTTCGCCCGTTTCTTACTGGGCTATGCCGTAGGCGTTGTGCCATTTGCCTTCATTGTTGCCTATGCTGGGTCAATAAGCACGTTGAGCAATCCTGGGCCGGCGATTTACACTGCCATCGGGGTCAGCGTGCTTTTGCTGTTGTGCTGGACGGTGGTGCAGCGACGTTCGGCATAAGCAGCCTGAACGTGCCGTCTTTACTGCCGCCACCGGATAGCCTTGCGACCGAGCCGCAGATCCTTGCGAACTGCCGTACTCGGTCGGGCATCATTAAAACATTGCAGTATCTTAATCAGGTTAATTTTATAGTTAAATATATGAACTTAAGTAGTTATTATTAGTTGCTCCAACTCTAGGTTGAATCGAGATCGAATTGCGACAAAGTGCAATTTCTTATGATTGTTTGATTCTAAAATTATGATAATTTTACTTCGACAAAAGTCTGTGAATAAATAATCGGACTTTGTCGGGCCGCATAATGCGCGTTTGCGCTTCATGTCTTGTTGCGGCCCAGCATTTCATCTGCCGGTGGTTTCTCCGCGCTCGTCTTGAGCGGGGCATGATGCGTCTTCGCGCTCGTTCAATCTGGATGAGGAGGACATGATGGCAAAATCGGATTCGGAAATTATCGTTCATTTCGCCGGGCTTGAAGCACCGGCAAAGGCCCCCGCTGCGGCACTATACATGATCGGAAGCGATGGCGTGCCGGGCAAAAAGCTCGGCAGCATTATCGATGGCGTGCTGAAGCTCGAAGGTACGCCGCCAAAGGGTGCGCGCGTGGCCATTGGCCCCGATGTCAAATCCCCCGCGACGATCGACCCCGAATCGCTGCTGCTCTATCGTTTCGATCAGGTGATCGACGACTGGCGCGAACGCGGGCTGTTCTTGCCGGAAGACCGCTGGACGGTTTTGCTGCGCGAGATTGTCTGTGTGAGCGGTCGGGTTCGGAAGTGCCGGCCCTGGTGGCTCGATCTGGTCGCAGCACCCGTGACTACGCTTTCGCGGGCGTCGTTGGCAAATCGCCTGACCCCTGTGCAGGGTATTGCCGAGCTTCTCTACCCCAGATGGTGCGTGCCGCTGTGTGACGGCAAGGTCGAGGTGTGGGAACGCAAATGCTGCTGCCACCATCCCTGGATCGATGTCGGCGACTTGCTCGACCGGTTGCGCGACGTGCTCCGCGAAATACCAATCGATATCGACTGGCCGGTGCCGCCCGAACCCGAACCCTGGGGTCCGTTCGACCGGGTAGGGCGCGCCGCGCTCAATCCGCAGCTCTTGCCGCCGGTCGATGGTCCGACACGTAATATCCGCAGCGCCCCGCTTGCCCAGCGCAGTGTCCAATTTGCGGCGCAAAAGGCCGAATTCGATCCCGGCAAGACCTATGTGTCGGACCGGATTTACGAAGACTATAGAGCGCTGGTTGCCATGCCGCGCGCCGGGGTGTCGGCCTATCTCGAGGCGCGGCCCTATCTCTACGCTTATATCTGCCAATGCACCATGAAGAAGGTCGGCGAAGTCGCGATCCAGCCCAATGGCGAATTCGACTTCTGCTACTGGCGCCCCCGTCAGTTCCATCATGTCCACCATCATTGCCACAGCAGCTATGCCTATCGCGTGAAGCAGTTGATCAATGGCGTGTGGACAGTGGTGTATGACGGCGTCGCCGGACAGGATTATTACGGGCAGGGCGAAAATGCCCAGATCCGCACGACCAGCCCCAAGGCGCGGCCCTGCGGAGACGGCCCGCCGCCACCCGATGAAGGCGATGGCCTGCCCTTTGTTATCCTGCAGAATGTGACCGGAGGCAACACCAACCACTTCAACTTCCCGGCGCAGACTGGTGTGTCGCAAGTAGCTGCGCTTTCGACCAACTCGGGGCTCTACAACTGGCCCGGTGTTGCCGATTGCCCCTGGGCGACCACGCTGGGGCTTCGCCTGTGGTCATCGCCATCGCTGAAGGACATCGTCGTCTACTACCGGCTGAAAGTGGCGAAAGTGAATGCGTCCGGCCAGCCTGTGGGAGATTTCCAGACGCTGACCGCGCCGGTTTCGTGGCAACGCTATGACGGGACGCAGAAGGCAACCGAAAGCCTCGCGGCGCTGCCATCGGATGTCGGCGGTCAGGAGGGACTGTATAAATTCCCCTATGAAGGCGACGGCAAGAACTGGTTCTGGGTCGATTATCACCAGAACTGGAACACCGCCCTGTTCGATCCGGATGGCAGCGCTCCTGCCGAGATCGTGATGGACGGCAAATTCATGGTCGTGCTCGAAGTATTCGGCCCGGGCGGCACGCGGATCAGGCCGCAAAGCTCGGCTGGCGGTCCGGGGAACCCGGCTGCCTTCCAGTTCCGCCGGTGGATCAGTGCGGTCGATACCGCCAATGTTCCCTTTGCCGATTGCGCGCATGTCTTCTGGGTCAACAACCAGTCGGTGGTGGCCAATATCGAGAATCTCAGAAATGGCACGACGCCCAACAATGGCGAATGCCAGTTCATGTCGGGCACGGCCAGTTCGGAATTTTCGGTCGAGTTCCAGGCCTTTCATGCGCATGGAGTCACGACCGGAGGCGGGCCGGCCGATACCAACTCGTTCCTGCGCAGTTGGCGTATTTCATGGCAGCGTGGCCTGAACGGGCCTTCCGGTACGCTCGACGATGGGATCACCGACCGGGGCGAGCTTGGCGCTGTTCCCTCTGACAGCCTGACATTCGGCTATCTGCTGGGTGCGCACACGGTCGGAGGCAATGTCATGGGGCCGCATAATAAATGCACCTTCTCGGTAACGCTGGGGGCGCATGGCAAGCACCATAATGGCGGCGGTTTCCTCGACGGGATATTCTCCCGTTATGAAACCGCGTCCTTTGCATTGGACATAACCCCGCCGACTGCATGAAAAAACGCTGCCCGCGCCAGTTCGGTGCGGGCGGCGGCTTTGCTGGACAGCCCTCTCCACCCTTCCTATAAGCTCACGCATCCCCGGGGAGTCGTTTGACTGAGAGGTAGGTGTAACGCCCTGCGACCCGCTGAACCTGATCCGGCTAGCACCGGCGGAGGGAGGGAGCGGCTTTATCCGGAAACCGCCCTCACTCCGACTACTGGAGTGAAAAACATGGCAGACATCCCCGCACGTACCGAAATCGGCGTTACCACCGGGCCCATTCGCGGCAGCAAGAAAATCTATGTCGGGGACCGCCGCGTCGCCATGCGCGAAATCCATCTTGAACCGTCGTCCGGCGAGCCGCCCGTCCGCGTCTATGACTCAAGCGGCCCCTATACCGATCCCGATGTCCGCATCGACATCGCGGCGGGCCTCGCCGAACTGCGCCGCGACTGGATTCGCGAACGCGGCGATGTCGAGGAAGTCGCGCAACGCGAAGTCCGACCCGAAGACAACGGCCAGCTCGGCCCCGACCGCAGCGGCGGCGTTGCGCCTTTCCCGAATGTGCGCAAGCAAGTCCTCCGCGCCAAACCGGGCGCGAACGTCAGCCAGATGCACTACGCCCGCAAAGGCATAATCACCCCCGAAATGGAATATGTCGCGACCCGCGAAAACCTCGGCCGCGCCCGCCTCGCCGAATACAAACGCGACGGCGAAAGCTTCGGCGCGGAAATCCCCGATTATGTCACCCCCGAATTCGTCCGCGACGAAGTCGCAAGGGGCCGCGCCATCATCCCCAACAACATCAACCACCCCGAGAGCGAACCGATGGCCATCGGCCGCAATTTCCTCGTCAAGATCAACGCCAACATCGGCAACAGCGCGGTCGCCTCCGACGTCGCATCCGAAGTCGACAAGATGGTCTGGTCGATCCGCTGGGGCGCTGACACCGTCATGGACCTGTCCACCGGCCGCAACATCCACGACACCCGCGAATGGATCATCCGCAATTCGCCCGTCCCCATCGGCACGGTGCCGATCTACCAGGCGCTGGAAAAGGTCGGCGGCGTCGCCGAAGACCTGAGCTGGGAAATCTTCCGCGACACGCTGATCGAACAGGCCGAACAGGGCGTCGATTATTTCACCATCCATGCAGGGGTCCGCCTCCCCTACGTCCCGCTCGCCGCCAAGCGCGTCACCGGCATCGTCAGCCGCGGCGGCAGCATCATGGCCAAATGGTGCCTCGCGCATCACAAGGAAAGCTTCCTCTACGACCATTTCGACGAGATCACCGAGATCATGAAGGCCTATGACATCGCCTATTCGCTGGGCGATGGCCTGCGCCCCGGCTCGATCGCCGACGCCAATGACGAAGCGCAATTTGCCGAGCTCTACACGCTGGGCGAACTCACCCACCGCGCCTGGGCGCAGGACGTGCAGGTGATGATCGAAGGCCCCGGTCATGTGCCGATGCACAAGATCAAGGAAAATATGACCAAGCAACTGGAAGTGTGCGGCGAGGCGCCGTTCTACACCCTGGGCCCGCTCACCACCGACATCGCGCCGGGTTACGACCATATCACCAGCGGCATCGGCGCGGCGATGATCGGCTGGTACGGCACGGCGATGCTTTGTTACGTGACACCCAAGGAGCATCTCGGCCTCCCCGACCGCGACGATGTGAAGGTGGGCGTGGTGACCTACAAGCTCGCTGCGCACGCTGCCGACCTCGCCAAGGGCCACCCGGCGGCGCAGGTCCGCGACGACGCGCTGAGCAAGGCCCGCTTCGAATTCCGCTGGCGCGACCAGTTCAACCTGAGCCTCGACCCCGACACGGCGGAGCAATATCACGACCAGACGCTCCCGGCGGAGGGCGCGAAGACGGCGCATTTCTGCAGCATGTGCGGGCCGAAATTCTGCTCGATGAAGATCAGCCAGGAGGTGAGGGAGTTTGCGCGGTTGCAGAATCAGGACAGCGGGGGTTTCATCGCATCCTCCCCGAGCTTGCTCGGGGAGGGGGACCATTCGGCACGCCCGAATGGTGGAGGGGTATCACGCAGAGGCGCAGAGGACGCTGAGGAGGGAATGGCCGCTATGTCGGAGCTGTTCAAGGAAACCGGCAGCGAACTTTACATGGGCCAGGGCGACCGCGAGCATGACTGAAAGGGTCAAGTGAATGCCCACGCTTTTGCGCCTCAACGGCTTTCGCTTCTATTTCTTCAGTCATAGCCGAATGAGCCGCCCCATGTTCATATCGACAAAGGCGATGCTACGATCAAGGTCTGGCTGGAGCCAGTAGAGGTCGCCAAAAGCCGGGGCTTTCGCGCGCATGAAATTGGTGGCATAATCGATATGGTAAGCGAGCATCGCACGATGTTTGTGGAGAAATGGCATGAATATTTCGGCTAAAGTCACCGACGAGCGCGTCCTCGACGTGCGTTTTGACGCGCATAGCCTGATTGTCGACTTGATGGACGGTCGCACCATCTCCGCACCGCTCGCTTGGTATCCCCGCTTGCTGAACGCCACAGCGGGCGAACGCAGCCATTGGGAAAAATGTGGTGGCGGCTATGGCATTCATTGGCCCGATGTGGACGAGGATTTGAGCACCGAAGGATTGCTACGCGGGGCGCCGGCGGCGAAAGCGGCTTAATTTAAACTACATTGCATGGCTCCAATGACGGTGCCGAGGGCACGTGGGGTGCACGACGCGAACGAGCGAAGCGAGGACAAACCGGACGCGAGCTATATATGGGCGCTGGTGATAGGGAGCGT
>JAESFX010000275.1_pt1 | contig 29230 bp, 27 predicted proteins | sample 9269501 | NCBI WGS metagenome assembly JAESFX01 (sample SAMN14515570, study PRJNA621655) | algae metagenome | isolation source: Desmonostoc geniculatum HA4340-LM1 and co-occurring heterotrophs from cave... | place: USA: Maniniholo cave, Kauai, Hawaii | collected 2009-07-28
CTGAACCTGGCGGGTAGGACTTTCACCTACATCTAGTTGAGAGTTCAACTCTTGCGAGTTGGTGAGTTTATTTGCGGGCTGGATACCGGGATTCACTCACAACGAATCGCACGGGGATTCACTCTAGTAATTTAAAAACTTGAGCGCATATTTTGAGATGCCCCTGTATTGCTTCATCCCAGGTGGGGTAGAAGTTTCTTCTTCCATCCATCGCCCCACCCATGACCAAAGTTTCAAACACCATCGGCTTAGATCCAGAGTTACATGTGCCACTACCAAGGTGATTCGCGTTCCGATCGCCTTAGAAGAGAAAATAATGATTTACGCCAGGGCACTGGATGAAGAAAATGCCATGTTACACGGCATTTCGGACTTAATTTTGAACGAGATCGCTGACTATATCGAAAAGCGGCGAGAAAACCTCCACCCTAACCAGCATTCCAAGGGCAAGGGGCTGGATACGCGATCGCGCACTTGGGATGAACTGCGGAGATTCCAGGAGTGGGTTAAGAATCGGCAAAATGAGTAGTATTTGAGTAGCGAAATGGTTACTTGCAATCGCTAAAACCCAGGAGAAAAATAGCTGATTTGAGTAGCAAATGAGTAGCAAGCAGTCTCTCAAGGCTGAGAAGCCTGATTACAGAGATGATTATTAGACTTCCCAGTAATTATTCGGGTACTGTTCGCCGATACCAAAGGGCTTCCAACTTGCCCAATTTGAAGGTGTCCAGTGCTTTTTGGGTTTGGGTAACATGAGGCAGTATGTGTAAGTTGCTGGATTCTTCAAGGCTACCGTTTTGAATCGCAAATGAGTAGCAGTTAGTTAAAAATCCTTTTACTTGCTGAATGTACCAAAATCAGAAAGCAATATGTCCTTTTGCTTGCTGAATATACCGAAATGAGAAAGCAAACTGGAGTTTGAGAAAGTCAAAGCTGCTTTTACTTGCTAAATATACTGAAATTAGAAAGCAAACTGGGGTTTGAGAAAGTCAAAGCTGCTTTTACTTGCTAAATATATCAAAATGAGAAAGCAAACTAGAGTTTGAGAAAGTCATGTCTACGACGGGCTACGCCTACGCAGATTTTGCTTATTGAATCTACAGCAGTCTTAAATCATTTGTAAAAAACAAAATCCCCGATTTTTTCAAAAAATCAGGGATTTAGGCAGCAACCTTTAGGCACTCCGGATACCCACCCTACAAGAATCATTTCTTGATTCAGCAATGCCAAAAATCTTTGTGGGCAGCGACAAGCATCTGAGCCTGTCTCAAAACGTTTCCGAATAAATAAATAGGAATCTGCCAAGCTGCAACGGTAACTTCTTTGACTATATCCTGTACACTAATTGCTATTAATTCATGTTCTGGCGGTTCTCCTTCAATTGCACCAGACCAAGTAAAAGCTAATAAGAAATCATCGTCTCCAGGCAAAGAGGCAATCAAGCATTCTTCTGGTGTTGGCTGGCAAATAATTCCATAATCATTTGCAAGCTCTACTAATCTTTGAAAGTTGTTTACGTTCGTCATTTGTCTTTGGGATGTAACTTAATCTCGGTTGGAGAAGAAATCATAAGTCTCACAGGATGCGGGAAACTCAGTGTCTTTAGACCTGAGAGTGAAGCGGTGCAAGCGACTTTAGTCGCAGTGAGCCTTTTTAATTTGAGTAACTATACCCATCCTTTTTGTGAATTGCTGAACAGTATTTGTAACCAATTCCTTGAATTAATCCATTTTTGCTAGATATATTGAAACTTCCAGTAGTTCTAACTGCAACTCTTCCAACATGTTCACCCACTTTTTTGCCAGTGGTGACAAGAGCTTTAACGATATCTCCGGTTTGAAATCCATTCACAAATTTGAATCTGGGTACATACCTGTTAGGAAAACCGAATTTATCAGTACGGCACGATTGCCTAGTACCGTGACCATTAGCTGTAATTAACAATGGCCTCACTCCTTTAATAATCAAATTGGGCGTTGATTTACCCACACAAGCCGCGTCAATCCAGTGAGTTTTTTCTAATTTCTGTTGACTTCTATTGAATTTTGTTAAACCTCCTGAACCTGTTTCTACTGGCAATTTTGTTGCTTTTAAGAAGTTAAACAATGCAAACCGAGTTGTGTTTACTGCTGCGGCATCAGCTAACGGTCTTTGAGCTTGCCCCAAGATTTTTAATAATTTTGATGGGTCTTTTTTCAGGAAATCGTTGATGTCCTTAGTTCCTTTTTTGGTGTTACATTTCTCGCAACTTAAAGTGAGATTTGTGATTGAATTAGAGCCTCCTTTTGCTCTTGGATGAATGTGTTCTATTTGAAGTTGAACGTCTTTAAGTCCGCAGTAAGCGCATTGTCTACCCCATTTCTCTAGCAAATATTCCCGTGTTTCGTAACCCGTTAGAGTACCCTGCTGGTACAATGCACCTTGAATTTCTGGGTTACGCATTAACTGCATATCAAACCGAACTAATTCCTGACTAATAGCTTCGATTGGTGCAAGTTTACGTAATCTTTCAATCCAAGTTTTGATATTTTCAACACGACTTTGTAAACTCGGTGCTAACCATCCATCTGGACGTGTTCTGTTCAAAAATCTTGGCTCTCTATAACGAGTTTTTCTAGCCCGTCTACCGCGTCTTAATTGCCTCCTAGAAGTTAAAGCATCTCTAATTGCAAAGCCTCTATGCTTTAGTTCGGCTGCAAATACAACCTCCCCAGTAGTATCGTTAACTAGCGCGATTCCTGTGATTTTTGCACCAGGATCAAGCTTTAATCGCAGTGGTTGAACTAGAGAATCAGAATGTGACTTTTTAAAAATAATGGTGAACGGTAAACGTCTGAATACCGCTGCTTTTTTGTTGCTTAATAGTTGCCTAGCTCGTGCTGAATGAATTGGGAAGAGTGGTCTTTTTTCGTTGTCTAAAACGAATATTTTGGACATAATGTCCCTCCTTTCGGGTAATGTTAGCTTCGTCAATGTTTTAAGAGCTTTTTAGACTTGCAACACTGTTTCAGTGACTTTAAAACTGTTTAATTGCAAATGACAGGGCAGGGAACTAGCTACGCATTCTCTGGTGTCGTGACTCAAAAAACGTAGTCAGCAAAGACTTAGACTGGTCAGTACAGCTTGTTTGATTTCTCTTACAAGCTCAATCCCTAAAGGGATTGAGTTACTGACATTTTGATATTCATAACTCAAGTTAGTTACTCTGTACCATATATTACAAATTATTAATTATTCGGTCAGAGTTAGGAGTTATTGGAGTTAGAACAGGCTTAAGTCCAAAATCTTACCGCGATCGCCAGGTTCTATCAGCAACAATCGCTACTGTTTCAATAAAACCTACTTTCTCGGTTGACCGTATTCAGATACACCTTACCATTTCAGTATTGATGCTAGCGCATCACTCAGTTTGACGTAACGTCTCGAAAAATGCGATCGCTTTTGGAGGAATAGCTGTAAACCGAATCAGAAAAACATGCTTGTCAACATCAATTTGTTTAATTACCTTGGCATAAATATGTTCTTGTTCTGTACCCAGTTCTGGTTCAATTAATAATTTTAGTTTGAGATTGCTCAAGGGTTCTAAAAAATTTAAAGATTGTAGTTGGGCTGCTTTTTCTGAGAGGCAAACTAAAGCTCCCACAAATACTGTTTCCCCTGCTTTTTTTCCATGTAAAATATTGTATTCTACAGGCAGATCTTGATTTAAACTCACCATTGCTTCATCATCTTCAGGCAAAAACAAGTTATATTGACCACCAATACCATGAATATCAAAAATCGTCACAGAGTCTTTTATGCCCTTAGGTTTTATTTGTAATTCTCCAGCAATTTTCAGGTCAATATCGGCATCTTTAGAGGTATTTTCAGAAATCAAAATCTGCCCACCCACAGTATAAGTCTCAATTCGGGCAGCCAAATTCACATGACTACCGATAACTGTGTATTGAGCGCGTTTTTGAGAACCAATATTTCCCGCCACAACTTCGCCTGTATTAATTCCAATTCCCATTTCAATAATTGGTAAATTCATTTGCTGATTTTGTTCGTTTACTTGTTGCATTGCTAATTGCATGGCAATAGCACAGGCGATCGCTCTTTGAGAATCATCTTTGCGGCTAATGGGCGCACCAAAGATCACAAAAATGCCATCGCCCATAAATTCATTAATTGTACCTTTATACTGGTTAATTACATCGGTCATTGCTCCCAGATAAAGATTAAGAATTCTGACTACTTCTTCAGGAGTTAATTGTTCAGAAATAGCCGAAAATCCTCTTAAATCAGAGACGAGAACTGTAACTTTTCTGCGTTCTCCTCCCAGCTTTAACCCAGAAGGAGTTTCTAGGATATTGGCGACTATTTCATCAGTGAGATAACGACCGAGAGTTTTTCGCATCTGAGCAGAACCTTGGGCGATATACTGAGTAAGTGCGATCGCAGAACCTCCTAATGCCAACAGTGAAGGGACAACAGGAATCCACCAACCACTTAGAAATGCTAAAAAGCTACCACCAAGTAAACCACCACCCGCCAAACCAACAGCCAGAAAAATCTTCTGATTATTGCTGTGGCGTTGTACCCAACACAAAATCGCACCAATAATTGACCAACCCAAAATCAATAGCCATTCTATCAGCTCAGGTAAAGTCTTAATCTGTGGACGACCATCCAAAGCTGCACTCAAAATTTGACTAATTAAATTAGCATGAATTGTCACACCCGCCATACGTTCTGGTTCGGTAAGTACATTGCTACTGTAAGGCGTATAGAATAAATCTTTCAAACTCTCAGCGGTAGCCCCAATTAATACTACTTTGCCGCGCATTAAGTCTTTTGGGATGCGTTTTTCTTGTAATTCTGTGAGGGAAACTTTGATGAATTGCTGTATCCTGCCTCGATAATTTAAAAGTACTTGATAACTTCCGGCGTCCGCTCGGACATAACCTCCATCATCGGCTTCAAAAGTAGGAAAAATTCCCCGATTTAACTGCAAGTAATTAGAGTTTTTTGCTGCTGCCTTTGCCGTAATACCTTCAGGTTTCAAGTACAGCAAAGCCAGTTTCAAAGCAAAACTTTCCAGAATTTCATCATTTTTTAAATTTAGGTATAGCAATCCTCGGCGAATTTTGCCGTCGCCATCTAAAGGTAGATCGTTCGCTCCAATTTGATGGCGTTGTTTGAGTACTGGAGATGCATCAACTGAAGAACTATCAAAAGTATCAGATATTTTTTGTACGCCAATTAAATTGGGAGTAGATTCAAAGACTTTAACTAAAGCTTGATGACCAGGATTTACAGGTAAATCCCGATAAATATCTAAACCGATCGCTCTAGGTTGCTGTTGTTTAATATCTTCTAATACATCGGCAAGTGCCGCATCTGACATTGGCCACTGTCCTTGCTTGCGAACATCTGCTTCATTAATTTCAACTATCACAATACGGGTATCAACTGGCTCTCGTGGGCGGAGAAGAAAAAATTGATCTAGTGCAGCCAATTCCAATAATTGCAGTAATCCAGTTAAGCGTAGTGCAATCACCAGAAGTGTAATATTGGGAACTGCAAATATTACACCCCGCCATTGCCAAATTAGAGGTTTCAGGTTTTTCATATTGAGTGGGGAGTGGGGGAGACGCGGGGACGCGGGGACACGGAAACACAAAGAGAGATGGGGGAGAAAGAATAACTAATGCCCAGTCCCCAGTCCCCAGTCCCTTTAAATTAATCGACTTGAAGCGATCGCACTTAAACCAACTGATTTGAAAAATTGTCTCCAATCCAGTCTTACTTTTAAATTATTCGGCTCAGTCCGGCGCAGTTGCACTAAAGTAGTCAGAGCTTCATGCCAAATTCCAGCTTCTGCATAGATGGCGGGCAATTTCCACAAATTTGCTTTTGCTAATGCCTCCGATAAGGCTAATTCTGGTTTAATTCGTTCCACCCAACCATCTACAATCGGATTGTCACTGGAATCTTCAGTATTGCAAACAACTGTCAGATACCAGTGATAAGTTTTATCTACTGCTAATGCTGGGGCGTTTTTAGGAACTGTAAAACTAACAATTCCAGATTTATCTGGAAGTGTAAAAGATGTTTCATAAAATACTGTCTGGTCATCATCAGTGAGAAGCAAAAACTTGGCTGTTTTGACTGAAGATTCAGGTACATACCAGAAAAATGTCGGGTGTTGACTAAGTGTCAACCCTAATTTATTTTGAGGAATTAAGGGAGTTATCAGTTTTTTACCTGTTAGACAAGAACCACCACGAGTTGAACCACCAGCACTTGCCGGTGGCGCCCCGCGTTTTGGTGGCTTAAATGTTTGACTAATTTGCCAAGTTTTGTTTCGTTCGTATAACTGAGCCTGTGCCTGTGCTGTGAAACTAAACTGAGCGAAATTCAAACATAAAGGTAAGGAAAATATTACAAAATATTGAGATGACTTAATCCATTTCATATTTATCTCAAAATGCCTTGGCTTTGGATTGGATAGCTCAAATTGCCAACAATCAGTTGACTAAATCAAGTATTCCCAAAAGCAAGCTGAGATTTCACATTCAACTACAATCAACTACAAATTCTCAGTAAAACGAAGCTTTACCGACCGATATCCCAGACTTCTCTAATACCATTTCCAAAAATCTTTGCAACATATCTATCTGTATCAGGTAAGCTAATGGGCATTAAAGTTGCATAATCAGGGCGGGCAAGATGCCCACCCCACAAGATATTAAGAAAATTTTAATCTGCAAATTAGATGTGTTTTAGCTTATTTCATGAAATGGTATAAGAAGTCCGGGATCTAGCCTTAAGAGGCTACACCATGTAGTTTTATGTAAATCCTTGAGGCGCATCTTAAAGAGAAATTATATCAGTAAAAGTCAGGCAAAAATTTTAACAAAAATGTCTGGGTTTTTAGTAAACATTTGATTAGCACAATAAATTTGCTGGGATTTTTACCTATGATTAAACTTTGCTTAAACTTACGATTTTAATATGTGGTTGTTCCAAGCATTTGAAAAATTGTCTCTTTGTTTTTCAATTTGGATAATCGAATCTTTATTGTAATCACTGTAATCAGCGGTGACAGGTTACCGTTTTGAGAAGCATAAAAGAGATAATTTAATTAGCAACTTACTAATTAATAGTTGCCAGTGTGTATTGCTTGCAGAAGTTTATCGTGAGGAAAGCAGAATATGAAATTTGTTCCCCAATTAGTGCTTGCTGCTGCTAGTTTAACTATAGGTTTTACAACTCTAGATGCAAAATATGTATCTGCTGCAATTATTAATTATGCTTTCAGTGTTGATAGTGCCACCACCAAAGGTAATGGCTTTTTCAGCTTTGATGATTCAACTTTTAGTCAAGATAATCCAGTAGCGATCGCCAAGTCCCTTTCTTTCCAATTTGACGGTGATTCTACTGTTTACACCGAACAAGATGATATTAATTATCCAGACTTTCCCCTTGTATATTCAACGTTGTTTTCCACAGGAAAAACATCTTTAGCATTAGACTATACATTCGACGATAAAACTAATCCTTCCAGTTCCATTCGCTACGAAATTATTGGTGAGGATTTTACACTTTTCTCCACAACTTCTCCAGATGCCGAAGTCATTTCAGGTAGAGTTTCTTATACAAGAGTACCTGAACCTACAACTTTAGCTGGCACTTTTTTAGCTTTTAGCCTTGGTTTAACGATCAAAAAGGTCATTAGTCGTTAGTCATTGGTCATTAGTCATTAGTCATTAGTTATTAGTGATTGGTCATTAGTCATTAGTTATTAGTGATTGGTCATTGGCCATTAGTTATTAAACAAATGACAAAGGACAAATGACAAAGGACAAATAACAAATGACAAATTACCAGTTAATTAGGAGTAAAAAATGGTAGATTATCAGAATTTTGAACGGTTCTTGCAGAGTCGAATTAAACGACGCAACTTAATTATTGGGGCAGGAGCATTGAGTGGTTTTGCGATCGCTAACCAATTTTCTCATCAAACAGCGATGTCTAACGACAAGCCGCTACGCGTCTACGCCAGAACTAGATTTTCCAGTTATCCTTTCACTTTGGGTTCGGACAGCGCCAGCCTTCTAATCCAGTCTCCCTAGCAGGCGATGTGCATTCCCACTGGGCGATGAATTTAAAGGCTAACTTTGATCGGCCAGAATCCGCCACACTCGGCAGTGAATTCGTTTGTTCTTCCATTAGCTCTGGTGGAGATGGCTCAGACACCACCCCCGCAGTTGAAGCTTACTTACCGGATAACCCACACATTAAATTCTTCAATAATCAACGTGGATATGTTCGCTGTGCCCTGACTCCCACAACTTGGAAGACAGATTATTTAGTGATGTCAAACGTCACAACTCCATCTGGCACAATTAGTAAACGGGCTTCATTTGTGGTTGAAGACGGTCGTCCAGAAATACAACCAGCCTAATCTTCTAATTCCCAGGTATACCATTTGATGAAATAGTAGGGGCGTACAGCTGTACGCCCCTACAGCCTGTTTGTGTGTTGCCAAGATTTTGAGTTTATTAAAAAAGAACGCGACAAATAGACCATTTGTAGAGACGCGATTCATCGCGTCTTCACTCCAGAATGTGTTGCAATCATTAATTGAATTGGTATCATCAAGCCAATTTGATATAGTAACAGCGATCGCACTTACAGCCGCCATATTTCTCTAAGGCTTTGCAAACAATCTTCCTGGCGCTGCTGAATAACTTCTGGAGTCCATTCAGATTGCCGTAAAACTTGGGTTGTCAGCACAAAAGGACTGATCCCTTTTTTGCCAAGAAAATACTTCTCTTTCTTTTTAGCAAAATCGTAGTTTTGCGCCTCGGCATTCTTGTTTCGAGAGAGTAACGCTAAATTACCTATGCGATGCACATATTGGATGCGTTCTTCTTCATTCGGAAACCATCGAAGCCACGTTGAATTACTGCGATCGCCACAAGTCCCAGATAGTCTGCTAAATATAGGATATACCTACTTTGGCATAGCCTCTTATTTAAAAAATCACCACCAGTTCAGCGTGCATAAGCATCCTACATTTTTTACTTGCTTTTGGGAACCCTAAATCTAGGAAACTGGAGAAACGCAGATGTATATGACTAAATTTCAAATATCTGACTCAATACAATGGCAGTTTTTCCCATTTGTAGTAAGTCGTAGTATTATTCTTTTTACCAGCATTTTATTATTTACAGAATCAAATATTGCAATTGCTAAAGAATATCCGGTAAATATTGCCCAGACAACACAGACTAATGATGTGACTCGTAATGCTGCTGATGTGGCATATAAAGAGGCAAAGCAGCTATATGAGCAAGGAACAGGAGAATCTTTGTTAAAGGCGATCGCTAAATTTGAAGAAGCACTCCCACTGTATCAAAAAATTGGCGATCGTTCATCAGAAGCTTTTACCGTCGCTCACCTGGGCAAAATTTACTCAGATTTAGGACAACAGCAAAAAGCACTCTTTTATTTGAATCAAGCCCTATTACTAAGACGCGAGATAGGAGATAAAACCGGAGAAACTATTACCCTCAATAATATTGGTAGCGTCTACTCAGATTTAGGAGAATTGCAAAAAGCACTCGATTCTTTTCACGAAGCTTTGTTAATCAAGCGAGAGATAGGAGATAAAATCGGGGAAGCCCGGAATCTCAACAACATTGGTAATGTCTACTTAAACTCAGGAGAATCTCAAAAGGCACTAGATTATTTTCAACAATCCCTTACCCTCAGACGTGAAGTGGGAGACAAATTAGGGGAAGCCCGTACTATTAATAATCTTGGTTTGATTTATTTAAATTTAGGACAACAGCAAAAAGCACTAGATTATTTTAGCCAAACCTTGCCTTTATATCAAGAAATGGGAGACAAATCAGCAGAATCTACTTCCCTTAACAATCTTGGTACAGTCTACTCCGATTTACGACAACAACAAAAAGCGCTGGATTATTTTCAGCAATCTTTGATTATTAGCCGACAGTTAGGAGACAAACTAGGGGAAGCTCGCACCATAAATAATATTGGTGATGTCTACTCAAAAATGGGAGAAAAACAAAAATCCCTAGATTATTTTCACCAATCTTTACCTATATTTGAAGCTGTAGAGAATAAATCAGGTTTAGCAGCTAACCTCAGCAATATTGGCATAATTTACTCAGATTTGGGAGAACAGCAAAAGGCATTGGATTATTACCAGCAATCTCTATCTCTATATCAAAAAGTAGGAAATAGAGAAGCAGAAGCTCTGACTCTGTATAACATCGCCTCTGCTGAACGCAAACAGGGCAATCTTAACGCAGCCCTAACTCAAATAAAAATAGTCATTAACATTGTTGAAGACTTACGTACTAAAATTAACTCTCAAGAACTCCGCGCTTCTTATTTTGCTACAGTCCAGAGTTATTATCAATTCTATATTGATTTATTGATGCAACTGCACAAACAGCAACCATCCAAAGGATATGATGCTTTGGCACTGCAAACCAGCGAACGCGCCCGCGCCCGCAGTCTTTTGGAACTGCTGACAGAAGCAAAAGCTGATATTCGCCAAGGCGTGGAACCAAAATTACTTTCTCAAGAACGTAACTTACAAAAACAAATTGATGTTTTAGAAAAACGTCGGATACAACTATTAGGTGGAAACTACACTAAAGCCCAGCTACAAGCTTTAGAAAAAGAAAATGAAGCTGTTCTAGAAGAGTATCAACAAGTCCAGGTAAAAATCCGTGTCACTAGTCCCCATTATGCAGCCTTGACTCAACCTCAACCTCTTTCACTCGCCCAAATTCAACAGCAAGTACTTGATGAAGACACCTTACTTTTAGAATATTCTTTAGGAGACAAGCGGAGTTATCTTTGGGCAGTTACTAATAAGAGTATCACCAGTTACGAACTACCAAAACGTGCAGACATTGAAGCGATCGTTCAAAAGTTCCGTCAAGAAATCACTACCCCATATCTCAAACATAGCCCATCTATAGATGCTTTATCTAAAATCATACTTGCACCAGTAGCCCCGCAACTCCAAAATAAACGCTTAGTAGTTGTTAGCGATGGTGCTTTGCAATATGTACCATTTGCTGTGCTAACTAAACCTAATTCTCAAGGAACTAGCAACTATGAACTATTGCTAATTAACCACGAAATTATTACTTTACCTTCAGCTTCTACGGTGGCTATTCTCAGAAATGAACACAAAGGACGCAAACCTGCCCCCAAGACATTAGTTGTGTTAGCAGATCCCATTTTTAGTATTGATGATGAGCGTCTCCAAAGTAAAGTACAAGTATCTCCTCCACCTGTACCAGAAGGCAATTTAAACAGCCTCGCTTTAAGTAGAGCTGCTAGAGACTCAGAAATTAGTTTTGGGCGTTTACAATTTACACGCCACGAAGCCGAGCAAATTCTTGCCCTTGTTCCAGCTAACAAAGCCAAGCCAGCTTTTGACTTTACCGCTAGTCGTAACACTGCAACTAGCCACGAGTTGAGTCAATATCGCATCGTTCATTTTGCTACTCATGGCATTCTCAACAGCAAACATCCAGAATTATCAGGGATAGTGTTGTCGCTATTTGACGACAAAGGAATGCCACAAAATGGCTTTTTGCGCTTGCATGATGTGTTCAACCTCAATCTGCAAGCAGAACTGGTGGTACTTAGCGCCTGTAAAACAGGGCTGGGAGAGGAAGTTAAAGGAGAAGGATTAGTAGGATTAACTAGAGGGTTTATGTATGCAGGTAGTCCACGAGTTGTGGTGAGTCTGTGGAGTGTAGATGATCAGGGAACATCGGAACTGATGAAAGTATTTTATAAAAAAATGCTACAAGAAGGGTTAAAGCCTGCGGCAGCATTGCGAACAGCCCAGCTAGAAATTTGGCGCACTCAAAAATATGCTGCACCTTATTATTGGGCGGCTTTCACTCTACAAGGAGAGTGGAGATGAGGGAGTGGGGAATGGGGAATGGGGAATGGGGAATGAGGCAGAGGAGAATAATTAATGACTAATGACTAATGACAAACACCCAATGCCCAATGTCCTTGATTTTGAGCAGTTGTTCTGGAATTTGAATTTGTAGTGTGTATTTAGACTTAAATCAAAATCAAGTCTATAACTGTAGTAAAAATTATAGAGAGCAAACTCATGACACACCCTAATCCACAAGACAAAAACAACTTTCTTTACCCTCGTAGTCGGTATTATGGTAAATTCCAGCCAGAGAATTTGGTGTTTAATGCCAATCTCCAAGAATTTGCCCAGAAAATTACTTATATCACTTGTCTACAAACAGGTGGAAAACTATTTTCCCAAGAAGCTTACGAACAAATTAGGGTGCTTTGGAAACAGCTCAAACATAGCAAAAAGCAACTAGCTATTGGTGTAAATAAAGAAATTTAAAATTTTAATAAGTTCTGCAATGTTTGTTGATATATTTCACAAACAGAATTAACCAAATTTATCAATAATGTTAAAAAACTAAACAATCAACATTGGCATTAACGGTTTCCAGATGGAGCGATCGCCATCACAAAGCAGCTTTAATCGGCTAGTTCTAAGGCATCAAAAATCTAGTTACTGGCTGGTCAATTTTACAAAACTTTTGGGCAGAGAACCTTTCGGAAAGGTGCCTTTGTATTGGACTGTGCAAGGACAAGTCATCTGGTTTGCAACTCAACTGCAACTACTCTTACCGATTTTGCAACCATTAGAAGTTAGTATTCCTGGTTTATACGGCTATGGCTGTTTTTCCTATGTTCCGACACCTTTAACTCCTGTGACTGGAGTGTTTGCAGTGACGGCGGGGACTGAATTAATTTGGCAGGGTAATTGTGAATTAGGTATCCTTCAAACACCTAAATCTAAAAATATCAACTCGTGGCGACAAGCCCCAGAACAGCTAACAGATGAAGCTACGGCAATTAGGGAATTGCAAATCCTCCTGAAAAATTCCATTGGACAACAAATTGCCGATTTAAAGGATGAGCCTGTTGGGGTGTTTCTCTCTGGGGGACTTGATTCTTCAATTGTGGCGGCGCTACTGGTGCAAGCAGGGGTGAAAGTCCGCGCCTACACTTTGGATTTCGGTGATGCAGGGATTCCAGAATATCCCTATGCCCAACAAGTCGCCCAATTTCTGAAAATTCCTTTAGTCAAAGTGCCAGCAGAGCCAAATCACATCAAAAATGCTTTAATTCCTACGGTGGAAGCATTGGATTTACCTTTTGGAGATGGGGTATGTGTTCCGTTGTATCTGCTATCTCAAAGAGCTAGTCAAGAAACTCAGATAATTTTTAATGGGGAAGGTGGAGATCAATTATTTGCCGGTTGGACGAATAAACCTTTAATTGCCGCAGGTGTTTATCAGTCAGAAAATCCCGCTGGAGAGGAAACTTTTATTCAGCAATATCTCCGCACTTTTCACCGTCTTTGGGGCTACGAATCTCAAGTTTATCAGCCAGAAATATCTGCTCAAATAGAGAGTTTGCATCCTGAAGATTGGCTGTTGGCGGCTCTCAATGCTACTGAGTGTCCATCTTTGCTGCATCGCCTCCGCCGTGCCAGTTTGATGCTCAAAGGGGCGCAGAATATCCATCCCCGTGCTACTGCTTTGGGGTTGGCTCATGGATTGCGGGTGCGATCGCCTTTTTGTAACCTAGATTTAGCACACTGGACATTCCGCTTGTCTGGAGAACTTTGTTTACAGGGAGCCTGTGAAAAATATATCCTCAAACGTGCTGTAGAAAATTGGTTACCGCCCGAAATTGTTTGGCGACAAAAACGTGGGATGGGAGTTCCTTTAAGTTCTTGGTGTTTAAATGATTTTTGGCATCAAATTGGTGTCTGGCTAAATCCAGAAATACTCAAAGCCAACAAGCATTTTTATCCACACATCGCCGCCCAAATCGTTGAAGGTAATTTGGGAGGAGCTATTCAGGGGCGCCGGATTGGTGAGATTCTCTGGTTATTAATTATGTGGCAACTATGGCGATCGCACTTCTTAAATGAAAAACTCAGCAAACAATCTTGGAATCATCCGTTTTGGTTACCTCGTTGGCTATGGAGGAATTATCAGCGATGGCAAGCTTAGATAAAAGTCAGGAGTTAGGAGTGAGGAGTGAGGAGTTAGAAGTTAAGAGTTATTCTCCTCATCTCCCCATCTCCTCATCCCCCTCATTCACCAAGGAACTTGCTCAGGAGTTATTGAATAACTACGGTTCTCCGCTTTATGTTTATGATGGCGATCGCTTACGCCAAACTATTGAGTGTATAACTGGGGCTGTCAGCTATCCCCGTACACAATTTCGCTTTGCCAGTGTGACTAATGGTAATATTGCGCTGTTAAAAATTTTTCGCTCGGCTGGGTGGGGACTCCACGCTAATACCCCAGGAGATATTTTTCTGGGTTTGCAAGCTGGTTTTAACCCCAGTGAGATTGTTTACAGTGGGAGCAATTTGAATCGGACGGAGATGATACAGGTTCTGAATTGGGGAGTTACAACTCTCAATTTAGATAGTTTGGATCAGTTGCGGTTGTGTTGCGAAGTTTTTTTGCACGCAGAGACGCAGAGGCGCAGAGAGAAAGATATGAGGCTGGGTTTACGCTTGAATTTGCCGGAGATTACGGGAGATAGTCGCATTGGTGTGCGTTCTGAGGAATTTGGTGAGGCGATCGCTTTGACTGCTGAGGTTGGACTGAAGTTGAGTGGTTTACACTTCTATCGGGGGACGGGAACTAATGCTACAGCAGCTTTTACCGAGGTGATTGATCGGGTAATCGCTACAGCAAAACTGTTACCAGATTGGGAATATCTCGATTTTGGTGGTGGCTTTGGCTATCCGTATCATCACAATAAAGTAGGGTTTGACTGGGAAATATTTGGAGCTGAGTTAAGCCAGAGAATTGGGCGTTTAGGAAGGAAAATTGATTTGGTGATTGAACCGGGACGAAGTGCGATCGCTGGATGTGCAACAATGCTTGCTCAAGTTGTTTCGGTGAAATGGCAACAAGACAAACAAATTCTCGGAGTTGATACCACCGTTGCTAATCTTTCAGTACCTTCAGTACACGGCGGCTACCGAGAAATCTTTACTTGGAAAAAACAACTCCCCACAGACGTGATGAATCGCGTCTCTACCAATTGCCTGTTTACAACTGATGTTTGTGGTAACACAACTTACTCCAGAGATTATTTAGGGAAAAATTGCCAACTCCCAGCATTAGAAATTGGTGATGTTATTGCCATTTTAGATGTGGGTGCTTATGGCTATGCGATGTCATCTCACTTTTTACACCGCCCTAAACCTGCGGAAGTCTTATTAGAAAATGGCAGACATCGCCTAATTCGCCAACGGGAAGATTACAACGTTCTGCTGGCGAATCAGGTGTTGGATAACTAACGATTCACTATTAATATCTAATCAAAATTATGAAGTGTATTAAATGCGGAACTGATAATAAATTAAAAGAGCGGACGGCTAATCAAGGTCGGTGTGTAAAATGCAACCATCCGTTTGCTTTTGAACCGACAAGTATGGGTAAAATTAAAATTACTGACCCTCTATTTGCCAAAGTTTTATCTGATATTTCTGCTAACAATACTTTATTTTTTACACCTAAACAACTATTCTATTTTTTAAATCTGCGTCTTGCTAATAAGTCATATTCTTCAGTATTTAGCTCGTTGTTCGTATATTTATTCTGGAGTGTAGTGATAGGTTTGGGGTCTACAAATTTAACTAATGGAAACCAAGAAATTGCTGCCTTGGTATTGTTTATTTTTAACTCTTTTTATGTTTTTAATCTTTTTCAAAATACAGACTCTAGGAAACTTAACCCCAAAATTCGTAGAGCCAATGCCAGAGTTTTACAAATTATCGGAATTATCATTCTCGGTGGAGGAATTTCTGCCAGCATATTGATTATAAGTTCGTTTTATGCATTTACCTTGAGCGTCCTCATGGGGATGGTGTCGATATACTTAGGAACTCAACAGTTACAAAATACTGGACTATCAACACAGGAATTTTTATTTTCTCAAAACGAGTTTGAAAGTTGGGTAAATCGCTGGCGACAAATTAATGGTTTAATTGTCAAAATTCTTCCCTCTCCCCGCGAAGACAATACCCTAACTACATTTAATCCTGATGTTACTGCTTACAGTTTTGATAGATTAGTCGTTTGCGATCGCGCCACCATTGCTCAACTATTAATCGCTAATAATTTCCATTTTGAAAATAACTGTGCAATTCTGAGCATCACTGGTTATCCTCAGGGTATTTTTGAAACTATGATGCAAATGCTGCGTCGCAATCCTGATTTAAAAGTTTATGCACTCCATGATTGCAGTCCCCAAGGAATGAGTTTAGTTCACCATCTACGCACTAGCCCGAAATGGTTTCAAGATAGCGATATTATAATTATTGACATAGGACTAACACCACGTCAAATTATTGCTGCTAAGCGCGGAATGTTTATTCAATCCTCTCCAGAATCGGCGCAAGCAGCAAAAAAGTTAACTGGAGAAATTAGTCCAAATTTATCTGCGGATGAAATAGAATTTTTGGAATCTGGAAAGTTTGTGGAATTAGAATCTTTCACTCCCCAAAGACTAATTCAAATTCTGCAAAAGGGTATTGCTGGTAGTCAAAATCTCGAAAGTGATGACAGTGGCTTGTTTTTAGTCGGCGATACAGGAAATGATATGTACGTTGTTCAAAGTTTTGGTTAATACAGCAGAATTCAGGATTCGGAATTTGGATAAATTAATTAGGTAAATAATTAATATGAAATGCATTAAATGTGGAACTGACAATCAACGTAGAGAACGAATGCAAAATTCGGGTAAATGCAAAAAGTGTCAGCATAGATTTGTGTTTGAACCCACAAATAATATAACTCATAAAAAATTAACAGACCAACTTTTTGCAAATGCGATCGCTCATATTTCTGCTAACAATACTCTCTACTTCACTACTAAACAATTTGAATATTTTCTCGATAGACAATTCACACCCAATACAAAACCAAGCATCGATGATAACAGATTGATAATTCTAGATGATCAAAATAGTGCATTCTATAATGGCGTTGAAAGTTTTGGGTAGGGTTATCCCAAAAGTCTACTTTTTATTCACCTGCAACCAAATTTCTAAGCTTACCAATAACTAAAGTTTAACACCATAACGTCCCCAAATATCGCCTTTATAGTCTAGCCAGTCACGTAGTAGTGACTGATCAAAATAAGGCGCGATCGCACTTTTTTTATCTAACAATAATTTCCTAGCTTCTCGTTGCCAATATTTGCGAAATCCCAACTGTACAGGTACCATCATGCCACTTTTGGGGCGATGAATAATTGCTTCTGGTAAAATATCAGCAACGGCTTGTTTGAGTACTGCTTTTTCTTCCACTCCTGAAAGTTTATACTCTGGAGGAATTTGCATACTCAATTCAACAATTCGCTGGTCAAAAAGTGGCGATCGCCCCTGTAAACCTGCTGCTTGAGTTAAGTTATTTACTTTTGTCAAAATTTGGTCTGCTCCCTTAAATTTAATATTCAGTGCCATTAATCTATTTAAGTAACTGGCATCAGAATTTAAATCAGGCGAAAATACAGATGGTTCTGTTTTGACTGCTGTCCAAACTTCTGGCTTCAAAAGTTGCGGCAAGTCTAATGCACATTTTTGAAAAGCAATTAGATATGCTTGCAGTGAATCTTGATTATTAATTGAACCATATAAACTATTAATTAACATCGGCTGATTTTTCGGACCTCCAAAACACGGATCGCCTCCTTCACCATTGAGGATAACTTGCACATTTTTTCGCGCCATTCTTCCCAGAAGAAAATTTGGTACTGTCAGCGGATCGCCTATGGGATCGTCGAGATACGCCATTGTTTCGGGTAGGCGTTCCCACATATCTTTAAAAGTAATTTCGAGAATGTGATGTTGAGTTTGACAATGTTCGGCTACCAAACTAGAAAATTCTAACTCATTGGGAGATTCAGCCCCAAAATGAATTGAGTAAGTATGGACTGGTGCATGATGAAACTTTGCTGCTAAAGCGGTGATACTGCTAGAGTCCAAACCACCAGAAAGGAAAACGCCAACAGGTGCATTTTGCGGTAAATATTCTTGGACAATTTGATTTAGGAGAGAACGCAAGCGATCGCCATGCCATACTAAAGATTCATCCGCCCCTGTAATCTGCTGTTGCAATTCCCAGTAAGTATAAACTTTTTCTGAAGGCATTTCGATAACAGTTCCAGGACGCACTTCTCGCACCTGTTGCCAAAGTGTGCGTTCTCCCGGTACAAAGGCGCAGCAGAGATAGTCCCGCAACGCCACCAAATCGACATCACTTGAACGATAGGGTGCAAGCGATCGCATTTTTGGCGCGATGGCGCGAATTGCACCAGCAGTAGTGTAATACAGAGTCTGGCTACCAATGCGATCGCGTCCCAGCCATAATACTTGTTGTTGACGATCCCAAATTACTAACCCAAACATCCCCTCCAACAATTTCAGACATTCACAACCAAACTTTTCCCAAAGTTCAGCAATCAATTGACAATTGTTTTCAGAAAAATTACTTGCATCAACTCCCAATTTTTGCAGCAACTCCAGCCGATTACTTAACCAGACATCCCCAACTACCACAAATTGTTCTGTGGAACTGAGTGCAAATTGTTTTGTAGTCAGTGCAGAAATCACGGCAAACTGGTCATCTCGCCAGACTACATCTGCTGTTAAAGTATTTAATGTTCCCCAAACTACATGCCAGCTAGAGGGAATCTCTATAGATGAAAAAGTAGATTTGGAATTTTTGAAAATATTGAATAGCATATTGATGATTTTATGCGATGCCTACTGCGGTAAACTACGCACTTTCTATAGGACGATAATTATAATGCCTATGGCGGTAAACTACGCCCTAATTTTCCATTGTCCAATCTTCAAATTCCAATCCAGGTACGCGAGAAAAATCACGCTGATTCCGCGTTACCAAAATTCCATTATTAGCAATTGCAATTGACGCTATTCGTAAATCTTGAGTACCAATACGAATTTTTTGCCGCCGCAGTTCTGCATAATAGTTTGTAGCTTTTTCGTCAAAATCAAGTATTCTAATTAGGTTAAAAAATTCTAATCCTTGCCGTAATCCTAAATACCCCCATCTTAGTCTTTCGGCTTCTGAAGATTGACGGATAGCATCCAACCATCCACGCATTTGTTCTTCAACTGTAATCACAGTGACAGCAATATCCTGAAAACTTAGCTGATTTATACGTTGTTTAATTAAAGGGTGCTGGTTTTGAAAAAGTGTGAGAGTATCTGTATCTAGTATCCACAAACTCATGAAATTTCATCCTCTGCATCCATTTCTGCATCAAGTTCACGGCGATAAGCTGCGATGTTTGATAACACATCGTTAAACAGAGGATTATCTTTATACATCCCTGCAAATTTCATCCAAGGATGTTCTGATTTTGGTGCTTGTATTTCTTGATTCACGATTTCTACATTTTGGAATCGAGTATTCACAAGTTCGTGTAAATTGTTCAGTGCTTCTTCCCGCGTCGCGCTAAATACCTGACAGTCTGGTAAACCCCAAACTGTTGCTTGATATCCACCTTCTTTTGCTTCAACTAATACTGAATAGTTAATTTTTGATGCGGAGTTGGCTGTGTTTGTCAGCAAATTACTTGTCATAAAATACCTTTTGTTATTTGTTATTGGTCATTTGTCATTATTTATTGTCCCACAATGTCCAATGCCCCATGCCCAATCTCTTTATCTGCCTAGCCTCAAACCCCTTTCCATCAGCATCTGAAGTTCGACATTCTCAACATTAGGTATGGCTTCTAACTGAGAAATTCCGGCGATCGCATCGTTAATATTACCCGATCGGGGACGCAACCAGGCGGCATTAGGTGCATAGTCAAGACTTTGCTCTACCTCGTAACCTGCTCGATTAATTGCTTCGCCCTGGGACTCCACATCAACGCCTTCAGCAAAACGAATGAAAACCAGTCCACTTGGTACAGCAAAGGAACCATTGGATTGTAGTGTGTAAATCGGACTCAATGTATTTTTTTCTGATTGGTTGGGTTCGCCGGGAAAAACAGCGATCGCTCCCTCATTCAGTTGTAAAATTGCTCCTCGAACCACCGTACTCGGTTGATTGTAATGTATTGCATAGTACCCAGGCTGACGAGTGTAGGATACAGCAGAGGCATCGCTGCCAACGCGAATTTGTTGGGGATACTCAGAAAAGTAATCTTTTTGGAATCTCACTTCAGCAATCGGGGGTAGAGAATATATCGCAATCAAATACTCAGCAGGAAAATAAATCATCTTTCTCAAGTTCTAATGATGTTATAGCGTTTTTTAATGGCATAAAATACAAATCTTTTGTAGAACTGCACAAATGTATGTGTCCACTAAATAATGAAGATTCGTAAATCAACCTGACTTTTAATTCCCTTTTTTCTGGAAAGAGGAATTGAAGACTTGTATGAATCTTAGAGAGATTAAATTCTGTTTAAGCTATATCTTTTCTTTGCCCTAATCCAGATATAACACATGAAAATGGATGAGGGAGATGGGGGGACGCGGGGATGAGGGAGATGAGGGAGATGCGGTTCGGCTCCGCTCACCGACCGGGGGATGAGGGAGTGTGGGGAGAAAGAGAATTTATACTTCCCCCTCCTCCCACACCGGACACACCTCCCACACCTTTTCCCAATGCCCCATACTTCGGCTCCGCTCAGTACAAGTGCCCAATGCCCCATGCCCCATGCCTCATACTTCGGCTCCGCTCAGTACAAGTGCCCAATGCCCAATGCCCAATATAGGAGATTAAATTATGGTTCAGGTTCATTATGGTGGTGAAAATGGTCAACAGTATGAACTTGCTATTAGTGATGAACACATTGTAGTTCGTACCGAAAACCGCAACCCTCTGCTTGGTCAAAGACCGTTTGAAGTCGCACCTGTGTCAGTTGCAGCTCGTAGCATTCTTAATCAATTTGAGTTAACAACGCGGTTTCGACAAGCGGGTGTAGAGATTCTCCGTGCGAAAGTTCCAGATCAGGGGGTTGCTTTGCGCGATCGCGCTAGGGCAATTCTCAATGAAGAATCTAAAATTGAATTTGCGGGACGTGTTCTTGTCGATCCCAGATCCCAAGAACCTGTAATCTACACTGAAAACCTCTTTGTTAAATTCGATAATCGACAAGATTCAAGGGCGTGTGAGGAAGTTTTAGGGCGTTATAACTTAACAATTAAACGCCAACTTGAATATGCGCGAAATGCTTATTTTGTCAGCGCACCTACACATACTGGTTTAGCTATCTTTGACATTGCTGAAAGACTTTTAAGGGAGCAATCAGTAGAGCTGTGTCATCCTGAACTAGTGCGGGAGTTACGCCGCCGCCAGATTTTTCCCCAGCAGTGGCATCTCAAAGAAACAACAATTAATGGTAAAGTTATCAAGGCCCATGCCAACGTTGAAGCAGCTTGGAAATTGAGCGATGGCACAGGAACGACTATTGCAATTATCGACGACGGTGTAGATCTCGATCATGAAGAATTCCGTTCCTCTGGAAAAATTGTTGCCCCGCGTGATGTCACACGTAAAACGAACAATCCCAGACCAGGAAACGATGATAATCATGGCACAGCCTGTGCGGGAGTAGCTTGTGCCAACGGTAACTTTGGTGCTTCTGGTGTCGCGCCTGGTGCAAAATTGATGCCGATTCGTTTAGCTTCGGCGTTGGGATCGCAAAACGAAGCCGATGCTTTTGTTTGGGCGGCTCAAAATGGTGCTGATGTCATTTCTTGTAGCTGGGGGCCAGCAGACGGTATTTGGTATGAGCCAAACGATCCAGTACACAACCAAAAAGTGCCTCTACCTGACTCTACAAGACTTGCCATTGAATATGCAATTAATAAAGGACGCAACGGCAAAGGCTGTGTAATTTTCTTTGCTGCTGGTAATGGTAACGAAAGCGTAGATAACGACGGTTACGCCAGCTATCAAAATGTAATTGCTGTGGCAGCTTGTAACGATTTCGGCACAAGAAGCGCTTTCAGTGACTTTGGTAAAGCAGTCTGGTGCGCCTTCCCCAGCAACAATGGTGACAGTTCTCAAACCCCTGGAATTTGGACAACCGATCGCACTGGTTTAGTTGGTTATAACTCTGGTAATCGGAATTTGGGTGATATCCCAGGTAACTACACAAACGAATTCGGCGGCACCTCCAGTTCTTGTCCGGGTGCAGCTGGTGTAGCAGCTTTAATTATTGCCAGCAACCCGAATCTGCGGTGGGACGAAGTGCGAGACATCATTAAACGCTCCTGCGATCGCATTGACCAAGCCGGAGGTAAATATGATGCTAACGGTCGCAGTCCCTACTACGGTTACGGTCGGATTAATGCTCTCAAAGCTGTAGAATTGGCCAAGCCCAATCAACCATCACCCATTGGCGTATTCCAAGCAGTGCAAGATGTACCAATTAGCGACTTGCAAACATCAAAATTATCAGTGGCGATCGCTAATACCAACGTCGTCAAATCCATCAAAGTTACCGTAGACATCGAGCATACTTACATTGCTGACCTGATAGTTACTCTTAACCCCCCAGCGTCAACAGGCGTACCTCCAATAATTCTCCACGATCGCCTGGGCGGATCTACAGATAACATCAAAACAACCTATGACGAAGTGAACACCCCTAAACTTGCTGCGTTTAAAGGTAAAAGTCCCCAAGGAACCTGGGCGCTGGAAGTAGCAGATAAAGCTAACCTAGATACTGGAAAGATTCGCAGCTTCACCATAGAAATTGCATTTTAAGGCAATATCCTTGGGTTACAGCAATTTTCAGGTAAATATACCACGTTGTAGGGTAGCACAGCTGTTATACGTGTCAATTTAACGTGAAACTCTTGTGAAGACGTAATATTGAGTTCATTCACTTACGGTTACTCACCGTGTTACCCCACCCTAACCCTCCCCGTATGTATTGGGGAGGGAACTAGATTTCTTTTTCCCCCCTTTATAAGGGGGGATTAAGGGGGGTAAAACGTATGTGGGACTAGGGTTTGAGCTTAAGTTGACACCAATGACAGCAGTGCTACCCTACTGAGGATTGTGGTTCAAATACATGAAAACTGCTGTAAAGATAATTCTAATACCAATTCTATATGAGGCTGCGCTCTATTCGCGTAGCGGCAATTCATGAATTGCCGCTACAGTGTGTAGTTTTGCATCAGTCTTATAAGGCGCATCTTCAAACAGAAATGGTATAAGCCCAAAACCCTCATGTAGAGACGCGATTTATCGCGTCTTCTCGGTATTTATCGCGTCTTCAAGATTATTTAGTCGCCAGACAGTGCAGCAAGTCGTTGGAATGCCGATGGTGCTGGACTATTTACGAGGTGCTGGCGTATCACCTCGGCACACTCACCCGGACTTAACAACGAAGTATCGACTTCAAGATCGTAGATGCCAGGGATGTGGACTTCACGTTGCCATAACTCAATCGCAGGTGGCACTGGAGAGTCGGCAGCACTTACCGCCTTCCACCCCGTGTTTTGTCGTCTTTCCATAATTATCTCGATGGGGCAGCGAACGCCTACGAACAAGACCGGCAATCCGTTTAAACGCCGAGCGCTATCAGTCAGAATGCCCCGTTTAATTCCGTATGCGTCATGGTGTCCGACATCAACCACGACATTCAGTCCTAAGCGGCTATGGGCGGCGATGGATTCATACATGGCGCCGTAAAGAATGGGAACCAGGGGTTCGAGGTCTTGGCGTTCTCCCCCTGGCCGCAGACCGATCCCAGGCAGATATCGTGGCGGAGTCATTTGCATAAATTTATCGACACCCAAGTTCATCCATACACCATCAAACGTCTCCTGGATCACTGCCACAATGCTCGACTTCCCCGATCGCGGGGTTCCATTGAGGATGATAATTTGTCCTAGTTCCTGTGTCTGTCCCACGATCGCTCCTCGCATCCTTTTCTAGTAGAGACGTAGCAGTGCTACGTCTCTACATTGTTTGCATCCCTGCGTCAATTAACTTTGGGTGACAGCCTCTTTCGCCAAAAACTTCTCTAATTCTGTCAGCGCATCAGCATCAACTTTAGTTTGCATTGGGCAGAATTTGGGGCCGCACATCGAACAAAACTCAGCAGTTTTATAGATGTCTGCTGGCAAAGTTTCATCGTGATATTCCTTAGCTCTTTCCGGGTCGAGTGATAATTCAAACTGACGATTCCAATCGAAATTGTAACGCGCCTTGGAAAGTTCATCGTCTCTGTCCCTTGCACCAGGGCGATGTCTAGCAATATCCGCCGCGTGAGCTGCTATCTTGTAGGCAATCAACCCATTCCGCACATCTTCGGCATTTGGTAATCCCAAATGTTCTTTTGGTGTTACGTAGCACAACATTGCAGTACCGTACCATCCTGCCATCGCTGCGCCGATCGCTGAGGTAATATGGTCATAGCCAGGAGCAATGTCTGTGACTAATGGCCCCAAAACATAGAAAGGCGCTTCAGAACACTCTTCCATTTGCTTGCGGACGTTGAATTCAATTTGATCCATTGGTACGTGTCCAGGGCCTTCCACCATCACCTGTACATCATCTTCCCAGGCTTTGCGAGTTAGCTGTCCCAAGGTTTTCAATTCAGCTAATTGTGCTGCATCTGAGGCATCATGGGTGCAGCCAGGACGCAGGGAATCTCCTAAGCTGAAAGAAACATCGTATCTTTTGAAAATCTCAATGATGTCTCGGAAGTGGGTGTAAAGCGGATTTTGTTTGTGATGATGTAGCATCCACCGTGCTAAGATACCGCCGCCGCGAGAAACAATACCAGTGATGCGGCTTCTCACTAAAGGCAAATGTTCAATCAAAATCCCGGCGTGGATGGTTTGATAGTCTACCCCTTGTTGGGCGTGTTTTTCGATGATATGGAGAAAGTCATCAGCAGTCAGCTTTTCAATTGTGCCGTGGACACTTTCTAAAGCTTGATAAACTGGCACCGTACCAATGGGAACTGGCGAAGCGTTAATAATGGCGGTGCGAATTTCATCTAAATTACCGCCACCTGTAGACAAGTCCATGACAGTATCAGCACCGTACTTCACCGCCAGATTCAACTTATCCACTTCTTCTTGAAGATTAGAAGAGTTGGGTGAAGCGCCGATATTAGCATTTACCTTGCATTTAGAGGCGATGCCAATAGCCATCGGCTCTAGGTTAGTGTGATTAATGTTAGCCGGGATAATCATTCGTCCCCGCGCTACTTCCTCACGAATGAGATCGGCAGGGAGATTTTCCCGGTGGGCGACGTAGTGCATTTCTTCGGTGATAACACCTTGGCGTGCGTAATGCATTTGAGATACATTACTCTGCCCACGCCGCTTAGCAACCCATTCTGTCCGCATATTGAAATCCTCGATAAACAGCTTCCCTCCGCTGGTATTACCCAGACTCAGGTGTTAAGGGTGTGATCTCAGCCTGATTATGTAGGCACCCCTAGCATGGTTGTTGATTGTAGCACCTTAGTTATGGTTGCGAGCAAAGGTGTTAACAATTCCTAAGGTGAGATTGCTATTTTGGCGACCCTGCATCGGCTCGTCGCTAGACATGGCTTTAATGAGAGTATGAATTATAGGTTTTTTGCCGTTGTTAATTTTGCTGTCTCACTTGTCGCGGTAAACTTCTTTACGATGCCCTACTCTCACAACACCGATCAATAACACATCATCTAAAATATCATATAAAACTCGGTAATTGCCGACTCGAATTCGATAACCATTGTCAGAATCTTCTAGCTTGACAACCCCGTTAGGACGGGGATTATCAGCTAGCTCATCAATTTTAGTTTGTATGCTTGTCTGTACTTTTATAGGTAATTTTTTAAGTTGTTTAGATGCCGCATTGGAGAATTCAATTCTGTATTTATTCACTCGTTAATTCTTGTTTAACTTGTTCCCAAGGAATAGTACCATTTTTTTTAATATCTTCCCGTCCTTCATGTAAAGCTTTAATATCCTCTTCGTCTTCTGCTTTGCGAATATCTAAAAGTTCTATTACATCTTCTAATGTATCTTCATAAGCTTGTTCTAATCGCTCGTAAATAGCTTTTATTAAAGCTTGTCTTCTGGTTGTGGTTTCCATTTTTACCTCTATTAATTAGCATAAACTATTTTCTATATGCCATTGTTTGCTAAATTCAAAGATCAGCTCATTTTAGCTTCAACTAAAACAGCAAGGAGTCCCACACCATAATCTTCGATTTGGTGTCGGGAGGAATTGCGAGGAGAATTAGTCGCATCCTGCGAATGATTTTTTTCACAGAGAAAATAATGAGGGGGATAGCGACTAATTCGCCAATAATCTAGGCAACTACGCATAGTTTTGAACTCCGTTTCATTAACTTGATGTTGTTGGGATTAAACTGTCCAATGCGTGACCAATTGTGGTCATAGATAGAAATATTTTTTGTTTTACCAGAATTAGTAAACCCTCCAACCCAACCGTGAATAATCTCACCCTTACGAGAAGTTTGAACATAATCGCCAGACCTAAATCCAAACGGTGTTATTGTTCCACCTTGTCGCTTTAAAATTCCACATGCAGAATAGTTTTCTTGGTGCAATTTACGCCTAAATAATTTCGGTCTAGTAATCACAATGAATGGGGCTTTGGTTACAGCGCACTCTCCAACCCAATGATGTCCATAACTATTCGTGGCATAGAAAGCTTTGTATTGAATAAATGCTGTAGATGCTAATGCGATGGCATCATTTGCATGAGTTTCTGGGCATTGCTTCGACTTATCCTTTTTATCCTTAACAAGTCCTAATTGCTCGCGGTATTTTCCTGTATCTAAGGAATCTACTTCAATGACCCGAGCAATCTTAGAAGCTTGTAGCCTAAACCATTCTTGACCAACCGTTACAGGAGATATTCCAAACCCATTTTTTTTAGTATTACCACCACATGACTCATCTCTAATCTCAGAAATCGGGAGAATTTTAGAAACTTCTGCTAGTATTCTTAACTCCATCTCTCTGTTAGCTTTTACGCTAGGAGGTAATTTGTTTTGACGACGGTTGCAAAATCTTTTTTCTCGGTGATTGCGTAATTTAAAAGCAACCTTGCGATTAATTCGCTGTCCTCTACGAGTCCGACGTAATTCAGTACGTTTCTCCATTTTTCCTGTCACAGACTGCCTATCTTTGCAAGCCAGTCCCCAACGGGGGGAACCCCCGTTGGCGGAACTGGCGCTGGTTTTCTTGGATTTGTAGAAACCAGGTAAACAAGCATGGAACAAAACAATGGTTGCTAACTTAGATTGGAAAGCAATGCCCGTAAAAGCCTTGCCTCTATCTGTTCCCGCTACTATTTCTTGTGTATTGTGTCCAGATGCTTCACACAACAACTGGACATAAAAAACACCAACTTTATTACGTTTACCTACCGCTTTGCCAGATTGTATCCACTTCCTGGCTCGTCCTGGAGTGGTTGGCATAAGCGGTTTTCCGTCTGAGGACATTACTGGTACTCTTGTTACTTGATTCATGGGGATAACCCAAATTATTGCTAATTTGTATTTAGGAATAAATCCAGTCCCTTCGGGCAATTTGCTAAGCTTATATCCTGTTCACGACTAGGCAATACAGAGGGCTAAACTAGGGAAATATTTAGCCGTGTAACCTTACCAAATCTCATGCCCTAACCAACTCTTGCGTTGCATACCGTGAGCCTAATTTCTTAGGAGTTTTGCAAGCCTACACTGTACCCGAAGGTGTTAGTGTAGGTAGTTGACTATAGTATCCCATAGCCCATCACTATAATTTTACATACTTTCAACTTATAATCAAAACAACTTGCCTTCAGGAGATTGATTTTCATGACATATATCTCCCCAAGAACCCTCACATTTGCAGATTTTCTCTCTCAATACCGAGACAATCCCCGCTATGAACTAGCAGACGGAGAATTAATTGACATGGAACCAACTGGCCCTCATGAAACCGTGAGTGGCAAACTCGCAACCCAAATTGGGATCTACCTTGTTGCAGAACAACTCCCCTGGTTCATTCCTCGCACTTGTTTAATTTACCCCTTTGCAGATACAGCTACAGCGCGTCGTCCTGATGTTGTGGTTCTCGATGAAACTGTTCTCCACCGCGAACCCCTTTGGGAACGAGAACCCGTAATTACTCTTGGACGCTCAATTAAATTGGTGGTGGAAGTCGTTAGCAGCAACTGGGAAACTGACTATGCGCGGAAAGTTGAAGAATATGCACTTTTAGGGATTCCTGAATATTGGATTGTTGATTATCGAGGATTGGGTGGTGTGGCATTTATTGGTAAACCCAAACAACCTATATTCACTGTTTGTCAACTAGTTGAAGATACTTATACTCAACAACAATATCGACTCAACCAATCAATTAATTCGCCGCTTTTGCCCCGTCTTCAACTTCGCTTAGATGATGTTATGCCTCGTTGAGTATTAATTGATAATCACAAAGAGGCGGCGTTTTTCTATACAGTTTTTTCTTTTTTATTTGATGCTTGTTCTGCAACATTTTTCAAGCGGCTCGAGCGCATTTTGCGGAGGCGATCGCTATCTCGAACACCACCTGCTGTTTCATATTGAGCGCTATCTTTGCCGTACTTAATGGCAATTAACATTAGCATCTTTTGAGAAAGTGTAGTCAAATCTTTTTCCATTTTTTCAACTTCAGTTAAAGAAGAATCAGCTAAAGCCAGAGCGTTATTATGGACATCAAGTTTATTACGTAACAGTTCCATTGACTCCAGGAGTTTTGCCAGACTATAATCATCATCCAGTTTGAGACTTGGATCGATCAATTTCATGCCGGCTGCTCTTGACTCAACTTTTTCTAAAACGCTGGATTTACGTTTTTTGAGAGCCATAAATTTACCCTTTTAAAATACTTCTAAACCTAGCTTGCCTTAATTAAATCGAAATCTGGTTCAGCAGAAATCGCAATTTTTGCTCGTACAATTTTCAGCTAATAAGTAGGTAGACATGAAAAATTATAAGATAAGAATAGAATAGAAGAGATGACTGAAAATGCCAGCAGCACTACGAATAAAACTGACTATAGAAGAAGACAAAACGTTGCAGGAATTAAGCTTGG
>JAESFX010000276.1_pt1 | contig 29069 bp, 29 predicted proteins | sample 9269501 | NCBI WGS metagenome assembly JAESFX01 (sample SAMN14515570, study PRJNA621655) | algae metagenome | isolation source: Desmonostoc geniculatum HA4340-LM1 and co-occurring heterotrophs from cave... | place: USA: Maniniholo cave, Kauai, Hawaii | collected 2009-07-28
GGGAACCGCCAGTGGTGAACCCGCGGGGCCGGCCCGATCGCCGCTACTCAAGCGTCCCGGATAACCCGTCCGGTGACCTTCTCGGTGACGGCTCCCCACCCGGCACACGACATGCTTCCCATCGCCGGCTTCTCCGAACCTGAGTGTCCGCACACGCTCGAGAACCTTGCGCATGCTCAGGTTCGTCGCAGAACCGTCAAAGTTCGCGCGAACTTCTAAAGCGCGGCGGCGATCGCGTCGTTGGTGTACGTGAGCTTCTTCTCCAGAGGCGTCAGCAGGGTGTGCACCTTGTACCGCTGGTCGCCGACCATCCACAGGGCGCGGCCCTTGTCCTGCATTGCCCAGCCGGTGATGACGCCCTGCTGCATCTCTGAGAGGCCCATCAGCTGGCCGAGCTCGTCGGCGACCGACTCGTCTTGTCCCATCAGGATGCGAACGTCTGAGAGGCTCAGCAGGTCCTTAGCGATCTGGGCCGCCTGGCTGCCCTGGTCGCCGGCAGACAGCGGGTCCGATGGTTTGTGGTAGGTCACGATCTGGATGTCGCCCTCGGTGCGGGAGAGTCGCAGGTTGGAGTCCAGCGCCATGACCGCGTCCAGCGACAATCGGGTCTGCAGCCACGCCTCGTCGCGGAGCACGATCCGCCGGTCGCCGGCCGACGCTGTCTCCCGCATGCCTTGACCCCACGAATTGAGACACATCAGCGCGATGCCGACGGCAACCTTGTTGCCGGTCTCGTGCAGTGAGCGCAGCGACAGCGTCTGGATGGGGGCACGCCAGTCGGGGCGATAGGTCGACTCGGTGTCGAACATGCCTTGCAGCGACCCCTCGCACAGGGCACCTAGAGCGTCGCGCAACGGCCGGGTGCCGTCGAAGAAGTCCTGATCGGAGGAGTAGCGGCAGTCCGCGACCAGGTCCTTGCTGGGCGAGTCCAGCGCCGCCCACACCTGGGGAATGGTCACCGGCTTGAGCTGGGAGGCGCCGGCAGACCAGCCGGTCAGGTGTCGCAGGACCTTGTTGATCACCCGCTCCTCGGTCGGGGAGAACGTCACGCCCTGGGAGCCGACCAGGCCGCGGATCAAGAAGAGCCAGCGGTTGAAGATCACGGTCGCGCGGCGGTGCTGCTCCTCGCGGGTCTGCTTGTCCCATTCCACGCCGAGCGGGCCGAAGTCGAGGGGGTTGATCCGGCCGGCGAGGCCGGGGCCGATGCGGAACGGGTCGACGCCGAGGAAGCGGGCGAGGTCCTCGTACTCGTCCTTGACGTCGCCAAGCACCAGGGACCGGTAGCCGTAGCGGATCATGCGGAGCATGAACGCCTTGACGGTCGCGGACTTGCCGCGGCCCGGCTTGCCGAAGATGAAGATGTTGGGGTTGGTGACGGGGATCGCGTCGTCGAGCACCCAACCCATCGGGTCGCAGTAGAACTTGCCGCCCGAGAGGGCGTCGTAGCCCATCTCCGCGCCCCATGGCGGGAGCCCGTCCCCGGAGATCAGTGGCCACAGGACCGGGGTCTCCTCCGACGTCATCTGATAGCCGGCCAGCGGCGGCAGGCTCGCGGCCCAGCCGTGCCCCATCCGCCGTACCCCCTTGGGCTTGACCGAGCCGGGGAACAGCTTCTCCGTGGGCAGCTCCGCCGCGGGCGGCAACTTGCGCGGCATCGTGGTCCCGAAGTCCGCCAGCAGGTCGTCGATCGTCCGCGACGCCGCGCCGGGGTTCTTGGCGCCGCCGCGGGCGCGGCTCCTGGTCGACGCCACGCTCACCACTCCCCCGCCGTGCGGGCCAAAGACGTCGAGCGGCGGGGCGCCCACGCGAGTGGGTCGATCGCGCCGCCCGCGACCAAGGGCAGGACCGGCGTGAAGCCTGCCGCCTCGTCGAAGATGACCGACGGCCCGAACCGGCGCCGACTCGCGTCGATGTGAAGCTCGCGCACCAGCGCGGTCTTGCCGTGTCCGGGCTGCCTGCACCCCTTACCCGAGCCGGGCTGCCCGAGCACGAACGTCTGCGGGCCGAGCATCAGGCCCTGACGACCCAGGTAGGGGTTGTGCCGCCACGTTCGGGGTGTGGGCAGGGGGCGCGTGGTGGCCATCTCGTGCAGGTGGCCTCCCAAGGGCCGCTGCGTGCTCCCGGCCGGGTAGGTCCTCGAGCGCGACGACATCATGGGCATTTCCTTCATTGGGTCGGGTTGGTGCTGCGGTGTCTGGAAAAGCAACAGCCCGGCCGTCGGATCGGACATCCGACGGCCGGGCTGTTTCCGGAGCGCAGCGCCCCCGATCCCTGGGTTAGCGTCGCTTCCGGGGCAGGCCCGCCCCCAAGGGGATGGCGGACACGGCGAACGCCGCGTCGTGTGCCCCATCGAGAGGAAGAGGTGTGAAGCCACTGATGCGGATCGACGCGTCGAGACGGCGGCCGAAGTCCTGCACGTTCCACTCCGCCGGGACCGTCACCGACACCGCGGAGGACACCCTGACCAGGGAGCGGCCACTCTCCAGCTTCTCGTCGCGCTCGTGCAGGTTGCCGACCGAATGCCGATCCTTGGCCCGCCCGACCACGCCGGCCTTCTCGCGCAGCGTGCCGGCCATCACCGCCGACATCTGCGCGCGACCGGTGGTCCGGTCTGCGGCCTGCTGTGAGACCGGCCGGTAGAACACGGTCAGCGCGCGTCGCTCTCCGGGCTGGGAAGGCACCAGCACCCGGGCCAGTGCACCCATCCGGGCACCCTTGCGGGGCAGCAGGATGGTGGAGGAGATCGACTCCCACTCGCCGTGCCGGTAGGAGCGCAGCGCTGTCGACGCATGGGTGGGACCTGCGGCGCCGACCGGGACACCGGCCGCGATCGAGGGGTTGTCGCGGTGGTGGATCGCGGCGTCCGCGAGCGCGGGCGCATCGCCTGGCTCGAACCCGGTGCGAATCGCCACGGCGAGCTCGGAGCTGTCGAGCCAGTTCACCCGCGTGCAGCCGATCGAGCCGGTCAGCCGGGCCTCGACCTCTGCCAGCACCGAGTAAAGAATGCGCGCCCGACCCATCACGCCGCGTCCGGCGCGCTTGGCGTCCTTGTTGATGACGTCCTCACGAACCACCACGGTCACGAACGCTTCGCGTCGCACCGCAGCCCCGGCGGTCATCGCATCGAGCTGGTCGTTGACCTGGGCCGAGACCTGCGGCTCGTCGGTGCGGGCGTTGTGACGCACCCACTCGGCCCGCTCGGTGCCATCGTCGGGGACGGTGCGAACCTGCACCACCACCAGGTCGATCTGAGTGCCTGCGGTGGCGGCCTCCATCATCTCGGTCAGCCCGGCACCCATGCGGAACCGGTCCGCGTCGTCGCTCATCCCGATACCGGGGTGGACGATCCGTGCGGTGGCCGCCCAGGTGCGCGTCGCGTGGTTCTGGATGATCGCCGGCCGGGCGGTCTGCCCCGTCATCGGCGGGCCGTCGTGGATCTGGATGCCGGCCAAGATCCCGGGAAGGTCCGCCTCCCCGGCGTCGCCGTCGTCCTGGTCGTTCTCGCCGTCGCCGAGGTCGAGGTCGCCGGCAGCGGCCTTGGACTGGAACCGCGACCACCCGAACGCTGCCCCAGCCAAGTGCCGGAACAGGACCCCGATCCACTGGAACGCCGAGTGGCCGCGGATCGGCAGGCAGATCAACAGACCGACCACGCCCCACAGCGGGACGAGGACGAGCAGCGTCACCCACTGCCCGATGGCGATGGCCATCCAGGTCGGGAACCCGGCGGCCAGGATCAGGAAGAACTGAGGGCCGGTCAGCCCGAAGAGCCAGGCTTGCCTGTCTCGCGTCGCTGATGCTCCGTACACGCTCATGCTAGGAACGCTCCATCTTCAATGGCTTCTGTGGCCACGGGCTTGATGTCGTTGGCGATGCCGTCGCCGTTGGTGTCGTTGAAAGGCTTCGACGTGTGCCCCTGCTCCTGACCCTGTCGGGACGAGCCTTGCTGGGACGAGCCCTGCTTCGGGGAGCCCTGTCGTCTCTGCTTGGGGTGGTGCTCGGTGGGGTAGTAGCCCTGGTTGCCGATCCCGCTCTGACCCAGCACGTCGACGCTCATCGAGGCGCCGGCTTGGGCGACCTTTCCGGTCTTCTCCATCGCGCCGGCGACGACGCCGCCGACCGCGCCGCCGGCCTTGGAGATCTTCGAGGACTGCCAACGGTTCGCGTTCTCCGCCTCGGCGCCGTTCTCCGAGGTGGTGCGCCCGTCCGAGGAGGTCTCGCTGGCGGCACCGGAACCCGAGCCGGCCGCCTGGGCGCCGGCGCCCTTGCCCTTCACCAGGCCGGCAACGCCGCCGTTGGCGTCCATCGTCGAGCGGAACGAGGCACCCGAGGCGGTGCCGGGGTCGACGAAGGCCAGCAGCCGGAACAGCACCATCGGCATGAAGCAGGCCACCAACATGATGATCGACCCGATCACGGACATGCCGATGTTCTCCGCGCTGGAGGAGGCCCCGTTCTCGCTGCCGTCGGGCATGCCTGCCCAAGCGAACTGGGTGCCCACCCCCAGCACCAGCGCCAACAGCGGCTCCATCAGCACGCACGCGATGAACCAGCGGATCGACTTCCACATCCACGACTTCGTGCCCTCCGACAAGGCTCCGGCGGCCGCGATCGGCATGGTGGCAACGAGGATCAGCAGCGCGGCGGACCGCACCATCATGATCACCATGTGCCCGAAGGCCGCCGGGATCAGGATGAACAGCGAACAGATCCCGAGCGTGGCTGCCGCCACGCTCCCCGAGACAGTGTCGACGAACCCGTCCCCGGCCGCGTATCCGGAGAAGCTGTCGACGCCGAGCAGGGTGTCCAGGATGCCCTCGGTGAGCCCGGACGCGGCTGCGATGAGCCCCGCAGAAACTCCTACCCAGCAGGACAGCACGACGCCGTACTGCACGACCCCTGCAGCAAGGGTCCCGAACCCGCGGCCGTCCTGCCGGAGAACCGCTAGGCCGATCTGTCCGAACGCCATCACTAGGGCGATGACCAGCGAGACCCACAACGTGACCGAGTAGAGCTTGCCCAGGTCGGGGTCGGCGACGTTGGGGGTGAAGTTGTCGATCAGCCCGAAGGCCGTCTTGAGCAGCCACATTCCGGCCGACCAGATGCCCATCATCATCGAGGTGAACCCCTCGGCCAACGCTTCCTTGGCCTTGCCGCCGAGCCACTTCAGGGGGTTGAGGCTGAACATCGGGACGACGGTCACCACATGACCCATGGCCTGACTCATCATGACTGCGGCACCTCCAGCCACTGGTAGCCAGCGTCGAAGGAGGCCTGGGAGCCGGGCCACAGCGAGGGAGCCGGTGCGGGCTCATCACCGGGGCCGATCATCCAGCGGCCCTCGTGCCAGACCATGCGCTGGCAGTCGGCGGCCGCGACCTGTTGCGGCTGTCCCCCCGCGATGGCGGCGGTGATGATGAAGTCGATGCACGGGACGACGAAGTCATCTCCGACCGTGCCCTTGATGAACCCCATCTTCGGCTCAGCAGCGATGGTGATCGTGTTCTTGGCATCCGAGGACATGCCAGCCGACTCCAGCAGTGCGGCCACCGCCTGCACACCCGTCCAGCTCTCGGGCGTCGGACCGCCCGGGGTTGCCCACTGAGTGATGACGTCCTGGGCGACCCGGACTGAGGCGGAGCTCAGCGCGGTCGTATCGATCGCGGCCAGCTGGGCCAGCGCCCCTTCCGGGGTGTGCGGGAACCCGGTCGCCACGCCCAACTCCCCCACCTCCATCGGTGCAGGGATCTCGAGCGTGCCGGTGGTGCCCGATGACAGGCTTCCGGGCTGAGCGGCCTCCAGCGGCGCCTCGGGCAGCTGCTTGCCGGCGAGCTGGTCGTGGGCTGGCTGTGCCGACCCCGACCCGGTGCTTTTGTCGGTGGAGGAGCCGGTGAGCATGCCCACGACCGACCACACGCCGCCCGCCACCAGGGCGAGGACGACGACAGCGGCTACCCCCAGCACGAGCTGCAGCCTCCGACGGTTCCACTCGATGTCGGGGTCGACCAGCCTGGACTGGTAGACGTCGCGGGAACGCTTCAGCATGTCAGCAGCCGTTCCCGACGATGCCGTTGAGGATGGCGTAGATCGTCACGAACGCGATCGCGCCGATCACGGTCCAGAACATCCCTGAGGCACCGATCTGAGCGGCGCGCCCGCTCGAGCTGATCTTGCCCGCGACCATCATCCCCACGGAGGCGAAGCCGGCGCCGATGATGAGGACGATGACGCCCCACTTGATCCACCCGACGACGTCGTTGGCGTAGGTCTGGACGCCCTGGGGGGCCTTGGCGCACACGTTGCCCATGCCTTCGGCCTGGATGGCGCCGCCGGTTAGGGCCGTCACCTGGGTGACGACCTCGGAGATTGCTTCGATGTACATCTGTGTCTCCTTCTTTCAGGTCCGGTTCGCCGTCAGCGGCCCGGTGATCGTGGTGATCCGCTCCAGCAGGCGCTGAGAGGGGTTAGTGAGCTGCTTGGGCAGCGGGTCGGGGCCAAGGCCCGGCAGGGCCTTGGCGGACAGCAGCGGCGCGAATAGCACGGCGTCCTGTCGGTGGGCGGCACGAAGAAGCCGGCCGGCGCTCGCAAGCTCGCGATCGCTCCATCGGCCGGCGCCCACGACCACGACCAGGACCTGGCCGGCGTTCAGCTGGTCCTCGAGGTCGATCAGCGCAGCCTCGCTCTGACTGAGCGCCAGCGCGTGTGGACGGGTCACGAGGACCTCGACGTGCGCGAGGGTTGCTGAGACCCACGTGTCGGCTCCGCTGGCCGCCAGCTCACGCATCGACCAGCCTGCGTCCAACACCGTGAGGTCGACGCCTTCAGCAGGCCGCGGGCTGGGCACCTGCGCCGGAATATGGACGAGTTCGTCGACGCGGTCGATCAGCACGCCCGCACCTCGGCGGCCGCGGCGCCAGCCCTCGGCAGCTCCCAGCTCCGTGACGGTGGCGCCCGTGAGTCCTGACCAAGCCGGGGTGGCCGCATCAAGCACCCGTGCTCGGAGGCCTGCGGCGTCGGCGACGTCGGCGAGCGCGAGTGCGATCGTCGACGCGCCCGCACCAGCGTTGGCGGCTCGCACCCGCACCAGCGGTGCCGACCCGATGGAGATGGCCGCCGGGCCTGTCTCGACCGGGGTGCTCTCGGTGCGGTGCTCGCCCTCGTCGACGGCGCCGTCAGGGCGGCGGTGCGGCTGGGTGGGCTGGTCGTCGATCGTTGCCGGGGCGCCTGCCCGAGAGGTCGTCGGCGAGAAGCGACCCTCCGCGAGCGCCGCTGCCGCGGCCTGGAGCTCGCGGGCGGAGTACCGGGGCGTGGTGCTGGTCCTCATCGCACGGTCTCGATCCGGGCGGCCCGCAGTCGCAGCGCCTCACGCAGTACCGGGGCGGGAGTGGTGCGGAGCACCGCACGAGCCTCGGCGGCCTGTGCTGCGTCTGCCCGCAGGCGTTCAAGCATCCGCTCCATGTCGGACAGTGCGTGGTCGACGTTGTGGTCGGCTACCACGTCCAGCAGCTGCGCGACGACCTCCGGGGTCGGGTCGGAGGCGGTGACTGTGCTGGGGGCCTGCTCGCTCATGTGGGGAACAGCAACCGCTCCCTGTCCGGATCGGACAGGGAGCGGCGAAGTCTTCAAGAAATTCCGGGACCGGAATGCTCAGGCGATCTCGGCCAAGTACCTCGGAGCCGCATCACGAAGCCGTGCGGCCGCGCGGTCCCGGCGACGCCGGATCGTCCGCATGGCCACACCGTGCCGCTCGCCGACGAGCCGCTGCGCCTCCTCGCGTGCCAACCCGCCGTTCTCCTCGGCGAGAAGCTCTAGGAGCAGGTCGACGTCCTCGCTGCCGATGACCCCGACCCCGGTGGCCCACGTCAACAGGTCCGTCAGGTCCTCGACCGGGTCCTCGACGGCGGGGACCGCCATGAGGAGGTCTCGGTCCGGGCCTGCTTCGCTGGGCGCGTCTTGTATGCCGGCCCGCGCGTCCAGGGACGTCGTGTCGACCCGGGCAACCATGCCTGCGGCCGGCCGGCTGAGCCGCTGTCGGGCCCGCTGCAGGAGGTAGCGGGCGGCTTGGCTGCCCAGCTGGGGCTCGGCTGCCTTGACCTCCTCCCACACCGTGGTGTTGACGTCGTCGGTCTCCCACACGTCAGTCAGGGTGGTGGCCACCCGGTTCACCCCGTCCTCGAGCAGTACCGCGACCGCCAGGGCGGCGTCGTCGTCATCGCCGCCGCGCCGCGACCCCAGCGCGGTCAACCCGGCCACCACCTGGTAGCAGCGATTGTCGCGGCGACGCCACCCCTCGAGTGCCTCCTCCAGGCTGTCGAACCCGACCAGCCGCGGCTCTGCCTGCTGCCACTGAGCCCACTTCTCGGACCGGTGGAGGCTGCTGACGACGGAGGTGGCCAAGGCGCTCCGAGCCCGGTTGTTCTGGCCCTCGCTCCGGGGCGCTTCGGTGGCAGGTGGGCACGTGGGGCCGTGGGTGAGTTCGTAGGCGGGGCGACTGGCCGACATGGCGGTCCTCCGAGGGCAGAGGCGAGCAGGACGCGCCTACTGCAGAACCAACCCCTCACCACCTCGCTCACCAACGCCGCCGCCGATGCCCCACGAGGTGACAGCGCCGCTCACCACGGCGCTCACCAGCGCGCAAAACCGCAGGTCAGACCCCGTGCGGGGCCCACGGTCTCCCGACATGAAAACTGCGAAAATAGTTTGGCGGCAGGGGTAGCGCCGGCCTGGAATTGCGTTCGGCCCCGCCCCACCCGGTTGAGGGTGAGACGGGGCCGAAGGCGTTAGGAGCCCGGTTGGGGGCTACCCGGTGGCGCCCCACTCACGTTGCTCGACGATGGTCTCCGAGCGCAGCGGGAGGTCCTCGTCGAAGAGGTCGAGAACCTTCTCCCGGACCAGCTCGCCAGCGGCGTCGCGGCCGGATTCTGCCTCGGTCGCCGCGGCCTGATCCAGCCAGGGGATGTCGCTGTGCGGACTGGCCTTCCGCGCCGCGTCGCAGGCTAGCCGGACGAGGTCGGTGCGACCTTCCGCGATCGCTCGCGTGGCGAGCACGTGGGCTGCGTCATGGATTGCGCCGACCAGGATCTCGTCATGGCGCTGCTGGCCAGCCTGGAAGAGCCACTTGAAACGGTGCTCGCTGGCGGCCTCAAACGGGGCGCCGGTGACCAGGGATAGGGCGGTCAGCAGGTCCTCCTCGCAACCGTGGTCGCCGCGCTTCTGAGCCCGGAACTTCAGCCGCACGAACAAGTCTGCGCTGGTGAGCACCCCATCGTGGTCTCGGACGAGCTCGTAGGTCGGGCTGGTGCCTCGCCGGGCCCCGGCGCTCATGCTTGCGTCCGGCAACCAGTCGGTGCCGTCGGGTCGCGTGCCCAGCAGCGACCGGGCGTTGGTCGCGCGGTTCTGGACCGTCTTCTGGGTCTTCCACCCGAAGGCAGCGGCGACCCGCTCGGCTGTCACTCCGTGGTCCTGAACGGCGAGGTAGGCGATGAAGGAGACGGTGCCGCTGAGGTTGCCGATGGCCGTTGGGTCGCCTCCGTTGAGCGACGTCACCTCGACCGGTCCCAGCAGGTGCACCTTGGGTCGCGAGGAGGACTCGTCGAACCAATCGGCGACGTCCTGGTCCAAGGTCGGGTCGAGGGCATCGATCTCCGCGCGGATCTCCGCCGGAACGCTGGGCGCCCCTGCGGCGAGGTCCTCCGGGGTCGTTGCCGCCGTCGCCATGTAGATCTCATCGGCCTCAGGCAGCTGCGAGGTCGGGTCGTTGCCCTCGGTGTGCCTGGGCTCGGTGTACTCCTCGCGCAGCGCCCCGTCGGCACGGGCGTACTTGCCCAATGGTCCGTCATCGGACTGGGTTGCCGGCACCGGCTCGTCCTCGAGGTTGCGGGTGGCGGTGAGGAGGTCCGCCATCGGTGCCGCGTGCTCCGGCTGGATCGTGAACGCCTTGACACTGATCCCCCACATTGGCAGGAACGCCATCCCGTCGAGGCCCAGTTCGACCACCGGGGCCTCCTCGTCGCCGTGCACCAGCACCACTCGGGACCGGTCGCGAGGTTCGATGTCGGAGATGAACTCGCCCTCGGGTCGGGAGGCCAGGACCATCACCACGGGGTGGGCTGTGTCCAGGAGCAGCCCGTCGCGCCGACGGGTCAGCACGTCGGCGTTCAGGTTCTGCTCGACTTCACCCATCTCGCTGGTGAGCACAGCGGCGCGGGCCAGGGCGTCGCTCCGCGTGACCTGACGGAGCCGTCCCGGGTTCATGCGAATTGTCTCGGCCGCGAACTGGTCAGCCAGCAGCACCTCGCAGCCCTCGGCCCAGTCGTTGACGGCCAGCTCGGCCACCATGAAGCGGATCAGGTCGGCGACCTGCTGCGGCTCGCCGCCGATGCCGCACATGCCCAACGTCTCCAGGTCGAGCATCCAGGTGCGGCCGCTCTCGTCCAGTCCAACGCTCACGAGGGCGGGGTACGGAGCGGGCTGGGTCTCCAGGTCCTCTTCGAGGAAGGTCTCGCGCGGCAGGATCCATGCGCGTGCGTCCTCGGTGGCCGTCCAACCCGCTGGCACCTCGCGGGTGGCGGAGTGGGTGAACAGCAGGGTCAGGTCTTCCTCGCCGAGTACTGCGGCTCCCAGCTGTGGCAGAGGGCTGCCCGTCGCCTTGCAGGAAGCGGACACGTGCCGCAGTGCCCGGTCGAGGAACTCGACGTCAGCTTGTGCGTTTGCGCCGCTTTCGACCAGTGCTTGCTCCACCTCCGTGAGCTCGTCGGGCGTCGAGGCGATCGTCCGCCCGATCCGGCGGCTACGGAACTGACGCCGACGGTTCGCTGCTAGTAGTCCCAAGGAACCCACTGAGAGACATACCGCGCTCGCAAGCAGTGCCCGCAGCGCGGTCATCTCACCCTCGTCCTCGGACTCGCCGGCCTGGGCCGGGGCCTGTTCCGAGAGGCGGGGGTCTCCCTGCTCCACCTCTGCCTGCGGGACGGCCGGACTGACCGAGGCCGAAGGAGCCGTCGAAGGAACCGGTGGCTGGTCCTGGCCAGCCGCATGGTCTGTGCTGCCCCTGTGTGCGCCGCCTTGCTGCTCATCAGTGGCGTTGCCGCTTGAGCCGTCTGCGTCGTCCCGCTGATGCCTCCGGGACTGCGGAAGATGATTGTCCTCGATTGGATTGACGGCACCGGCGCCCGGCAACACGAGCACCTGACCGGGACGAATCAGGTCTGGGTCGCCTCCGACCACGTCCTCATTGGCCTTGTAGAGCGCCTCCCAGTTGTCCGCGTCGCCAGTGGTCTCCCGCGCGATCTCCGACAGGGTGTCGCCCGGTCGCACGGTGACCGCGACCGTGTCGGGCCCCGCGCCTTCGGCCGGCACGCGCAGTTCCCAGCCTGGCTTGATGTGATCCGCAGCCACGAAGGGGGTGCCGTCGTTCATGGTGAGCCCTCTGTTGAGCTCTGCGATCTCTGGCCACCGAGCACCGTCGCCTAGGTGGCGTTCCGCGATGGACCACAGCGAGTCCAGCCGCATCACCGTCACCTGGGCAGTGCGGTGTTCCCGCTGCTGCTGCGTGGTGTCCTCGCTGGCCCGACCTCGATCCTGCTCGGCTGCAGCCACCTGCGTGTGAGTACTACTGGAGCTGGCAGCGGGTGTGGCGCTGTTTGTCGTGAGAGCCCCACCGCTGGCCGTCGCCGCTGTAGCGACGCCGGAGGCGACGGGCGTAGCCACGGTCGCGATGACCACAGCGGTGATGAGTCGCCGCGCGAGGTGCTGCTGCACACCGAGCGCGAAGGGCACGTCGAGCCGGACACGATCGTCGGTGAGGGCGGCCATCGCCTCCACGGCGATGCATGCCATCAGCTGGGCCCACAAGATCCACACGACGACGGCGAGAAGGCCAACGATCGCTCCATCGGTGAGCGGCGCCGACAGCGAGACGCCCTCGGCCGGCCAAGGGTTGCCGATGTATCGGAGCAGCGCCCACGGCGGGCCGACAACGAGGGCAGCCAACACGCCCCCTGCTAGCAGTGCCTTGATGTGTCGCATCGTTGTTGTCCTCTCTGTCGAACAGGCTGTCTCCTGGCGCGCCGTGGCGCACAGGGCCTGCTTTAGTCGTCCTCGTCGATCGAGAGCGCAGTGGCGGTCGCCTTGACTGGGATGGAGCCCACCCCGACCGCGGAGAGCAGCTTGGTGTCCTGCTGCCCGGTGACGGTGACGGTGACCTCACCGCCGGCGATATCCACCGTTCCCTGCGCGCCCACCAGCGCCAGATAGGCCTGTGCGGCGTTGACCGCCCGCCCCGGGTCGACCATGGTCTGTCCGTCGCGGAGGGCACCCTGGTTGAGGGCGTCGGCTCCGGCCCGGGCGGCCTGCTCGGCGTTGTTCATCGCCTCGCGCTTAGCGCCTAATGCGTACCCGCCGTCGATGACCAGGCCTGCGACCGCGAGCAGCGCCACGGTGAACAGGACCACGAAGATGGTCGCGGCCCCACGCTCATCCTGTCGCCGCGGCGGTCGCCGAATGGTGTCCGAGATCTTCATGTCATTCCCCATTGCCTCAGCCACCGCGGTACGTCTCGATCGGGACCACCGAGGTCGCGGAGAACACGCGGCTGCCGGGGAAGCCGGCCAGAGCCACGTCACTGAGCTTGGTCTTGCAGGACACGGTGACCGTGACGCGGCCACCGGGCTGGTAGCTCGACAAGTCCACGTCCACGTTGAGGTTGGTGCAGCTGACCCCGGCGTCTCCTAGCGATTGGGTGGCAGCGACCTCGGCGGCATGGGCGGACTGACTGGTGTTGCGCTCCAAAGACGCGGCTCGAGCCGAATCGGCGGCGACAGCCTCGATCTGTTGCCGCGCATGCGCCATCCGTCCCAACCCGACCACGAACAGCAAGACCACCATGAGCACCGGCGCGATCAGAGTCAGCTCGATCGCTGACACCCCCCGCTCATCACGGCGGCCCGGACGCCAGCGGATCATGGGTTGTCCACCGGAGGCACATACTTCTCGACCGGACCTGAGGCACTCTCCGATACCGACAGCGAGAAGCCCGGCACCACCGAGACGACCGTCCCCGTAACGGTGACCGAGGCGGTGTCGGCGGTCCGGCTAGCGGTGACGTCACGGTCCTTGAGGGTGCCCTCCCCCACGGCGGTGAGCAGCTGGAGCGCCTTCTCGCGACCCTGAGTCTGGGTCCCATCGAAGCGACGTGCCACGGCGGCACCCTCTTGGGCCGCCTGCTCCGCGATGTTGCGGGCGTGGAACATCAGCCCGAACTGCACGATCAGCATGAGCAGGAACAGCAGCGCGGGCGCGGTGATGACGACCTGCGCCAGGGACATTGCCCCGCGCTCGTCATGGTCTCCTGCTCGCTGCACCTGCCGCTTCACCCGCGAATCCCTCCCTCGAAGTCAGAGCCTGGTCACCAATCGGTGGTCACTCGGTCGGGATGGTGTTCGCCTTGTTGGTGAACTTGGTGACGATGATGGTGCAGATTGCGATCGCGGCCGCCGCCAGAATCGCCACGATGATGACGGTCTGGGCGATCTCGCCGCGCTCGTCACGCTCGCGGCCGCCGCTGAGGGATGACGCCAGCACACTCATGTAGGTGCGCAGCATCTGGACCTCGGGAGAGTTGAGAACCATCGGCTTACCTTTCTGTTTGCCCAGACGCCCAAGCGCCCGGGAAGTTGTTGTTGCTCGCTGGGGGCAAGTCCCACAGCGAGGTCTGATGTGACAGGACGCCGGCCATGGCTCAGATCCCCATCACCGCGACGACCGCGGGGAACCCGAGGAAGAGCACGAAGCCGATGAACAGCACCACCTGCGCCATCTCCATGGACTGATCCGCCTTGGCCGCGGCGCCCTCGGCCTCGGCCAGCTGGCGGCGTCGTTGGGTGGAGGCTCGGGCCGTCAGCGACTGGCGGACCTTGGCGCCGTCGTCGGCGACCAGCATCAAAGCCCCGCCCAGGTCCTGGAGTTCCTGCATGCCTGTGCGCTTGCCCAGGTCGGCTAGCGCCGCCCATGGGGTGTCTCCGACCAGGCGGGCGCGGTCGATCGTCGAGCGCAGCAGCTCGAAAGCCCATCCCGTGCCGATCCGCGCCGCCGTGGGCAGAGCCTCGGGGATGCCGCGGCCACCGGCCAGCGACATGGCCACCAGGTCGAGGTAGCACGACAACGCCCGACGCAGCTCGTGCCGCCGCTGCTCAGCCGCCTGGACGACCGACAGGTCGGGTACCCAGAAGAACAGTGCCCCGAGCGCGAGGCCACCGACCGCCGGCACCGTCAGCGGAGGGGTCACCCCGACCGCCATCATGGTGACGGTCAAGATCGTCGGCAGCAGCAGCCCGAGCAGCCCGTAGGTCATCTTGCGGACCAAGTGCCCCTCGAGGGTGTAGTCGGTCAGCTCGAGGTCGGCGCGCAGCTTGCCGAGCGTGATGCCCCGTTGCGCGAGCTGCGCAACCAGCCAACGCCCGAGCCGGCCCTGCCAGCTGGTGTCGTCGACGTCGAGCTCGACGACCGCGGCCTGGCGGGCCCGCTGCCGCTCCCACCGGCCCACGACGCTGGCCAACGCCGGCCGGGGCGGCACCAGGGCGAACACCAGCAGGCACAGCGAGGCGCCCAGGGCGGCACCGAGGAGAAGTCCGAACGTCATCGGGTTCCACCTCCAGCAAGCCCGGGCTGCAACGCCGCGTCGACCTGGTCGACACCGACCAAGAACCGCTCAGGCGGGCGCAGGTTCGCCGCGGACCTGATCCACATCAGGCCACCGGCGAAGACCGAGAGCACGACCGCGAGCATCAACTGGCCCAGCGGCGTGGAGTACGGGGCGACGTAGTCGCGGGAAAACACCGCCATCCCGCCCGCGAAGATCGCGGTGGCACCGACGATGATCAACGCGGTCCGGCGCAGACTCTTGCGGCCCTCCTCGATCCGACGTCGCATGTCGACCTCCTCGCGTGCCGCGCTCGCCAGTGCGGTGAGGGTGGCCACCAGGCCCGGGCCGCGCAGCTTGGAGTTGAGGATCAGTGCCGCCACGACCAGGTCGGCGGAGGAGTCCTCGAACTCCTCCGCGAACGCAGCCAGCGCCTGGGTGAGCGGGATCTGCACTCGCAGACGTCCCTCGAGCCGCTGGAGCGCCGGCTGGAGCACTGGCGGTGCGGCAGTCAGGGAGTGCCGGATCGCGTCCTCGAGTCCCACCGACCCGGCGATGGAATCACGCAGCGACTCGGTCCACGTGGCCAAGGCCTCGACCCGCTCGACCTGCCCGGTCGCGCTCTTGCCGCCGCCGAACATTGTGGGCCACAGGTAGATCACCGCGGCGGCCGCGCCTGCGGCTACGGGCCACCTGGTGAGGACCGCGACCAGCACCGCGACGCCGAGCGCGATGAGCGCACGTCGACGGGCCGCGCTGCCCCACAGCGCGTTCCCGCGACCCTTGCTGGCTCGTGTCCGTGTCGGAGGCCGCCACCCCATCAGGGCGGCGGCCAAGAGCAGGATGCTGCCACCAAGCGCGAGCCCGAGCAGAAGACCAGAGACCGCCGTCAGGGACATACCGCTCACCACCCTCCGGTGCTCGGCTGCTGCCACCCGGCGGCAGCCAGGTAGTCCAGTCGTTGCGGAGTGGTGCCGGTCCAGGTCGCCGACCCGTGCGGGCCCGCGGAGAAGATCTCCGAGGCCAGCACCGAGTCCTCGTAGCCGTTGACCTCGAGGATGGAGTCCAGGCGCCGCTTGCCGGTCTTGGGATGACGGCTGATGAACACCACGTAGTCCAGGCCACCGGCGATGAGCCGGAACGAGACCTCGTGCGGGAGCCGCTCGTGGGACTGGATGGCGTAGGTCGCGATCCGCTCGAACACTTCACGTGAGCTGCGTGCGTGGATCGTCGACATCGACCCGTCGTTGCCCTGGCCCATCGCGTTGAGCATCTGGACGATCTCGGGGCCGAGGACCTCACCGACGATGACCCGATCGGGCGCCATGCGCAGGGTGCGCCGCACCAGGCGGTCCATGCCGATGTAGCCCTGGCCCTCGGAGTTGGCCAACCGCACCTCCATCGGCACACAGTTGGGGTGCCGATCCTCGAACTTGTGCAGCCCCAGCTCGAGCGCGTTCTCCACGGTGACGATGCGTTCCTCGGGCCCGATCTCGGCCGCCAGAGCCCTGAGCAGGGTGGTTTTCCCACTCTTGGTGCCGCCGGCGATCATGATGTTGAACCGGGCCTGGACGATCGCGCGCAGGAAGTCGGCGGCCTCATCGGTGATCGTGTCATTGCCGACCAGGTCTGCCAGCTCGGCCTTCTCCCAGCGGTGTCGACGGATCGACACCGACGGCCGCGGGGCGACGCCCATGACCCCCGACAGACGCGATCCATCCGGCAGGGTGAGGTCCAACTCCGGGTTGGCCGCGTCCCAGGGCCGCGAGTTCAGGCCGGCGTACGCGGCCAACCCCTGGATCACTTCGATCAGTTCCTCGTCGCTGCTCGCGACCGACTCAGCCCGCTCCCACGGCGTCTTCGACTCGGCCCGGGAGACCCAGACGTTGTCGTAGCCGTTGATCGCGATCTCCTCGATCGACTCGTCGTTCAGCAGCGACTGGAGGCGCCCGGCACCGAACATGCGTGCATGCACACCTTCGGCGAGCTCCTGCTCGATCTCGGGGTCCAGCGGAGACTGCCCCACCGCCAGGAGCTTCTCGGCGTGCTCGCGGATGACGTCAGCGATCAACCGGCGCGTGTACTGCTGCTCATTGGCGCCGGCCAGCTCGCCCTGGCCGCTGCGAAGCCGCCTCTGCTGCTCACGGTGCAACCGGTCCCCGACCTCGCGGTGAACGGTGCGAAGCAGATCTGGATCAACCATCGCGTTTCACCCACTGGTCTCGTCGGTACACCGGAATCGAAGGCTCCCGCTTGGGGCCATGCCCAAGCGCCCGAGCTGCGCTGGCGAGCATCGCGGTGACCACGAACAGGCCGAAGCCCAGTGCGGTTGCCACACTCCCGGGCGACGCATGCAGGACGATCGCGGCAATCCCACAGAGCGCAGCGACGAACACCCCCATCCACATGGTCAACCGCCGCTGCTGCATCTGGTGAGCACGAATCAGAGCGCCGACCTGCTCGTCGTCGCTGAGCACTGCAGGAGTCAGCACGGCGTTCATGCCGGCACCACCTCAACCATGCCGAGAGACGCCGCGAGTGCTTTCGCTCCGCGCAGCAGCAGCGTGCGTCCCAGCCGACCGGAGGGAGACTCTCCCTGCTCAAGCCGGGCGAGCGCCTTGGGATCGAAGGGCACGGAAGCCGTAGGCCGAACGGCCATCCCCGCATCGTCGAGCACCTGGTCGAGGTCCGCACGGTCGCGACCGGCGCGGGCATCTGGCCCCACCAGCACCGGGCAGATGGGGATTGCTGCGACCTGCGCCAAGGCCCCCATCAAGTCTTGGACGTCCTCCCGTAGATGCATCACCGACTCCAGCGTTGCCGCGGCGACGGTAAGCAGATGGGTGGAGTGCTCGGCCAGTGGCATCACGGCGCTGGCCCGGTCCAGTCGGCCGAGGTCTGCGATGACGTCGACCTCGGCGTCCACGCAGGCGGTGGCGATCGTGGGCCACAGTGCGGAGAAGGCTCTGGCCTGTCCGGCCCGGGTCACGCCCTGGACGAGGTTCACCCCGCAGGCGAGCAGCTGCGCCTCATCGACCACCACCCCCGCACCGGGAAGTCCGCCCCGTACCGCGGCGGCGAGTTGCAGCAGTCCCTTATTTGCAGCCACAGGGCCGCCGTGAGCTGCCTTGCACCTGTATGCCAGGTCGCCACCGGACGGATCTGCCTCGAGCAACACGACCGGGCGCGGCCACACGGCTGCCAGCGCCAACGCTGTCGAGGTGACGCCTGGGGAGCCCTTCACTGAGGCGATTGATATGAGCACGAGCTCACTCCCCCGTCGTTTCTGCGCCGGCCGGTGCGGTCTCCACGACTGCCACACGGTTCTGGGTGGAGTAGGCGGAGATCCGGGCGGCGTCGGCCGCGTCGACGACCAGAGTCACCAGCACCTGACCCCCGGCCGTGGCAGCACCCTCGACGCTGTAGACGCTCGCATCAGCGGCCAGCACCTCCGGTGTGTCCAGAGCCGCGGAGTCCTTCTGGGCAGTGTCGCCTCCGGGGACGACGATCACGTCGACCACGTCGCCAGGATCCAAACCCGCCCCGGGGACCCGTGCCGGGTCGAGTGCCAGCCCGACAGTGGCCTCTCCAGAGGCCGGCACCGCGGAGGCTGCGAACATCTGGGAGGTCAGAATCTGCCCGTCGACCAGGTCGACGGCCGCGGTCTGGTTCACCACGGTGTTGATCTTGCTGACAGGGATCGCCCCGGAGACACCCGACACCGACGTGGTGACCAAGTCGTCACGAGCGATCACCTGACCCTTGGAGACCGGCTCCCCGAGCGCGAGCACCGACTCCTTCTGCCCTGCGTGCAGTCCCCAGGCCGCGACCGCCAGCCCGGTTCCCAGCACGCTCAACGCCGCAACCGTCACCAGGCCCCAGGACCGGTGACGTTGACCGCCCTGAGTGGCGCGTCGCTCGCCGGCGGCCAGGAGTCCTGGCGCGGGAGCATGCATGCCCCGGGCTGCCTTGCGGTCCTGCTTGGTCATCGTGTCGCTCACAGTTCTGCCCTTCATCGGATGACGACGGATTGGCGCTCGCCGACTTGGATGGTGGTCGCGTCGCTGGCGAATCCAGGCACCTCGCCGAGCGTGCCGGAGGATGCGATGCAGGTTCCCGAGCAGGTCCAGTTGACGGCGTAGGAGATGACCGCCGTCACCTTGAACCCACCGTCAGGCTCGAAGTCCGACACGTGCTGGAAGGCATACGAGCAGTCCGTCTGCTCGTCCGAGCTCATGCCCTTTTCCCACTTGCGGCCAGCGGACGTGCACGTCTCTGTGCCGTCGCCCAAGTCCCACGTCACTCGAATCGGTTCGGCGACCACACGGACTGTGGTGTCTCCGGCGGTGGCGCTACCTTCCACGGCATGCCATTGGTTCGCGCCCATCCACAGCCACGTCTCAAGCCCGACGTAGGTCATCAGTGGGGGCTGTGGGGCCATGTGCACCGTGGGCTTAACCAAGGGCATGGACTCCACGACCGTCTCGGCCATCTGGCCCGGATCCGGCGGCGTCTCACCTCCAGGAACGAACCACGTGTTGGCAGGGATCGCTACGCCATCGCCCGAGCACACCCAGATGCTGCCTGTAGAGGGGTCGTTGCCCTTCCAGTACTCGTTCTGGTCCGCGGCCGGTTGGGGGACCATCGGTCTGGCGTAGCAGCTGTGAGCCGAGCTCCAAGTGCCGTTCTCGGTCGAGCACGGAATCTCCTTGCCGCTCGCGTCACGGCAGGTTGTGTTCGAACCAGGTTCGTTTCCTCCGTTGCCCGGCTCCTCTCCGCCCTCTCCGCCCTCATTGCCGGGATCGGTCGCCGGGATGCATACCCAGCCTGTTGGTCCAGCGCCTGGGACTTGCCCCTCCGGACATTCGATGGGCGGGTCATCGGCATGTACAAGTCCTGCCGTGAGGCTGAGCAGCGTGCTTGTCATCAAGCCAGCGAGCAACGTTCTGACTACGGAGTGCATGGCCTGTTCTTTCCCCCCGAGATGTCGACGACCCCGAATATGAGCCAGTCGTAGCCGTCAGGCTGGCTGAGGTAGATGGTTCGGAGTTGCGGCTTTTCGATCCATGGGTAACGGACGACAGGCTTCCCGCCCTGTGTGCCCACCACTTCGGCGTAGTCGACACACTGGCGGATCTGCACACCGCTGCCGCTCTTCGTGACCGACTTGGCCTTAGACCAGTAGATCTTCGGTGTGCCAACCGTCTTGACCTCGACCTCTTCGTAGGTCTTGAGCTTCTCCCAGTAGTCGATCCAGATCGGGTGAGGGAAGTACTCCTTGAAGAGCTTCTCTGCGGCCGGCGTGGCCTCGCCCTTCGCCCAGATGGGTTCGGAGCGTGATTCGTACTCCTCCCACCTCGCTAGGGCTGCGTCGTAAGCCTCGAGCTGGGCCGGGCTGAACGTGGCTCGCCAGGCATCAGGATCCGTGCTGGGTGTCGGCTCCGTCGTCGGTTCCGACGTGCTGTTGGTCGCGCTACTCGCGGGCGTGTCGGTGGGCGCTGTCTCAGGGTCGTCGCCAGCGCAGGCTGTCGTTGACATGGCCAGCATGCTCAGCAGGGTTAATGCGGAGGCGCGGCGGCGAAGGGTGTTGGCACGCATGGGCGTTGCCCTCCCGAGTAGGCGACAGATACGGAAAGCGTAGAGCCACGCCCTTGGGCACAGCGTTGCGCGCGAGACGTGATTCTCACCTTCAAGATGGTGTCCTTCCCTTGGCACGGACTCCCTAATCAGGGAAGGCAACCGGAAGCGGAGCGGATCGGACACGCGAGGCGCAACGACTTCAGGACGAACGTCCAGGCGGAACCGCGGCACGGTCCGTCGCGTAGTCGACAGCGGCGGTCGTGGCTTGAGTCTGGTGCTGAGCGACGGTGGTCTTGCAACCGGCTGTTGATCGTTCCCCACAGCGACCTCTCCCTTCCCCGGCCTGATCGCCGGTGCACCTGGCTACCTGCAGTTCTCGGCCTGCGGTGTCGGAGTGAGATCGCTTGGGGCGTCCCACTACCGAGCCGATGTTTGAGGTACGGTCATCATCACACAAACAGTCGTGTAACACGACCCTTTGAAGATGTGAGTGTCGGGCACAATGCGCACCATGCCGTCGTTGCCCGCACCCCGCGAGATGCCGACGGAGGTGAAGGTCATCATCGACGCGATCGGGCACAGCGTCCGCACCGAGATCCTCAGACAACTCGCCGAGCGCCCCCTTGGCGTCCGAGAGCTGGCCGACGCTACGGGCACCGTAGTGAGCCAGGTCCGCAAACACCTGGCGATCCTCGAGGAGCTTGGCCTGGTCGTCGCAGACGTGTCCCCCGACGAGCGCCGTCCAGGTGGTCGTGGTCGGGCCGTGCTCTGGAGTACAGACGTCAAGCGTGCCGAGGAAGTCGGTCGCCTCTGGATCAGCTACGTCACAGGACGCCACTCCCCCGACACCGCTCAGGATCGGTAGGAGTCACGACAGTTGGCACAAAATCTCGGGGCGAGTGTCCGATTCAGTGTGACTGGTGTTGCTTTTGGTGATGTGACGGCGTCCGGCGGTAGGCAGTCCGGCGGACGGGCGACACGCTTGACGACATTTCGCGAAATTTGGGACACGCCGTGCGAGGGCAGTTGCCGAGCGAATCGCTGTCGTCCCGGTTGGATGTCTTCCATGGGACGCAAGTCGAAGGGCGATCGCCACACGATCATCTCGAGCATGCCCCTCGAGGCTGGCATGCAAGTGAAGGCAGAAGCTGCCAAGTTGGGTTGCTACGTCGCCGACTACATCGCGTACGTCGTTTGCGAGCGTGTCGGCGTTTACATGCATATTCCGACCGGCGAGGTGGCCGATCACCCTGACCCGTTGCCCGGTCCGGGCGACCTCGTCCGATACCGCACCATGGTCCCCCGCAGGGCAGCGGACCTGGTGATCGATGAGAGCGGCCGGCGTGGCATCTCGCTGAGCGACGTTGTTGCGGAGGCGCTCTGCGATCGATTCGAGATCCCGTTCACCCCAACGGTGAAGAAGAAGGCGTTGAGGGCTTGGGCGAAGGCCGCGGAGGCCGGAGAGCAGTTGCCGATGACGGGTTGACCGGGTCAGGGCAATGCCCTGAAAACGACGAAGACCCCGCTGGAACGGGGCCTAGTCGGAAGCTTCACCGGGTTGCCGCCCGGATTCGCAATGAAGTTCTGAGAACCACCCAATAGGAGAGGAGGTCCTGTGCTACCCAAAAGAGGTTGGCGATGGCCACTGTACGACAGCTCCGCGCGACGCGGCAGTCATTCCCTCCCCCGCGTGTCGAGGCTCGCAGGACGCACTACCTCCCCTGCTCGAGGTCGGAATGCTGCGCGAGTCCAGGTTGCGGCCGCGATAGCGAGCGCCCGGTCCATGTTCTTCCTGCTCCTGCGAGCACGGAAGGCGGTGGTGGCTGCCGGCAGCGTTCGAGACGGCCCATAGGCCCAGAAATGACGAAAGGCCCCGTTGGCGCGGGGCCTGACCGTCTTGGTGATGACCGGGACCAGTTGGCGCTGGTGACCGGGGTACTCCGAAAGGAGAAGCAGTAACTGTGTCGCTCACTGTAGCGGCCTCGCATGGCGATGCCGCACACCCTGATGCAGGTCGGCGTGTCTCGACGGCTCTGCTGGCGCTGGATGAGCACCTGTTCAACCCTGACGCGTCGCAATGGCTGGTGATCGACTCCGGCAACACGGCTGTCCCCCGGACCGTGGTGCCGTCGCTGGTCGACGGACTCGAGCTGATCGGCAAGGGCCGTATCGCCGCCCTGGTTGGTCACCTGCGCGACGGCGTGGGCGTGGTCGACGTCGACGTACCCGGCCCACTCGGTGACTTCCTCACGGCAGAGATTTCAGACTGGCTGTCCCGCCGCGACTGCTGGGTGTTGGAGCGGCCCTCCGGCGGCGCGAAGGGCCGCTGGCACATCTTCTTCGCACACCTGGACTTCCACTACGCCCCCGCCGCTGCCCGGACCGGGCTCGCGGCCGCGGTCAGCGACTTCCTCACAGACCTGGCCGACGACGTGAAGGTCCCACGCAGCGAGCTCGACCTGCGCGACGCCGTGCGCCCCCTGTCCTCACCGCACCGGTTCGGTGCAGTCACCAAGCCGAAGGGCGAGCTCCGTGAGTCGCTGCGCGGCCTGAAGCGGCTGCTCCCGCACCCGCCCGCGCCGGCGCCATTGCGGCCCCGCGCCAAGGTGAAGCCCGCCAACGCTGGCCACCCGTCCACTGGTGCGCCCGGCTCGGGCCTCGTGGTGCCGTTGGCATTGCAGCGGTGGAAGCGTCAGCTGCGCACGGAATGGCGCCACTACCTGCTGACCGGCGAGATCCCGGCCGGGTCGTGGGCCGCCGACGCGACTAGGACCCGCACGGCGGTCAAGGTCGACCGATCGCTCGTCGAGGCGGCCTGCACTCGCGAGATGGTGTGGGCGATCGGCGACCCCGAGATGGCCTGGCGGATCGTCCGTGAGTCGCACCCGCAGGCGATGACCAAGGCCAAGCACCAGGGCTACTCGTGGTGGCTCGGCTACGTGTGGAACGACCTCGTCCGCTCCGCCAGCGAGTTCAACACCGACCCCGAGAAGCCTAGGCAGGTCGGGGCACCGCCGGCTGAGGTCCTCGACGCCGTCGCGGTCGCCCGCGAGGAGTTGGACCAGCTGAAGTGGACCGTCCCGGCGCGCCAGCGGGCCGCCCTGCTGCTGGTCGGCCACCAGCTGCTCGACCGGGTGCTGCGTGAGGGGAGGCTGCGGATCCCCTGCCCGGAGCGGGATCTGCTCCTCGACACCGGCCTGGGCGACCGCAAAACCGTCCGCGCCGCCCTGGCCAGGTTCAACGGCCGCCTCGGCACCCTGCACACCGACTGCCTGTCCCTGACCGAGCGGGACTCCACGAGCTATGAGTTCGAAATCAACTCCTCACCAGGGCTGGGGGGACGGCAAATCCCTCCACCTGTATTTGACCCACCCCCCACGCCCCGCGGTCTCTGGGCGATCCTCCCCCGTGCCAGCCACAGTCTCTGGCGCACCCTGCTGACCACCGGGGGCCCTCTCGAACTGTCTGACTTGGCAGTGCAGGCGGGACTGGTAGAGCACCTTGCGGCTGAGCCGTCGAAGTCCCAACGAGCCACGGCGAAGGCCGCACTGGTCGCGCTCAGCAAGGCCGGAATGGCCCGTGTTGACGAGCACGGATGCTGGCAGGCAGCCACCCGTCCGAGGTCGCTCCAGGTCGAACAGGACGCGGCCGCAGCGCACGCTCGCCAACTGGAGGTGATCGAAGCCGAGCGAGCCGCTTACCGCTCCGGGACGACGTCGAGCTGGACCGCGGGCCGGGCACGTGCGATTAAGGCGGGAAGGGCCCGGGAGAAGGCGTGGTGGGACAACCTCTCCCCCGCCGCCCGCGCCGAACGCGCCGCGGCGAAACGTCTCGAGTTCGACCAGATGTCCCTGACCCAGCAGGCACAACGGAAGGCTGAGCTCGCCGAGCGCCGTATCCGCGCCGGCTTCGACGAGTTCGAGAACTACCAGACGTGGCTACGCTACCTTCCGGCCGACGAGTACGTCGCGCGCAGCCTGGACCGCAAGAAGCGCTTCCAGGACCTCTCCCCCGCCGAACGAGGTGCCTCCGTGTCCGCATGGGACCGACACCGGCTCCGGTACGGACTCACTGCCCAGCGACTCGAAACCCCGCTCGTCGAGCGGCCCGTCAGCCCCGACGTCGAGCAGGCAGCACTCCTGCCCGAGGGAGCCGCCGTACGCGATGCAGCGTTCCTGGAGCGCCAGGGCAACCTTCTCGACGACACCGAACGCCAGGCCGCGGGCTAGAAGGAGCGCGGTCCACCGTCGTGGACGGGGCAACCAGACGTCAGGTTTGTGCAAACGCGTTGGTGCACAACCTCTCCAGCTCACTCGCCGGAGGGCAGCTCTCGGCGGGCGATCCGCTCACGTGCGTCGCGCAGCATGGCCTGGAGCCGTTGCTCCAACTCGTGTTTGGGCGGTAGAGCCGTCCAGTACTCGGCCACCACGATCCCGTCCTTGTGCATCTCCAGGAGCTCGACCTGCTCGCGGCTGGCCTCCGTGCACAAGATCAACCCGATCGGTGCGTCCTCGTCCTCCTGCCGCTCGTGCCGGTCGAGCCACTTCAGATACAGCTTCATCTGACCCTCGAACCGAGCATCGAACTTCCCGATCTTGAGTTCGACGGCAACCAGGCGCCTCAAGGGCCGGCTGAAGAACAGCAGGTCGAGGTAGAAGTCGTCGCCGTCGATGACCATCCGCTTCTGGCTGGCAACGAAGGCGAAGCCACGACCGACCTCGAGCAAGAAGGCCTGCAGATCGCGTAGGATTGCAGCCTCCAGGTCCTTCTCCAGGTAGGTGTCCCTAAGGCCGAGGGTGTCGAGTATCAGTGGGTCGCGGAACGTGTCACGCGGCACCGCCGACCCCTCGGGGATCTGGGAGTTCGCAATCTCACGGCGCTCGTAGGCCTTGCGGCTGATCGCCGCTCGAAGCTCGCGGACGCTGAGGTGCTTGGCCGCAGCCTCCTCGGCGTAGAACGCCCGTGCCTGGTCGGACTTGATCGCCAGGAGTGCCTTGACGTGGGTCCAGCTCAGTTGACGCGCGAGAGCGGTGACCTTCTCATAGTCAGGGAAGAGACGGGCGAACATCACCATGCGGCTGAGGTTCGACGGGTCGAAACCAGAACCGAACCGCTCGCCCAATTCTTGCCCCACTGAGGCAAGAATCGCCCGTCCATACTCAGCGCGGCCATCGCGCAGGATGGTGGCTGAGATGGCCCGTCCGACCAACCAGTAGGTCACGGTCAAAGTGGCGTTGACCTGGACAGCCGCGACCCGGCGCCCTTCCTCGACGATGTGGACGAGGTACCCCAGCAGCGCCTGCTCGTCCTCTGGAATGTCATCGCCCGGCACCAACTCGCTCATGACTCACTCCGGTCGTCGACGACTCTTGCCTCGCCGGGGCAACAATCTGTCCGCAGGCACCGACACTTGCTCGTCGAGAGGCCCCAGCATGCTGCTGCACGAGTCGAACCCCTGGTAGACCCGTCGACCTCGACGTCACGTGCGTTCATGGTGGAGTCGTCCTGCCTTCCGGCACCGGCCGGCCCTCGGTCCCACCCCGTTCGTCCACCGTCACCGTGGACGAACGCAGCAGATCGCCGACTCAGGGTGTGCATAACTCGCCCGGACCTATACGCACCTATGCGTCGACACACCGCCAGTCACGATGGCCTCGCGCGTCCAGTCCGGGGTCACCGCGAGAGAGCGAGGCTCCTTCGTCGACGCGAGCACACCGCGGCGGTGCAGCATGTCGATCATCGCCGACGCAAGTGGCCCTTGTACGCCGAGTGCCGAGGCCAACTCGCGCCAGGTCGGCCCCACTCCCGTCTCGGCCCACACCCGCGCTACGTGCTCCCGAGCCGCCTCCGCGTGGTCGTCAGCGAGCGCACCCGCGCGCTTCCGCATCTCGGCCGCGCGTGCCCGCTTCGCCTCGCGACGGCGCTTCTCCTCGCCATAGATCTCCCGCACGTGCGGCACTTCGCTGCGGCCCTGCGCGCCGTTCAGCAGCGCCACCGCGGCCTTCCACCTCGGCAGACCCGGCTTCCCGGCATGCGTCGCGAACCAGCGATGCGCCTCGAGGACCTCCGGGGTGATCGCCCGGTTGTATCCGGCCGCCTGCAGCAGCTCCTCGACCCGCTCGTCACTTGCCTTCGGCCGCTGCGGCCTCCCCCGCCGGCCGTCGCCAGCGACCACCTGGTCGTCGACGACCGCGTCAGCCGATGGCGCCGGCTCCGCCGACGGTGCTGCCGTCGCAGGCTGCGCCGGCGGCCGAGACTGCGTGAGCCGTCCCTTGGCGGCGTGACCGCAGGTCTGGCATACGGCGTACGGCCACTCCCCCGCTCCACCCGGCCGGGAGCCGTCAATCTCGCGCCGCCACTCGACCCAGGTGCTGGTCGACCCGCAGGACCGACACGGCTTGCCCAGGCGTCGCCGCGCACGGCTGGACCGCGTCGTCACCTCGTCTACTCGTGCGCTCACCCGTGCACTCCCCCTCCAGTGTTCAGCTGAGGTACGCCGACAGGGCCGCGGCCACCAGTTGCGACCGCGAGTCGGCGCCATGCTTGTCGGCCAGCTGATCGATCACCTCGAGGTTGCCCGCCTTGATCCGCAGCGAGACTCCGACAAACCGCTCCCCCTTCGCCCCCGGGGTCCGGTCGAACAGACCGTCGCTCACCATCGGCTTCTCGCTGCGCGCCGCCACCAGGTCCGCCAACTTGTCCTGATGGGCCACGAGCCCGTCGAGCAGCACATCGACCTGCGAGGTACGGTCCCGCTTCGCCCGGTCCCGCCACGCCTCCGCCATAGTCAGTGGCACCGACACCGACACCGGCCGCATCGTGTCCGCACTCGCACTGCGTGCCGTAGCGGTCGCCTTCTCGGTGCGCGACTTCCTCGGCCGACCGGCCGACTTGGACGACGACGACGGCTCAGCCTTCGCAGTGCCGTCAGAGGGCTCCTTCGCTGGCGACGGGCTGGCGGCGAGGTCGACCGGCTGCTCCTCGACCGGGTCCGGGCTCGGCGCAGGTACCGGCGCCAAGGTCCGCGGCCGGGCGCTCGGAGAAGGAAGGTCCGTGGGCTTCTTCAAGCCTGCGATCGGGGACATGGGCTCGCGGCGGGTGGTCATGCGCTGACCTCCTCGCGGTTCGCCGACTCGAGCTTGTCGATCCGAGTCAAGATCGCGTTGGTCAGCAGCAGATGGTCATCGGCGAGGCCGCCGACGCTGCCCGGGATGCGCTCCGGCCGGCGGCCCTCCCGAAGCGCCTTCCACCACGGTTCGCCGGCTTCTTCCTCCTTCGCGATCTCCGCGAGCTCATGTACCAACTTGCCGGCATTGCGTGCGTCGACCGCCGCGCTGGAATGACGAATCGTGATGACCTCGCCGTCGTGGTCCAGGAACAAGCTCGAGGCTCCATCAAGAACCGCGTTGATGTCCTCGACGGCGTTGCGGCGAATACGGGCGCCGCTGGTGTCGAAGTCGAAAGGAACCACCCCGAGCACCTCGACGTGTGGGTTTGCCTGGCGCACCTCGGTGAGCTCGGCGGCCAGTTCCGCCAGGTTGCCGATGCTGGACCGGTCGCTCTTCGTTGGGACCACGACCCACCTCGTAGCACCAAGGACCAGCTGCAGGACGATCGGCCGGGTCGGAGGCGTGTCGATCACGATCAGGTCGTACTCACGCGCCAACGGCGCCAGCGCCTCGGCCAACATCAGCCGATACTCGGTGCCTCGCCGCTCCTTGCCCCACAGAACATCCTCGATGTCCTTCAGCGCGTTGCGGCCCATCGGAATGACGTCGAGATTCGGACGGACCTCGCGCAGCACCGGCTTCAGAGGCTGGTGATCGTCGAGGACGCCAAGCATGTGGGCGCCGCGGTCGTTGTCCGGGCTGTGCTTGTAGCCCAGATCGTCACCGGCATCTCCCTGAGCGTCGAACTCGATGAACAGGGTGCGCCAGCCCGCCGCCGCACTCAGGCCGGCGAAGTTGGCCGACGTCGACGTCTTGCCGACGCCACCCTTGCCGTTAGCGAACGCGATGACTCTGCTGAGCACATCTTGGGTCAAGGCCATTGGGGAAGAGCCCTCTCTGTGCGAACTCCAGGGACCATGAACGAGACCCGATCATCCCCCAGTGCACCACCGCAGAGCAGTAGCGACACGCGGTAGCGCGGTGCGGTAGTGCGGCCACCACCGCACCGCGCCATGGCCACGCGGCCCCGCGCAGCGGCAGCGCCACACACCACGCCTACGCAGCACCGCTCCGCACGACTGCACACGGCAACGCAGGCCAGCATCGCGACGAACCACCGCGACAAACCATCGCGCGACATGACCGCGTCGCGATGGTGAGCACGCGGGTTGACGACGGCACCGCATCTCACCGACGCGGCGCGGTAGTCTCATACACCAACGCGGTGCGGTAGTGGCGCGCGGTAGTGGGACGCAGTGGCGCTAGGCGGTAGGACAATGCGGCAGCGCTGCGCAGTAACGCTGAACGCGGGATGGGCGCTCTCAGCCGTTGGCCTCGTGGGGCGTGGTCTTGCCCGCCGTGGGTCTGTTCGGCGCTCAGAGGCCGGTTCTAGAGCGTCTGATGAGGCCTGTGGTGCGTGGCATCACCCGCGAGCTGCAAGACGAGCCGATGACCCTGCGATCAGATGCTGAACGGCACGGGCGACCGGGGGGAGTGGCCGCCGGGGGAGTGGAGGGACTTTGTGGTTGCGGAAGTGGTTGTCGACGACGTGGATTGAGAGCCCTATGTCAAGCAGCCTTCTGGTTGAGGGTGGTGAGCCGGCCGTGTAGGTCGGGGTTGTAGGGCACTCGGTCGCGCCAGCAGCGCCACAGGATTCTGGTCCAGCCTTGGGCCAGGATCCG
>JAESFX010000277.1_pt1 | contig 28960 bp, 24 predicted proteins | sample 9269501 | NCBI WGS metagenome assembly JAESFX01 (sample SAMN14515570, study PRJNA621655) | algae metagenome | isolation source: Desmonostoc geniculatum HA4340-LM1 and co-occurring heterotrophs from cave... | place: USA: Maniniholo cave, Kauai, Hawaii | collected 2009-07-28
CGTGCAGGACGTGGCTCGACGCCGACACTGGGTAACGACGGCCTGGACTCTCCCCCCCACCCTAACCCTCCCCACCGCAAGCGGGGGGAGGGAAATGTCCGCCGGGGCGTCGGCATCGGCTGCATGTGGTACGGCATCGGCAACACCGGCATGTCGAACCCTTCGACCATGCGGATCACGCTCGACCGCGACGGCGCGCTGACCTTCTGGAACGGCGCGGTCGATATCGGCCAGGGCTCGACCACGGTGCTGACCCAGATCGCGGCCGATGCGCTCGGCCTGCCGGTTTCCACCTTCAGGCTCGTCATCGGCGACAGCGCGCTGACCCTCGACGCCGGAAAAACCTCGGCCTCGCGCCAGACCTTCGTCTCGGGCCGGGCCTCGGAAGCCGCCGCAAAGGAGCTGCGGGCCGCGATCCTGCGGCTGACCAATGCCGGCGAGGGCGCGGACCTCCATCTCGACGGGACGAGCCTGATCATCACCGAGAACGGCGTCTCCTCCAGGATCGACCTCGCCGCCCTCCCCGCCGAGCCGGACGGCGTCGTGCTGGAAGGCCTCGGCTCGTTCGACCCGCCGACCGTCCCGCTCGATGCGGACGGCCAAGGCATCCCTTACGCGACCTACGGTTTTGCGGCGCAGATCGCTTCGCTCGACGTCGATCTCGACCTCGGCACGGTGACGCTGAACCGGATCGTCGCCGCCCATGACGTCGGCCGCGCGATCAACCCGATGCTGGTCGAGGGCCAGATCCATGGCGGCATCGCGCAGGGCATCGGGCTCGCGCTGATGGAGGAATATCTGCCGGGCCGCACCGAAAACCTGCACGACTACCTGATCCCGACCACCGGGGACGTGCCGCCGATCGAGATCATCCTGATCGAGGACCCCGAGCCGCTGGGCCCATCCGGCGCGAAAGGCATCGGCGAGCCGGCTTTGGTGCCGACCGCACCGGCGATTTTGGGCGCGATCCGGCATGCGACAGGGGTGACGCCAAGGCAGGCGCCGGTGTTGCCGCATCGCTTGTGGGAGCTGATGCGGGATAAAAAAGGCAAGGTTAGCTCGACAGACTCTCCTCCCTCTTGTGGGGAGGAGTTGGAGGTGGGGGGCGAACGACCGGGCGGGCGCTCGGCCGGTGGTGGCGAGCCCGGTCGATCGCCCCCCCTCTCCATCTCTCCCCCACCAGGGGGGAGAGAGTCGCTTTTACCTGCTAAGGATCATCCAGAACCAAACACCGCCTCCGCCCTCGCCGATCGCTCCCGCAAATTCGGCGCGGCCGAGGGCGAGGACGGCATCATCCGCTGCGACGCCTGCCCCGTGCTGTGCCGGATCAGGCCCGGCCGCTCCGGGGCGTGCTCGCGCTACGCCAACGAGAACGGGCTGCTGGTTCGCACAGACCCGGTCGTGCTGCTGGCGGAAGCGGTCGAGACCGGCCAGCCACTGGTACCCTTCGTGGAGAACGCCGGGGACTGGGACGGCGCGGCCCTGCCCTCAACCCGCGTCTTCGTCACCGGCATCGGCTCCGGCACGACCTATCCCGACTACAAGCCGGCGCCCTTCATCGTCTCGTCGCAGCATGAGGGCGTCGATACCGTCACCATCGTGACCGAGGGCATCTTCTCCTATTGCGGCATCAAGGTGAAGATCGACACCGACCGGCATCTCGGCCCGGAGACGGCGGCGATCCGCGCGAAAGGCGAGCAGGTCGGCCATGTCACCACGGCCGAATACGGCTCGCAGATGCTCTCGCTCGGCGGGGTGCGCCATCTCACCGGCGGCTCCAAGAAGGAGGGCAACGCTGCGTGCGAGGCTATGCTGCAGCTCGCCAATGGCGAGGCGGTGGAACTGACGATCGACGGCGGCCATTCGGTCGTCGTCCAGGCAGGCCAGCCGCCGATTGTCGACGGCAAGCCGGAGCAGCGCATGCGCGTCGGCTGCGGCTCGGCGACGATCGGCATTTTCGCGCAGCAATGGCAGGGCCATGTCGACGAGGTCATCGTCGTCGACGACCACATCACCGGCGTGCTGACCGAGCATCAGGCCGGCCGCGTGCTCGACATGCGACCAGCCGGCATCCGCGTGCGCGGGCGCAAATCGACGCCCGGCCGTTATTTCCAGGTCGCCGAGCCCGGCCTCGGCTGGGGCGGCACCGACATTACCGAACCGCTTTCGATCATCCAGAAGATCGACGAGAAGCTGGCCTGGCCCGGCATGCGCCTGCTGATGACCTCGACCACCGGCGAGGATTCCGCGTTCTTCATCCTCGACGAGACCCTGACGCCGGTCGAAGCCGAGATGCCCGCAGCCGTCCGCCAGGTCGTCGAGCGCATCGGCGAGAATTGCGAGCCCTCGCTTTGCACCGTCACCTTCATGGCCGGGGCCGGCGGCTCTCTTCGCGCCGGCGTCACGCAGAATCCGGTGCTGCTGACGCGCTCCGTCCAGTCCGGCGCGACGCGGGTCACGATGGGCGGCGCGCCGGTCCATGTCTGGCCCGGCGGCGGCATCACCGTGATGGTCGATGTGCTGCGGCTGCCGAAAAACGCCTTCGGCTCGGTGCCGACGCCGGCGCTGGTCGCGCCGATCGAGTTCACTCTGTCGCGCGCGCTTTATCTCGCGCTCGGCGGCCATGAGGACGAGATTGTGCCGATGGAGGAGATTCTACGCGCCCATGGCGGCGACGCCCGGATCGAGCGGGCGCTGGCGGAAAATCCCTGGCCGTTGCAGCAAAACGCTGGCTCATGACATCCTCAGCCCTCATCCTGAGGAGCCGCGAAGCGGCGTCTCGAAGGATCGTCCAGTTTGCTCTGGAGCATCCTTCGAGACTTAGCCGCGGCACTCCTCAGGATGAGGGCTGACAGAGGCGACGCGGATATGGGCGAGCACCAAGCCGCCCGCCTGCCCGGCAATCGGCTGCATCTGAACGAAGGTCCTAGCGATCTCGTTATCGCCGCCTTTGGTGAGCCCGACGCGATCGAGCGCGCCTACGCTGCGGCGGAACACGCCTTCGACGGTCTGCTCGCCGAACTCGCTTCCGAACTGGCCATGCTGCGCCAGCCGCTCGACCATCAGCCGCCCTCGCTTCACGGCGCGACGGCCCGGCGCATGGCCCGCGCCTGCTGGCCCCATCGCAGGCGGTTCATCACGCCGATGGCCGCCGTGGCTGGGGCCGTCGCTGACACGGTGATGGCGGCCATGCTTGCCAAAGCGCCCACCCTCGCCCGCGCCTATGTCAACAATGGCGGCGACATCGCGGTGCATGTCACGCCGGGACACCTGCTCGACATCGGCGTCGTGCCCTCGCTGGCGCGCGCGCGGCCGGAGGGTTTCCTGAGGCTGCAGGCGCATGACCATGTGCGCGGCGTCGCCACCAGCGGCTGGCGCGGCCGCTCGTTCTCGCGCGGCATCGCCGACGCCGTGACGGTGTTGGCACGCTCGGCCGCCGAGGCCGACGCGGCCGCGACGATCATCGCCAATGCGGTCGATATCGACGATCCGGCGATCATCAGAAAGCCGGCTCACGATCTCGATCCAGACAGTGATCTCAAGGGTTTGGCGGTGACGGTGGATGTCGGACCGTTGGCTCCGGACGCCGTGACGGCGGCGTTGGGCAATGGCGTCCGGATGGCGCAGGCGCTGTTGGCGGAAGGCCTGATCGAGGGCGCATTGCTGGCGCTTGCTGGCGAATGGCGCAGCGTTGGTGCGGCAGCCATTCCGTCATTGCGAGCGTAGCGAAGCCATCCAGCGTCTCGCGCAAACCGCTGGATTGCTTCGCTACGCTCGCAATGACGGCTCACACCGACAGATACTGCGTCCGCACCGCCTCGTTGGCCTTCAGCTCGTCCATGGTGCCCGTGAACCGGATCATGCCCTTCTCGATGATCGCGGCGCGGTCGGCGACGTTTCCGGCGAAGTGCAGGTTCTGCTCCGAGATCAGCACCGTCAGCCCCTCGCTCTTCAGCGCCAGGATCGTCTTCGCCATCTCCTCGATGATGACGGGGGCGAGCCCTTCCGAGGGCTCGTCGAGCAGCACGAGCTTGGGGTTGCCCATCAGCGTGCGCGCGATCGTGAGCATCTGCTGCTCGCCGCCCGACATCGCCCCGCCTGGCCGGTCGCGCATGCGCCCGAGATTGGGGAAGAGCGCGAAAAGCCGCTCGGGCGTCCAGTGCGGCGCGTCGGGCCGCGCCGGGCGCTGGGCCACCGACAGGTTCTCCATCACGGACAGCTCCGAGAAGACGCGCCGGTCCTCGGGCACATAGCCGATGCCGAGCCTGGCGATTTCGAAGGGCTCTCGGCCCTGAACCGGCTGGCCCTCGAACGAGACGCTGCCGCCGGCCGGCGGCACCAGCCCCATCACCGCCTTCATGGTGGTCGATTTGCCGGCGCCGTTGCGGCCCATCAGCGCCAGCACTTCGCCGCGATTCATCGAGAAGGCGACGCCCTGCAGGATATGGGCGCGGCCGTAATAGGCGTCGAGGCCGGCGATTTCGAGCATGGCAGTCATGGCCAAACCTGGGTGAAGCGCAAGACGCGTCCCCTTCCCCCCGCTTCAGCCATGTCGGCTGTTGCCGACATGGCCCATGCGTCGCCGAAGTCTGAAACATCCGACTTCGGTGGGGAAGGGTTAGGGATGGGGGGGCGTGCAGGACGAGCCCATTCGTCGGTCGCAGAGCGACGGCCCGGACTTGCCCCCCCACCCCGGCCCTCCCCACCGCAAGCGGGGGGAGGAAGAAGAACAGCGCCGGCTTTGAAAGCACTCACCATCTCAGTGCCCTCCCGAAGTCGCGCCGGAGCCGAGATAGACGGCGCGGACATTGGGATCGTGGCGGACCTCTTCGGCCGTGCCATGGGCGATCAGCCGGCCGCGATCGAGCACGATGACGCTGTCGGAATGGGTGAAGACGACGTCCATGTCGTGCTCGGTGAAGAGCACCGCGATGCCTTTTGCGGTTGCGATGTCGGCCGTCAGCGCCATCAGTGCGATGCGTTCGCGGGGCGCCATGCCGGCGGTCGGCTCGTCCATCAGCAGGAGTTTCGGCTGGTTCGCCAGCGCCACCGCGAGTTCCACCCGCTTGAGGTCGCCATAGGCCAGCACCCCACAGGCGCGCTCTGCCTGTTCCAGCATGCCGACCTGGGCGAGCAGCGCGTCGGCCTCCTCGCGGTATTTGTCGCGGGCGCGCCCGAACGGGCTGAAGATTTCGCCGGCATGCGAGATCAGCGCCATCTGGATGTTCTCGCGCACCGTCATCGAGGTGAAGGTCGCGGTGATCTGGAAGGTGCGCCCCACGCCCATGCGCCAGACCGCGCGCGGCTTCATGCCGGTGATCGGCTTCCCGGCCAGCACGACCTCGCCCCTGTCGGGCCGAAGCTGGCCATTGAGCATGTTGAAGCAGGTCGTCTTGCCCGCGCCATTGGGCCCGATCAGCGCCAGCATCGTCCCGGCCTCGACCGCGAAAGAGACGCCGTCGACCGCGCGCACGCCGCCGAAGGATTTCTGCAGGTCTCGGACGACCAGCACCGGCGCGCTCGCGTCCACGGCGGCCGCGACCTGCGATGGCATAACGACCGCGCTCATCGGCCGGCCTCCGTCGCGAGCACGGCTTTGGCCGCAGGCTCGGGCCGGCCGCGCCAGCGCTCCAGCCCCAGCAGAGAGGCCCCGACCAGCCCGCGCGGGAACGCGATGACCAGCAGCACGATCGAAAAACCGAGCACGAAGCGCCAGTACATCGTCGCCTTCATCAATTGCTCGGAGAGGCCGGCGAAGGCGAACGCCCCGACGATCGGCCCCGACACGGTCTGGACGCCGCCGAGCAGCACCATCAGCAACGCATCGACCGAGCGGGGGATCGCCATATAGGTCGGGAAGACCGAACCCTTGAAGAAGGCGAAAAGCGCGCCCGCGATGCCGGCCGCGAAGGCCGCGACGATGAATGCGATCCACTGGATCCGCATCACGTCGATGCCGATCGCCTCGCAGCGCAGCGGGTTGTCGCGGGCGGCTCGCAAGGCGTAGCCGAGCGGCGAGAAGATGGTGAAGCGCAACGCCAGGATCGAGGCCGCGCAGACGATCAGCGCGAGATAATAGAAGGTGAATTTGGACGCGGCCCAGGCCGAGGGCCAGACGCCCAGAATGCCGTTGTCGCCACCCGTGACCTCGACCCATTGGAAGGCTGTCGCCCAAGCGATCTGCGCGAAGGCGAGCGTCAGCATGGCGAGATAGACGCCCGACAGCCGCACGCAGAACCAGCCGAAGACGACGCCGGCGATGCCGGCGAGGAAGGGGGCGAAGAGCAGCGCCGGCTCCATCGGCGCGCCGAGCCATTTGACAGCGAGCGCCGCGCCATAGGCCCCGAGGCCGAAATAGGCGGCGTGGCCGAAAGAGGCCATGCCGCCCGGCCCCATCATGAAATGCAGGCTCGCGGCGAACAGCGCGAAGATGACGAGTTCCGTCAGCGTCAGGAGGATGTGGTCGGGCGCGACAAGCGGCGCGAGCGCCAGCGCCGCGAGGCCGATCAGCCCGGCGAGCTTGGTCAGGTTGTCGGCCGGCAGCAAGAGCGGCTCGGCTGGCCCATGACCCCGCGCATGGCCGACCGGCGCCTTGCCCATCAGCCCATAGGGCTTGACCACCAGCACCACGGCCATGACGAGAAAGACCAGCACCAGCGTGATCTTGGGGAAGATCAGGATGCCGAAGGCGTGCAGGATACCGATCATGATCGCCGCGAGGTAGGCCCCGGTCACGCTGCCCAGACCCCCGACGACCACGACGACGAAGGCCTCGGAGATCATGGCGAGGTCCATGTGGAGGTTCACCGCCTCGCGCGGAAGCTGCAGCGCGCCGCCCAAGCCCGCCAGCATCGCCCCGAAGAAGAACACCGAGGTGAAGAGCAGGCGCTGGTTGACGCCGAGCGCGCCGACCATTTCGCGGTCCTGCGTGGCTGCGCGCACCAGCGTGCCCCAGCGCGTCTTCTGGAAGAGCAGCCAGAGCACCAGCAGCACGATCGGACCGACCGCGATCAGGAACAGCTCATAGGTCGGGAAGCGGTTGCCGAACAGGATGACGAAGCTGCGAAAACCCGGCGCGCGCGGCCCGAGTTTGTCCTCCGCCCCCCATGTCGCCAGCGTCAGATCCTGCAGCATCAGCACGACGCCGAAGGTCGCAAGAAGCTGGAACAGCTCCGGGGCCTGATAGATCCGGCGCAGGATCAGGACCTCGATGACGACTCCGATCAGCCCGACGACCAAGGCCGCCAGCACGACGCCGCCCCAGAAGCCGAGCGGCTCGGCCGGGCCGAAGCGCGTCACCAGCGTCCAGGCGATGTAGGCGCCCAGCATGTAGAGCGAGCCATGCGCGAAGTTCACGATCCGCGTGACGCCGAAAATGATCGAGAGCCCCGACGCGACGAGGAACAGCGACGAGGCCGAGGCCAGGCCGTTCAGCGTCTGGGTGAGGATGAGGTCGAACATGCTGAGGGCACACCTTTGCATCGTTACGCGAGGCAAGCGCAACGGGTTCCCCTCCCCCTTGTGGGGAGGGGTTAGGGGTGGGGGGCGTGGGGCAGGAGCGAGCGGCAAAAACAGGAAGCGAGCCAGACATGCAGCTCAGGCGCAAGCAAGTCAGCGCCCACCCGGGCGTTCGCCACCCCACCCCTGCCCCTCCCCACAAGGGGGAGGGGTTAGGTCGAGGTTCCGCCGCCTTATCGACCTCACCCCGCCGGGCGCAGCGTCTTCACCACGTCGTCGGCCGGCAGGTATTTCGCGCCGTCGCGATAGGTCCAGTCGACCATCACGCCCTTGCCGTCCTTGACAGCCGTCTTGCCGACATAGGCCCCGAGCGTCGACTGGTGATCGACGGCGCGGTATTCGGCCTGCCCGAAGGCGGAGGGGAACTTCAGGCCCTTCAGCGCATCGACCAGCTTCTCGGTGTCGGTCGAGCCGGCCTTGGCGAGCGCAGCCGCGATCGAGTTCATCGTGTCGAATCCGACGACGGAGCCCAGACGCGGATAGTCGTTGAACTTCTTCATGTAGGCGTCCCGGAACTTGACGTGCTCGGGCGTCTTGATCTCGGCCTGCGGATAGCCGGTGACGATCCAGCCCACGGGGGCTTCCGCGCCGAGCGGATCGAGATATTCAGGCTCGCCGGTCAGCATGGACGCGACCACCCTGCCCTCGAACAGCCCGCGCGTATTGCCCTGACGGACGAAATTCGACAGGTCCGCGCCGAAGGTCACGTTGAAGATCGCGTCGGGCTTGGAGGCCTCCAGCGCCTGCACCGTCGCGCCCGCATCGATGCGGCCGAGCGCCGGGAACTGCTCGGCGACGAACTCGACATCCGGCTTGGCCTTCTTGAGCAGTTCCTTGAACCACTTCACCGCCGACTGGCCGTATTCGTAATTCGGCGCGACCACGGCCCATTTCTTTGCCGGGAGCTTGGCGGCCTCCTCGACCAGCATCGCCGCCTGCATGTAGGTCGAGGGGCGCAGACGGAAGGTGTAGCGGTTGCCCTTGCCCCAGACGAGCGCGTCCGAAAGCGGCTCGGAGGCGACATAGAGGCGCTTGTTCTGCAGGGCGAAGTCGGCGATGGCGAGGCCGACATTCGACAGGAAGCCACCCGACAGCAGGTCGACCTTCTCGGCGTTGATCAGATCGCCGGCATGGCGCACCGCGTCCTCGGGCTTGCCGCCATCGTCGCGGAACACGGTCTCGATCTTGCGGCCGAGCGCGCCGCCGGCGGCGTTGATCTGCTCCAGCGCCAACTCCCAGCCCTGGCGATAGGGCTTCAGGAAGGCGGGCTGGGCGGTGTAGCTGTTGATCTCGCCCACCTTGATCGGGCCCGCCCCTTGCGCCCTGACGAGCGAGGGAGCCGCGATGAGGGTGACGCCGGCGGAAGCGCCGGCCAGAAAATTCCGACGGTCGATCGTCATCGCAGGTTCCCCGTTCTGGCCCGGTGGCGAAGCGCCCCGCGCTCGTTGATAGGTTTCGCATGCCGGAGACGCTGGGTCAGCCGGGAAATTCATTTGTATACCTATGAATTTGAAGAGGCCTAATTGGCTTGTCAACGCCTAAAAATCGGCATGGCGTGAGCAGTGGAAAGGCAGATTTTCGGGCGGCCGAAGGCGACCCGGACAGGGCGCGGAACGACTTTTGGCCGCTCCGGCGTTGCCGTGCGGATAAAAAATAGCGGGGCGGCCTTTCCTGGGACCGCCCCGCTCCTGTTCCGATCGACGGGGTCTCGCGGTTGCCGATCGAAGGGGAAAGCAAAAAACTCAGTTGCTGAGATAGGGGGTCGGGTCGACCGGGGTCGAGCCCTTGCGAAGCTCGAAATGGAGTTGCGGCGAGGAGACGTTGCCGGTCTGGCCGGCGGTGGCGACGACCTGCCCGCGCTTGATCGTGTCGCCGCGCTTGACGTTCAGCGCGCCATTATGGGCATAGGCCGAGACATAGCCGTTGGGATGGCGGATCAGGACGAGGTTGCCATAGCCCTTCAGCTCGTTGCCGGCATAGGCGACGGTGCCGCCCTCGGCCGCCTTGATCGGCGTGCCTTCCGGCACGGCGATGTTGATGCCCTCATTGCCACCCTTGCCGCTGAAGCCGGCGATGACGCGGCCCCGGGCCGGCCAGCGGAAATCGGTCTTCTCGGCAGCCGGCTCCTCGGTCTTGGCGATGCTGGCGGTGGTCTTCGGGTCGGGCCTGGCCTCGACCTTCGGCTCGGCGACGACGGTCTTCGGCACGGGCGCGGCCTTGGGCTCGGCGGGCGCGCTCGCCACGACGACGGGCTTGGCCGCAGGGGGAGTCGGCTTCCTGACCTCGGCGACCTTCGGCGCGGGAGCTGCGGCCGCGACCGGCGCGGTCCCGGCCTTCTTCGCCTCGGCCTTGGCCTTGGCCTCGGCGGCGAAGCGGGCGCGGGAGTCGCGCATCGCCTGCGCGTCGGCGGCGGCCTTGGCCCTGGCGTCGGCGGCAGCCGCGGCTCGGGCGTCGACCGCGGGAACCGGCGCGGTGCGCGCGGCAGCCGTCGGCAGGGCGCGCGGGGCAGGCTGCGGGCGGACATCGCTCTGGACCTGCGCGCTTTGCGCCATCTGGCGCGGCGCGGCGGGAGCGGACGCGCCGGCTGCGTTGTAGACCGGGATCGTCAGCCGCGAACCCGGCGCGACAGTGGGACCCGACAGGCCGTTGGACGAGATCAGCGCGGCCTTCGGCACGCCGTAGCGCGAGGAGATCATGTCGAGCGTTTCGCCATGGGCGACGACGATCGGCGTGCCCCCGGCGGCGGACCAGCCCGAGGCGCTGCCGGCGGTGGCGACCGGGGCGGCGCTGCGGAGCGCTACGGCCGACTGCGGCGGCGGCAAAGGCTGGGAGCGGACCGAGGCCGCTGCCGGAGCAGCCGCCAAAGATGCGCCATCGCCGAAGCCCGCGCCGGCCGGGCGGCCGATCGAGCCCGTCGTCGCGGGGTCGCGCGCAGGCTGGGACTGGGCGGTCTTGAAGGGGCTGGAGAACGGCGCATCCGTGAAGCGCATCGCGTCCGAGGAGCAGGCGCTCACGCTCAGGGCGAGAACGCAGGCCGCCGAAAGGCGCAAGGGGACGCCGGACCTGGCCGATCCGGATTGGCGACGAATGGCAACCTGGCTACGCATGACTTGCACTCGCGAACAACGCAACTCGATAGCCAGCATTAAAGCGGCGTTCAGGTTACGAAACCGTTTCGCGCCGCCGACGCGCCTTCATCTTTTTTGGGAGGCTGACTTTTCGCCGCGCCTCACAGCGCCAGCGCCAGCCCCGGCAGCAGCGGCGCCAGACGCAAGGCCGGCCCGACCGCCTGCGAGACCCCGCCATCGCCCTGCCGGGTCGTCACCACGCGCAGGGACACGCCATCGACGCGCAGGCCCCCGACCAGCCGCCCGCCGGGCGACAGCCGCGCCAGCAGCGTCTCGGGAACCGCGTCGACGACGCCGTTCATCAGGATGCGGTCGAAGCGGCCGAGCGTCCGGTCGGCCTGCAGCCCGTCGCCATGGCGCAGGTCGACGAGCTTGCCGAAGCCGCTGCCGGCGAGCCGCTCATGCGCGGCGAGCGCCAGCGTGCGGTAGCGCTCCATCGAGACGACCTCCCCGCCCATCGCCGCCAGCAGCGCCGCGACATAGCCCGAGCCCGCCCCGATCTCGAGCACGCGCGCGCCGGGCTGCATTTCGAGCGCGCCGAGCATGGCGGCCACGGTGTGCGGCGCGGTCATGGTCTGGCCGCAGGGCAGCGGCACCGACACGTCCTGCCGCGCCAGATCGGCGAAGCGCGACGGCGCGAAACGCTCGCGCGCGACCTTCTCCATGGCCCGCAGCACGGCGAGATCGCGCACGCCCTGGGCGCGAAGCGACAGCAGGAAGGCGACGGTGCGCTCGCCTTCGCTGGCAGTCGCTTGCGTCATGTCAGCGCCCTCCGTCATTGCGAGCGAAGCGAAGCAACCCAGGGTACGTCGAGCTCGACGTCTTCTGGGTTGCCGCGTCGCTGCGCTCCTCGCAATGACGGGATTCGCTCACGCGAACACCTGCGCGAAGCGCGTCAGAGTCGGCTCATGCGTCAGGTCGAGCTCGATCGGCGTGATCGAGATCTTGTTCTGCGACAGCGCGCGCAGGTCGGTGCCGTTGGCGGGCTCGGACTTGCTGCGCTGGAAGGCGATCCAGAAATACGGATTGCCGCGCCCATCCGAGCGCGGCTCCAGCCGCATCAGCTCCTGATCGCGCCGCCCCTGCGCCGTCACCGCGACGCCGGCGACCTCGGCCGGCGGCACATTGGGGAAATTCAGGTTGAACAGGATGTCCTTGGGGATGCCCTCGTCGAGCAGGCGCCTGATGACGCCGGCGGCATGATGGCGGGCGCAGTCCCAATGGATCTGGTCCCTGCCCTGCGGGCCATAGGCCTGGCTCACCGCGATCGAGGGGATGCCGAGCAGCGTGCCCTCCATGGCCGCCGCGATCGTGCCGGAATAGGTCACGTCCTCGGCGACGTTCTGGCCGCGATTGACGCCCGACAGCACGAGATCGGGCCTGGCCTCGATCATGATCGAGCGGGCCGCCATGATGACGCAGTCGGTCGGCGTGCCGGCGACCGCATAGCGTCGCTCGCCGATCTGGCGCAGCCGCAGCGGGTTCGACAGCGACAGCGAATGCGCGACGCCGGACTGGTCGGTCTCGGGCGCGACGACCCAGACCTCGTCGGAGAGCTGCGCCGCGATCTCCTCCATCACGGCCAGCCCCTCGGCGTGGATGCCGTCGTCGTTCGTCACGAGAATACGCATGGATTCAGGCTTTCGATGAAATGCGAAGCGATCGGGCGAAGAGCGCTGGAAGAACCCCTCTCCCGAGTGGGAGAGGGGCAGGGGTGAGGGCCGGACGGATCAGAACAAAGCACACAGATGTCACGCTCGATGCGGAGAAGGGCCGACCCCTCACCCTGCCCTCTCCCTCCGGGAGAGGGTTCCCCGGGCTTGATTTGGAGAGGGCGGCGAGCATTACGCAGCCTTCTCGATCCGCGTCACGCCGCGCATATACGGCACCAGCGCGTCGGGCACCGTGATCGACCCGTCGGCGTTCTGGTAGTTCTCCATCACCGCGATCAGCGCCCGGCCGACCGCCGTGCCCGAGCCGTTCAGCGTGTGGACGAAGAACGGGCCCTTGCCGTCCTTGGTGCGGTAGCGCGCATTCATCCGGCGCGCCTGAAAATCGCCGCAGACCGAGCAGGACGAGATCTCGCGATAGGTTTTTTGCCCCGGCAGCCAGACCTCGATGTCGTAGGTCTTCTGGCTCGCGAAGCCCATGTCGCCGGCGCAGAGCGTCATGACGCGATAATGCAGGTCGAGCGTCTTCAGCACCGCCTCGGCGCAGGCGAGCATGCGCTCATGCTCCTCGCGCGATTTCTCCGGCGTCGTGATCGAGACCAGCTCGACCTTCTCGAACTGGTGCTGCCGCAGCATGCCGCGCGTATCGCGCCCGGCCGAGCCGGCCTCGGCCCGGAAGCAGGGCGTGAGCGCGGCGTAGCGGCGCGGGAGTTCTTCCTCGGAGAGGATGGACTCGCGGACGAGGTTGGTGAGCGGAACTTCGGCTGTGGGGATGAGCCAAAGATGATTACGTTGCCAAAGAGCCTGCCGATAGTGATCTCGACCCAATTCGGTCAACTCAACGAAGCCGTTTTCACAAGCCGCGAACTCGCGCCCCACACGCTTCATACTGTATGAATCGAGCGAGAAATCCTCAAAGGCGCCGGCAATATCTTCGGTAAATGTCGCGAACTGATCATCCCGAAACTTCGGCAACTGCGCGGTCCCGAACATCGCCTCATCCCGCACCATCAGCGGCGGGTTGACCTCGGTGTAGCCGTGCTCCTCCGTGTGCACATCGAGCATGAACTGGCCGATCGCGCGGGAAAGCCGCGCCACGCCGGAGTTCAGCACGACGAAGCGCGAGCCCGAGAGCTTCGCCGCCGTCTCGAAATCCATCTGGCCGAGCGCCTCGCCGAGTTCGAAATGCTCCTTCGGCGCGGCGTTGCGGCCGAACAGCCGCCCGCCCGCACCTTCCGGTTTCTCGCCATGCATCGACTTGACGACGTTGCCATGCTCGTCGGCCCCGTCCGGCACGTCGTCATGGGGCGTGTTCGGGATCGCGGCGAGCTTTTGGTCCAGCGCCTCCTTGGCGGCCTTCTCTTCGGATTCCAGCGCCGGCTGCGATTCCTTCAGCGCCACGACCTCGGCCTTCAGGCTCTCGGCCAGCGCGGCATCCTTCGCGCCCATCGCCTTGCCGATCTCCTTCGACAAAGCGTTGCGGCGTTCCTGCGTCGCTTGAGCTTTGGCGATCGCGGCGCGGCGCGCATCGTCGAGGCCCACCAGCTCCGACGACGAGGTCTCGGCAAAGCCCCTGCGCGCCAGCCCCTTGTCGAACGCCGCGGCGTTCTCGCGAATCCATCTGATATCGTACATCGTCGCATCTGCCGTCGCTGCGGAAGCGCAGCGCGTGATGCTCTAGACCGGGATCGCGCGCGGGGGAACTGCCGATGTGGTCATAAGCGCCCCTCGCCCCGCTCTCCCCGTCATGGTCGGGCTTGTCCCGACCATCCACGTCTTCGCTTTGCGCCGACCGTGGTCAAGACGTGGATGCTCGGCACAAGGCCGAGCATGACGGTCGGGCCATCCTGATGACGGGACAACCCGACCGCTCAGAGCCCCGCCGCCTTGTCGGCCGCCTCTTCCGCCGCCTTCTTCGCCGCGCGCTTGCGCTCGACGTAACCCACCGAATGCACTGACATCTCGTAGAGCAGCAGCATCGGCACGGCGAGCATGAGCTGCGAGATCACGTCGGGCGGGGTGAGCACGGCCGCCACCACGAAGACGAAGACGATGGCGTAGCGGCGCTTGTCCTTGAGGAACTGCGAATCGATGATGCCGGCCTGGCCGAGCAGGGTCAGGATCACCGGCAACTGGAACGAGATGCCGAAGGCGAAGATCAGCGTCATGATCAGCGAGAGATATTCGCTGACCTTCGGCAGCAACTGGATGCCCGCCTGCCCCTCGGTCGCCGCCTGCTGCATGCCGATGGAGAACTTCATCAGCACCGGCATGGCGAAGAAGAACACCATCGCCGCGCCGAGCACGAAGAACACCGGCGTCGCCGCGAGATAGGGCGCGAAGGCCTGCCGCTCGTTCTTGTAGAGCCCCGGCGCGACGAATTTGTAGATCTGCGTCGCGATCACCGGAAAGGCGAAGAAACCCGCCCCGAAGGCGGCGATCTTGATCTGCGTGAAGAGATATTCCAGCGGCGCGGTGTAAATGAGCTGGACGTTGACGCCCGGCCCCGCCGCCCAGACGTAAGGCAGCACCAGCACGTTGTAGATCTGCGTCGCGAAGGCGAAGCAGACGAAGAACATCACGAGGAACGCGATCAGCGCCTTGATCAGGCGCGAGCGCAACTCGATGAGGTGGTCGATCAGCGGGGCGCGGGAGGCCTCGATCTCGTCCTCGCCGTCACGGACATTGGCGACGCTCATGCCGCGCTCCCATCGTCGGGTTCGGAGACTTTCGCCTTGCGCTTGCGTGGTGATTTCGTCTCGGGAAGTTCGGTGTCGACGGGCGGTGGCGTGGTTTCAGCCTTGGCCGCGCGTCGGCGCGCCGGCTTCGGTTCGGCGGCCGCCGGGTCGATCACGATCTCGGGCAGCGGCTCGGGCCCGGGCAGCGCGGCGAGCTTCGCCTCGGCCTCCTTCATCGCCGCATCGTCGAGCCCGGCGGAAACCGTCGAGGTCGGCGGGTCGGTGATGCCGAAATCGTCTTTCGGCATCTCGATCGGCTTGTAGTCCGAGTTCTTGTGGTCGGGATTCATGGCGCTCGACACCGAGCCGCCGACATCCTCGACCTGCTTCTTCAGATCGTGAAGCTCGGCCTCGCGCATCGCATCGTTGAACTGGCCCTGGAACTCGCCGGCCATGCGACGGATCTTGCCCACCGCCTGTCCGACGGTACGCATGGCTTTCGGCAGATCCTTGGGGCCGATCACGACGAGCGCGACCGCCCCGATCAGCATCAACTCGCTCCAGGCGATGTCGAACATCGATGGCTCGTCCTCTCGGCGCGCCTGCCGCCCCGGCTGAACCTCAGCCGACCCGGCAGGCCTCGCGCCCGATCAATTCATTGGGCCTCCCGCCTCGCGGCGGGCGGCAGCCATCAGGCCTTGTGCTCTGTCTTGGCCTGGGCGGCGCTGGCGGCGGCTGCCGCGTTGCTCGCCTGCACCTGGTCGATCACCTTGGGATCGACCGGGGTCGTGGCGGCAGGCGGGGTCTCGTCCTCGGCCATGCCCTTCTTGAACGACTTGATGCCCTTGGCGACGTCGCCCATGAGCTCGGAAACCTTGCCGCGCCCGAACAGCAGCATCACGACGACGCCGACGACGATCCAGTGCCAGATACTGACGCCACCCATGGCGATCTCCCTTGAAACGATGTTCCGGGCCGGCTGAACGCCCGCCCCTTCTGCTTGCGGCGGAACCTATGTGTCCCCCGCGGGGAACACAAGAACTTCGTCCGTCGCGATGTCGACGCCGACATCCTCGCCTTCGCGCAGCGTTCCGGGTCGGGAAACCCGGGCGGCGAGCGGCTTGTCCAGCCCCGACGCCGCGATCAGGACGTGGTCGACCTCGCCGAGGAAGCGCCGGCTCACCAGCCGGCCGGGCAGGCAGAAGCCCTTCGGCACGAGCGTGATCGCCTGCGGCCGGATGCAGACGATGGCCTCCGTTCCCTCCGCCAGCCCACCTGCGGGAAAGCGCCCGACCGGGGTATCGACAGCGCCGCGCGCGACTATGCCCGCGATCTCGGTGAAGTCGCAGAAGAAGCGCGCCGCGAACAGGCTGGCGGGCCGGCGGTAGAGCTCCTCGCCCGTGCCGATCTGGACGACGCGGCCGGCGCGCATCAGCACGATCCGGTCGGCGATCCGCATGGCGTCTTCCGGATCATGCGTGACGATGATCGAGGTCGCGCCGGTTTCCTGCAGCAGCGCGGCCGTCTCGTCGCGCACCACGTCGCGCAGACGCCGGTCGAGATTGGAGAAGGGCTCGTCCATCAGCAGCACGCCGGGACGCGGCGCGACGGCCCGCGCGAGCGCGACGCGCTGCTGCTCGCCGCCAGAGAGCATGTGCGGATAGGATTCCGACAGATCGGCGAGGCCGACGCGGGCGATGGCGCGCCGCGCGGTGGCGTCGGTCGATGCCTCATTGAGCCCGCGCAGGCCGAAGCGGACGTTTTCGCGCACGGTCAGATGCGGGAACAGCGCGTAATCCTGGAAGACGAGGCCGACGCCGCGCGCTTCCGGCTCGACGAAGCGGTCCGGCGAGGAGACGTCCCTGCCCTCCAGCAGAATCCTGCCGGCGCTCGGCCGCTCGACCCCGGCGGCGAGCCGCAGCAGCGTCGTCTTGCCGCAGCCGGACTGGCCGAGCAGCGCGACGATCTCGCCGGGCTCGATCCGGAGCGTCACGTCCTGAAGCGCGGTGACCTCGCCGAAGCGCTGGGTCACGCCCTCGAAACCGAGCGCCATCGGAATCGATGCGCCTGCCGTGCCGCGCCGGCCCCAGCTCAACCACCGCGCCACGCTCTCGCTGCGAGCCAAAGGGATGCCCTTTTCGGAAATGCCGCCCTCAGCCCTCATCCTGAGGAGCGCCGCAGGCGCGTCTCGAAGGACGCTCCAGGAGGCGCTTCCAGCATGAGCTGGAGCACCCTTCGAGACGCGCTCTCACGAGCGCTCCTCAGGATGAGGGCGAAGGAGATTGACGATACTGCCTACTCCTCCGCCCCATGCGGGGCTGCGTCGCCGTCGTCAAGCGGGGTGAAGAGATCGCCGAGCGGGTCCTCGTCGCCGCGAAGGCCCGGATCATCGTCGGGAACCGGCACGGTCAGCCCCTTCGCCAACTGGCCTTCGATGAAGCCCGAGCCCTTCAGTTCGTCGAGGCCGGGCAGGTCGTCGATGCGGTCGAGCCCGAAATGGTCGAGGAAGCCCGGCGTCGTGCCATAGGTCACCGGCCGCCCGGGCGAGCGACGCCGGCCCCGAAGCCGCACCCAGCCGGCCTCCAGCAGGATGTCGAGCGTGCCCTTGGCGGTGGCGACGCCCCTGATCTCCTCGATCTCGGCGCGCGTCACCGGCTGGTGATAGGCGATGATGGCGAGCACCTCCAGCGCGGCGCGCGAGAGCCTGCGCGGCGGCTCGGCTTCGGCGGCGAGCAGATAGCCGAGGTCGGGCGCGGTGCGAAACGCCCAGCCGCCGGCCACGGAGCGCAGATTGACCCCGCGCGGCTCGTAGAGCGCGACCAGCCGCTCGATCACGCGGGCGATGTCGATGCCTGCCGGGATCGAATGCGCCAGCACGTCGCTCGACAACGGCGCGGCGGACGCAAACAGCAGCGCCTCGACGATACGCAGCGCGCGCGCAAACGCCTCCGCCCCGTCGTCGTCCTCGAAATCCTCGCTGGCGGCGACGCTCATAGCGGCAGCACCGGCGGCCGGGCCGAGCGGCGGCGGACCTGCAAGGGTGAAAACGCGTCGTCCTGGCGCAAATCGATGACGCCCTCGCGCACCATCTCCAGCATGGCCGAGAGCGCCGACGCGCGCACGGTCGCCGCCATCTCGCTCGCGGGCAGCCCGTGCGAGGCCATGTAGCGGGTCAGATAGGGGTCGATCGCGGTCCAGTCGCCGGCCTCGCCGACGAGCCGCTGAAGCGCCTCGCGCGCCTCGACCAAGGACCAGACCAGCCGCTGGCCGAGCGAGAGATGCCCCTGCGACTTCTTCTGGCGCTGCTGGGCATAGGCTGCCAGCAGGTCGTAAAGCTCGGCCTCCCAGACCGGGCGGTGGCCCGCGACGATCTCCTCCGGCGCGCCGCGCGCGAACACGTCCTGCCCGAGCCGCTGGCGCGAGGCGAGCTGTCGCGCCGCCGCGCGGATCGCCTCGAGCCGGCGCAGCCGCAGGGCGAGCGCCGTGGCGAGATCGGCCGCGCTCGGCTCCTCGCCCTTGGGCGGCTCGGGCAGCAGCAGCCGCGATTTCAGATAGGCGAGCCAGGCCGCCATGACGAGATAATCGGCCGCGAGTTCGAGCCGCAGCGAGCGCGCCTGCTCGACGAAGACGAGATACTGTTCGGCCAGCGCCAGGATCGAGATGCGGTGCAGGTCGACCTTCTGACGCCGGGCGAGATCGAGCAGAAGGTCGAGCGGACCTTCATAGCCGTCGACGTCGATGACGAGCCCGGCCTCGCCGTCGCGCAGGCCTGAATCCTCCTCGAATGGCAGTTCAGCGGCCATGCGCGGCCAGCCCCTCGGTTCCGTTAGCCCCGGCGCAGGTTCCGCCGTTCACGCCGCTAAGGCAAGCGCGCCGGCGACCCTTGCACGGGCGTCGTCCACATCCAGCGGCTCAGGCTCGTGCCGGATGCGGCCGAGCGCGGCCGCGGCGCGCCGGCCGCGCGCGCCGGTCATCTCCGGCACGGCGCCGGCGATGGCCACCATCTCGTCCATGACGCCATGGCAATGCAGCACGACATCGACGCCGGCGCGGATGGCGGCGCGCGACTTCTCGGCAAAGCCGCCCGACAGCGCCTTCATCGAGATGTCGTCGGTCATGATCAGCCCGTCATAGCCAAGCTCGCCGCGCATGATCCCGCGCACGATCGCCCGCGAGACGGTGGCGGGATGTCTCGTGTCGAGCGCGGTGAAGACCACATGAGCCGTCATCGCCAGCGGCATGTCGGCGAGATGTCGGAACGGCCGGAAATCCTGCGCCCGCAGCGTCTCCAGCGTCGCGTCGACCACCGGGAGGGCCAGATGGCTGTCGGCCATGGCGCGGCCATGGCCGGGCATGTGCTTGATCACCGGCAGCACGCCGCCCGCCAGCAGGCCCTCGGCGGCGGCGCGGCCGAGCCGCGCCACCAGATCGGGATCATGGGCATAGGCGCGGTCGCCGATCACGTCATGGCTGCCCGCCACCGGCACGTCGAGCACCGGAAGGCAGTCGACGTCGATGCCGACCGTCTTCAGGTCATGCGCCATCAGCCGGGCGGAAAGGCGAACGATCTCACGCTGTTGCACGGGATCGTTGATTCGCAGGAAGTCTCGCGCGGCTGCGTATCTGGGCCAAAGCGGCGGCCCCATGCGCTGCACCCGGCCGCCTTCCTGGTCGATCAGGACAGGCGCGCGCCAGCCGAGGGTCTCGCGCATGTCGGCGGTCAGGGCGGCGACCTGCTCCGGGGACTGCGTGTTGCGCCGGAACAGGATGAAGCCCCAGGGCCGCGCCTCTTTGAAAAAGGCGCGCTCGTCGGGGGTGAGGCTCGTGCCGAGGCAGCCGGCGATGAAGGCGCGCGAGGTCATCGCTCAGGCGTAGGAAGCGGCGGCACGCCGGTCAAGCGAGCCGCCGCTTTGTCCTGTTGGTTCACCGCATCTGCTGCGACATCTGGGCGTTGAAGGCGTCGAAGGGCAGTTCGGCGACCCGGAACCAGAGGTTCTCCTTCTTCCAGTAGGGCAGCCAGGACTCGTAGAAGGTCTTGAAGGCCGGGTTGCCGGCGGCAAGCTCGGCATAGAGCGCCATCGCCTCCTTGAAGGCAGCCTGCATCACGTCCTGCGGGAAGGGCCGCAACTCAGCGCCCGACGCCACGAGCCGCAGCAGCGCATCGGGATTGCCGTGGTCGTATTTGGCGACGCAGAGCGCGTTCGCCTCGGCGCAGGCGGCCTCCAGGATCGCCCTGTAGGCGGGCGGCAGTCCTTCCCACTTCTCCATGTTCACCAGGAAGCTGACATTGGCGCAGCCTTCCCAGAAGCCGGGATAGTAGTAGTATTTCGCGACGCGCTGGAAGCCGAGCTTCTCGTCGTCGAGCGGGCCGGAGAACTCGGCGGCGTCGATCGTGCCGCGTTCCAGCGCTGGATAGATGTCGCCGCCGCCTATCTGCTGCGGCACCACGCCAAGCTTGGCGAGGATGCGGCCGCCCAGCCCCGCGATGCGGAACTTCAGGCCCTTGAGATCCTCGACGCTTCTGATCTCCTTGCGGAACCAGCCGCCCATCTGCGCGCCGGTGTTGCCCGACGGTATGGTGTGCAGGTTGTGCGTCTTCATGAAGGCGCGGCAGAGCTCGAGCCCGCCGCCCTGATAGAGCCAGGCGTTGTTCTGGCGCGTGTTGAGGCCGAAGGGCAGCGAGGTCTCGAAGGCGAAGGCGGGATCCTTGCCGATATAGAAGCTCGACAGGGTATGGCTGCACTCAACCGTGCCGTTCTGCACCGAATCGAGCGCCTGCAGGGCCGGCACGATCTCGCCTGCGGCGAAGGGCTGGATCTGGAACTGGCCGTCGGTCGCCTCGGCAACGCGTTTGGCGACCTGCGTGGACAGTCCAAACAGCGTATCGAGGCTCTTGGGATAGCTCGACGTCAGCCGCCAGCTTACCTTGGGTTGCGATTGCGCGATGGCCGGCGCTGCGATCGCCGTGCTGGCCGCGACGCCCGCGCCTGTCGCCTTGACGAATATACGGCGGTCCATGGTGTTCCTCCGGGTCTTTGATTCTTGCGCCGGCTTCCGCGTCTGCGCGGTTCGGCATTTGGCGCGAACGCTACAAGTGGCAGGCGCGCGCCAGAACCTCCCCCGGCGCAGGCGGGCATGCGCGGGGAACAAGCCCGGCGCAACGGAAAACCGGCGGCGCGGGGCGCCGCCGGTTCGCGGTGACCGACTGTCAGCTCAGTTTTTGGCGATGAAGCACTGGCCGCCGGAGCTCTGCAGCCGGTTGCACATCGTCGTGGCGTCGTCGCGGGAGTAGGGACCGACGCGCAGGCGGAATACCGTCTTGCCGCCCGCGAGTTCCGTCTTGCGTACGATCGGAGCCTGCCCCCCGAGCTGTTCGGGGAATTTCCGTTGCAGGGCGGCGAAAGTGGCGCGCGCCTCCGATTCGCTGCCGGGCGCCGCGAGCTGGACCACGAAATCTCCGGCGCCGCTGCGGATGGTCGCGGTCGTCGTCGGCGCGGGGGCCTGGACGGCCGGAGCCGCATTGGCGAGGCGCTGCGGCGCCGAGGGCGTCGTCGCGGGGGCCGGCGTCGCCGCGCGCTCCTGCGTCTTCAGGGTCTCGGGCCGTGGCCGGGGCTGGGCGGCCACGGGCTGAGCGCCGTTGGAAACGTTTTCGCCGGACTGGCCCGCCGTCGATGGGCGCGCCGCGGCGGCCGGGGCGTTGTTGGAATAGGCTGCGTTGGCGTTGGGCGGCGGCGCTGGCGTGCCGTCGGGCCGGATCGAGACCGTACGCACCCGACGCGGCTCGCCCAGGCCCGGCACGGGAGGCACGGGCGTGAGGATCGGCTCCGGAGCGGTGATGCCGGGCTCCGGCGCCGCAGGCGCCTGAGCCAGGGGATTGGACGTCGAGCCGTTGCCCAGGCCGGGCAGAACGACGCGCGGAGCCAGCGTCCGCGCGGCCTGCTGAACGTCGACAGGCTGTTCCTCGGCATTCACGACCGTGACGGGCTTTGCCTGCGTCTCGCCGGCGCGCTCGTAGATCTGCTTGTTCTGATTGGGAACCTCCGCTCCGCCGGGATTGGCCGGCGCGACCTTGATCGGCCCGGAATCGGCTGCGATGACTGGAGGCTGGCCGTCCTTGCCGGTCGGCTCGCCCCGCATCAGCATGGCCGCGCCGACGCCGATGACGCCGACCGCGATCAGCGCCGCCGCGGTCCACAGCCCCTTGCGAGAGCGCTGCGGCTCCAGCTCCGGCATCTCCTCGTCGGACATGGCCTGAGCGTGGTGGTAGCCCGCCGGCGCGGCCTCCTGCTCATAGGCGTAGTCGTAGCCCGCATCCTGATCGAGGTCGCGCGGCTGGGCCGCATCGGGAGCGGCAGGCCGGGCATAGGCCTCGGCGACCATGTCGTCGAAATCGGGCATTGGCTGCGGAACCGGCGCGGGCTGCTGAAGCGACGCCGGAGCGGACTCAGGGGAAGGTCCTGGAGCAGGCGCGGCGCGCGGCGGCTCGGTGCGGCGCAGCAGCGCCTCGAACTCGTCGAGAGCGCCGCGCAATTCGGCCGGCGGCGCGCTTTGCGGCGTGGGCTCGGCCGCGGCGAAGCTCGGCTCCTGCCGGACCGGCGCGGGACCCCGGCCGCGCTGGGCGAACAGATCCTTCAGCGGGTCGTCCTGGCCGACGATGCGGGTCAGCTCGACCAGCGGATCGGCGGCGTTGGCGGGGCGCTGCGGCTGCGCCGCGCCACGGAGCTGGCGCTCGAGGTCTTCGAGATCGAGGGCGAAACGGTTTCTAGCTGGCTCACTCATGGCATGATCCATTCCAGCACAGGGCCGACGCCACGATGGAACGCCGAACGCATTGCGCGGTCAATTTTTTGACCTCGTGCGCGCCGGCGGAAAGCTCGTCCGTCAGCGCATCTCTTCCGGCGCCGCGACGCCCGCGACAGCCAGACCGGAAGCGAGAACGCCGCGCACGCAATGAACGAACGCCAATCTCGCCAGGGTCAAGTTTCGATCAGTTTGATTAACGAACCGTAATTGCGGCGAGTCTTTGCCCTTGTTCCAGAGCGAATGGAAAGCGCTCGCCAATTCGTGCACGAAGAATGCCACGCGATGCGGCTCGCAGGCCAGCGCGGCCGCCTCGATCATCCTTGGATAGGCCGCGATCATCTTGATGATCCCAGTCTCGGCCTCGTCGTCGAGGCGCGCGAGGTCTGCGCGCGCCAGATTTTCGGGCGTCAGGTCGAGATCGGGAAAAGCCTCTCTCGCCTGCCGGAAGATCGAGGCGCAGCGCGCATGGGCGTACTGAACGTAGAAGACCGGATTGTCCTTCGACTGCTCGACGACCTTGGCGAGGTCGAAATCCAGCGTCGCGTCGTTCTTGCGGAAGATCATCATGAAGCGCACCGCGTCGCGGCCGACCTCGTCGATGACCTCGCGCAGCGTGACGAAATCGCCCGAGCGCTTCGACATCTTCACAGGCTCGCCGTTCCGCAGCAGCTTGACGAGCTGGCAGAGCCTGACGTCGAGCGACCCCTCCCCGCCGGTGACGGCCTTCACCGCCGCGCTCATGCGCTTGACGTAGCCGCCATGGTCGGCGCCCCAGACGTCGATCATGACGGGGAAGCCGCGCGTGAACTTGGAGCGGTGATAGGCGATGTCGTTGGCGAAATAGGTGTAGCTGCCATCCGACTTCAGCAGCGGCCGGTCGACGTCGTCGCCGAACTGCGTGGCGCGGAACAGCGTCTGCTCGCGGTCTTCCCAGTCCTCGTCCTTCTGGCCCTTGGGCGGTGGCAGGCGGCCCTCATAGACGAGATCGCGGGCGCGCAGATCCTCGATCGTGTCGCGCACCGCGTCGCGGTTGCCTTCGACCTTCTGCAGCGAGCGCTCCGAGAAGAACACGTCGTGGACGACGCCGAGCGCGGCGAGATCGTCGCGGATCATCGCCATCATCCCGTCGATGGCCGCCGCGCGCACCCGTGGCAGCCACTGCGCCTCCGGCATCGCCAGCAGCGCCTTGCCATGCGCCGTTGCAAGCGTCTGGCCGACCGAGACCAGATAGTCGCCGGGATACAGGCCCTCGGGGATCGCGATGGTCTCGCCCAGCGCCTCGCGATAACGCAGGAAGGCCGAGCGGGCGAGCACGTCGACCTGCGCGCCGGCGTCGTTGATGTAGTATTCGCGCGTCACGTCATGGCCGGCGAAGGCGAGCAGATTGGCCAGCGCGTCGCCGAAGACGGCGCCACGGCCATGGCCGACATGCATCGGTCCGGTCGGGTTTGCCGAGACGTATTCGACATTGACCGCCGGCTGCGGTTTTGGCGCGCCCTTGCCGTAATCGCTCCCCTGCTCGACCGCGCCCTTCAGGATCGCGGTGAAGACCGACGGCTTCAGCGTGAGGTTGATGAAACCCGGCCCCGCGATCTCGACCTTGACGACGTCCTCGTCCTTGACGAGCTCGGCGCGCAGCAGTTCGGCCAAGGCGCGCGGATTCGCGCCGGCTTCCTTGGCCAGCACCATCGCTGCGTTGCAGGCGAGATCGCCATGGGCCGCATCGCGCGTCGGCTCGACCACGACGCGCGAGACGTTCAGACCCGCCGGCAGCGCGCCGCGCTCGGCCAGCCCCGCCAGGATGGCGGCGACACGGGCGGAAAAGCTCTCGAACAGGTTCATTGCGGCCTGACTTGCAAAATGATCGCGGGCGGAATTGGTCGCGGGCAGAATTGGTCGCGGGGAAGAGCCGGCCCTATCGCAGCGAGGGGGTGGCGTCAAACAGGCGGCGGTGCTCGTCCAGCGCGTACCAGTCGGTCATGCCGGCGATGTAGTCGGCGATGCGGCGCGCCCGGCGATGCGCGTCTAGGCTCTCGCAGCCGGCGGCCCATTCGCCCGGCATCGCTCCCGGTTCCGCGCTGAAGCGCGCGAACAGATCGCGCACCACGCCTGCCGCCCGGGCCCGGATGACGCCGATACGGGGATGGCGATACATGTTGGGATGGAGGAACGCCTTGATCGCGCGGTCGGCCGCCGCGATCGGCTCGGAGAAGGCGACGACCGGCGCGGACGCATGCCTTATCGCATCCGCGTCCGCAGGAGCCAGCGCCGCGATCCGTCCTTGCGACTCCGCGATCACGTCCTCGACGAAGCGGGTGATCACGCGCCGGACGAGTTCGTTCGTGGCGCGCTGCGGCTCCAGCCCCGGATGCAGGGCGTCGATCTCGTCGAGCAGGCCGGCGAGAAAGGGCTGATCGCGCAGCTCGTCGAGCGAAAACAGACCGGCGCGCAGGCCGTCATCGATGTCGTGCGCGTCATAGGCGATGTCGTCCGCAAGGGCCGCGGCCTGCGCCTCCGCCGAGGCGTAGGCGCCAAGCCAGAGATCCTGCTTTGCCTGATATTCGACGATCGCGGCCGGGATGCCGCTCCCGCGATAGCGCTCTGTCGGCCGGCCGGACGCATCGAGCAGCGGGCCGTTGTGCTTGACCAGCCCCTCCAGCGTCTCCCAGCTCAGGTTCAGCCCGTCGAAGCCGGCATAGCGCCGCTCCAGCCGGGTCACGATCCGCAGCGTCTGCGCGTTGTGGTCGAAGCCGCCGAAATCCGCCATGCATTCGGCCAGCGCATCCTCGCCGGTATGGCCGAAGGGCGTGTGGCCGAGATCATGCGCCAGCGCCAGCGCCTCGGCCAGGTCCTCGTCCAGCCCGAGCGCGCGGGCGAGCGCGCGGGCGATCTGCGCCACCTCGATCGTATGGGTCAGCCGGGTGCGGAAATGGTCGCCCTCATGCGAGACGAAGACCTGCGTCTTGTGCTTGAGCCGGCGGAAGGCGGTGGAGTGGATGATGCGGTCGCGGTCGCGCTGGAACTGGTTGCGCGTCGCCGAGCCCGGCTCCGCGACGAGCCGCCCCCGGCTCCGGCTGGAGCGGCAGGCGTAAGCCGCGCGCCAGCGCTCGCCGGGCTCGCGATCCTGTGTCTCGTCCGGGCTCTCTCGAAAAGGCATGGCCGACCTGTGATGGGGCTACGTCTTGCCGCAGGCCTGCGGCGCAATTACCTTTGGCGGCAACAGAGGCGCAAGCCGCTTTTGCCCAAAGCGCCGCATCTGTTATGGAGCGCGCCATGTCGACCGATCTTCTCAGTCCTCCGCGCGGCATTTCCGTGACGGACAAGGCCGCGACCCGCATCCTCAGCGTGATGGCGCATGAGCCGCCGGGCTCGATGCTGCGCGTCAGCGTGGCGGGCGGCGGCTGCTCGGGCTTTCAGTACATCTTCGACGTGGACCGGGAAACGACGCCCGGCGACCTCGTGATCGAGCGCGGCGGCGCCATCGTGCTGATCGACGAGACCTCGCTCGACCTGCTCGAAGGCTGCACGATCGACTTCGTCGACGACCTCGTCGGCCAGTCCTTCAGGATCACCAACCCGAACGCGACGGCCTCCTGCGGCTGCGGAACCTCGTTCGCGGTCTGAGGGACGCCGTCAGGAGGGGCGCGCCTGCCTGCGGGCGGCATTGTTCTCGGCGTAGTGCAGCAGCCGGTCGAGGTCGCTGCGGCTGATGTCCAGCGTTTCGCCCATCTGGGTCAGGGCCTCGTCGATATCCGAGGGGCTGAATGCCGCCTCCGGCTTGTCGCGCGCCGGGGCTGCGGGCGCGGCCGCGTCGCCGCGATGCGGATAGGAGCGGCGCGAGAGCGCGTGGAAGGCGATCCCGAGCGCCACCAGCGACAGCGAATTCAGCCCGACCGGCACCAGCGGAAACAGCGCGCCCCATTTGGCGACCACGGGGCTGCCGAGCGCCACGGTCAGCGCCACCGCGCCTCCCGGCGGATGCAGGCAGCGGGTCAGAGACATGACCGCGATCGCCAGCGCGACCGCGCAAGCGGCCGCGATCGTGGCGTCGGGGATCGTCCAGGCCACGCCGAGCCCGACAAAGGCTGAGATGGTGTTGCCGCCGATCACCGGCCAGGGCTGCGCCATCGGGCTCGCCGGAACCGCGAAGACCAGCACCGCCGACGCGCCGATCGGCGCAGCCAGCAGCGGCGCATGCAGGGACAGGGCAAAACCCGCAGCCGCGGTCAGCGCCACGGCGACGAAGGCGCCGGCGCAAGCGACCGTCCGCTCCGACAGCGTCGCCCCGGCGAGAATGGGTCTGAAGAACGTCACGCGGCCGGCCCGATCCCTGGACAGATTGGCGTGATGATACAATAGGCAGATTGCTCAATTCAACGCCAAAGCTGGAATAATGTATTCCAGTGGCGCATGGCCGGGCCGCACCGGGCAAAGGCGCGCGCAAACGAAAAGGCGCCGTAGCGGCGCCTTTTCGGTATCAAATCCTGCGGTTTCGCCTCAATGCGAGCTCGGCACGCCGCCCTGCTCCATCCGGATTTCGGCGGCCATCAGGCCCTTGGGCCCGGGTCCGTAGCGCACCAGCACGGTCTGGCCCGGAATCAGCTCGACGATGCCGTAGCGCCGCAGGGTCTCCATATGGACGAAGATGTCTGGCGCGCCCTCGCCGGCCGAAACGAATCCGAAGCCGCGCAGCCGGTTGAACCACTTCACCACCATGCGCTCGAGCCCGCTGGTCGGCGTCACCGAGACGTTTGTGCGCGCCATCGGCATCTCGGCCGGGTGACGGGCGGCGGTCGTGTCGATCGAGAGCACGCGCAAGGCCTGCCGGCCGCGCGACTTCTCGATCGCCTCCAGCACGATGCGCGCGCCCTCGGCGATGGCGTTGAAACCGTCGCGCTTCAGGATGGTGACGTGGACCAGAACGTCGGCGCCGCCATCCTCGGGCACGACGAAGCCGTAGCCCTTGCTGACGTCGAACCATTTGACATAGCCGGTCACCTCGACCCCGATCTCGGAGCCGTGCCCATCTTCGCCGTCGAGCCGCATGACGCGGTTGAGCGACTGGATCGGCCCCATGGGTGGACGCCCGCTCTCACCGAACTCGTCGGACATGTGCCACTCACCCCCGCGCGATTGGCTTTGATTCGTGATGTGACGATAACATTGCTGCGGAGTCGCGATACAGGGCGATCTCGCTCATCCACATTATCCGTGACGGATTGTGCCGGAAATTGCGGCTGCGCGGGACGGGAGGCGCGCTACCCCGCCAACCGCCCCAGCGCCGTCCCGATCTCCGCCCGCACCACCAGGTCGGCGATCGGGTCGAGTTCCGTCGGCTCGCGGTTGACGATGACGAGCCTGGCCCCGTTGCGCTTGGCCACCACCGGAAAGGTCGCGGCCGGAAAGACCACCAGCGAGGAGCCGAGCACGAGGAAGAGATCGGCGGCCAGCGTCAGTTCATGCGCCCGCATCATCTGCGCTTGAGGCATCTGCTGCCCGAACGAGATCGTCGCCGATTTCACCGGCCCGGCGCAGATCAGGCAGGAAGGCGGCTCGCCCGTCGCCTCGAAGGCGGGGCGGATCGCGGCGAGTTCGTGCCGCCAGCCGCAATTCAGGCAGGTCGCGTAGGTGCCGTTGCCGTGCAGCTCGACGATGCGCTCGTCGGCAACGCCTGAGGCCTGATGCAGCCCGTCGATGTTCTGGGTGATCAGGCCGGGCGAGCGGCCCTCCCCGATCAGCCGGGCCAGCGCGGCGTGGCCGCGATTGGGGCCGGCGCCCGCGAAATGGTCGTCCATCGCGAATTTGCGCCGCCACGCCTCGATGCGGGCCTCGCGGCTCGCGACGAAGGCGTCGAACGGGATCGGCTTGTTGACCATCCAGGGCGAGCCCGGCGTGCGGAAATCCGGCACGCCCGATTCGGTGGAGATGCCCGCGCCTGTGAAGCCGACGATGGCGGCCGCTGCGTCCAGCATGGCGTGAAGCTCGTCGATCGCGTCGTCCGTCTCGTCCTGCATCCGCCTGCCCGGTTCGTGTCGCGGCTTCTATATGGGGCGCGATGGGCGCGGCGTCCAAGCATCGCCATGCCGGGCAGAGCCATCGCTTGAGAGGTTTTGAGGCGCTGTGCTTTCAGCCCCCTCCCCCCGCGTGCGGGGGGGCGGGTTTG
>JAESFX010000278.1_pt1 | contig 28793 bp, 28 predicted proteins | sample 9269501 | NCBI WGS metagenome assembly JAESFX01 (sample SAMN14515570, study PRJNA621655) | algae metagenome | isolation source: Desmonostoc geniculatum HA4340-LM1 and co-occurring heterotrophs from cave... | place: USA: Maniniholo cave, Kauai, Hawaii | collected 2009-07-28
GCCGCCTGCCGACTGCCCACTGCCGACTGCCAAAAACGACGACCTTCTCCTCATCACCCGCCGCGTCGCCGCTCTCTCGCGCTTCCTCGACACGGACGACGGCAAGAGCCTTCTCGCCGGCTACAAGCGCGCCGCCAACATCCTCAAGGCCGAGGAAAAGAAGGACGGCGAGGGCGCTTTCGCCGGCGCTCCCGACCTGCACCTCATCGCCGATGCCGGGCTGATCGAGGAGAAGGCGCTCGCGGTCGCGCTCGCTCAGGCGACGCCGCGCGCCGAGGCGGCCGTCGTGGCGGAAGACTACGAGGGCGCTATGGCGGCGCTGGCCGAGCTTCGCCCGGCGGTCGACGCGTTCTTCGACAAGGTCACGGTCAACGATCCCGACCCCGCGCTGCGCGCCAACCGGCTGCGCCTGCTGAACCAGCTCCGCGAGGCGACGCGCGCGGTGGCGGACTTTTCGCGCATCGCGGGGTGAGTCTGGCGCTGGAAGAACCCCTCTCCCGGAGGGAGAGGGGCAGGGGTGTGGGGTCGGCCCTTATCCACATTGAGTGCGACCTGACCGCAGCGTCGTAAGGTGGCGACGCCCTACTGGTCCAACGTCCTTCACCTCACCCCTGCCCCTCTCCTTACAGGAGAGGGGTTCGTCGCGCCTTGACCACCAAGGTAGCGCTACCCACCCGGAACCTATTCCCACCCTGCGGCGTTCTCACCGCACTGCCTTGAGCGCCGCGAATGCGTCGCGGCGCAAAGGCTTTGGGGGGCCGGCTTCCGGCCGAGCAAGGAATTAAGTCATGTCTCTTCTGATTTCGCTTCTGATCACCGTCCTCGTCATCGGCCTGGTGCTTTATCTCGTCCGCATGCTGCCGCTCGACGCGCAGATCAAGAACATCGTCCAGATCATCGTCATCGTCATCGGCATCATCTCGCTGCTGCGCTATCTCGCCGTGTTCTGAGCGACTTTGAGCGTGTCGGCGCGGGTCCGTCAGGGCCTGCGCCGATGGTCAAGGTCGCCGCGGCGGCAGCGCGCCGTGCCGCTGGCCGGGCGGTAGGCCGCGCGCCGGCGGGCGTGGCGGAGGTTGCTTGTTCTGCAGGGCCGAGGGCAGCGGGTTCTTCGGTGGGGGACCCGGCGGCGGTCCGAACGCCAGGTGAATTACCTGCAGGATCCATGTCGTGTTGACGTCGAGCCGGAAAGGCTGGGCGTTCTTCTGGTTCGGCGTGGTGTAGTTTCGCAGCAGCTTTTGCGCGAAGAAGAACCGGCCATCGTCCGTGTTGGCGACGATGCCGCCGGTGACGGCCTGTTGCCAGAGTTGCGCCACCCGTTTCTTGTGCTCGATCTTTTCGCTGGCGTACTGGCCGGACGCGATTTCGTTGGCGCCATAGGCCGTCTGCTGGCTGAGCAGCAGGGACTTGGCCCAGTTGCCCCGGTTGACGAGGAAATCATTGCCGTTGACGCAGTGCTTCCGGCTGAAATCATAGACCAGCACGCTCTGGATGTTGACGCCGTGCATCATCAGCGCCTGCAGGAAGCTGACGAAATTCGCTTCGTCCGGCCGATAATGGCCGCTGTCGTTGCACACCGCCCGGATGTCGCCGTTCTCGATCAGGATGGTGCCGGCGCAAAGCACGGCGTCGCCCGCGAGATAGGACGAGTGGTAGAAATTGGCGCCGTTGCCGGGGCTGGCGGCGCCCTCGCCGCAATGGTGGCGGGCCATGAACAGGTCCCGGCCCATGCTCATGGCGAAGCCGCCCCATTTAGCCAGTCCGAAGACGCGCTGGTTCGAAGCGCTGGCCGATTCGGCGGGGATGAGCCTCAGGCTGTCGATCTGCTTCTTCTCGCCGCTGACCAGCGCGCCCTTCCTGTTGCGCGTGGTGATTTCGCTGCCCTTGCCTGGCCAGTCGAACATGAAGGCTTTCCCCTTGCGGAAGGTCAGTCTGTATTTGTCGACCTCGGCGCGGGTCAGGTAGGTGGCGAGGTTTCCGACGATGTCGAGATGTTCGCCGTGATAGGACATCTTGCGCCCGAAATGCCGCTCCAGATATTCCGGCAGGGTGTTTATGGTGCAGGAGAGCATCGAAGCGAGCGAGTGGGCGGTGAATTTGTAGAGTTCGTAGATCGCCGGCTGCCGGCCCTTGCTCATGCCGGATTTGCTGGCATAGACCTTGAGCCAGTAGTCCAGCGTGAAGAACAGGTCCGATTTCAACTGCAGGCGGGCATAGCCGGAGCCGCAGGTCTCGTAGGCGCCGATCAACTCGTCGATCCGGGTCAGAACCGTGTCGTCGCCGCGGCGCGCGAGCGAGACGCTGCTGTCCTTCTGCCATTGCACGAGCGTCGGCGTGGCGGTGTAGGCCTTCGGGGTTGTCGCCATGACCAGATCTCTCCCGCGCGCATTGTGTCAGCCGGATGCCGTAGCGTTCGATAGTATTGTGCATAGTTGTCGTGGCGCAATTGTTCCCTGCGGAACAGCGCGCGCTTCGGGGATTTGACGGCGGGGCGGCGCGCGTTCACACTGGCGCTCTCTGCAAGGGGTCCCGGGCGTGCCAGTCCGGGACCTTTTTCCATTTGAAGCCACCGGACCCGGCGATGAGCACCCAGAACCGCTCGACCCATACCCGTCTCACCTCCTATCCCGAGCCCGGCAGCGCCGCGACGCGCTTCCCCGTCAGATGGGGCGCGGAAACCCCCGCCGAGCGCGGCCCCATCATCGCCTCGACCACCGCCCCGGCGGACCGCAACGTCATCGGCGCCCATGGCGGCTCCTATTCGGTCTATCGCGCGCTCGCGATCTCGGCGCGCGCCATGAACCCCTCGCAGCGGCCCGACCTGCACAACACGCACCCGACCGCCGAGATCGCGCCTCAACCCTCATGGTTCGAGCCCGGAAAAATCGTCTCGCTCGATCCGTTCGGCCACCGCGTCGCGCAGGATTTCGGCGGCCTGATCGGCGAGGGCATCGACATCCGCCCGACCATCGCGGTGACGAAGGCGCGGCTGAACCTGCCCGAGATTCTCGCCGCCATGGCGGGCCATCGCCTCGCGGCCGATGCCGGCATCCTGCACGCGTCCGGCGACATCAGCGTCACCAAGATCGCGGTCGATCCGGTCTGGCACCTGCCGGGCATCGCCGAGCGTTTCGGCACGAGCGAGACTGAACTGCGCCGCACGCTGTTCGAGCAGACCGGCGGCATGTATCCCGAGCTGGTCACCCGGCCTGACCTGCGCGTCTTCCTGCCGCCGATCGGCTCGATCACGGCCTATGTCATCGGCGAGGTTTCGGCGCTTTCGGACGGAAGGAGCCGCGTCGCCTGCCGCGTCCATGACGAGTGCAACGGCTCCGACGTCTTCGGCTCCGACATCTGCACCTGCCGGCCCTATCTCGTCCACGGCATCGAGGAGGCGGTAAAGGAGGCGCAGGGCGGCGGCGTCGGTTTGATCGTCTACAACCGCAAGGAGGGCAGGGCGCTCGGCGAGGTCACGAAGTTCCTCGTCTACAACGCCCGCAAGCGCCAGGAGGGCGGCGATTCGGCCGCGACCTATTTCGAGCGCACCGAATGCGTCGCCGGCGTGCAGGACGCCCGCTTCCAGCAGTTGATGCCCGACGTGCTGCACTGGCTCGGCGTCACCAGGATCGACCGGCTGATGTCGATGTCGAACATGAAATACGACGCCATGGTCGAGAGCGGCATCGAGATCGGCGAGCGCGTCGCGATCCCGCCCGAGCTGATCCCGCTCGACGCCTCGGTGGAGATGGAGGCCAAGAAGGCGGCGGGCTATTACGCGCCCGATGGCGCGCCCGGTGACAACGCGCTCAAGGCCACCATCGGCCGCGACCTCGACAAGTTCTGAAAGCGGCCGCCGAGACGATGCCCGACCGCGATCCCGAGACCTTCCGCGCCCTGCTGAAGCCAGCCGCCGTTCGCGCCCGCGCGCAGGAGATGCTGGCGCTCGGCCTTGCCGGCAGGCTGCTGCATTTCAGCGTCGACGCCGGCAGGCTCGACGCTTGCGCCGACTATGTGCTCGACACCATCCGGCGGAACTATCCGACGCTCGATATTCCCTTCCATGCGCGCTGGCGGCATTTCAGCGTAGCAGGCCTCGACCGCTGGACCGTGCTCGACCGCGCGGCGAATTTCCCTGACGCCCGCGCGCGGGGCAGGGCGGCCTATGATCTGGCCATCGTCAGCGTCCTGCTCGACGCCGGCGCGGGCCCTGACTGGCGCTATCGCGACGCTGAGACGGGCCAACTCGTCGGCCGCTCGGAGGGGCTTGCGCTGGCCTCGCTCGACATGTTCGCCGCCGGCCTGTTCTCGAGCGACAAGAGCGCGCCGCTTCGGGCCGACGCCAACGCGCTGCGCCATCTCGAGGCCGCCGCGCTGGCCGCCGGCTTCCAGGCGGGGCCGGACAACCCGCTGCTGGCGGTGGAGGGCCGCGCCGCCCTCCTGAACCGGCTCGGCGAGGAGCTGGAGCGGCAGGGCCTGACCCGGCCGGGCGACCTGTTCGACCGGCTCGCAGCCGTCGCCGACCATGGCTCGATCCGCGCCGCCCACATCCTCGGCGAGGTGCTGACGACCTTCGGCGGCATCTGGCCCTCGCGGCTGACGATCGCCGGCGTCGCGCTGGGCGATACCTGGCGGCATCCGCTGATTGCGATCGGTGAATCCACGGCCGGGCTTGTGCCCTTCCACAAGCTCTCGCAATGGCTCTCCTATTCGCTGATCGAGCCGCTGCAATGGGCCGGGATCGCGGTGGTCGATATCGACGATCTCACGGGCCTGCCGGAATACCGCAATGGCGGGCTCTTCCTCGATACCGGCGTGCTGGTGCTGAAGGACGAGGCGGAGGCCGGCCGCGCCCATGAAGCCGGCTCGACGCTCGTCGTGGAATGGCGGGCGCTGACGGTGGCGCTGCTCGACGAGATCGGGGCGCTGGTCCGCAAGCGCCTGGGCCGCACGCGCGAGGAGCTGCCGCTGGCCAAGGTGCTGGAGGGCGGCACCTGGGCGGCGGGCCGGCGGATCGCGGCTGAAAAGCGCGCGGGCGGCGGCCCGCCCTTGACGATCGTCAGCGACGGCACGGTATTTTGACTGAGTGGATTGACCCCCTCCGCCCTCATCCTGAGGAGCGGGCGAAGCCTGCGTCTCGAAGGATGCTCCAGATTGCACTGGACGATCCTTCGCGACGCCGCGTGCCGCGCCTCCTCAGGATGAGGGCGGAGGGTGACGGACAGGGGAATTGAGAATGACCACGCAAGCTGACGGCGTCACCGTCGTCGATCACCCGCTCGTCCGGCACAAGCTCACCCTGATGCGCGAGAAGGACCGCTCGACCAAGAGCTTCCGCCAGCTCCTGAACGAGATCGGCATGCTGCTCTGCTACGAGGTCACGCGCGACCTGCCGATCGAGATGGTCGAGATCGAGACGCCGCTGACGAAGACGATGCAGCCGATCATCGCCGGCAAGAAGATGGTCTTCGCGCCGATCCTGCGCGCCGGCGTCGGCTTCCTCGACGGCATGCTGGAGCTGGTTCCCGCCGCCCGCGTCGCCCATATCGGGCTCTACCGCGACCCGCAGACGCTGCAGGCGGTCGAATATTACTTCAAGGCTCCCTCCGACGTCGCTGAGCGCATGATCGTGGTGATGGACCCGATGCTGGCCACCGCCAACTCGGCGGTCGCCGCGATCGACCGGCTGAAGGAGCGCGGCGCGAAGGATCTGCGCTTCGTCTGCCTGCTGGCGGCCCCGGAAGGCATCGCCCGCCTGCGCGGCGCGCACCCGGATGTCCGCATCTGGACCGCGGCGATCGACGAATGTCTCAACGACCACGGCTACATCGTGCCGGGCCTCGGCGACGCCGGCGACAGGATGTTCGGCACGCGGTAGATTTGCCGATCGCTGTGCACTTGTTCCGTCAGCCAGTCGTTGACATAAAGTCGTCCATCAGCTTACGATAACGACAGATGATCCGGTCTTTCAAACACAAGGGCCTTGCGGAACTGTGGGCTGATGGCCGTACGGCGAAGATCGACGCCAGGTTGCAGGCGCGAGCCATCCGCCGTCTCGATGCGTTGGATGGCGCGGCCCGGCCGGAGGATCTTGATCTGCCGGGCTTCGACTTTCATGCGCTGCGGGGTTTCGTTCCGACGCGCTACACGCTGCACGTCAACGGGCCGTGGTGCATCACCTTCGCATTCGAAGGAGGCGATGTGGTCGCGGTCGATTTCCAGAACTACCACTGAGCCTGACCAGCCGCACTGTGCGGCGTCCAAAGGGGACAAAATGACCGACTTTCCTGCGTTTCGCGGCGTCGATCGCGCGCCTACTCATCCCGGCGAGTTGCTTCGCGAGGATATCCTTCCCGCCACCCGCAAGAAGAAGGCCGAGATCGCCCGACTGCTCGGCATCTCGCGCCAGCATCTGCATGACATTCTGAGCGAGACCAAGCCGGTTTCGCCGGCTGTCGCGGTTCGCCTGGGGAAACTGTTCGGCAACGGCGCGGGCCTTTGGGTGCGGATGCAGGGGAACTACGACACTTGGCAAGCCGAGCGCGAGATCGACGTGTCGGCGATTCCGACGCTGTCGGCGGCGTAAGGCGGCGCGCAGCGGTGATGGCATCCATCAAGAACCTTTGAGGGACGCACCGTTGGCGATGCGTGGAGATGTGCCTAAGGTCGCGCCGCTCGCGCTTGCGAGCAGCCGCGCCCTGCCCGCAAGCCTTGAAAGCCGCACCCCATGTCCCTGACGATCTATGGCTGCTACCGCTCGCGCGCCTCGCGCAATATCTGGCTCGCCAACGAGATGGGGCTCGCCTTCACCCATGTCCCGGTGATCCAGGTCTATCGCCTGCCTGACCCCAACGCAGCCGGCGCGCCGGTCCATACGCAGTCGCCGGAATTCCTCGCGGTCAACGCCAAGGGCCAGATCCCGGCGATCGACGACGACGGCTTCCGCCTGCAGGAATCGCTGGCGATCAACCTCTATCTCGCCCGCAAGAACGGCGGCCCGCTCGCCCCGGCCAATGTACAGGAGGAGGGGCTGGCGGCGATGTGGTCGCTCTGGGCCGCGACGAGCGTCGAGACGCATGCGCTCAACATCCAGTATCACATGGCGGCCTATCCGCCCGAGAAACGCAATCCGGCGCTGGTCGAGGCGGCGCTGGCGGCCCTGCCGGCCCAGTTCAAGGCGCTGGACGATGCGTTGGCGCAGGGCGGCGGCTTCGTCATGGGCGGGCGCTTCACCGTCGCCGACATCAACGTCGCGGAAATCGTCCGCTATGCGAAGCCCGCGACGCAGCTCTTCGACTCTGCGCCCCGCGTAAAAGCCTGGCTCGACGCCTGCCAGGCGCGCCCCGCCTTCAAGGCGATGTGGGCCGCGCGCGAGGCTGAACCGGCCTGAGCACTCTGGGCAACCCACAGCCCTCATCCTGAGGAGAAGCCGCAGGCTTTGTCTCGAAGGATGCTCCCGTGCGCGCTGGACGATCCTTCGAGACGGCGCTTTCGCGGCTCCTCGGGATGAGGGCCGTGGGTTGCGGACGTTCCCAGAAACCGGGTGGTGGCTGACGGCACGGAGCCTCTACTGACGCAGGCTGACGTTCCAGCGAAGGTACTGTCCGCGATGACCATGCCTGCGCCTTCCTCGCCGCCGCGGATGTCCGCCTTCGACTGGCTCCTGCTCACCGCCCTCTCGGTGCTCTGGGGCGGCTCGTTCTTCTTCAACAAGCTCGCGCTGGCGCAATGGCCGCCTCTGCCTGTGCTGGTCGTGCGGGTGGGGCTGGCCGCGCTCGCCTTGCTTCTGATCGTGCGGCTGGCCGGGCTCTCCATGGCGGTGGGAAGGCGCATCTGGCTCGCCTTCTTCGGCATGGGCATCCTCAACAACGTCATCCCGTTCAGCCTGTTCCTGTGGGGCCAGCAGCAGATCGCGAGTGGGCTCGCCTCGATCCTGAACGCGATGACGCCGATCTTCGCCGTCATGGTGATGCACGCCTTCGGCGGCGAGCGCGCCACGGGATCGAAGATCGCCGGCGTCGCGGCCGGCTTCGTCGGTGTCGCGATCCTGATCGGGCCGGACGCGCTCTCGGGCCTGGGCCTCAACCTGCTGGCGCAGCTCGCCTGCATCGCCGCCACGGTCTCCTATGCTTTCTCGGGGCTCTATGGCCGGCGCTTCCGCGAGCTGCCGCCGCTGGTCACCGCCGCCGGCCAGCTCAGCGCCTCGACGCTGATGACGCTCCCGCTCGTGCTGGTGCTGAACCCGCTCTGGGCCCTTCCGGTGCCTGCGGGGCAGACGGTGTTCGCGCTGGTCGGACTGGCGCTGGTCTCGACCGCGCTGGCCTATGTCATCTTCTTCAGGATCATGCGCTCGGCCGGCCCCAGCAACGTCATGCTGGTGACCTTCCTGATCCCGGTCAGCGCGATCATGCTCGGGGTCGGGCTGCTTGGCGAAGCGCTGCTGCCGCGCCATTTCGCCGGCATGGCGGCGATTTTCGCCGGGTTGGCGCTGATCGACGGGCGTCTGCTGGGCGGCGCGCGCGCCCCGGCCTGAGGCGACAATTTGCCCATCGCCCAAGCGTGGGCTTTATTGCCAAAAAATTATGAATTGCTCTAGGGTCGCTTCAGCGGCGTCAGCCGTTAGAGGCATAACCGCGAAGACTGGAAGATATCGGAAAAAACGATACGCCAGAAGGGGAGCGACGCGACACCCATGGATGTTCGGCAACTGCGATGTTTCATCGCGGTGGCGGAGGAACTGCATTTCGGCCGCGCGGCCGAACGGCTGGGCCTCGCGCCGCCAGCCCTGTCGAGGCAGATCAGCACGCTCGAGGACGAACTCGGCGTCGCCCTGTTCACGCGCACGACGCGGCAGGTGGCGCTGACGCGCGCCGGTCTCATAATGCTCGAGGAGGCCAAGGCCATCCTGCTCCGCATGGAGCATGCCTCGCGCGCCGTGCGCGAGGCCTCGCTCGCCTCGGGCAAGGTTCTCCGCGTCGGCGCGATCGACGCCGCCTCGTCCAGTTTCGTGCCGGAGGCCCTGGTCAGCTTCCGCCAGCGCTTCCCCAAGATCGAGATCAAGTTCGTCGAGGCGATGACGGCCGCGCTGATCCAGATGCTGGAGGCAGGCAAGCTCGATCTCGCGCTGACGCGCCCGCCGCGCAAGCCGACCGATTGCGCCTTCGAGGTGCTACGCGTCGAGCGGCCGATCGTGGTGCTGAACCAGAATCACCCGCTCGCCGCGCGCGAACACCTGACCATGCTCGATCTCGTCGGCGAGCCCTTCGTCGTTCCCTCCAAGCGCATCCGACCCTTCGCCTACGATCTCGTCATGGCCTATTTCGAGAGCGTCGGCGCGGTGCCCAACGTCACCATCGAGGCGACGGAGAAGCCGGCCATGATGTCGGCGGTGGCCGCCGGCCTCGGCATGGCTCTGGCCCCCGACTGGGTGTCCCGCCTCAGCTTTCCGGGCGTCACCATGCGCCGCCTGCGCGGCGCGCTGCTCGATCCCCCGCCCGCCGGCGCGCTGGTCGGCATCGCCTGGCGTCCGCAGCAGAAACTCAGCGCCCGCGACGACTTCCTCGCCATCCTGCGCGAAAGCGTCACCCTCGTGGACGAGCGGCATGTCCTGCCGTTCGCGCTCGCCCCCCAGCCGAAACGTGCTATCCGCATCGCCGGACTGCAGCCCGGAGGACATCTATGAGCTTGAACACGATCGAATCGTCGCGGGGCCTTCGCATCCGCTCGACGCAGGATCTCGCGGCGGGGATGTTCATGATCTTCCTGGCGGGTCTCGCCATCTTCCTGGCCCGGGACCTGCCGATGGGCACGCTGCGCCAGATCGGCCCGGGCATGCTGCCGAAATCCTTCGCGGTGATCTGTGCCGGGCTGGGCGCGCTCCTCATGCTGGCGTCGCTGCGCTACAATGGCGAGCGGCTGCAGGGCTGGTCTTGGCGCGGCGTCATTTTCGTGCTTGGCGGCGCGGTGGTTTTCGGGCTGACGATCCGCGGCTTCGAGATCGGACCGATCCGGGTTCCCTCGCTGGGCATGGTGGTGTCCGGCGCGCTGGTCGTCATCATCGCAGGCATGGCGGCCGACGACCGCAACGTGAAGCAGCTTGTCATCTTCGCCGCCGTGATGACGACGTTCTGCGCGCTCCTGTTCAAATACGCGCTGGGTCTTCCGATCCCGCTTGCCCCCTGGCTGCTCGGGATCTGACCACATGGACATGTTCGCAAATCTGGCGCTCGGGTTCGGCGTCGCCTTCACCTTTCAGAACATCGCGCTCTGCTTTGTCGGCTGTCTCGTCGGCACGCTGATCGGCGTGCTGCCGGGCGTCGGCCCGATCGCCACCATCGCCATGCTTCTGCCGATCACCTTCGGACTCGATCCGGTGGGCGCGCTGATCATGCTCGCGGGCATCTATTACGGCGCCCAATATGGTGGTTCGACCACGGCCATCCTTGTCAACATCCCCGGCGAGGCCACGGCCGTCGTCACGGCGCTGGACGGCCACGAGATGGCCAAGCAGGGCCGCGCCGGCATCGCGCTGGGCACGGCGGCGCTCGGCTCCTTCTTCGCGGGCTGCGTCGCCACGCTGGTGATCGCCGCTCTCGGCGCGCCCCTGACCCGGATGGCGCTGCTGTTTGGCCCGGCGGAGTATTTCTCGCTGATGGTGATGGGGCTTTGCTTCGCCGTGGTGCTGGCGCGCGGCTCGATCCTCAAGGCCTTCTGCATGATCATGCTGGGCCTGCTGCTCTCCACCGTCGGCACCGATCTCGAGACCGGCCAGGAGCGCATGACCTTCGGCTTCCCGCCGCTGGCCGACGGCATCGATTTCGCCGTGCTGGCGATGGGCGTGTTCGGCTTCGCCGAGGTGCTCCGCAACCTTGAGAACAAGGAATCGCGCGACGTCGTGCGCGCGAAGATCGGCCGGCTTCTGCCGAATTGGGACGACATCAAGCAGTCGATCAAGCCCGTGCTGCGCGGCACCGCGATCGGTGGCACGCTCGGCATCCTGCCCGGCAACGGCGCGGTGCTGGGTCCCTTTGCCAGCTACACGGTGGAGAAGAAGCTCGCCAGGGATCCGTCGCGCTTCGGCAAGGGCGCGATCGAGGGCGTGGCAGGGCCTGAATCGGCCAACAACGCCGGCGCGCAGACCGCCTTCATCCCGCTGCTCACGCTCGGCATTCCTCCGAACGCCGTGATGGCGCTGATGGTCGGCGCGATGACGATCCACGGCATCATCCCCGGTCCGCAGGTCATGACCAAGAACCCGGACCTGTTCTGGGGCATGATCGCCTCGATGTGGATCGGCAACCTGATGCTGCTCGTCATCAACCTGCCGCTGGTCGGCCTGTGGGTGAAGCTGCTGCAGGTGCCCTATCGGCTGATGTTCCCGGCGATCCTGATCTTCTGCTGCATCGGCATCTATTCGGTGAACAACCAGCCGGTCGACGTCGCCTTCACGGCGATGTTCGGTCTGTTCGGCTACCTGCTGATCAAGCTCGGCTTCGAGCCCGCGCCGATGCTGCTCGGCTTCGTGCTCGGCCGCCTGATGGAGGAGAAGCTCAGGCAGGCGCTGATCATCTCGCGCGGCTCGTTCATGACCTTTCTCGAGCGGCCGATCTCCGCGGGGCTGCTTCTCGTCGCCGTCATCGTCCTCGTCATCGCGCTGCTGCCGTCGATGTCGAAGAAGCGCGACGAGGTCTTCACCGAATGACGGGGTTGTCGGGACGCCGTCCCGGCCCCAGTTTTCCACCAACCGATCTCAGGGAGGATCATCCATGAAGAAGCTCACACTCGGCCTCAGCGTCGCAATCTCGCTGGCGCTCGTCGGCGGCGCGATGGCCCAGGCCTATCCGGCCCGGCCGATCACGATGATCGTGCCCTTCGCCGCCGGCGGCCCGACCGACATCATCGCCCGCATCGTCGGCGACCACATGTCGAAGACGCTCGGCCAGCAGGTCGTGGTCGAGAACGTCGCCGGCGCGGGTGGAACCACCGGCATCACCCGCGCGATCACGGCCGCGCCAGACGGCTACACCATAGCCATGGGGCATCTGGGCACATTCTCGGCCGCGCCTGCGACCTATCCCGGTCTGAAATACGATCCGCTCAACGGCATGCAGACGATCGGGCTTGCCGGCGGCACGCCGATTCTGATCGTCGCCAAGAAGAGTTTCCCGGCCAACGACCTCAAGGAGTTCGTCGCCGCGGTGAAGGCTACGCCCGACAAGTTCAACGAGGCTCATGCCGGCGTCGGCTCGGTCTCCTGGACGACCTGCACGCTGTTCAAGGGCGTGCTCGGCGTGCCCAAGCTGAACTCGGTCGCCTATCGCGGCACGGGCCCTGCGCTCAACGATCTCGTCTCCGGCCAGATCGACTTCATGTGCGACCAGATCGTCTCGGTCTCCGAGCAGATCAAGGCCGACACCATCAAGGCCTACGCCATCGCCTCGGCGCAGCGCTCGCCGGCGCTGCCCAACGTGCCGACCACGAAGGAAGCCGGACTGCCTGACTACCAGATCGAGGCCTGGAACGGCATCGCGGGTCCCAAGGGCATGCCGAAGGAGGCCGTGGACAAGCTGGTCGACGCGCTCAACAAGGCGCTGAACGACGAGCCCACCAAGAAGCGCCTGCTCGATCTCGGCGCGGTGATCCCGAGCGCCGAGGAGCGCACCCCGGCCGGCTTCCAGGCGCTAATCAAGCGCGACGCCGACAAGCTGACGCCGGTGCTGTCCGCCGCGACGAAGTAAGCTGACCGCTTATCGAATGGCGAAGGGCGCGCGTCGCGGGACGCGCGCCCTGTTTCGTTCGCGCGACATGTTGATCAAAATCAGCCCGTGCCGTCTTTGCGAGCGCAGCGAAGCAATCCAGGAGGGCGTAGCGCGAGACGCTGGATTGCTTCGCTGCGCTCGCAAGGACGGATGACCACCGGCCGCCCGCCTCTACCCCGCCAGCACGCGCTGCGGCGGAAACGTGATCTCGACCAGCGTGCCTTCCTTCTTGACGCTGGTGATCGACATGGCCGCGCGGTTGGCCTCGACCAGCGCCTTGGTCAGCGGCAGGCCGAGCCCCGTGCCGCCCTTGCGCCGGGTCGTCGGCACCTGCCTGAAGGGTTCCAGCGCCAGCGCGATCTCGTGGTCGTCCATGCCGATGCCGGTGTCGCGCACGCGCAGGATCGCCTCGCCCTGGTCGCCCAGCGCCGTCGAGACGATGACCTGCCCGCCGGCATCGGTGAACTTGACCGCGTTGGAGAGCAGGTTGATCACGATCTGGCGGATGGAGCGCTGGTCGGCGACGACCGGCGGCAGTTTTGGCGACAGCCCCGAGCGCAGGACGACGCGGCCGCGATTGGCCTCGGTCTGCAGCAGGCTGACCGTGGAGAGCGCGATCTCGTTGAGGTTGACGCTCTCGAAATCGAGATCGAGCTTGCCGGCCTCGATCTTGGCCAGGTCGAGCAGGTCGTTGACCAGGCTGATAACGTAGCCGCCCGAGGCGTGGATGTCGCGCAGATACTCCTTGTAGCGCTCATTGGCGATCGGCCCGAAGCGCTCCTCGGCCATGACCTCGGCAAAGCCGATGATGGCGTTCAGAGGCGTCCTGATCTCGTGGCTGATCTTGGCCAGCACGTCGGATTTCTGGGCGCTGGCCTTCTCGGCCGCCTTGCGTGCGTCGACCAGATCGCTCTCGGTCTTCTTCCAGGCGGTGATGTCGCGCAGCACGGCGCAGAAGCGGCGCTCGGCCCCGTGCGAAATCTGCCCCATCGTCATGAACAACGGGATGCGCCCGCCCTGGCGCACGCGGCCGATGACCTCGCGCCCATCGTTCATCACCGAGGCGACGCCGCCGCCCTTGAGGCCTTCGAGATAATCCAGCGCCGGCGCATGGCTTTCCGGCGCGAACAGCAGCGTGAAGAGGTCGCCGGTGACCTCGCGCTGGTCGTAGCCGAACAGCGCCTCGGCCGTGCGGTTGAGCGACAGCATGCGGCCGCGCTCGTCGACCGTGACGACGCCGTCGGTCGCGGTGTCGAGCATCGCGACGAGTTCCTCGATGCGCGATTCACGCGCGTCGACATCGAGCCGCAGCGCCGAGACGCGGGCTGCGCTTTCGGCGTCTTCCGCTTCGAATTCGGCGGCGAGTTCCGCCTCTTCGGCTTCCTGCGGCGTCCGGACAGTAACCTCGCCGCCGCCATCGGGATGGCGGAAGGCCATCAGCGTCGCGGGCTCGCCGAGCCAGGACACGCTGGAGAGCACCGCATCGACGCTGACCAGATGGCCGATCCGGTCGATCAGGATCATCGCGCCGCCATCGGCGCGGGCCGCGCCCTTGATCAGGCGGCTGACGCTGCCGCCGGCGACGAGGTCGTCGAGGTCGGCGTAGTCGAGCAGGTCGAGCAGCGTGCGGTTGGCGTAGAGGGCCTCGTCGCCGCGATTGACCAGAACGGCGACCGGCAGGCGGTCGAGCACGTCGGCATGGGAGTTCGGCATGCGCTGGCGCGCGGACTGGAGCGGCGAAGGGGCCGCCGCGTCGAGCGCCATCGCGTCGTCGCCGAGCGCCTCCGGCATGGGAGCGGCGCTGGCAGGCTCGATGGCGGGCGTCTCTGCGGCAGGAGCCGGAGCGGGTTCGGCCGGCGCGGCCGGGACCGGGGCAGGAGCGAGGGGCTCGCTGCCCTTGAGCCGGAGCGGCGCGGCCTCCGGCAGGCGCGGAGAGGGCTCGTCATCGCCGGCGATCCGCGCGCCCAGCGCCTTGGCGATCTCGCGAAATGCGTTGCGCTCGGCTGAGCTGAGATTGGGCTTGGACGGTTCGAGCACCGGGCGGACAGCCGTGAGGTGGCCGTTTCGCAGCGGGACGATGTTGGTGATGTCGGGGTGGGGAGGGGCTTCCGCGACCGGCGGCGCGGGCTCCTCGGCGGCGGTTGCGGCGGGTGCAGGCTCGTCGATGACGGCGACGGGCTCCTGCGCCTCCGACGCCGTGGCCTCGTCGCTCCGCGCCGGCTCGTCGCCCGCATCCGGAACGGCCTCGTCCGTTGCGGCGGCCGTCGCCCCGGCGATGTCCGACTGGATTTCCGTGGGCCCGGTTTCGATGGCCGGCTCGTTGGTTGCAGGCCCGGCGTCGTCGGTCTCCGGCTGCCGCCCGGCCTCGGCGGGTGCTTGCGTCTCACCGGCCTGCATGGCGTCGGCCGGCTCCGCGACATCGGGCAGCGACGCATGCAGGGCGGCGAGGTCTTCCTCGGCGATCTCGGGAACGGCGTCCGGATCGGCAAGATCTGCGTCCGGCATCGCCGGGGTCCGCGCCGGGAAAGGCTCGCGCTCCGTCAGTCTGGCAAGGCCAAATCCGCGAAAGCCTGAGACCTGCCGCGCGGCGTCGAGCACAGGCACTCCGGAGAGCTCGACGCGCGCGCCCTCGGAGCCTGTCCCGATGCGCCAGACCACGCCATGGCCGCTCCATGTCGCCGTGCCGGCCAGCCGCGCCAGCAATCCGCCGTCGCGGTCGACGATGTCGGCGTCGAGCAGGTTCTGCCAGCTCCGCCCGGTCAGCGCAGTCACGGCGGCCATTCCGACGAGCGCGGCGGCATCGGCTGAGACGCTGGTGAGGCGGCCTGCGTCGTCGCTCTGCCAGAGGAAGCGCACCAGCGCGCGAGCCGGCGCGGCAGGCGCAGGCTCGGCTGCCGGCGTCTCGATGATCTCCGGAGCGGCGATATCGGCTTGCGCCGCGACCTCCGGTTCGGCCGCTTCGGGAGCGGGCACGGCGACGCCCAGCCGGCTCAACTCGGCTGCGGGCACGGCGATCGCCAGCACGGCCCGCCCGTCATCGCCGTCGAACAGGCGGCAGCCGCAGGTCACCGGCGTCGCGGTGAATCCGGAGGTCAGCCTGAGCCGTTCGAGGCGCACGCCGTCGCGCGAGGCGAGCCCGCCGGCCAGCGCCGAGAAGCGTTTCCGGGTCGCGGGAGGCAGCGTGGCGTCGAGCCCGTCGCGTCCCAGCAATGCGAGGCCGGCGGCATTGGCGAAGCCTGCGCTGTCATGGTCGGCGTCCCAGAGCAGCAGCGCGCCGCCAGCTGCGAACCCGGCGAGCCCGGCGTCCTGCGCCGCGGCGACGCCGATCCGCGCCCAGTCCTGTCGCGCTCCGCTCATGGCTGCCCGTCGCCCATCCGCTCGTTCGATTCAGCCGATATGGCTAACAACTGTTTAATAACCCCGGGCGGATTGCAAATCCATGGAACCCCGCCCGCTCTCCCGCGTCTCATTGAAACAGCGTTAACATGCGGGTGCGGCTCTTGCGCGCGCCGTTGTCATCGCAGCGCAACAATGATATTGCACTGCACAATCGCCACTGAGCGACAAATCCAAATCAACCGGAGGACGAACCATGAATGGCAAGATCCCCTACGAGGTGCCGGCCGAGATGCGCGACTTCGCCGAGAAGAGCGTCGATCAGGCCCGCAAGGCGTTCGATGGTTTCATCGGCGCCGCCCAGAAAGCCGTCGATACCGCCCATGGTTCGGCCGAGTCCGCTCGCGTCAACGCGCAGGACGTGACGCGCAAAGCGATGAGCTACGCCGAGACCAATGTCGCGGCCGCGTTCGACCTCGCCCAGAAACTGGTCAAGTCAAAGGACATGACCGAAATCATGCAGCACCAGTCCGAATTCATGAAGTCGCAGATGGCCTCGCTGCAGACGCAGCTCAAGGAAATGGGCGCCGTCGCCCAGGACGTTGCGACCAAGGCCACCGAAACCGCCGCCAAGGCGACCAAGATGAAGTGAGGCGCGCAGGTGGCGCATTGGCGTCGCCTCCCGTCCACGACTGTCACCGCCGGATCGGCCGGGCTTCTGGCCCGGCCCGGATTCGTTGAACGCAGCGAACGCTGCCACGCCGAAGGAGACCCGTGATGGCCAATCCAGCCGACACCAAGCCTGCCGACGCCAAGCCTGCCGACGCCAAGCCTGTGCCGAACAAGGCGCCCGCCAAGGCCCCGATCAGCCTTGCGCCCGTCACCGCGCTGTCGCGCCCGGCCGTGGAGCAGACGAAGCCTGTCGAGAGCAAGCCTGTCGAGAGCAAGCCCGTGCCGGCGCCGGTCGCAGCGGCTCCGTCCGCCCAGAAGCCCGCGCCTGTCGTCGTGGCCGCGTCAAAGCCGGTCACGGCTGCGCCCGCCGCCAAGGCTGAAGCGGCCTCTGCCAAGCCAGCGGCTGCGCCGGCCAAGGCTCCTGTGATCGCCAGGCCGGCTGCGCCCGCGAAATCGACCGGGCCCGCCAGGGCGAAATCCGCCAGGCGCGTCGCGCCTGCCAAGACGCGCATCCAGAAGGCTCCCGCGGTCGCGTCTGCGGCCGCTGTCGCCAAGGTCGCGAAGGCCTCGGACACGGTGGCCAAGGCCGCCTCGGACGCGCCCGCGAAGGCGCTGGCCAGCGTCAGGCCGGTCGTCGCCGCCAATGTGGCGGCCGCGCGCGAGGCCGGCAAGGTCGCCGAGACCGTTGCGGCAAAGTCGGCCGCCGTGGCCAAGGACATGGCCAAGGCTGTCGCCAAGGCCGCTCCCGCGCTCAAGGTCGCCCCGGCCGCCGGGCTAGCGACGCCCGCGCTGCCCGAGATGCCCGATTTCGTCGGCGCGATGCTGAGCCGGACGCTGATCCTGACGAAGACCCTCGGCGCGTTGCATGCGAAGATGCTCGATCATGGCTGCGCCGAACTGAAAGCCAGGCTCGGCGAGGTCGAGACGCTGGCGCGCACGCAAAGCGCGGCCGATGCGGTCGCGCTGCAGACCAAGGCCATGCGTCGCGGCTATGAGGCGCAGGCGGCCCATCTCAAGGAGATCGCCCAGATCGCCGGTTCGTCCCTGCGGGTCTGAGATTCCACGCCGGTCGAGGGACTGGCGAAATCGCTGCGATTACGCGGTTGCAATCGCGCGGCGTCGGTTCTAGGTTCCGCGCCGCCGCAGACCGTGCCTGAGGGCTGGTCGCCAGGGTGCTGCATGCAGCCATAGCTCAGTTGGTTAGAGCGCTAGATTGTGGATCTAGAGGTCCCCCGTTCAAGCCGGGGTGGCTGTACCACCCTGAAGATCGCGAGCCCGCTCGCGCAACGGGCAGGCCGGCGCTCTTGAAGCCGATGGTCGCCGTCGCCATCTGTCTTGCATGCGGAAGGGTTCGCCTTTCGCTCCGGGGTGCTGCGGCCAGCGGGTTCCGGACGATCAACGAGGCGCCTTTCGGGGGCTTTCGACGTGACGCGCACGCCAAGCCTGTCCCATCCGTTCCTGCTCGGCTTCGACGATATCGAGCGCGCGCTGGAGCGGGTCGCGAAGGGAGGCAGCGAGGGCTATCCGCCCTACAACATCGAGCGGCTGGTCAGGACCGAGGATGAGCCCGACAGGCTCAGAATCACGCTTGCCGTCGCGGGGTTCGCGCGCGATCAGCTCGAGATCACCCTGGAAGAGAACCAGCTCTGCATTCGCGGCCGGCAGAGCGACGACAAGAACCGGCAATTCCTGCATCGCGGCATCGCCGCGCGCCAGTTCCAGCGGGCTTTTCTGCTGGCCGACGGCATGCAGGTGCTGGGGGCCGATCTGTCGAACGGCCTGCTCGCGATCGACCTCGCGCGGCCGGAACCGGAACGGCTCGTCCGGCGTATCGACATCGTGAGCCGGGACTGAGCCGAGGCAGGCGGCGTGAGCGCGGATTTTGCATCCGTTCATCAATGCCGTCGTAAACTTGTATAGATCGCCATTCGCACTGCTCTGAAGGAGGGCGCGATGAACGAAGACAGAGAGATGATCCAGACCAGCCCCCTGACCACGGCCGAGTTCGCCGCGCTCGGCACCGGCGAGGTCGCCTATCTCAAGCCGATGAGCTCGGAAGAGCTGTCGCGGATCTTTCCGCAGGCTCCCCAGATCAAGCCCGGCCTGCAGCTCTTCGCGCTGCTCTCGGCCGATGGCGCGCCTATCCTGGTGACCGATTCGCGCGAGGCCGCCACCGCCAACGCCTGGGAACACGATCTCAGGATGGTCAGCGTCCATTGACGCTGGCCTCAGGCGGCGTTCGCGACTCCCGCGACCGCGTTCCGCAGGCGTTCGATATCGGCTGGCGTCGAGAGCCGGTGGTCGCCATCCTTGACCAGCGTGAGCACGACCGGGTCGCCGGTCAGATGTTCGACAAGCTTCACAGCCTGCCGCCACGGCACGTCGGGATCCGCCATGCCCTGCAGGATGTGCACCGGGCATCCGGTCCTGATCTCGCCGCCGAACATCAGGTTTCGGCGTCCATCCTCGATCAGCGCCCTCGTGATCGGCGTCGGCTCCGGCGAATAGGCCGAACTCCGCAGCCAGACCCCTTCGCGCATGATCGTCTCGCGGATGCTCTCGGGCATCTGCGCCCACATCAGCTCCTCGGAGAAATCGACGGCGGGCGCGATCAGGACCATGCCGGCCGGGGCGAGCGCGGTTCCCATCAGCCGCCGCGCCGCGAGAAGCGCGATCCACCCGCCCATCGACGAGCCGACCAGCACGGGCGGCCGCCGGCAATGGGCGGCGATGACGGCGAGCGCGTCCTCGCGCCAGTCCGACAGGGTCCAGCGCGCGAAATCGGCGCCGCTCTCGCCATGGCCGGCATAGTCGAAGCGCACGAAGCTGCGCCCGCTGCCTTGCGCCCAGCCGGCGAGCGCCTCGGCCTTGGTCGCGCGCATGTCGGAGCAGAAGCCGCCGAGCCAGACCACGGGCGGGCCGTCGCCGGGCTGGACGAGGCAGGCCAGCCGCCTTTTCCGCTCGCCTTCGCCGGTCTCGAGCCATTGCGGTGCTTGTCGCTCCACGGCAAATCTCCTGTGACGAATCTGTCCGGCGCCGCGAATATAGGCTGCGGCGGCCGGCCGCGAATGGTCTAGTCGCGACGAACCGAGCGAGTACCCCGATCAGGTGACCTTTTCCATGCAGCCCGGCGCGCATCTGATGCTGCCCTCGACCGATACGCATCCGCTCAGCGGCCGCACCATCCTGCAGATCATCCCCGATCTCGATGCCGGCGGCGCGGAACGCACCACGGTCGACATCGCCAGGGGTCTGACCGAGGTCGGCGCGCGCGCTCTTGTCGCGACCGAGGGCGGCCGGCTCGTCGCCGAGCTGCAGGCCAAGGGTGGGGTCTGGCTGCCCTTTCCCGCGGCCTCCAAGAATCCGGTGGCGATGGCGCTGAATGTCGGCCGCCTGGCGCGGCTCTGCCGCGACGAGGGCGTCGACCTCGTCCATGCCCGCTCGCGCGCGCCGGCCTGGGTCGCGCTGGCCGCGACGCGGCGGCTGCGCCTGCCGTTCGTCACCACCTATCACGGCTCCTATGCCAGCCGCTCGACCGTGAAGGCGCTCTACAATTCGGTGATGGCGCGCGGCGACGTGGTCATCGCCAATTCCGCCTACACCGCCGATCTCATCCTCGCCCGGCACGGCTTCGCGCGGGACCGCGTTCGCATCGTCCATCGCGGCACGAATTTTTCGGCCTTCGCGCCGGCGGCCGTCGGTCCCGAGCGCATCCAGGCGCTGCGCCGGGCCTGGGGCGTCGAGCCGCATCAGCGCATCGTGCTGCTGCCGGGCCGGCTGACCGGCTGGAAAGGCCAGCGCGTGCTGATCGAGGCCGCGCGCATCCTGCGCGACGGCGGCGACGGCGACACCGCCTTCATCCTGGCCGGCGATCCTCAGGGGCGGGACGGCTACGTCAAGGAACTCGACCAGCAGATCGCGGCCGCGAACCTGAAGGACCGGGTCAGGCGCGTCGGTCACTGCGCCGACATGCCCGCCGCCTTGCTGGCGGCCGCCGTCGTGACGGTGCCCTCGACCGAGCCGGAGGCCTTCGGCCGCGTCGCGGTCGAGGCGCAGGCGATGGGCGCGCCCGTCATCGTCTCCGATCTCGGCGCGGTGCCCGAAACCGTGCTCGCCCCGCCGCAGACGCAAGGCGCCGAGCGGACGGGCTGGCGCGTTCCGGCCGGCGATGCCGCCGCGCTCGCGGCGAGCCTGGCCGAGGCGCTCGGCTTGCGGCCCTCGGCGCGCGACGCGCTGGCCCGCCGGGCCCGCCGCCATGTCGAGCAGCGCTTCTCGCTGGAGACCATGGTGGCCGAGACGCTCGACGTCTACTGCGCGCTGCTGGAGAGATAGGCGAATGGCGGATGGCATGAGGTCAACTCGCCATTCGCCTTTCCATTGACATCGCGCTTCTTTGTGCAATGTGTCTGCTCACGGGCGCGCGAAGCGCCATTAACAGGAGAATACCACCATTCGTCGTCCTTTCCGTGCTGCCCCGACCCCGACCAAAGACGGCCCGCGCTCCAACCGCGACATTCGCGGCGTCCGCGATGTTCAGCTCATCGACGATACCGGCGCCAACCGTGGCGTGGTCTCGTTCTTCGAGGCCCTGAAGATCGCCGAGGATGCAGGTCTCGACCTCGTCGAGATTTCCCCCAATTCAGAGCCGCCGGTCTGCAAGATTCTCGACTATGGCCGCTTCCGCTTCCTGGAGCAGAAGAAGGCCGCCGAGGCGCGCAAGAAGCAGCGCACCATCGAGATCAAGGAGATCAAGCTCCGGCCGGGCATCGACAAGCACGACTACGAGGTCAAGATGAAGGCCATGCACGGCTTCTTCGAGGAGGGCGACAAGGTCAAGGTGACCCTGCGCTTCCGCGGCCGCGAGATGGCTCACCAGGACCTCGGCGTGAAGGTGCTCGAGCGCGTCAAGGGCGATCTCGCCGAGGTCGCCAAGGTCGAGAGCGACTGGCAGCTCGAAGGCCGCCAGATGGTGATGGTGCTCGCGCCCAAATGACGTGACGACGGTCGCGCCATGCGATTTGCCTCAGGCCCGGCCCCAGCGCCGGGCCTTGTCATGTCGGGGCCTGCGGTGCTTGGCTGACCGCCTGTTCCGCAGACTGTGAGACCGTCGACCCATGCCCCAGCCCAGCATCACCCATCAGCGCCGCGATCTCGCCGCCGCCCTTCGGCTCGCGGCGAAGTTCGAGCTGAACGAAGGCATCTGCAACCATTTCTCGGTGGCGCTGCCCGATGCCGACGGCGCGCCGCGCTATCTGATCAATCCCTATGGCGTGCACTGGGCCGAGATGAAGCCCTCCGACCTGTTGCTGATCGACGACAGGGGCGCGATCCTGGAAGGGGAGGGCGAAGTCGAGGCGACCGCGCTCAACATCCATGTCGCCGCCCACAAGGCCAATCCGCGCCATGTCGCGGTGCTGCATGTCCACATGCCCCATGCGACCGCGCTGACCATGGTCGAGGGCGGGAGGCTCGCGATGGCGCACCAGACCGCCTGCCGCTTCCATGGCCGCACCCTCTATGTCGACCATTTCGGCGGGCTCGCGCTCGACGCCGGCGAGGGCGAGGCGATCGTCGCCGCCAACAAGGCCGATGCCGGGGCCGACATCACCTTCCTCGCCCATCACGGCGTCACCATCGGCGGCCCCTCGGTCGCGGTCGCCTTCGACGATCTGTATTTCCTGGAGCGCGCCTGCAAACAGCAGGTGCTGGCCATGTCGACCGGCAGGCCGCTGAAACTGATCCCGCAGCAGGAGATCGAGGCGACGGCGCGGGAATGGCGACAGGTTCTGGTCCATCAGTCGGAAAAGCATTTCGAGGCGCTGCGGCGGATGTCCGGCATCTGACGAAGCGTCACGATTTGCCGCTCCGCGCCTCCGCCCTGGCTTTCGGGCGCCGAGGGCAGGCCTTGAGAGGCGGCCGTGCCGCAGCTCCGCTGCGTCCGGGATGAAGCGGCGGCTCGAGCTCGGGGCGAGGATCGTTCTCTAGCGCCTCTGCGTCCGCCCCGCGCTATAGGCGAACGGGTCGTTCCGCGGGGTTATCTCGGCCGGCTGGGCCTGGTCGAAGCCTTCCATGTCGAGCACGCCGGTCCCCTCGTCGTCGCCCAGGATCATCTCCTCGGTCGGCGGCGTCGAGCCCGGCAGTTGCAGCGGCCCGCGCGCCTCGCTCGGCAGCGCTTGCGGCCGGTTGTAGCGCGGCGGATTCAGCGGCGTGCGGTCGTATTCCTCGAGGAAGCGCGCCTGCGCGTCGAGGCCGTTGCCCGCGCGGCTCGCCACCGGATAGCCTCCGCCGACGCCGCCGACGCCGCCGGGAGGCCTGAGGCCGTCGCCCGGCTGGCGCAGCAGCGGGCCGCCCGCCACCACCGGCGCGTCATCGCGGCGCGGCGGCTGGGCGGAGAGGTAAGGCCGCGCCGGGTCGGGCGGCGGCAGATTGTAGTTCGGCGTGTACTTGATCACCGGCTTGCAGATGTGACGACCCTTGGAATGGCGGGCGAGATCGATGTGGAAATGGTCGTAGTGGAACATGTCGGCGCCCGGCCCGAGCACGGTCGAGAAATGCTGGCAGGCGCCGACGAAGACCTCGCGCAGGAAGGCCTGCTCCTCCGGCGCGCCGTTCCAGCCGCCCTTGACCGTGACGTTGCGGCCGTCGTTCAACCGGAAGGAGAACACGTCGACCGCATTGCCATAGGCGTGCTCGGAGGTGCGGCTCGTGCCGGTGCCGTTGTTCATGGCGCGGCAGGAATAGGAGCCGGCCCGCATCTCGACGACCTGCGCGCCGAGCACGTTCATCGCCGCGGGCTGCACCACCTCGGCCAGCCATTTGTCGGTGGTGGCGACCACCGGGCAGGACAGCGTGGCCGAACTCGTCAGGCCGATGCCGCCATTGGCGAAGGCCGACACCCTGAGCGGCTTTTCCATGCCGCAGGTGCCCGGCCCGTCGATCGGCCTGTCGCGGAGGCTGACATAGGCCGAGAGCTGGACCTGGCGCGAGGACAGGCATTGCGCCTCGGCCTGGTCCCGCCAGGCGGCGCGCTGGGCTTTCTGGAACTTGCCGCAGCCGGCGAGGCCGACGCCGAGCAGTCCCAGAGCGATGAGGGCGAGATGAACGCGTCGCATGACCGATCAAATGCGACCCGTTTCGTGAACGGTTTCTTGACCCGGTGCGGCGGGAACGGCACAGCCGGATTAACTTTGGCGGCGGGGTTAAGGAGGGGTTAACGGGGCGCGGGGGCTTGGGGACGCGGCTGACGCAGGGCCTCATTCGCCAGAGCGGCGTGGTCGGACAGCGCATCCTGTGTCAATCACGAAGCGAGAACGGGCATCGTCCGCCGGATTGGAGAGTGAGCATGGAAAGCCTGCGTGAGATCGTCGGACGCATCGCGTCGCAGCAAAGCACGGCGCAGGCCGAGCTCGTCCGCGCCCAGGCCGCGATCGACGCGGCCGAGCCTGCGATCAGGGCCTTCGCCAGCCGGCCCGACGCGCTTCTGCCCGGCGTCGGCCCGCTTGCGGGCGTCGCCTGCGGCGTCAAGGATATCATCGACACCGCCGACCTGCCGACCCGGATGGGCTCGGAGATCTACGAGGGCTGGCGGTCGCGCGGCGACGCCGCGATCGTGATGGCGCTGAAGGCGGCCGGCGCGACCGTGGCCGGCAAGACCCACACCACCGCCTTCGCCTTTCTCGACCCCGCGCCGACGCATAATCCTCACGATCCTGTCGCGAGTCCCGGCGGCTCCTCGGCCGGCTCGGCCGCGGCCGTCGCGGCGGGCATGGTCCCGCTCGCCATCGGCACGCAGACCGGCGGCTCGGTCATCCGCCCGGCCTCCTATTGCGGCGCGGCCGGGATCAAGCCCTCCTACGGCCTGCTGCCGACCGTCGGGGTCAAGACCTTCTCCTGGTCGCTCGACACGCTCGGCCTGATGGCGGCCAGCGCCGACGATCTCGGCCTTGCCATGGCTGCGATCACCGGCCGGCCGGACCTCGACGCCGCCCCGGCGATGCTGAAGGGCCTACGCATCGGCATCGCGCGGCAAGGGTTCGCGGGTGCGCCCGAGGACGCCTCCGACCTCGCGCTGCAGCGATTCCGAAAGCTCGCGGCCGGAGCCGGGGCGGAGGTGAGCGAGCTTGCCGAGCCGGAGGCGCTGGCGGCCGCCTATCGCGCCCATGGCCCCCTGCAGGACTGGGAAGCGACGCAGGCGCTTGCCTGGGAATACTCCAACCATCGCGAGTCGATCGCACCCAAGCTGCGCGCCTATCTCGACACCGCGAAAGCCACGACGCCGGAGCAGTATGACGCTGCAAGGCGGGACTCGCGCCGGGGCCGGGATGCGGCCCGCGCCTTCTTCCGCGAGGCCGACGTCGTCGTCACCTTCGCCGCGCCCGGCGAGGCCCCAGCGACCAGGGATTCGACCGGCGATTCCCGCTTCAACCGGCTCTGGACCCTGCTCGGCGTGCCATGCCTGACCATGCCGCTGATGCGCGGCCCGCGCGGGCTGCCAGTCAGCGTGCAGATCATCGCCGGCTTCGGAGCGGATGATCGCATCATCGCCATCGGCAAGGCGCTGGAAAGTCTTGAACAGCCGACAGGGTAACTGCGGATATCCCCAAGACAGTTCAATAGTTTAATCAATTTTTAGCGATACTCTTGCCTTGGGTCCGACGCGCTTTGGCCACATCCCCCTTGCGGCCCGCGCCAGTTCTGCTAGCGTCGATGACAGGTCAATGACACAGGAGGGTGTGATGAGCCTCGCGCTGCGTTTCGACCGATTGATCATGGGTGCGGCTTTTCTTTTCGTGATTGCGATCGTTTTGGGAGCGTTCTGACTGCCGTCAGTCTTGATTGCCTGGATCAGGAAAGTCATGGAAAGCGCCGCCGGACGGGACCGTCCAGCGGCGTTTTTTCGTTTTTGGAGCCGCGTGGCGGCAGCTCAGCTTTCCGGGCAGGGGCTGTCGGTGACCTCCCACGACATCATGTTTATGACGCGGCCGCATGCCGCGAGGCGGCGGCCGTTGCTCGTGCGGATGCAGGCGGTCGCCCCCTCGGCGATCTTGCGTCCGTCGCTCCAGCAAAAGCATAACGGTTCCGGCGCCTGCGCCAGGCGCGGAGGCTCGAGCGCTCTCGGCGGTTCCGCCGCCTGTGCAGGGAGACCCGCCAGACCCGCCGCAATGGCGATCACGGCCATTCCCGGTCCCGGCCGACGCATCAACGAGATCATGCTCATGGCCCGACCCCTCCGCGACCGGCGTCGAGCCGGCCATGCGCCGGGAGCGTAGCACGCCTTTGCGCCGCAGCCCAAGCCGCGTCTGGCGCGCGACGATTGTCCTTTTGGCACATGAGCTTAGCCGCTGCGCTCTTGCAACGTCAGGCCACTCGGACCATATTGCGCCCAAGAGGGCCCAAGGGGGGCTCCGGGAGGAACCATGTCTCTGATTTCGCTCGCCCGCCGTGGCCGTTACGTCGCCGTTCTCGCAGGCGCGCTTCTGCTGGTGCCCGTGATCGCCGAGGCGCGTCCCGGCGGCGGCAAGGGCTTCGGCAGCCGCGGCTCGCGCACCGAGCAGGCTCCGGCCCGCACCGACACCGCGCCCAGGGGCGCGCAGCCCTTCCAGCGCAGCGCGCAGCCCTCGCCCGCCGCTCCGGCCGCTGGCGCAGCCAGCGCGGCGGCGGCCCAGGCGGCCCGCCCGTCGATGGCGCGCAACCTCATGATGGGCGTCGGCGCCGGCCTGCTCGGCGCGGGCCTGTTTGGCCTGCTCTCCGGCTCGGGCTTCTTCTCCGGCCTCGCCTCGATGGCCGGCATGCTCGGCTTCCTGCTGCAGATCGCCCTGATCGGCGGCGCGATCTGGCTGGCGCTGCGCTTCTTCCGCCGCCGCTCCGAGCCGCAGATGGCCGCCGCAGGCGGCGCTCCGCTGCCGCGCGAACCCTATCAGCCGCAGGGCCAGCCCAACCAGATGGCCCGCATGGGAATGATGGGCGGCGGCGCTGGCGCCGCGATTCAGACGCAGCCCATCGAGCTTTCGGGCGATGATTTCAACAGCTTCGAGGGGCTGCTGACCGAGATCAACGCGAGCTATTCCAACGAGGACGAGGCCGGGCTGCGCCGCATCACCACTCCGGAGATGTTCGGCTATTTCGACGAGGATCTGTCGGGCAACGCCCGCAAGGGACTGGTCGATCGCGTCTCGGACGTGAAGCTGCTGCAGGGCGATTTGTCGGAAGCCTGGCGCGAGGGTTCGGTGGACTACGCCACCGTCGCGATGCGCTTCAGCCTGATCAACGCGCTCTACGAGCGTTCGAGCGGGAAGGTCGTCGATGGCGACCCCAAGGCGACGCAGGAAGTGACGGAGCACTGGACCTTCGTGCGCGAGCGCGGCGGGCCATGGAAGCTCTCGGGCATCCAGGCCGCGGCCTGAGCCTGAAGAACTCCGATAACGAAGACGGCCGGGGAAACCCGGCCGTTTTTCGTTTGTGGGTTTTCGGGTGTCGCGGCGCGCCGATCCGTCCTATAGGGCTGGCATTGGCTGGCTTCGGAGTCCCGGTTCATGAGTGACATGCGTCTCGTCGTCGTCGGCGCCGCCGGGCGCATGGGGCGGATGCTGATCAGGGCGATCCACGATGCTCCGGGCTGCGTGCTGTCCGCCGCGATAGAGCGGCCCGGTTCGCCGCTGCTGGGGTCGGACGCCGGCGTGCTCGCCGGCCTGCCGGCTTGCGGCGTCGTGGTCACGGATGACGCGCTGCCGGCTTTCGTCGAGGCCGAGGGCGTGCTCGACTTCACCATGCCCGAGGCGACCGTCGCCTTCGCGGCGCTGGCGGCCCAGGCCCGCATCGTCCATGTCGTCGGCACCACCGGCATGGAGCCGGGCCATCTCGCCAAGCTGGAAGCCGCCGGGCGTCATGCCGCGATCATCCGCTCCGGCAATATGAGCCTCGGCGTCAACCTCCTGGCCGCGCTGGTGCGTAAGGTCGCAGCGACCCTCGGAACGGACTGGGACATCGAGATCGTCGAGATGCATCACCGCATGAAGGTCGATGCGCCCTCTGGCACCGCCGTGCTGCTGGGCGAGGCCGCCGCCGAGGGCAGGGCGGTCGATCTGGCGGCGACGCGCGTCGCCGTCCGCGACGGCCAGACCGGCGTGCGGCCGGCCGGGACGATCGGCTTTGCGGCGCTTCGCGGCGGCACGGTCGTCGGCGACCACAAGGTGATCTTCGCCGGACAGGGCGAGCGGCTCGAACTGGCGCATATCGCCGAGGATCGCGGGCTTTTCGCGCAGGGCGCGATCAAGGCCGCGCTCTGGGGCAGGGGCCGCAAGCCCGGCCTCTACAGCATGGCCGACGTGCTCGGCCTCGACACGCTCTGAGGCAGGCCATGACGCAGGTCGCCATCGCACCCGGCGTCCTGCACTGGCCGAACTGGCTCGACGCCGACGCGCAAGGAGCGCTGGTGGCTGAGTTGCGCGCCGTCGTCCGTCAGGCCCCGCTGTTCCAGCCGCGCATGCCGAAGACCGGGAAGCCCTTCTCCGTGAGGATGACGAATTGCGGTCCGCTCGGCTGGGTCTCCGACGAACGCGGCTACCGCTACCAGCCGCTCCATCCCGAGACGGGCGAGCCCTGGCCGCTGATGCCGGCCCCGCTGCTCGACGTCTGGGAGGCGCTGTCGGGGTATCCGCATCCGCCCGAGGCCTGCCTGATCAATTTCTACGACAAGGGCGCGAAGATGGGCCTGCATCAGGACCGCGACGAGGCCGAATTCGACGCGCCGGTGCTCTCGCTCTCGCTCGGCGACAGCGCGCTGTTCCGGATCGGCGGCGCGACGCGTTCGGCCAAGACCGTGTCGTTCAAGCTCGCCTCGGGCGATGCGCTGCTTTTTGGGGGCGAGGCGCGGCTGGCCTATCACGGCATCGACCGGGTTTTGTCGGGTTCGTCGCAATTGCTGCCGCAGGGCGGGAGGCTGAACCTGACGCTGCGGCGCGTGACTAAGCCGGAGTGACGCTGGCGCCGACCTTTTCCCTCCCCCCGCTTGCGGTGGGGAGGGTTAGGGTGGGG
>JAESFX010000279.1_pt1 | contig 28659 bp, 28 predicted proteins | sample 9269501 | NCBI WGS metagenome assembly JAESFX01 (sample SAMN14515570, study PRJNA621655) | algae metagenome | isolation source: Desmonostoc geniculatum HA4340-LM1 and co-occurring heterotrophs from cave... | place: USA: Maniniholo cave, Kauai, Hawaii | collected 2009-07-28
CCACTTCCTGCGCGCCCCCCCATCCCTAACCCTTCCCCAACGCAAGCGGGGGGAAGGGAACAGGGCGGTGAGGCGGCGCGGTGGATTGGAACGATCCTGACACTGCTGGTGCTTGGCGTTTCGCAAACAGCATCGGCGCTCGACGCCTACGACATCGCGGGCGACGCCATCCCGCGTCCCCTCGGCGGCCTCGTCGGCGATCGGGCGCGCGGCGCGGCGGTCATTCGCGATCGCGAGCGCGGCAACTGCCTGATCTGCCATCAGGGCGCCGATCCGATCGAGCCCTTCCAGGGCTCGATCGGGCCGCCGCTGTCAGGCGTGGGAGCGCGGCTCGACGCAGGCCAGATCAGACTCCGGCTGGTCGATGCCTCGCTGCTCAACCCGCAAACCGTGATGCCGCCCTATTTCCGCGCGGAAAACCTGCATGATGTCGCCGTCGCCTATCGTGGCAAGCCGGCGCTTTCGGCACAGGAGATCGAAGATGTCGTCGTCTATCTCGCCTCGCTCAGGAGCGAGTGAGCCACGCCCGAACCGCCGCGCGGTGGTGACGGGCGCCGCGGCCGGGCTGATCGCGTGCGGCCTGCCGCCGCGCGCTGCGGCGGCTGCCCCGGCAGCAGGGCTGTCGGAGTTCGTCGCGCGCGTCACCGAGGGCGCGGCGCCAAAGCGGGGCGGCATGACCCTGGCCATCCCCGGCCTCGTCGAGAATGGCAACTCCGTCGACATCCGGATCGCGGTCGAGAGCCCGATGACCGAGACCCACCATGTCCGCTGGATCCATCTGATCGCCGACAAGAACCCCTTTCCCGACATGGCGCGACTGCATCTGGGGCCGCGCGCCGGCCGCGCCGAGGTCGCCACCACGCTCAGGCTGGCGCAGTCGCAACGCGTCACGGCGGTGGCGGCGCTGAGCGATGGCAGCTTCGCCATGGCCGAGGCCGACGTCGTCGTCACGCTGAGCGCCTGCATCGACGGAGGCTGAGGAGACAAGCGATGTTCAACGCCCGCATCACCATGCCCGCAGAGGCGAAAGCCGGCGAGATCGTCGAGATCAGGGTGCTGACCCGCCATCCGATGGATCGCGGCGGCCAGTCCGACGGCAAGGGCGGCACCGTGCCGCGCAAAATCCTCAACCGCCTGACCGCGACCTATGCCGGCGACCAGATCTTCCGCTTCGACATGCATACCGGCGTCAGCTCGAATCCGTTCGTTTCGTTCACGACGCGGGCGGTGGCGACCGGCGACATCGTCTTCGAATGGCGCGAGGATGGCGGGGCGACCTATACCCGCACCGCCAGGCTCACCGTGACGTGAGCCTGCGGCGCGCGACCCTCGCGGTCTTCGCGCTGCTGGCGCCGCCGGCCGCCGCGCAGGTCACATCGGGCTCGGAGTTCCTGTCGCCCGAGATGGCCCGCCAGCAGGCCGACGAGACGCGCAATCCGGGCTTCTTCTGGGTCGAGCAGGGCGAGGCTCTCTTCTCCGCGCGCCCGCCTCAGGGGCAGGCCTGCATCTCCTGCCATGCCGAGCCGCGCCAGAGCCTGCGCGGCGCCGCGACGCGCTATCCGAAGGTCGACGCCGACAGCGGCAAACTCCTCAACCTCGAAGGACGCATCGAGCAGTGCCGGGTCGAGCGCCAGAAGCAGCCTGCCTTCGGCCATGAGAGCGCCGATCTTTTGGCGATGACGGCCTATATCGCCTCGCTGTCGCGCGGCCTGCCGATGGCGGTCGCGACCGATGGCGCTGCAAAGCCGTTCTACGAGACCGGCAAGGCCTTCTTCGAGCGCCGGCAGGGCCAGCTCAACCTGTCATGCCAGCAATGCCATGACGGGCTGGTCGGCCAGAAGCTGCGCGGCGACACGATCAGCCATGGCGCCGGCACGGGCTACCCGGCCTACCGGCTCGAATGGAACGACGTGGGCTCGCTGCACCGCCGTCTGCGCGCCTGTTCGCTGGGCGTGCGCGCGACGCAGTTCGACTATGGCGCGCCCGAGTATCTGGCGCTGGAGCTTTATCTGGCGGCGCGCGCGAAGGGTCTGCCGGTGGAGACGCCTGCGATCAGACGCTGACCTCGCAGCGTTTGGGCGCTATAGGCTGGAGAGATGCGACGTCTCTCTGTCCTGATCCTCTGGCTTTTCTGGGCCACCGGCGCGCTGGCCGAACCGGCCGCCGAAGCTATCGCGGCAAGCGCTGCCGCGCCACAAGCCTTCGTCCTCAAGGACACCGAAGTCCGCACCATCCGGGCGAAGTCGCTCGAGCGCGACTACGAGATCTACGTTTCGCTGCCGGAATCCTATCGCGCCCAGCCGCGCCGACGCTTTCCGGTGCTCTACGTCAGCGACGCGGACTACGCCTTTCCGCTGGTGCGGAGCATCGCCCAGCGCGTCGGCAACCGGGCGCAGGGGCTGGAGGAGTTCATCCTCGTCGGGCTCTCCTACGGCATCGGCGATTCGCCGCAGTTCAGCCGCCGGCGCGACTACACGCCGACGCCCCATGGCGAGAAGACCCGCGATCCGGAAGGCCGCCGGCCGCTCTTCGGCGAGGCCGAGCCCTACCGCCGTTTCCTCGCCGAGGAGCTGATGCCGTTCGTCGCGGCGACCTACCGCACCGACACGACGCGCAGCCTCTATGCCGGCCATTCCTATGGCGGGCTGTTCGGCCTGCATGTGCTTTTGACCCAGCCGTCGATGTTCTCGCACTACATCATCGGCAGCCCCTCGCTCTGGTTCGACCGGCGCGTGATGTTTGCGCGAGAGCGCGCCTTCGCCGAGGTCAATCGCGAGCTGAACGCGCATGTGCTGATGGCGATCGGCTCCTTCGAGACGGTCAATCCGGCATCCGACGACCGGCGCTACAGCCGCGCCCTCGACATGGTCGGCGACTTCCGGGCTTTCGAGCAGGCGCTGCGCGGGCGCAACTACCCAGGCCTCAGGCTGACCACCGAGGTGATCGGCGAGGAGGACCACCTCACCGCCTTCCCGGCCATCGTCACGCGCGGGTTGCTCTGGGCCCTGCCGGCGAGCCGGCGCTGAACCGGATCAGCCCTTCTTCGCCTTGGGTTTCGCCCGGTTCTCGAAGCTCGCATTGCCCAGCCCGGTGCCGATCGTCAGCACAGCCCAGTGCTTCACGTCCTGCATGGCCGGCATCTCGCTCAGGCCCTGGATCACCGCGTCGTTGTGCATCGCGACCTGGGTCTCGTGCCCGCCGATCTCGGGCGCCATCTCGCGGATGCTGTCGACCAGGTTGAAGCGGCTGCTCTCCCAGTTTCCGGGCAGGTTCTGCGCGCCGCGGTCGATCTGGCCATGCGGCTCGATCAGGCCCGGGCAGCCGACGCCGATGAAGGGCGCGACCTTGAGGCCGGCCTTCTCCGCTTTCCTGATCTGCTCCTTCAGCATCTTGCCGAGACGCTTGATCGCCTCCTCCCGGCTCGGCTCGTCGTCGGCGTGCCGCCAGAGCTCGGATTCATGGACCCGGGCCTTCGACAAATCGGCGGCCTTGTCCTGGCGCAGTTCGACGATGCCGGCGCGGATGTTGGAGCCGCCGATATCGACCGCGACGAGGCTGTCATAGGCCCCGAATATCCAGGGCGGGGCGAGATGGGCCGAGCCGACCAGGCCCGCCTCGTCGGGGTGATGGCTGATCGGCACGAGGTCGATCGCGACGCCGTCCGTCTGCAGGATGATGCCGGCCCGCCCGATCGCGAGTTCGCCGACGCGGCTGTCGCGGAAGCCGCCGCCGACGACGATACGCTCGACCGACGACCAGGACTTCACCTTGGCGAAGCGCCGGATGACGAAGGCCAGCGACTGGGCGAAACGCTCGATCGCGCTCAGCATCAGCGCGGCCTCGCGCACCTCGCCTTCCCTGAACAGCGCGTCGAGGTCCTTCTTGCTGATCGCGGCGGTGTCGCCATCCAGCGGATCGTCGCCGTTCTTGCGGAGATGCGAGCGCAGCGCGTCGAGATGGTCGATGAAGGCGCTCCGGCTCGCCTTGTCGCCGATGAAGCCGTCCTGGTCGCGGATTTCGAGATTGTAGCTGGTGACCGTCACCGAGGGCAGATCGGCAGCTCCGTGCGGGCCGCGCGCGACCTCGTCCCTGTTGGCCTTGGCCGTTGTGGCGCCCATGCTGACGATCCCCCTTCGCTGATTTCCCGGTCACGAACGCCCCGGCGCTTGCCGAGGTTCCGCGCCGCGCGCATGGGACGGCTGCGCTGCGCGTGTCCTTTCCCGACCGATGGATGGTTGACCTCGATGGTCGATCGCCGCTCCATAACCGGCGGCGCGTTGTCCAGTGTCGCCGGGTTGGGGGCGTGATGCTTGAAATGATCGTTCGGACGGCGCTGATCGGCGCCGGTGCGACCCTTCTGCTCGATCTCTGGGCGCAGTTGCTGCAGCGCATGATCGGCTGGCCCGCGCCGAACTGGGCGATGCCCGGCCGCTGGGTCGGCCATCTGCCGCGCGGCAGGCTGATCCATGACGACATCGCCCGCGCCGAACCCGTCCCGAACGAGCGCGCCATCGGCTGGGTGTTCCACTATGCGGTCGGCATCCTGTTCGCCGCCGTCCTGCTCGCGATCTGGGGCTTCGACTGGGCCCGCGATCCGACCTTCATGCCGGCGCTGATCGTCGGGCTCGTCACCGTCGGCTGCGGCTGGTTCATCCTCCAGCCGGGCATGGGGGCGGGCGTCGCCGCCGCGAAGAAGCCCAACGCCAACAGGATCAGGCTGATGAACATCGTCGGGCATGTCGTCTTCGCGATCGGGCTCTACGGCACGGCGCTGCTGATCCGCTGACGCTGTTCTCCTTCCTGACAACGCGAGTAACGACCATGGCCAGCACGCTCTTCACCAATGCCCGCATCGTCGACGGCAGCGCGCCCGAGCGGGCGGCCCCCGTCAGCGTGCTCGTCGCGGGCGGCGTCATCCGCGAGGTCGGCAAGACCGTCACGGCGGCCAAGGCGACCACGATCGACCTCGCCGGCCGGACCCTGATGCCCGGCCTGATCGACGCCCATGTCCATGTCGTCGCCGGCGTCGCCGATCTCGGCCTGAACTCCCGCTTGCCGGATTCGCTCGTCACCGCGCGATCCTTCGTGATCATGCGCGCGATGCTGCTGCGCGGCTTCACCACGGTGCGCGATGTCGGCGGCGCGGATTTCGGGCTGAAGCAGGCGACCGAGGAGGGGCAATTCCCGACGCCGCGCCTCGTCATCTCCGGCAAGGCGCTGAGCCAGACCGGCGGCCATGCCGATTTCCGGGGCCGATACGACGACCGCGCCTCCGTGACCGACCGCCATCGGCTCGGCGCGCTCGGGCGCATCTGCGACGGGGAAGGCGAGGTTCGCCGCGCCGCCCGCGAGGAAATCAAGGGCGGGGCCGACTTCGTCAAGATCATGGCCAATGGCGGCTGCGCCTCGCCGACCGACCCGATCCATTTCCTCGGCTTTTCGGTCGGCGAACTGGAGGCGATCGTCGAGGAGGCCAGGATGGCTGGCACCTATGTCTCGGCCCATGTCTACACCAGGGAGGCGATCCGCCGCTGCGTCGAGGCCGGGGTGCATTCGCTGGAGCACTGCAACCTGATCGACGCCGACACGGCGAGGCTCGCGGCCTCGAAAGGCGCGGTCGCCGTGCCGACCCTGGTGACCTACGACAAGCTCGTCAGCGACGGCCCGAAGCTGGGCTTTCCGCCGGATTCCGTCGCCAAGGTCGATGTCGTCCGCTCAGCCGGGATGGAATCGCTCGCGATCATGAAGAAGGCCGGTCTCGCCATGGCCTATGGCAGCGACCTGCTCGGCGAGATGCACAAGCACCAGTCGGAGGAGTTCGTCATTCGCGGGCGCGCCCTGCCGGCCCATGAGGTGATCGGCGCGGCCACCCACGTCGCGGCCAAGCTGCTCAGGCTGGAGGGCCGGATCGGCGTCGTCGCGCCGGGCGCGCATGCCGACCTGATCGTCGTCGACGGCGACCCGTTGAAGGACCTTGCGCTGCTGACCCGTCAGGGCAAGCACATGCTGATCATCATGAAGGGCGGCGCCTTCGTGAAGCGCGGCCGATTGGGGTGAGTCCTTGATCCTATCGTCATTGCGAGCGCAGCGAAGCAATCCAGGGGGCGGCGCGAGACTCTGGATTGCTTCGCTGCGCTCGCAATGACGGAAAGGGTTCGACCAAAGGCCGCAATACTCACAGGTCGAGAATGCGCGTCTCGTAGGCGTAGAGCCTCCGGAAGCCCAGGCTCTCATAGAGCGCGATCGCGACCGTGTTGGTCTGCTCGACCTGCAGATAGGCATGCGCGCTGTCCTGCACCCTGGCCCAGGACATCAGCCCCTGGACGAGGCGGCGGCCGAGACCGCGGCCGCGATGGTCGGGATCGACCACGACCGAGCCCATTTCGGCCATGCCGCGCTCGGCGACGCTCATGCCGTAGGCGACCGGCTCGCCGGCGATCAGCAGGGTGGCGAAGGCTGCCGGAAGGCGCACCTTCTCGACGATGGCGGACAATTGCTCGGCATTGGTCTTGTTGCCGGTCTGGCGCGCCGCGACGCCGGCGATCCAGTCGGCGCTCGGCCCGGCCTCGATCTGCAGGTCCGGCTCGAATTCGGGAGTCAGGCCTTCGAGCGATGCGATCAGCCCGAAGGACGCGTCCTTCAGGCGATAGCCGCGCGCCAGTACGGCCTCTGTCGTTGCCGCGCCGGTCAGCGGCGTCAGGCGGATGCAGGGCGGCAGACCGTCGCTGCGATAGAGTTCCGCGATCAGGTCGAGCATCGCATCGTCGAGTTCCGCGCCGATGGCGAGCGGCGTCGCCGCGTTGGCGCGGCCGGAATAGCCATTGGCGAAGCGGACCACCCAGTCGCCCATCACCAGCGTCGAGACGGCGGGCCAGGCGTTGACGATGCGGCGCTCGCATTCGCGCGCCAGCATGAGGTCGTCCCGGGTGATGATCGCCATCATGCGCCTCCGATTGGCCGCGGCGTCGGCCTCCAGCCGGCTGGCGCCATCTCGAACCCTGCAAAAGAAAAGCCGGGCGCGACCGTGCAGCCAACCAGCGTCCACGCGCCGAGCGAGGTCGCGCTCTGCCAGCAGCCGGCCGGCACCACGAATTGCGGGCGCTGGCCCGATCTCAGATCGGGTCCGAGATGATGCGCCGAGGCGTCGTGGCCGTTTGGCGAGACGCTGATGACGAGCGGCGCGCCGGCATAATGATGCCAGATCTCGGCGGCGTCGACGCGGTGCCATTCCGAGGTTTCGCCGACATCGAGCAGATAGTAGATCGCGGTCGAATGGCCGCGCCCCTCGGGGCCGGCCTCGTCGCGAAACATCTCGCGATAATGGCCGCCCTCGGGATGGGGTTTCAGCCCGAGCAGCGCGACCACCTCGGCCGCGCTCATCGCGTCGAGCGGGGCGCTCATCAGAACCGGTTCTTGGCTTCGCGAAGCGCGGCGAAGACCTTTCCGGCCGAGGCGCCCCGCAGATCGACCGCGGCCGCCAGCGCCGGCTCGCCGGCCCGGAAGAACGGGTTCGTCGCCTTTTCCTCGCCGACCGTGGTCAGCGCCCAGAAGCGCCCTTCCGCGCTGGCGGCTTCGGCGTCCTTCAGCCGCGCCGCGACGGCCGGGTTGTCCTTGTCCATCGCGGCGGCGAAACGAGCGTTGGACAGCGTGTAGTCGTGGCCGGCGATCAGCCTGACGTCGTCGGGCAGGCTCATGACGCGGCAAAGCGAGGTCCACATCGCGCCCATCTGGCCCGGCTGGACCCGGCCGCATCCCATCACGAAGACGACGTCGCCGACGAGGGCGAGCCTGCCCTGCGCGCTGGCGAAGGTGAGGTGGCCGTCGGAATGGCCCGGCGTATGCCAGATCTCGAAGCTCACGCCGCCGAGGCCGACGCGGTCGCCCTCCTTCAGGATACGGTCGAGCGGCGCGGAATCGGCTGCGTCGGCCGGGCCGCAGACCTTGGCGCCGGTCGCCGCCTTGAGCTCTGCGACGCCCTGCGTGTGGTCGTGATGGGCGTGGGTCACGAAGATGTCGCCGATCGTCCAGCCCTTCTCGCGCGCCGCCGCCAGAACCTGCCCGGCGTCCGGCGCATCCACGGCGGCGCAGGACCCGGTCGCGGAATCGCGAATGAGCGCGCCCGCATTGTCGCTCAGCGTGCGGAAGATGTGGATGTCGAGCATGGAGTCCTCCGGGCAGGCAGTTGGCGATGGGCAGTTGGCAATAGGCAGTCGGCGGTCGGCGGTCGGGAACCTTACTGAGCCACGCTCTCGATGGGATCAAGCCTTGTCGGCTTTCCCGACTGCCTTCTCTCCCACCCTTGCGTCCCGCGCGGCCGCACCACATCTTGCGCGGCCATGCCAATCGATGTCGTCGACCTGCGCGCCTTCTATGCCAGCCCGCTCGGGCATGTGGCCCGGCGCTTCGTGGGGAAGGCGATGCTGCGCTTCTGGCCCGACTGCTCGCGGCAGCGCGTGCTGGGACTAGGCTTCCCGACGCCCTATCTCTCCGTGCTCGGCGTCGGCGCCGAACGCACGATCGCGTTCATGCCGGCGGCGCAAGGCGTGGTGCACTGGCCATCGGACGGCCTTTCGGCCTCGGCGCTGGTCGAGCCGACGCTCCTGCCGCTGCCGACGGCCTCGATCGACCGCATCGTCCTCGTGCATGCGCTGGAGGAGACCGAAAGTCCCGACGACCTTCTCGACGAGGTCGGCCGCGTGCTCAGCCCAGGAGGACGCCTGCTCGTCGTCGTGCCGAACCGGCGCGGCCTGTGGGCGCGCATGGACGGCACGCCGTTCGGTCATGGCCGCCCTTTCAGCCGCTCGCAGCTCGAGGCGCTGATGCGAGGGGCCGAGTTCTCGCCGGAAAACTGGAGCGAGGCGCTCTACGTGCCGCCGCTGAAGCGCCGGCTGCTGATGCGCTCGGCGGCCGCCTGGGAGCGGGTCGGGGCAGGGCTCTCGCTGCCCTTCGCCGGCGTCCACGTCATCGATGCGACCAAGCAGGTCTACCGCCGCATCCCGCTGCGTGCGACGCGGCGCAGTTTCGCCTTCCGGCCGATCCTGCTGCCGCAAGCATCGCCCTCTCCCCAGCGTTCCGCCACCGGGCAAGGCCCGCCGCCGGGTTGACAAGCCCGCTTGGGCGCGGCCAAGGTCCGCCGCTTTTCGGCAACCCGGTCCGCCCTGCGCCACTTCCGCCGGCGCATCCGGCGCGGACCCCGAACTGGATCACGATGCGAAGCTATCTGGATTTCGAGAAGCCGGTCGCCGAATACGAGGCGAAGGCCGACGAGTTGCGCGCGCTGGAGGCCAAGGGCGAGGGCTATTCGCTCGCCGAGGAGATCGGCAAGCTCGATGCCCGCGCGGCCCAGGCCCTGAAGGATCTCTATGCGGCGCTGACGCCCTGGCAGAAGACGCTGGTCGCGCGCCATCCGCAGCGGCCCCATTTCAAGGATTACTGCGCCGCGCTCATCACCGAGTTCACGCCGCTCGCGGGCGACCGCGCCTTCGGCGAGGACGAGGCGATCATGGGCGGCTTCGGCCGCTTCCGCGGCGAGGCGGTCTGCGTCATCGGCCAGGAGAAGGGCGATTCGACCGAGACCCGGATCAGGCACAATTTCGGCATGCCCAAGCCCGAGGGCTACCGCAAGGCGGTTCGCCTGATGGAACTGGCCGACCGCTTCGGGCTGCCGGTGCTGAGCTTCATCGACACAGCCGGCGCCTATCCCGGCATCGAGGCGGAAGAGCGCGGCCAGGCCGAGGCCATCGCGCGCTCGACGGAAGCGTGCCTCGGCCTCCGCACGCCCAGCGTCGCGCTGGTCATCGGGGAGGGCGGCTCGGGCGGGGCGATCGCGATCGCCGCGGCCAGCAAGGTGATGATGCTCGAGCACGCGATCTATTCGGTGATCTCGCCAGAGGGCGCGGCCTCGATCCTGTGGCGCGACACGGGCCGGGCGCAGGACGCCGCGACCGGCATGAAGATCACCGCGCAGGACCTGCTGAAATTCGGCGTCATCGACCGGATCATCTCGGAGCCCGCCGGGGGCGCGCATCGCGACCCGCAGACCATGCTGAGCCGCGTCGGCGATGCGCTGGCGTCTTCGCTGGCGGATTTCGGCGGCTTGAGCGGCGACGACATCATCGGCCGCCGCGCCGAGAAATTTCTCGCGATCGGGCGTAATCTCTAGGCTGCAGGGAGCCTGATTCGTTAGCCGTTCCTTGACCATGTAGCCATGTCAAAAGCGATTGTGGTAAGGAACCTTCAAGGCTAACGCTTCTACAAGCATGGAGACGGCACAATTTCGCCGTCTTGCGCCTCCAGAGGTCGCAGCTTCGGCTGGCCGTTCGATGGGATCGACGACGTGGCATCCAGGAACTTCGCTTTGAAGCAACTCGCGCTCGTCGCTTTTGTTGCATTGGCCCTCGGCGCCTGCGAGGAGAACCGCCACCGCGGCTCCGCCCGACATCATATTCCGATCCCCTCGGCGACCTATACGCTGATGTCCGAGAAGGGCATGAGCAAGGATCAGCCGATCCTGATCCGCTCCTACAAGAAGGAATCGGAGCTCGAGGTCTGGAAGCGCAAGGCCACGGGCGAATACGCGCTGCTGAAGACCTATCCGATGTGCCGCTGGTCGGGCCAGCTCGGCCCGAAGGTCCGCGAGGGCGACCGGATGGCGCCGGAGGGCTTCTATGCGGTCAGCCCGGCGCAGATGAACCCGAACTCGTCGTTCTACGTCTCGTTCAACATGGGCTATCCCAACGCCTATGACCGCTCCCATGGCCGCACCGGCGCGCATCTGATGGTGCATGGCGCCTGCTCCTCGGCAGGCTGCTACTCGATGACCGACGACCAGATGGGCGAGATCTACGCGCTGGTGCGCGAGGCCCATAATGGCGGGCAGCGAAACGTGCAGATGCAGGCGCTGCCCTTCCGGATGACGCCGGAAAACCTGGCCAAGCACCGGATGGACCCCAACATCGCCTTCTGGAAGAACCTGAAGGAAGGCGCCGACTATTTCGATGTCGCCAAGGACGAGCCGCAGGTCGCGGTCACCGGGGGACGCTACGTCTTCAACCGCGACGCCAGCGGTCAGGCCGTCACCAGTCCGGCCGTCGCCGAGGCCGTGCAGCGCAAGCGCCAGCAGGACGAGACGCAGGTCGCGGCGCTGGTCGCCAAGGGCACGCCGGCGGTCAAGCTGCTCTATGACGATGGCGACAGCCATGCCTCTTTCAAGCGCACGCTTGCCGCAAACGGTTCCGACTCCCTGAACCGGAGCGCGAGCTGGGGCTCGCGCGATGTCGGCGTCAGCCGGCCCGACGCCATCAGCACCGGCCCGCGCGTCGTCGTGCTCGACAACAGCGGCAAGGTCCGCACCACCGTCCGGGCCGAATCGGCCGATAACGAGGCCGTTTTGGCGGCCGTGGCCGCGGCCGCCGAGCCGCACAAGGCGGAGTCGGGCAAGATCGAGCCGAGCAAACCGGAGCCCGCCAGGCCGTCCTCGGCCGCTACCCAGGTCGCCAAGGTTCTGCCGGGCGCGGCTCAGTCTGCTCCCGTCGCAGTCGTTGCCCAGCCTGCTGCCGCGGCCGAGCCCGAGGCGAGCACGCCGTTTTACCAGCGCGCGCTCAGTTTCGTTCCGCTGATCGGCGGCGGATCGCAGCCGAAGCTGGAAGTCTCGGCGCCGGTCGCGTCAGTCGTGCCGTCGTCGCCGACCAGCATCCGGGCGCCGCTGCCGCCGCGCCGCGCCGACGGCCAGCGCACCTCGCGGCTCGACCAGCCGGCCGCCGCCTATGCGAGCCAGCCCGCCACACGCTGACGGTTCACGGCGCGCAATCTTCGCATTGTCGCGTGGCATAACCGCCACACCGGCCTGCTTTATCAGAAATGCCTGTTTGACAAGCTCCACGCAGGCACAAAAGCCGGTGTTTTGCCTGCGAAACAGGCTGTCTGCAAAAAAGCTGAACTTGCCGATTTCGGTCTTTGGCCGGCTTCATCATGGCGATACCGCGTCAATATTCGCGCGGATCCAAGTCATGGCATGGAGCTGAAGATGGCTTTTGATTTTTCCCGTTCGTCGATTGCCGCTTTAGCACTGTCGGCCAGCGTGCTTGCCGGCGCGGCCCAGGCCTCGGACCTGCCGAGCCGCAAGGGCGCGCCGGTCGCTCCGCTGCCGCCGGCGATCACCTGGATCGACGCGGCGATCAGCGTCAAGGCGCTGACCGACTACAATTTCCGCGGCATTTCGCAGACTGATCGCAAGCCCGCAGGCCAAGCCTCGGTCGAACTGCAGTTCTACAACAACCTGTTCTATGCCGGCGTGTTCGGATCGAATGTCGATCTGGCCACCAGCCCGGCCGCGGAAATCGATTTCTTCGCCGGCATCCGGCCGAAATTCGGTCCCGTCACCTTCGATTTCGGCGTGATCCAGTACTATTATCCTTCCGAGAAGCAGTTCATCGACCCGCTCGGCGTGTTCTGGACGCCGCGGAACAGCGAATTCACCGAGATCGTCGGCAAGGTTTCGTATAATTACGAGGACAAGCTCACCGTCGGCGCCAACGTCTTCCACGCCTGGGACTGGCTCGGCATCGGGGCCGAGGCGACCTACGGTTCGATCACCGCCAAGTATAATCTGCCGTTCCTGGAAGGTCTTGCCGTTTCGGGCGAGTTCGGCCGCTACTGGATCGGCACGCCCAATGTGAGCATCTATTTCCCTGCGCCGGTGAACTTGCCCGACTATAATTACTGGAACGTCGGCCTGTCCTACACCTACAAGAACATCACCGCCGATGTTCGCTACCACGATACCGATCTGACCAAGACCGAATGTTTCGCGCTGACCGCAGACCCGCGCGGCATCGCTCGCGGCAATGCCGGCGGCGCCTTCACGTCGCGCTGGTGCAGCCCCTCGGTCGTCGCCTCGCTCTCCTTCGACATCACGGCGAGCAGCATCGGCATCTTCGCGCCGAAGTAAGCGCGGCGCGCGACGCGCCAGTTTCGAAGGGCCGTTCTCCGGAGCGGCCCTTTGCATTGCGGGCTCAGCCCTCCAGCGCCTTGCCCACACGGCGCATCATCGCGCCGATCAGCTCGCACTCCGCGTCGCTCAACACCTCCATCATTGCCTCGATGCGCTCCACATGGATCGCCATCGCCTTGCGGGTCAGCGCCTCGCCGTCCGGCGTCAGCCAGAGCCGCCGGACCCGGCGATCGGCCTCATCTCCCTGGCGTAGGATCAACTCGCGCCGCTCCAGCTCCGGCAGCAGCATGCTCATGGCGCTGCGGCCAACGAAGAGTTTTTCCGCCAGCGCCTGCTGGGTCAGCCCCGGCGCGTGAAAAATGTTCGCCAGCACGTCGTAATGCGCGAGCTGGATGCCGAGCGGGGTCAGGGCCTCGGTGAAGGCCTTCTTCCAAAGCGCATGAACGCGAGCAACCGCGATCCAGTTGTGAAACCGCGGCAGATCCCACGGCAGGCGTTGCGCTGCCGCCGCCGGCGCGTCGGCCGGCTGTGATTCAGCCTCTTGCTTTTTGTTCATGGTTGAACATACTTGTTCATCGTTGAACGAAATCGAGGGTTTGCCATGTCGGGCGCCACACTCCTTCTGTTCCGGCCGCTGGTCAGGGTCACGAGCCTGATTGCCCCGCGAACCGTCGGCCGCCTAGCCTTCAAGGCCTTCTGCACGCCGCCGCGCCAGAAGCAGGGAAACGCCAATCGCAACCCCGCCGTCAAGTCCGCCTCCGCGCGGCTCGCGCAGGCGCGGCCCGTGGCGATCCCGTTTCCGTGCGGCTCTGTCGCGGCCTATCTCTTCGAGCCGGCCCGGCCACCCGTGCCGCCGCTCCGGACCATGACGGTCATCCTCGTGCATGGCTGGAGCGGCCAGGCGGCCTATATGACCGCTTTCGTCGCACCGCTCGTCGAGGCCGGATTTCGCGTCGTCGCCTTCGACCTGCCGGCCCATGGCGTCTCGACCGGAAGCGAGCTCAACATTCCGATCGGCGTCGCCTGCCTGACGGCCGTGGCGCGCGCCTTCGCGCCTGTCCATGCATTGGTGACGCATTCCTTCGGCGGTGCGATCGCGCTGGCTGCGCTCGCCGGCACGGTGCCGGCCCAGCCGCGCATCCGGGCGGAAAAACTCGTCCTGATCGCCGCGCCCTCCTCGATGGCGGGCGTGACGCGGCGCTTCGGCCGCACGATCGGGCTTGGCTCACGAGGCCAGACCGCGCTGGAACGCCGTATCCACGTCGTCGCCGGCGCGCCGGTCGAAGCCTTTGAGGGGCGGGCGCAACTGGAAGCGCTCGGCTTGCCGACACTGGTGGTTCATTGCCGCGACGACCGCGAACTCGGGCTGGAGAACGCGCAGGATCTGGCGGCGGCGGGCGGGTTCGTCCGGCTCGAGACGATGGCCGGGCTCGGCCACCGTCGCATCCTGCAGGCGAAGGCGGTGGTGCGCTCGGTGGCGGATTTCGTGACAGGCTGACGGGCCTCAGACCCAGCCCATCAGCTCCCGCTGCACGACCTCGGTGATGGCGCGCATGCCTTCTTCCGAATCGTTCAGGCAGGGCAGGTAGGCGAACTGCTCGCCGCCATGCTCGATGAAGATCTCGCGATTCTCGACATCGAGTTCCTCCAGCGTCTCCAGGCAATCGGCCGAAAAGCCGGGCGCGACGATGGCGAGCGATTTCGTGCCGGCTTCCGCCAGCGCCTTCACCGTCTCGTCGGTATAGGGCTGGAGCCATTCGGCCGGGCCGAAGCGCGACTGGAAGGTCAGCCTGAAGCGCTCGGCCGGCAGCCCGAGTTCCTCGCGCAGCAGACGCCAGGTCTTGGCGCACTGGCAGTGATAGGGGTCGCCCTTTAGGAGATACTCCTTCGGCATGCCGTGGAAGGAGCAGAGGATCACCTGCGGCTCGAAATCGAGCTTGGCCAGCGAGCCCCGGATCGAGTCCGCCAGCGCCGTGATGTAAACCGGGTCGTCGTGATAGGGCGGCGCGACGCGCACCGCCGGCTGCCAACGCATCTCCATCAGCGCGCGAAAGGCCTGGTCGCAGGCCGTGGCCGAGGTCGGCGCGGCGTATTGCGGATAGAGCGGCACCAGCAGGATGCGGTCGCAGCCCTGCGCCAGCAACGCGTCGAGCCGGCTCTTCACGTCCGGAAAGCCGTAGCGCATCGCCCAGTCGAACACGACACGCTCGCCGGTCAGGGGTTTCAGCCGCGCCTCCAACTGCTCGGTCTGCGACCGGGTGATGGTCTTGAGCGGACCCTCGTCGCGCTCGTTGTTCCAGATCGAGGCGTAGTCCTTGCCCTTGCGGCCGGGCCGCGTCGTCAGGATGACCAGATTGAGCAGCGGCCACCAGATCCAGCGCGTCGTCTCGATGACGCGGCGATCGGAGAGGAACTCCTTGAGATAGGCCCGCATGTTCCAGTAGTCGGTGCCTTCCGGCGTGCCGAGATTCATCAGCAGCACGCCGATGCGCCCCGCCCTCACCTGCGGGTGATCGGACGGCAGCCTGACGGCGCGCATCTCTTCGGCGGGCTTGGTCTCGACTGTCATGGGCGCATGCTTTCCTTTCCCCGTGATTAGAGCATTGCGCGAAAAAGTAGACCGGTTTTTCGCAAGAGCAATGCTCTCGCTTTTTGAATCGATCACGTCTTCCGCATCCGGACGATCGTCCGCGTGCGGCGTGATCCATGCGAGTTCCGGGTTTCGTCCAGTCATTGCGCGGGCTTGGGACAGGGGCGCGACGTCGCATCACCGGCCGACGATCATCCGGCGCGGCGGGCTGGCCTTCCCAGCACGGCTTTTGCTAGTCTGCAGCAGTTCTCAAAAGAAGGCTCGCCACGATGACCAGGCTCACCCGCCGCAATGCGCTCGGCGTCATCGCCGCGCCGGCCGCGCTCGCCGCGACCGCCCCCGTGGCAATCGCCCAGACGCCGGCTCCGGCCTTCACCCTGCTGCTCGTCAACGACATCTACAAGATGGCGGACGACAAGGGCAAAGGCGGCTTCGCGCGCGCGGCGGGCATCGCCAAGGCCGAGCGGGCCAAGGGCGTTCCGCTGCTGTTCTGCCATGCCGGCGACTGCTACTCGCCCTCGCTGATGTCGGGCTTCGACCAGGGCGCGCATATCGTGGCCATGCAGAACAAGATGGGCATCGACGTCTTCGTGCCCGGCAACCACGAGTTCGATTTCGGCAAGGATAACTATCTCAAGCTCACCGCCGCGCAGAGCTATCCGACCTTCGCCGCCAACCTGCGCGACGCGGCCGGAAACGTCCTGCCCGGACACAAGGATTCCCAAATCTTCGAACTCGGCGGGATCAAGGTCGGCGTCATCGGGACGACCTTCGACCCGACGCCCCAGCTCTCCAACCCCGGCGACCTGAAATTCTCCTCGACCATGGATGCGCTGCGGCGCGAGGCGAAGACGCTCAGGACGCAAGGAGCGGATATTCTGGTCGCCGTCGTCCATGCCGACCGGGCGATGGACATCGCGATCGTGCGCTCGCGCATCGTCGACATTCTGCTGACGGGCCACGACCACGACCTCGCCATCGCCTATGACGGCAGGGTCGTGATGGTGGAGTCCAACGAGGAGGGCAACTACGTCACCGCGATCGACATCGCCGTGACCGTGACCGGCGAGGGGCCGGCGAGGCGCGTCGCCTGGACGCCGACGTTTCGCGTCAACGATTCCAGAGCCGCTACCCCCGATCCGGAGGTCACCGCCATCGTCAAGGGCTACGAGACGGAACTGTCGAAGGAACTCGACATCGATGTCGCGACGCTCGCCGCGCCGCTCGATTCGCGCACCGGTGTGATCCGGACGCAGGAGACCGCGATCGGCAACCTGATCGCCGACGCGATCAGGGCCTCGACCGGGGCCAGGCTCGCCATCACCAATGCCGGCGGCATCCGCGCCAACAAGCAATACGCCGCCGGCCAGAAGCTGACGCGGCGCGACGTGCTGAGCGAACTGCCCTTCGGCAACGCCACCGTGATGGTCGAGATCACCGGCAAGGACGTCAAGGACGCGCTCGAGAACGGCCTGCGCGACGCGCCGCAGGGCGCAGGGCGTTTCCCGGTCGTCTCCGGGCTGAAATTCGAGGCCGACCTGAAGCAGCCGCAGGGCTCGCGGGTCACGGCGGTTACGGTCGACGACAAGCCGATCGACATGGCCGGGACGTATACCGTCGCCTCGAACAACTTCATGCTGGAAGGCGGCGACGGCTACAGCGCGCTTGGCCGTGGCAAGACGCTGATCGGCCTGACCGACGGCAAGCTGATGGCCAATGAGGTCATGGTCTATCTGCGCCGGCTCGGCACGGTGGACGCCAGGGTCGAGGGGCGGGCCATTCTCAAGTGAACGGCAGCTACAGGGAGGCGCTCGACGCCTTCCTGGCCTCGCCGGCGGCGGAAGGCTGGCGCGGGCTAGGGGTCTTCAGCGATGGCACGGCGGCGCGGGCCGCCGAGGCCGTCGATGCCGATGTCGCTGCGGGCGCGGTGGTCGCGCCTGCGCCCGACAGGACCTTCGCCGCGCTGGCGCTGACCCCGCTGGAGCGCGTGCGCGTCGTCATTCTCGGGCAGGATCCCTATCCGACGCCGGGCCATGCCAACGGGCTCGCCTTCTCCCATGTCGGCGGACCGCGCCTGCCGAAGTCTCTGGTCAACATCTATCGCGAACTCGGCGACGATCTCGGCCGGCAGGTCCTGCGCGATGGCGATCTGTCCGACTGGGCGAGGGGTGGCGTGCTGCTGCTCAACACCGCGCTGACCTTGCGCGAGGGGGCGAGCCAGGCTGGCTCGCATCTGCGGCTCGGCTGGGGCGCGGTGACGGATGCGGTGATCGCCCATGTCTCGCGGGCCCGTCCGCATATCGTCTTCATCCTGTGGGGCAATCCGGCTCAGGCCAAGCGCGCCCTGATCGACGAGACGAAGCATCTCGTGATCGCGAGCCCGCATCCCTCGCCGCTCTCGGCGCATCGCGGATTCTTCGGGTCGAAGCCGTTTTCGAAGGCGAATGCGTGGCTGGCGGGGGCGGGGGAAGAGCCGATCGCTTGGTGAAAGGGCGCGGGGAACCCTCTCCCGGAGGGAGAGGGCAGGGTGAGGGGTCGGCCCTTCGACCAGTGCGTGAATGCTATCCGCGCGTCCGGTCAGGCCAATCACGAAACGTCCTTCACCTCACCCCTGCCCCTCTCCTTACAGGAGAGGGGTTCTTCCAGCGCTCGACATTGAGAGGTGTAATTTACCCCACCGGCCGCTCGTCCGCGATCACCTTGCCGTCGTTGGGCAGCGCGCCGAGCGGCAACACCTCGACGCGGCCCTTGAGCTTGGTGACCTGCTGCAGCGTCGAGGAGACCGCGTCGATCAGGCCCGGCGGCTCGGTCCGGATCTCCGCCCGCAGCGTCATGGTGTCGACCTCGTCGGCGCGGCCGACGACGAGGCGCAGCTTCGCGATCTCGGCGTGGCGGCGCGCGATCTCGGCGACCTGCTCGGGCCGCACGAACATGCCCTTGATCTTGGCGGTCTGGTCTGCGCGGCCCATCCAGCCCCTGATCCGGGCGTTGCTGCGGCCGCAGGCGCTGACTCCCGGCATGATCGCGGTGAGGTCGCCCACGGCGAGCCTGATCTGGGGATGATGCGGGTCGAGATTGGTGACGACGATCTCGCCGACCTCGCCTTCGCCGACGGGGTCGCCGGTGCCGGGCCGGACGATCTCGACAATCAGGTTCTCATTCAGCACGAGGCCCTCGCGGGCGCTCGTCTCATAGGCGATGACGCCGACATCGGCGGTGGCATAAAGCTGATGGGCGTCGACGCCACGCTCGCGCACCCAGGCCTGGAGCGAGGGCGGGAAGGCCGCGCCCGAGACGACGGCGCGCCTGATGCAGGAGATGTCGACGCCGCGCGCCTCGGCCGCCTCGATCAGGATCTTCAGGAAGTCCGGCGTGCCGGCGTAGGCAGTCGGGCGGTAGGCCGCGATCACCTCCATCTGCTGCTCGGTGTTGCCCGGCCCGGCTGGAATGACGGCGCAGCCGAGCGCGCGGGCGGCCGAATCCATGATGAAGCCGCCCGGCGTCAGGTGATAGCCGAAAGTGTTGAGCACGACATCGCCGGCCCGGAAGCCGGCGGCGAACAGGCCCCGCGCCGCGCCCCACGGATCGGACCCCGTGCCTTCCGGCTCGAAGATCGGGCCGGGCGAGGTGAAGAGCCGGCCGAAGGAGCCGAGCGGCGCGGAGACGAAACCGCCGAAGGGCAAGGCCTGCTTCTGCAAGGCCGGCATATCGGCCTTTCGCAGGATCGGCAGAGTCGAAAGCGCGTTGCGATCGGTGATGGCGGCGGGATCGATCGCACCGAGATGGGCGGCATAGCCCGGCGTGGCGAGCGCGGCGGCCAGCGTGGCCGGAAGGCGGCCGAACAGATCGGCCTCGCGCGCTTGCGGCGGCTGCGTCTCGCGCTCGTCGTGGTGCTCGCTCATCTGTCCTGTCCTTGCGATGCGCTATGGTCCGGGCAGCCGGGTCAGCGGATGACGCGCAGTATGCGGAGAAAATTCAGGAGCCCGATCAGGGCGCCCGCCACATAGGTGAAGGCGGCCGCCCGCAGCACGCCGCGCGCGGCTGGCAGGTCGTTCGCCGCGAGATAGCCTTCGCCCGCCAGGATCGGCAGCGCCTTGCCGAAGCTGGCGTCGAACTCGAGCGGCAACGTCGCCAGATGCACGACGAGCCCGATGCCGAGCAGCGCGACCGCCAGCCCGAACTGCATCAGCCCGATGATGGGCGCGCGCGTCACGATGGCGACCAGCGGCGCGGTCAGCAGGATCGCCATCGCGATCTTGTCGAAGACGGACAGGAAGCGGGCCAAGGCTGTGCGCCAGGCGAAGAGCGCGCTGCCCTGCGCGTGCTGGATCGCATGCGCGACCTCATGGGCGGCGACCGCGACCGCCGTGATGGACCGGCCGTCATGGTTCTCGGCCGTCAGGCGCACGGCGCGCGTGTCCGGGTCGTAATGGTCTCCGGCCGGCGACGTCTCCACGGCCACGGCCTGAAGCTGGTAGCGGTCGAGCAGGTGCCGCGCCAGTTCGCCGCCGGTGCCCGGCAGATCGGGACGCGGCGCGGCGTGCTTGCCCATTTCGTGCCGGACCCAGGCCTGCGGGCCGAAGATCAGCAGGACTGCCAGCAGGGCGATCGCGAAGAACAGCACCGGCATCGGACCTGTTCCCGTCCGGACGCGTCAGGACAGCCAGCGCTTGCGGCGCTTGTAGCTCTTGACCTCGCGAAACGACTTCTTGTCGCCGTCGGAGACGCCGAGATAGAACTCCTTCACGTCCTCGTTCTCGCGCAGCATCTTGGCTTCGCCGTCCATGACGATGCGGCCGGTCTCCATGATGTAGCCATAGGTGGCGTAGCGCAGCGCCATGTTGGTGTTCTGCTCGGCGACGAGGAACGAGACGTCGTCGTCGGCGTTGAGCCGGCGCACGATCTCGAAGATTTCCTCGACGATCTGCGGAGCGAGCCCCATCGAGGGCTCGTCGAGCAGGATCATCTTCGGCTTCGACATCATGGCGCGGCCGACGGCGCACATCTGCTGCTCGCCGCCGGAGGTGTAGCCGGCCTGCGCGTTGCGACGCTGTTTCAGGCGCGGGAACAGATCGTAGATCTTCTCGAGATCGCGCCTGATGGCGGCGTTGCCGTCGCGGCGGGTGAAGGCCCCGGTCAGCAAATTCTCCTCGATCGAGAGATGGCCGAAGCAGTGCCGGCCCTCCATCACCTGGATGCAGCCGCGCCGCACAAGTTCGCTCGGCGACATGCGGTCGACGCGCTCGCCCTCGAACACGATCGAGCCCTTGGTGACCTCGCCGCGCTCGGCCTTGAGCAGGTTCGAGATCGCCTTCAGCGTCGTGGTCTTGCCGGCCCCGTTGGCGCCAAGGATCGCGACGATGCCCTTGCGCGGGACATGCAGCGAGACGCCCTTCAGCACGAGGATGACGTGATCGTAGATCACCTCGATATTGTTGAGCGACAGGATGTTGTCGGTCGCGGGGACGCTGGCTGTAGGCTTGTCGAGGGTGGCGGTGGACATGGCGGTTCCCCGGCAGTGGGCAGTGGGCAGTCGGCAGTCGGATCGGCAGAGCGGAAGAGCCCGACTGCCGATTGCCGACTGCCGTTAACTCAGGACGACTTCTCGCAGGCTTCGGCGCGCTTGGGCCAGCCGGTGTTCTTCTCGGCATAGTCCTTGGCGGCGGCCTCGATCAGTGGGCGGACCTCGTCCTTCAGAGGCTCCATCCAGTCGCCTTTCTTGGTCCATTTGGTCCCGTCCCACTCGGCGACATAGGCCTTGTGGTGGCCGTTATGGTCGGCGCAAGCGACCTTGACGGCGCCGGCGAAGCCTTCCATCCCGATTTCCTTGAGCCTGGCCTCGGTGATGTTGAGCGTTTCGAGGCCGCGCCGGACATCCTCGCCAGTGACGACCTTCTTGCCGCTGAGCGTCTGCGCGTTGCGGATCGCTTCCGCCACCAGCATCGAATTGTAGACTCCGCGGTTATAGAGGTTCTCGCCGACCTTTTCCTTCGGCGCGAGGCTCTTGCCCTTCTCCACGACGTGCTTGAGAATGTCTTGGATGACCGGGAAATTGGTCCCGACCGCGTTGAAGTTCAGCGACTTGTAGCCTTTCGCCTCAGCGCCGCCGGCGCGGGCGTCGTCGTCGCCGCCGGCCCACCAGACGCCAACCAGCTTCTCGATCGGGAAGTTGTTCTTGATCGCCTCCTTCACCGCGGTCGGGTTCATCGCGCCCCAGCCCTGATTGTAGAGATAATCGGGCCGGTCGCGGCGGATCGAGAGCCAGAGCGAGCCCTGATTCTGCATGTCGGCGGCGGCGACCGGATAGAGCTTGACCTCGAAGCCGTATTTCTTGGCAAGCGCCTCGAGCAGCGGGATCGGCTCCTTTCCATAAGGCGCGTCGAGATGGATCAGGCCGAGCTTCTTGCCCTTGAGCTTGTCCATGCCGCCGAGTTCGGCCGCCATGTGGCGAACCATGATCGAGGCGCCGTCCCAGTAGGTCAGCGGTGGGTTGAAGACCCAGGGGAAGGTTGTGCCATCGGCCGAGGCCGAGAGGCCATAGGCCATCGACAGGATCGGGATCTTGTCGATATGGGCGCGCGGGATCGCGGCGAGCGTGGCGCCGGTCGACCAAGGCGAATAGATCACCGTGTTCTTCGACTTGGCCTGCTCATAGCACTCGATCGACTTCTTGGTGTCGTAGCCGGTCTCGCACTCCTCGAAATTGATCCTGACGCCGCCGATGCCGCCGTCGCGCTCGTTCAGCATCGTGAAATAGTCGCGCATGCCGTCGCCGATCGGCGTTCCGGAGCCGGAGAACGGGCCGGTGCGGTAGGCGTTGTTGGCGACGTAGATCGAATCCTGCGCCATGGCGGGGGAGACGAGCGCGCTGCCGGCGAGGAGCGCGCCGAGAGCGGCTCCCTTCATGATGGTGGTCTTCTTCATCTTGCTTCCTCCGTTGTTGCTTTCCGGCGCGGCGTGGCCGCCGCTCCGTCTCCCTTGCCCGCCGCTTTGCGAAAGTCCGCGACGGGTCGTTTCTTGGGCCGCTCTCAATAGGGGAAGGGCCAGGTCCGCAATTTCTGTTTCCCGATCTGCCAGAGGCGCGCCAGGCCATGCGGCTCGACGATCAGGAAGAGGATGATCAGCGCGCCCAGCAGCATGAAGGTGACATGCTCGGCCGTGGCGCCCGACAGCGGGATGCCGATCGCAGGCAGCCCGAATTTCATGATCGTCGGCAGGCTGGCGATGAAGGCCGCCCCGAAGAAGGAGCCGATCAGGGAGCCGAGACCGCCGATGATGATCATGAACAGGACGGTGAAGGACAGCCGGATCGAGAACACGTCGGCGGCCTCGGCGGTGCCGTACCAGAGGAAGATCATCATCGCGCCGGCCACGCCGCAATAGAAGGACGAGACGGCGAAGGCGAGCAGCTTGGCGTTGAGCAGCCTGATGCCCATCAGTTCCGCGGCGATGTCCATGTCGCGCACCGCCATCCAGGAGCGACCGAGCCTGCCGTGGACGATGTTGGAGGCGAACCAGGTCAGCACGACGACGAGCATGAGGCAAACGAAGTAGCGCGTCTCGGGCGTCGCGGTCGCGCCGGTGATCGGGATACCGAAGACGGTGCGAAGCGGCACCTCGATGGCGCCCGACGCATTGTAGTTGAACAGCCAGGGGACGCGCACGAAGGCCCATTGCAGGAAGAACTGCGCGGCCAGCGTCGCGACCGCGAGGTAGAAGCCCTTGATCCGCAGCGAGGGCAGGCCGAAGAACACCCCTATCGCGGCCGAGAACAGCCCCGAGACCAAGATCAGGACGATGATGTTGGCGTCCGGGAAGATCGTCGTCATCTTGTAGCAGGCATAGGCGCCGACGCCCATGAAGGCTGCGGTGCCGAGCGAGATCAGCCCGGTATAGCCGGTCAGGATGTTGAGCCCGATCGCGGCCAGCGAGAACACCAGGAACGGGATCATCACCGTGGTGATGAAGAAGTCGTTGCCGATCAGCGGCACGCCGATGAAGGCAAGCGCCAGGATGACGGCGATGCCGATCCGGTCCTGCCAGATCGGGAACACCGCCATGTCGGCGGAATAGCTCGTCTTGTACTGGCCGGCTTCGCGGTAGAACACTCTCTCAAACTCCGTTTGAGGGGCAGTAGGCAGTCGGAAATAGGCAGTCGTACCCCGCCTCTTCCGACTGCCTACTGCCGATTGCCGACTGCCCAATCATCTTCAAATCCGTTCGATGATCTTGTCGCCGAACAGGCCCTGCGGCCGGAACAGCAGGAAGCCCAGCGCGATGAAATAGGCCAGCCAGCTCTCGACGCCGCCGCCGATCAGCGGGCCCCAATAGAACTCGCCGAGCTTCTCGCCGATGCCGATGATCAGGCCGCCGACGATGGCGCCCGGGATCGAGGTGAAGCCGCCGAGAATCAGCACGGGCAGCGCCTTCAGCGCCACGATCTCGAGCGCGAAGGAGACGTCTGAGCGCGCGCCCCACATGATGCCGGTGATCAGCGCGACGATGCCCGCCGTGAACCAGACGATGACCCAGATCTGGTTCAGCGAGATGCCGACGGAGAGCGCCGCCTTGTGGCTGTCGGCCACGGCCCGCAAGGCGCGGCCGATGCGGGTGTACTGGAAGAACAGCGCCAGCACCGCGATCATCACCGAGGCGATGATCGCGGCCGCGATGTCGATCTTCTGCAGCGTGACGCGGCCGCCGAGGATGCTGAGGTCGATCGCCCCCCTGGGCAGCCAGAGCTGGTCGGCGATCATCTGCTTGGGATTGCCGCCGAAGACGGACTCGCCGAAGCCGATCAGGAAATAGGTGATGCCGAAGGTCGCCATGAACAGGATGATGTCGGGCTGGTTGACCAGCGGGCGCAGCACCACCCGCTCGATCGTCACCGCGAGCACGAACATCACGCCGAGCGTCAGGATGACGGCCAGGAAAGCAGGCACGCCCTTTTCATGCAGGCCGACCAGCGTCAGCGCCGCGAACACCACCATGATGCCCTGCGCGAAGTTGAACACGCCCGACGCCTTGAAGATCAGCACGAAGCCGAGCGCGATCAGCGCGTAGAGCACGCCGGTGACGAGACCTTCCCAGATGGTCTGCACGAACAGATCCGGCAGCTCGACCATCTGGACGAAGGGGTCGATGAAGACCTTGTAGGCGGTGCCCGAGCCGTCGAGCCGCGAAGCCAGCATCGCGGCCGCGACGATCGCCGCCAGGATCAGGCCGGCCTTGACCCAGCCATTGCCGAGAAGGTTTGGCGCGGGGCGCAGGGTGGCTTCGCTCATGGGCGGAGACCTTGCTTGAACCGCGCGACCGGGCGCGACCCGATCCCTCCCCCCGCTTGCGGTGGGGAGGGTTGGGGTGGGGGGGAGAGTCCAGGCCGTCGCGCACTGCGATCGTCGGTGCTCGTCCTGCACGCTCCCCCATCCCTAGCCCTTCCCCACCGCAAGCGGGGGGAAGGGGACAGGGCGGCGCTTCCCGCATGAAAGGACAACAGGCCGCCCATCAGTGCGCCACTCCCAGATAGGCGTCGATGACCTTCTGGTCGGCCTTGACCTCGGCAGGCGTGCCGTCGGCGATCTTGCGGCCGTATTCAAGCACGACGACGCGGTCCGACAGGTCCATCACCACGCCCATGTCGTGCTCGATCAGCGCGATCGTCGTGCCGAACTCGCTGTTCACGTCGAGGATGAAGCGGCACATGTCCTCCTTCTCCTCCAGGTTCATGCCGGCCATCGGCTCGTCGAGCAGCAAAAGCTCGGGCTCCATGGCGAGCGCGCGCCCGAGTTCGACGCGCTTCTGCAGGCCATAGGGCAGCTTGCCGACGGGCAGCTTGCGGATGTGCTGGATCTGCAGGAAGTCGATGATGTCCTCGACCTTCCTGCGATGCTCGATCTCCTCGGTCATCGCCGGGCCGTGGCGCAGCGCCTGCCAGAAGAAGTTCCGGTGCATCTTCAGCGTGCGGCCGGTCATGATGTTGTCGAGCGTCGACATGCCCTTGAACAGCGCGACGTTCTGGAAGGTGCGGGCGATGCCGTCGGCCGCCGCCTGATGCGGGCGCACCTTCTGACGCCGGATTCCCTTATAGGTGATCTGGCCTTCCTGCGGATGGTAGAAGCCGTTGATGCAGTTCAGCATCGAGGTCTTGCCGGCGCCGTTGGGGCCGATGATGGCGCGGACCTCGCCCTTGCGGATGTCGAAGGAGACGTCCGTGATCGCCTTCACGCCGCCGAAGCGCAGCGAGATGTTCTCGACGGCGAGAAGGACCTCGCCCTTTTTCGCCGCGATCGGTTCGCCGGTCAGGTTCATGGCCGTCGCGTTCATGCCGCCCTCGCCGGGGTTGGCGCGGTCGCCGGATAGGTCCCGGCGTCGCGCACCTTGACGTTGGCCGAGATCACGCCCTTGCGGCCGTCCTCGAAGGTGACCTCGGTCGAGATCGCGGCGATCTGCGAGCCATCATAGAGCGCGTTCACCAGCGGCGCGTAGCGCTCCGCGATGAAGCCGCGCCGGACCTTCTGGGTGCGGGTGAGTTCGCCGTCGTCCGCGTCGAGTTCCTTGTGCAGGATCAGGAAGCGCCTGATCTGGGCTCCGCCCATCAGCGGCTCGGCCGCCAGCGAGCGGTTCACCTCGTCGACATGCCTGGCGATCATGTCATAGACGAGATCGTGGCCGGCGAGTTCCTGGTAGGAGGCGTAGACGACGTTGTTGCGCTCGGCCCAGTTGCCGACCGCCGCCAGGTCGATGTTCAGCGCCACGGTCGCATAGTCGCGGCCCTGGCCGAAGGCGACGACCTCCTTGATGTTGGGATAGAATTTCAGCTTGTTCTCGATGTATTTGGGCGGGAAAAGGTCGCCGTTCGAGAGCTTGCCGACATCCTTGGCGCGGTCGATGATCTTCAGGTGTCCGGTCTCGTCGAAGAAGCCGGCGTCGCCGGAACGGACGAAGCCGTCGGCGGTCATCGTCTCGGCGGTCTTCTCCGGGTCCTTGTAGTAGCCGCCGAAGATCGAGGGCGAGCGGTAGAGCACCTCGCCATTGTCGTCGATCCTGATCTCGACCAGCGGGGCGGGCTTGCCGACCGTGTCGGCCTTGATCTCGCCATCGGGCTGCATCGTGACGTAGACGCCGGCCTCGGTCTGCCCGTAGAGCTGCTTCAGGTTGACGCCGATCGAACGGTAGAACCGGAACAGTTCGGGGCCGATCGCCTCGCCCGCCGTGTAGCCGACCTTGATGTTGCTCAGGCCGAAGCGGTTTCGCAGCGGGGCGAATACGAGCATATCGCCGAGCTTGTAGAGCAGGCGCGCGCCCAGCGGCACGCTCTCGCCGTTGAGGATCTTCTCGCCATGGGTCTTCGCCACGCCGAGGAAGTAATGGAACATGCCTCGCATCAGCGGGCCGGCATCCTCCATCCGCACCATGGTGATGGTCAGCATGGTCTCGAAGACGCGCGGCGGGGCGAAGGCGTAAGTGGTCCCGACCTCGCGTCGGTCGTCGATCACGGTTTCCGGCCCTTCCGGGCAGTTGACGCAGAAACCGGCGAGGATCGCCTGTGCATAGGAGAAGACATGGTCGCCGACCCAGGCGATCGGGAGATAGGCGATGACCTCGTCGGTCTCGTTCAATCCGTCGAACTGGCAGCCGATCTCGGCCGCGACGATGACGTTGGTGTGGGAGAGCATCACGCCCTTGGGCCGGCCGGTGGTGCCCGAGGTGTAGAGGATGATGCCGAGATCGGAGCCCGATCCCGCCTGCAACTCGCGCTCGAGCGCCTCTGAGGCCTCCGGGCTCGCCTTCAGCGCGGCGGCGCCCGCCGCGATGACGCCGCCGATCTCGTGGAGCTTCGCGTGGTCGTAATCGCGCAGGCCCCGCGGCTCGTCATAGAGCATGTGGCGCAGGTTCGGCAGCCGCTCGGCGATGGAGAGGATCTTGTCGACCTGCTCTTGATCCTGCACGCAGGCGAAGACCGCCTCGGCATGGTCGAGCACATAAGCCATCTCGTCGGCGACGCTGTCGGCATAGACCGGGACCGGGATCGCGCCGAGCCATTGCGCCGCCGCCATCGACCAGTAGAGCCTGGGCCGATTGTAGCCGATGATCGCGACCTTCTCGCCGCGTTTCAGGCCGAGATCATGGAGCCCTTTGGCGTAGGCGCGAACCTGTTCGGCGACCTGCGCCCAGTTCCAGGACTGCCAGATGCCGAGATCCTTGTGGCGGAACGCCGGGCGCGCGCCGCGCTCGCGCGCATTGCGGAGCAGCAGCTTCGGAAAGGTGTCCGCCTGGCCGGCGCTTGCGCTTGCCACGATCCTTGGTCTCCACCCTGTCCGGCCGCGATTTTTCGCCGCCGCCATTATCCGGGCCGCTCCGGGCCCTTTTCTTCATGCAAGCCTTGCAGCCGCCCATCATCTTCGCAAGGGGGGACTTGACAGACAACTCGGCATTTGGTCGCTATTATCTCGCAGAAGTGTTTGTCGGGCCCTGAGGTCAGCACTCCTCGCTCCCTTGTTTAGGTCATGCCAGGGCCAGCAGGCACGTAAATCCCGTCAGTTTCCGGCGCAGGGACGGTCATCCGCCGTGTTCTGGCCCAAATCCTCGAGCGAGAATCGAGACATGCGCGCTCTCGTCCCGATCACGATCGTGATCTCGCTCGCCGCAGGCGCGACGCAGGCTGACGCGCACCGTGCGCCTTTTGGGCAGGACTATCCGTTCGAATGCTGCTCGGAGGCGGATTGCGCCCCGATCGACACGAGCGCCGTCCGCGAGACTCCGTCCGGCTACGTCGTGACCGTCATGCCGGGGCGGCACCCGATGTGGGCGACCGAGCGCCGCAAGCCGGTCGTGCTCGACATTCCCTTCCAGAAGGCACGCCTCTCGCCGGATGGATTCTTCCACCTGTGCATGAACGATGCGGGGGAATTGCTGTGCTTCTTCTCGCCGCGCGGGGGGTCGTAGCGAAGCTCGACATTGACGGCCTACGGCAGGTTGCTTGTGCAGATCTCGAACAGTTGCAACGTCTGCAATGGGTCGATATCGTTGAAAAAGTCGGCATTGCTGCGGCTTTGAAGTCCTGATTCAGTAGTCCTTGTGCGGAGGGCGGCGCGATGATGGGCGAACGGCAGGTGGC
>JAESFX010000280.1_pt1 | contig 28519 bp, 24 predicted proteins | sample 9269501 | NCBI WGS metagenome assembly JAESFX01 (sample SAMN14515570, study PRJNA621655) | algae metagenome | isolation source: Desmonostoc geniculatum HA4340-LM1 and co-occurring heterotrophs from cave... | place: USA: Maniniholo cave, Kauai, Hawaii | collected 2009-07-28
TACATCTCAACGCAACTCGGTACAAGGGTTTCTACCTATTTTATCCTTTTTACTTGCACTTTATTCTCTTTTATCCTCCCGAATCTCTTGATTTATCTAGGTTTTTCGTTTATTCTGCAAACCCTAGTTAGTGGTAGTGGTGATTCCAAAATTAGGATTTGGACTCTATCTTCCTAACCCTCTTTTGTCACTCTCGGAAAACAATAATCTCAGCCTGATTCTGAGACTTTGATTTCATCAAGGTTTGAGGCTTTATTTTCTAACAGAAACTGAAATTTATAGATAAAAGTGGAAATTAAAGCCCTGTAAGCATTTGGGCGATTGGATTTTCCCACTCTGACAAAAGAGGGCTAATAAGGCACGGGGCAGGGGGCAGGGGGAGAAAGAGTTTTAGCCTTATTTACTTTTCTTCACACAGTTTTGTTTTATTGCACCGACTTACTTACCATAGAAGCAGGAATTTCAAAATTCTGATTTCTGATACGACTCTAAAATTCCACTGCGAATCATTAGTTGTGGCCAAATTAACACAAAAAATCCCATCCACGTCGCTACAGGGATGGACACAAGAACTGTTAGCCAGATAATTTTAAATAATAACCAGCTACCACCAATTAGGGTTACACCTGTGAGCAGTATAGACCAGGGTTGACACCACCAAGGTTTGTAGTTCCAGGGATTTAAAGGCTTTTGTTCAGACATTGCTTTTATTTGATAAATGTGCAAATGTTCGGTGTTAGGGACTTACTTACAGGGGTTTTCATGTATTTGAACCACATCTGTCGTAGGGGCACAGCACTGCTGTGCCCTTGCCGCGTGGTCTATTTACCTGAAAATAGCTGTAAATGCTAGTATCCAGCAGCAAGAGTGTTAAGTTTTGTCATACTCAATTTGTCCATAATCAAGCTTGATAATTCGGTCTGCTAAATGAAAATAGCGATCGTCGTGGCTAATTACCAAGACTGTTTTACCACGCGATCGCAGTTCGGGTAATAGTTGAGTATAAAATATTCCTTTAAATATCGGATCTTGATCGGCTGCGCACTCATCGAATAGATAAATTGGTCTATCTTCCAAGTATGCTGTGAGTAAAGCGAGGCGTTTACGTTGTCCTTGAGAAAGAGCAGTGGTAGAAAGTTGTCCATTTTCAACTTTTACTTTATGCTTGATTTGTGTAGTAAGTGTGGGTGATATTTTCAAATTTTAAAGTCTGCCACGAAGATTTAATGGCAGGTGGAACAGTCGATAATTCCGAACGACTAGCTAAAGATAAACCCAAGGAATCGATTTTTTGCAAAGCAATACTGGCTTTGCTTAATAAGGGAAGTTTACTGACGATGTTATCCATTGGTAACACCAAGTAAGTGAAAGTTAAAATGTAGCCAGAGAGGGTTTCGGCATCAATAGGAAGTAAATTAGGCAAGGCAAACAACACAAAACCAATGGCAAAAAAGAATACGAGTTGTCCCCAGCTAGAAGTTGTAGCAAAAAGGGTTAAACCGTTAACATTATGATGACGAAATTCACTAGCAGTTGCTTGGAGTTTTTCTTCTAAAAAAACTTGACGCCGCCGATAATTCAGCTTGAGTTCCTTGACTCCTTCAGTAATCGTGCGAAAATGCTTAAACAGTTGATCTTCATCTTCACGAGCCAGGGCTAGCAATTTACCTCCTTTAGTCAATAACCACTGGCAACTGGCGATCGCTACTATGGAAATAGCACAAACCATCACCAGTACCAACCAAGAAAGCCAGGTGATGTATGCTATGCAACCAAAAACGATCGCTAAATTAATAAACAAAAAAGGCATCTGATAAACAGCATTAGCAACTGCTTGAATATTCTCTGTTAAAGTTGCCAATAGTCGCGGGTTTCCCAAACCTTCCAAAAGACTCAACTCAGAAGCAAGAATTTGGCGACTCAAACGCATCCGTAGCTGCAAAACTGCACTCTGAGAAAGGCGAATCAACATTACTTGGGAAATAATACTGGTAATCAGCCCAACCATTGCCAATCCTACAAAACCCCAAGCTATGGATGTGAAACGCTCAGTACTACCGCTACTAGCAGCACGGCTAATCAAAGCAATCAAGCCAGCACTACTACCGCCACTCAAGAATCCAGTCACGATCGCGATCGCCACCATACCCCAAGCAGAACGTAAAAGAAAGTAAATCAAATTCATAATAACGGCGATATAGTTGACGCGATGTCTCAAAATAAGATCGAAGCACTCAAATTTCTGAGAACCTTTGTTTTAAGTACTAATTAAATAATTCGTAATTCGTAATTTATTAATGATGAACGTTGCACCCGCCATTATAGTATTAGGTCAAAATAGCGTAGCAGTAGCACGCAAAATAATTAGTATCCTACCAGAAACGACATTATACGGTTTAGAGGGTCGCACGTCTGGGGTTGATGTCAGCTTCAAGAATTTTGGCGAGACGCTACGCGAGTTATTTGCTCAGGGAAGGCCGCTAATTGGCATTTGTGCTGCTGGTATTTTGATTAGGACGCTAGCTCCCATGCTCTCTGACAAACGACAAGAACCATGTGTGCTAGCTGTGGCTGAAGATGGTAGCGCTGTTGTCCCACTGTTGGGCGGACTTAGTGGGGTAAATGATTTGGCACGGCGCATTGCCCAAGTCCTTGATGTCAAACCTGCAATTACCACCACAGGCGATTTACGTTTGGGCACAGCGCTGTTGTCTCCTCTCCCCGGATACCATTTAGCAAACCCAGATGATGCAAAAAAATTTATCTCAGATTTGCTAGCCGGGGCGCAAGTGAAGGTAGAAGGCGCAGCACCTTGGTTAAGCGATAGCAAATTGCCCATACATCCAAATGGAGATTTGACTATCCAGGTTACAGAACGTTTGGTGAATCCTGCGCCCAACCGCCTCATCTACCACCCTGCAACTATAGCGATCGCCATTGATGGCATCATTGGTTATGCAGACCAAGCAGTAGCTTTAGTAAAACAAGTATTAGCTGATGCCGCCCTAGCATCGCCATCAGTTGCAGGCATATTTGCACCCATCACCGCCGCTACCGATCCCGCCATCCACGCCGTAGCTAGCGCCTTGAAAGTACCTGCTCGCTTTTTCACCTCAAATCAGCTAGAAAGTTGGCTTTCACAAGGTTATAGCCCCGCCCAAGCCGCAGCGATCGCCGCCACAGGCACTGTTCCTTTATCTCCTGATCCCCACATTGCGATCGCCATTGCCCAGCAGCCCATTGATGCCGACACCATCGGTCAGCCACGCGGACGGCTAGCGATTATTGGCACCGGTCCTGGTGGTCAAGAGTGGATGTCTGGGGAAGTCAAGGAAATACTCAAGTCGGCAACTGATTTGGTGGGTTACAAAACTTACTTAGATTTAATCGGTTCTCTCGGAGATGGGAAGCAACGGCATGAGTCCGACAACCGCCAAGAAGAATCACGGGCAGAGATGGCGCTTGATTTAGCTGCGTCTGGGCGATATGTAGCCGTGGTTTCATCTGGCGACCCTGGTATTTATGCGATGGCAACAGCGGTTTTTGAAGTATGCGATCGCTATGCTAAACCAGAATGGGAGAGTATCGACATTCATGTAGCACCAGGCATTTCAGCGATGCAAGCAGCAGCAGCCGCCATTGGTGCACCCCTTGGGCATGACTTTTGTGCAATCTCGCTTTCTGATATCTTAAAACCTTGGTGGGCGATCGCCCAACGAATTGCCGCTGCTGCCGAAGCTGATTTCGTAATTGCTTTCTACAATCCCGTTTCCAAAGAGCGTACTTGGCAACTGGCAGAAGCAAGAAATATTTTGTTGCAACATCGAACACCGGATACACCAGTCGTCTTAGGACGGAATCTCGGCAGACCAGGACAGATTGTGAAAGTGATAACACTTGAGGAGTTAGCACCAGCTAGCGCCGACATGCGGACAATTATTCTTGTCGGTTCCACCAAAACCCGAATTATCAAGCGCAGCGATGGTAATCTTTGGGTTTATACACCGCGTCGCTATACTCTGAATACTTCTAGCAATGATATGTAATATCATCCCCGGTAAAAGACTTATAGCGATTCCCAGTTAAGTAGACATCTCCAGAAATTAAATATGCGTTACCCAGAACCCTTGTAGAGACAGAACCCTTGTAGAGACGTAGCAGTGCTACGTCTCAACATTCATTTTCGGAGATGTCTAGTGAGGTACAGATAATATTTTGAAACGCAGAGGGGCGCAAAGTAAAGCGCAGAGGTACGCAGAGATTTGTACCTCAGCAGACTAGCAAATGCTATATTATTCAGGCTGACGCACAGAAATTTTAATGATATTTGTACTACCGAGAACTCGATATAGCATTTCTGAATTTGACGTAGTTCCGGACATCTGTTCCCCTTGTATAGCAACTACTACTGGAATACACACAACTGCGTGCTAATTTAAACACAAGGAAAATCTCACAATATCTTTCTCAAGATACACTTTTCGACTTAATAAGGCATAATTTCTATATTTAGTGACTATTTCAATTCAAAATAGATTTCAGTGAACAATCTTTAGATCCGCCCCACTGGTTATTAATGAAACAAATACCTTACCACTCGCCACAGACGCGATTAATCGCGTTTCTACCCATTTCGTCTAGTCAAAAAAATCAGCTAACCGGAAATGGTAACTGACAACAAACGTGAACTTTGTCACAATGAATTCGTCGATGATTTTTGTTAACGAAGAAAGCGAATTTCAAGGAGTCAGACTCTGAAAGGCTTTGAATTCAAAGGTGTTGAAAAACTGATTGGGCCAATAGCGGCGCTTCTCGGCTTCGTGTGTTTGTTGCAGTGGTATATTCAAGGAGAATTGCGATCGCCTTCCGATCCGATCTTTGAAGTTAGACAGCCACCTTTGGTAATGAAAGAGGGCGACCCTTATATCCGCGCTTTAATGCGAACCATCTCAGCCAGCGAGGCAAGTGGTAACCGTCCCTATTCTCTGTTGTATGGCGGACAACAAGTCAGCGATCTCAGCCGACACCCTGAAGTGTGCGTCACAATTGTCACAGGTCCCAACACAGGTAATTGTTCCACCGCTGCTGGTAGATATCAAATCATCAACACTACCTGGTACAATATAGCTCCTCGCTATCACCCAAACCCAACGCGGATGATGTTTTGGGTTAATTATAGTTTTGAAGCAGAATATCAAGACATAATAGTTTATCGTTGGTTGAATGATTCAAAAGTTTGGGGAGTTAATATTTCTCAACTCTTGCGCCAGGGAAAATTAAATGATGTTTTGCGGCGACTTTCTCCCACTTGGACAAGTTTGGGATATGGCATAGAAACGAACTCTGTTAGTGCCTCTTTGCCTAAGATTTATCAGAAAATGTTGCAAGAAGAATTAAACGCAGCTAACCAACCAACAACCCCAAATTTGACTCCATCCCCAAATCCTTCTAGCAAGCAACGATAAAAAGTACAACATCTAGGTCTGGTAACTAGCCAGAGACATTAATTCTAATTCTGTTAGCGCAGCGGAGCATAACCCATTCTGAATTCTGACTTCTGAATTCTTCTTCAATATCTGCTACTAGGAAAAAATAGAAGATCTATTACTTCACCCACTATTAAACCCAATACTGCTAGTATTGTTAATACCCAAAATGAATCTAGTTTGTTGAAACCGGCAAAACGCATTTCTAAGTCAGCTAAAAGCGTAGTTGCTAATGGTATGAGAAATAGACTAAATAATAACGACCAAGTTGCTACCAAAGCAACTGATGTGCTTAAAAATAAGATGACAACTAAGGCTTTAGAGCCAATTTCCACTAAACGCTCTAACCAAGAAATACTTTTGCGTGTTACAGCTATCACCATAGCAGCTACAAAAGCTCCCACTAACCAAATAATATGATGAGCAGCAAGGTACCACCCCAGTAAGGCATAAGCCAGCCAGAGTAACCCTAAAGGCATCAAAGGAATCCTGTAAAAAAATTCCGCATTCATACAGCCAAAGCTTGTAAAAATACTAAGTTCGTATTCTAATTTTAGTAAAAAATAGTTATCCTCGGCAGAGAATTGTACTAACTTTGATCGGAATATTCCTCTATCTACAGAGCAAATTTAACTACATACTGTTTATTCATAACAATATGTAGCAATCCTCGAACCATTGATGAATAAAAAGATTCATCTTTATAAGAAGATGTTTGAAAAGCTATATTTGTTACCCAAAGTGTCTAATACCCTCCCTAACCCCCCTTGTAAATGGAGGAATGTCTCTTAAAGCCCCCCTTTACAAGCAGGGCTGTTTCATTCCCTAAAATGGTTAAAATTGCAAGGGTCAAAGAAATCAAAATTTAGGGCGAGCGTACAATTAGGGCAAAAAATTTTGCGTCTTCAAGCCCAAATAATGTTGTTTTTCTTTGCGCCTTTGCGTCTTTGCGTGAGAATATCCCCTTGACAAATCTCACAGACTAGCGAATGAAACGGCCCTGCTTTACAAGGGGGGATTAAGGGGGGTGATTAAAATCACAGTTAATCACTTTTCAAACAACCTCTAAGGTCTATGACAACACTTTGCTACATAATAATTATATAGTTGTAATTTAATTTAACTTTTCTTCATGCGATCGCCTGTAGCTGAAAGTTCACGCAATCAAGCTTATCCAGCAATCAGAATATATTTATTTTCCGTATTTAATTTTAAAATTTGTGATATTTAAAACATATAGCTACTAACACAAAAAATAATATCATCTGATTCTAAAATACTAGGCATATGTAAGTCAATTGACTTTTACTCTCAGGTATTTCCCAGAAAATTTAATCAAGAGGTAGTTACAATTCACCGTGTACAACTTTGACAACTGTCCACAAAAGTGTTGCGTGTCTCAAGCTCATGGTAATATTATTTTACTGTCAAGAGATATTATTTTATACATCCAATTAAAAACATGCTGAAACAGCTAGTTAGGTGTGCTACCTCAAAAAAAACAAAACATTATTTAACCTACCACCAGAATCACTAAAAACCTTACTGTACAAAGTACAGAGCTTTTATGATTCTGCTTATAGAAGCTATCAAATAGCTGATAAAGCCATTTTTTAGTAATCATTACAGACAGAAAGGTATATCATAAAACTTTCTGAAAATGGCAAAACATTAGAGATAAATATAAAAAATTGACACTATGTCAATTGTTTTTCGTATATGTAAACCTATCGAAAAGCATATTTTTTCTTGTCAAAAAAACTTGGAGATTCTGCATTTTATTCAGATAAGATTTATGTCTATTAGTGCGGAGTTACTTATATCAAATAGGCCTATTTTATTCGTGAAAATCTAGCCTAACCTTGGCAAAATGAGGCAACCACTTAAATTGAGCAAACAATTTCAGATTACTAGATCAATCCTGATTTAGTAACAACTTGATTATTAACAATGTAAAAAATTAACAGGACAAACATGAATATTATTGTTCGTTTGTTTGGAGTATTCGTTTTCCAAGTATCTGCGTTGGCTGCGATGTCTAACATCGCAATGTCTGATGACAAGCCTATCGGTGTTTACACCCAAGAGACTCCTACTGTTCCTCAACAGAGAACAACCAAGAGGATTTGCTCTGTAGATCCCATTGAAGATTTATTACCTCCACCACAAACTAAAGCAAGTAATTCTTTGCTTTCTTACCTTGCTGACGAAGGTTTTACACAGAATCAAGAAGGTTCGTGGGTTTGCTATGCGAACGATCCTAAAGAAGAAGGGCGTTACTTTACCATTTTTAAAGTTAAACAAGTTGATAACAGACTCATAGCAAGTTCTTTCTTAGATGAGGGAAGTCTGATTGAGGGTCAAGAAAATCGTAGTTTGGACTTTTTTATGATGCTGGTTGAGCGTCATATGAATACTAGTCAAGAGAACCGTCAAGGTATACGTAGATATTTAGAAGCCTTCGTTTCTCTAGTCAAGCAAGGGAAAATTAAACCCACACGCCGCGGATTTCTTTTCGACCAACCAAACCGAGCATTGGTCTTATATCACACACTCTCATCAGGAAATCTTAAAGGTACGGGAATCACAATCAATATTTATTTACCTAAGAGTTGAACTGGGGAGATGGGGGAGTGTGGGGAGTGTGGGGAGATTATAAAAAAGCTTCCCACACCTCCCACACCTCCCACACCTCCCACCCTTCCCACACTCCAAATGCCCAATCCCCACCGGAGGTACATCTTGCCTAAGTTAACTGTTCAAAGAATTGCTATGCCGAAAATAGTTCGCTTGGCGACTATCGCATTTTCATCTGTTGCAGTAGTACTTACTACGTGTCAGTCTGCTTTTGCACAGTTAAATATTGGTCGTTATGGTATCCAACGAGGACTGGAGTCTGAGTATCTCCAGTACCAAATCAATAACCAGAATCTAAGTCAGATGCGAGTAATTCCTGCATGTAATGTGGGATTTGGTCTGACTTGCAATAAAACTGGAACGGTAATCCAGCGATTACTAGAGGTCAATGGTGGGAGTAGCTATCAAAATCTACTGATACGAGCAGCTGGTGGGGAGAAAAATTTCCAGAATTTCGCTAGCTTTTACGGTAACAATCCGAATCTCTCTGCGGCGCCTTTCGCTTCATTTTGGAGAAAAGAATCTTCCACAATCATGGATGGCTCTCAATACGTCCTTGGACAACCTTTTGGTCGTAATCCAGTTGAAGGACTCGGACTTGTAACCAAGCAGTTCTACTGGGCACCATACTCAGGAGTTAATGACTCGGTTAGCCTCCGTAATGGATTAATAGACTTGAAATTGTCATACGGACGACTGCTGTTTGAAGAGGCCTCAAAAATTTCCAACATTAAAGAGCAGATTCAGTCTCTAGGTCTATCGCCAGAAATGACGAATTTTTATGTAGATAAAATTTCTAGAGGCTTGGAAGCGCTCAATTCTGGAGATCAGAGCCTACTCGAAAAGAGGATTTTTGAAGTACTATCCTTTCCATACTCCGAAGACGGTGGGGAATTCGGACGTCCCAATAACGCGATTCCACAAGAATTGAATCAGCTCTTGGGAGAAGATATTCCAGGAGATATTTTGGTGGGTGACAATCCAGTACCATTGGACGCAGAAACAATAAGTCTCGACACTTTCCCTGGTTCTACGGGAGATGTCATGGTACAAGACAGTTCTGATTCTTTTCCACTCTGGCCAATAGTTGGGGCTGGGGGTCTTGCTTTGATTCTGCTTCTACTACTAGATGGTGGTAGTTCTTCTGGTCAGCCATCTATTTCTACTTCCACAAATCCACCTTTGTCTCTCACCAACAAAGGGGAATGCGATCTGACTCCCAACAATAACGGTTCCGATCATACAAACGTTATTGAAATTCCATGTACTGTTACTCCTCCAACCCCTACGGAAGTCAAGAAGGTAGTGGAACCTTCTACGATCAAAGCCTTTATATTGCTGATTGTTTTACTGTCCATACTCCGTTACAAACAACGAGCTTTAAAAATTCGTAGTTTGTAATGTTTCCTACAGTGTGGTTTTTTGACTTGAAAATATTAGAGGCACAGCAATGCTGTGCCTCTATCTTGATAGCGATCGCTTCAATAGTCAGGACTTACGCAAGATATGACCAAAAACCTGATTCTTGCGTAGCGGTAATTCATAAATTACTGCCACTTTCGTTATCCTTTGCGTAAGTCCTGATAGTGTTATTATTTTGATGAGAGTTGCGATCGCCTGTTAATCTGCGGCCAATTCACCACGTTCCACCAATTATTTAAATAGTCAGCACGACGGTTGCGATATTTCAGGTAATAAGCATGTTCCCAGACATCATTACCCAAAATCGGATATGAACCTTCCATAATCGGGTTATCCTGATTGGCTGTGGTCACAATCTGGAGTTGATTTTGGGGGTTACGTACTAGCCAAACCCAACCACTTCCGAAGCGAGCTACCCCAGCTGCGTTAAACTGTTTTTTAAAGGTATCGAAACTGCCAAAAGTTTGTTTAATTTCTTGAGCGATCGCTCCTATTGGTTCTACCAAAGTCTAGAATTTTTGGATAATCAACTATTTTAGAAGTTTTTGATTTTCTGAAAACTTCAGTTTTGGGATTAAATTATTTTGAATTTATCTTCAATTTTACCTAATTTCTAGGTAATTCGAGCCACGATATTCAAGAGAATAGAATTGATAATTGCCAAAGCAATTGAGCCACTTAAAGCACTCCAAAAACCCCACCTCAAGCGAAAACCTTCTACTAGATAAGCTGCCAATGCAAAAATAATTGCATTCAAAACAAAGAAGAATAACCCAACGGTAAGGATAATCAAGGGAAAAGTAAACAAACTAAGTATTGGCAGCAAAATCGCATTTAAAATTCCGAAAACCACCGCTGCGATCGCCGCTTTTTTAAACCCATCAATTTCTATCCCCAAAGGTAATCTAGAAATAATCAAAAAACTGATGGTGGTAATTAACCAAGTCAGGAGAATATCAAGCATAATTATTTCTCAAATTATTTATATCAGTGAATCAGTTCACTCTTAAATAAGCTTGAGTAATATTCATTACTCTAATTTCACTTAAGTGTAATGTCTAGCAAATTTTTAGAAAAATCTACCATAAATCATAACATAAAAGTATTGAGTTACTCAGCCTTTTGTATAATTTATTCCCTTGGATATATAGATGTAAATCATAAGCAAAACCCTTGGCAGATATAGCTGAAATTTTATTTTGGTAAACCTATAATTAAAACCTTGTAACCTTGCATTTTAAATTTCATCTGATGAACTCAATACTCTGTATTCATTTTTAGTTACTTAACATACAAGTGAATAAACTTAATCCCTGAACACACTTACTTACCTAATTTTTTATTTTGTAAATCTTTTAACACAGAGGATATCGAGAAATTTTGAAGTAAGAATTAATAAGTCCTAATTTCAAAAAATCAAGGCATTAAAGAGGATAGCAAAAGGTAAATAATATGTATGATAATCAAATTCTACAAAGAACTGTAGCCGCCAATCAGAATTTACATCACGGAATCCAGAGTGAAATTAAAAATGAGCAAACACCAACAAATCAACTAACTATCCCTGATATAGCTATATCTTTATCGCCCCTTGGATTTATCATCGGTTGGGTAGTTTTTTTGCTGACATTGCAAAAAATACGGTCATTTTTAGATGACAAGATGGTTTTTCCCACCAATAGTTCACACAAAGTCCCTTGTAAAAACTGTCGATTTTATTCAAATAATAATTATCTCAAATGTGCAGTCAAACCTTCTATTGTTTTAACTGAAGAAGCAACAAATTGCTGTGAATATTCACCCAGCAAGAATAGATTTTCCTCAAAAAAATCTACTTGAAGAAAATAATATTTATTGAGTTGGCGTTGTAATATCACCTTCCAGATTTCGCTATCAATGACTTTTAGACTATAAAATTCTGGGATTAAGATAACACTAGTATTTTTAGACACGTTTCATTTAGGGACTTCCAGAGAATAAATTACCCAATTTATTTAATGAGATTTTTCTTTACTCCCCCAGCTAAGAGCTCCCTGCTCCCTGCCTTACCCCAACAATAATTATTTACGCTGACCTACTTACTTTGCGCTCTTTGCGGTTCGTTTATCATATATTTTGGCGCATCTTCATATAGAATAGGACTTACGCACTGTACAAAAGAACTATTTTGTGTATCAACGTAAATACGTTGTTCCAGGCTTTTGGAGGTTGCTTTTGATTGCTGGCGATCGCCAAAATATGATTGAAAAACCTAGATAAAAGCTTTGAAAACTCTATCTGCCATTTTTGCTTTTATGTCAATGCGTAAGTCCTATAGAATTGGTATTACGTTAGTGAGTCCGCCTACCCTTATAGGGAAGCAAGCTACGGGGAGCGTCTCATAGAGAAGCGACGAGACGCTGCGCGATCGCTCGGAATTCAAAATTCAAAATTCAAAATTCAAAATTAAAGACACCCTTAAATCAATTTAGTTGCTCTGTATCCTTTTTGTTTTCGGTCATTACGAATTATTGGCAAGTATATAGTAAAAGTTGCCCCTTGATTTGGTGTGCTGCTGGCGATAATACTGCCTTGATGGGCTTCAATAATCCGCTTAGAAATTGCTAACCCTAGACCATTGCCACTACCTTTGCGTGCGGGATCTGTTGTATAAAATTGCTCAAAGATTCGGGGTAAATCACCCTCTTTTATCCCTTTTCCCTCGTCTTGAATTTGAATAATAGCTTGTTTGCCTTGGCTGTATCCAGAAATAGATACTTGAGAATTGGCTGGTGAGTGCTTAATTGCATTATCCAACAAATTGAGAATCGCTTGTAATAGCCGCTCTGGATCGCCCTGGATAATTAGGTTTCCCACGTTCATCTGTATAGAAATTCCCAGAGTTCGCATTCGCGGTTCTAGTGCATTAACAGCACGATTAATCAATCCATGCAGCGAGATGGGTTGCTTTTCTAATTCAAAAACTCCTGCTTCCAAACGTCCTAAATCCAGCAAGTCATGAATCAATCGTGATAAACGCTTGGTTTCGTTTTCGATAGTTTGGAAAAAGCGATCGCGCAATTCTGCTTCTTCATAGGCTCCTGCTTTGAGTGCGTCTATTGTCACCTGAACGTTACTGATAGGGGTACGCAATTCATGGGAGACATTGGCTAAAAACACCCGTCGCTCTCTGTCTAAGGAAGCTAACCGTTCACTCATCCGGTTGAGTTCTGCTGCCAATTGATCTAATTCATTGTTCTCATGGATCGTCAGCCGATCGCCAAAATGACCGCCACCCAAGCGAATAGCAAAGTTCTGCATAATCTCAATCGGTTTTGAGAGACTGCGAGCAAACCGACTGCTAATGAACGCACACAGTAGAATCGTTATTGCTAGCGTTCCTAAAATACTCCAAATTACCCTAGCAAACTGTCCCTGAAGCTGCTCCAAAGTCATAGACATTCGGATTACGCCTAACAATTGACCCTTACACTCAACAGGTCTAGTAATGTAGAGGCGATCGCTATTTGATAAAACGCCTTTGGCGATTCCTTGTTTTACGCGGTTTTGTAGAGCTTCCCGCATTCCCGGAACCTGAGACCAATCTTTAACTTGGCTGTCTAACTTGGGGTCAGAAGTGGCTAATAAACTGCCTTGTTGACTAAAAACACGTAGGGTTATAGTTTGTGGTGCGCCATACCTTTGCACCAGCACCTTTACCCGTTTAATATCTTTTTCTTCTAGTGCATCTGCAACACTTTCGCTTAACGCACTTGTCCAGTTATCCAAATCTACTTGCCGCGATCGCATAAAGTAATCATGGAACGACCACAAGATATAACCTGCCATCAGCGACGTTCCAAAAGCTGTTAGCATGAGGTATCTGCCTAACAACTTGGCATAAATTGTATTTAATTTAATCACAGGTATCCAGCCTCTCATGAAGGCTGCTCCCCAGAGCGACGACGCAATACTGCTTTGATGCGTGCTAGTAGTTCGCGGGTGTTAAAGGGCTTAGTAATATAATCATCTGCACCTGCTTCTAAACCCCAAATTTTATCAATATCCTCATCTTTAGCTGTCAGCATCACAATAGGTACATTGGAAAATGCCCGAATCCGCCAGCAAACTTCCATACCGTCAACTTCCGGTAACATCAAATCAAGCAAAATTACATCTGGTACTTGCTTGTGAAATTGTTTGATTGCGCTATGTCCATCGGCGGCTGTAGTCACCGTGTAACCTTCTTTTTGTAGTGTATAGGTGAGACTGTCGCAAAGAGCCGCTTCATCATCTACTAGTAATACGTGTGGCATCGTTCATTTTAAATTAACGTGAGCTTCCAACGAATGGCATTCGTTAGAGTCCGCGATAGCGCAGCGGTAGCGAGTATTCGAGCGTCGCGTCTTGATTCTGACTCCTGAATTCTGACTTCTGAATTCTTCTTCAAGTGTTGTGGGAGTGAAAAACGCGCCCTTTGTTTGGGCGCTCATATCAATAATGCTTAGAAGTTGTAGCCAACTCCTAATAGCAAACCTACATCAGTTTCATCCATAAAAGCGGCATTTACAGCACCTGTAAGTGTGAATCGAGTACCTAAAGGAACATCTACACCACCAGTTAGCAATAATCCAATATCAGTATCGAGATTAGCTTCAATGGCTACACCTGCACCCAGATAAGGAGATATGCTGAGGGTTCGTTCACCCACGGAACCTGCTGCACGTGGAGAAAAATCATAAGTCAAGGGAACCAGAAATACTGTATCGTCTCCAAACAGCACCGATGGCCGTACTGACAGGTAGTTTGTCAGACCAAGTTTGCTGATGACTGTAAAGTTACCTTCGCTCAAAGCTGTATCGCCGCCGGTTAAACCAATGTTACCAGCAACCCCGACATAACTTCTGCCACCACGAGTAGCTCTACCGACATCTACACCAGATGTTCCACCATTAGTAGTGCCTCCTTCTTGGGGCTGCTGATTTAACTGACTGATGTTGATATCAGGGGGAATCAGAACTTGGTTAATTGCATGGATAACACCGTTGCTGGCTGGGACATCTGCTTGGATGACTCTAGCATTATTGACTGCGACTTGATTGTTCGCGCGATCGATTTGAATATTTACAGGTCTTTCTTCAATGGTTTTCAGTTCGCCATTTGAGAGTTGACTAGCAGTTACCGCACCAGAAACTACGTGATAACTCAAAATCTTAACCAATGCTTCTCTGTTCTGTGGTTGCTGCAATTGTTCTAGGGTAGCAGCAGGTAAAGCAGCAAATGCATCATTTGTGGGAGCGAAAACAGTATAAGGACCGGCCTGTTGAAGAGTTTCTGCTAAACCGGCTGTCTTTAATAAAGAAGTCAGTGTTGTAAAAGAATTACTGGATGCAGCTAGAGAAACAATATCGTTACCTGTTTGAGTGCCGCTACCAGTTCCAGCGACAATATACTGAGTAGCTGGCAGATTGCTAGCAATGGGTTGTAGCCGTCCCTGCCTCACTAAAGCTTGATATAAAAGTGCCGCCGCTTCAGCACGAGTTAGGGCTTGTTGGGGATTGAGTTGTTTAACATCTGGGTAGTTGACAACAATACTAGCTTGTGTCGCTGCTGCTACACTACTGACCGCATAGTTGGGGATAGCTGAGGCATCAGTGTAGTAGGTACTAAGAGTACTTGTATCGCTAGCAGACAAACCCAAACCATTGCTGATAGAAACGATCGCCTCTACCTTGGGTATTTGTTGATTTGGTCTAAATACGTTTCCAGGATAACCTGACAAAAACCCAATTTCGTAGGCGTTCTGAATTGCTGAAGCCGCCCAGTAGCCAGCAGGAACATCACTAAATCCACCCGCACTCAATTGGCGAATTCGGTTTTGGTTTCCGAAAGCTTTTTGAATGAGGGCAGCAAATTCAGCACGAGTCACAGATTGATTCGGCCTAAAGCTGCCATCAGGAAAACCACTAATTACATTATTGTCAGCTAGAGCTTGAATAAATGGACGCGCCCAGTAATCTGAAGTCACATCTGACAAATTAACTGTTGAAGTTGGCGATGGTGTAGCAGATGGAGTGGTAGTTGGAACAGTATTTTGAGATGAAGCTGGTGCAGAAATCACAACGGGAGCTACTGTAGCAGTTGTTATTCCTAAAACTAGCAAAGCAACCCTGAGTGATGACCAACGAAACACACTAGACATTACAATATCCTCCAGGAGAAAAAGTGATTGAACAGGGCAAAAGGTAAAAGGTAAAATTCAAAAGAAGCATGAATTGAATATTAATTTTACCTTTTCTTGGATTTTTCCAGAACCGCAGATAACACTAAGAATAAAAAGAGATACTGTGGTGATCTGATATATTGCAATGATAAAGAGGGTTTTTACAAGCGGGCGATTTGATCGCGCATAGAATCGCACTCAAGCAGTATACTAAATTGGCTTTTAATAGCCGCTTCTTTATGATTGCCCAGAAAGGTTAATACGGTCAAGTTTAATGCATCATGAGATTTATTAATATTTAAAAGAGGTAAGTCTGTTTTGTCGATATAGGTAATATTCTTGAGCTATTATCTAAATTACACAACTAACTAATGGCTGTAATTTGGGGTAAATTTTTCACTCCTTAGATAGTTGCCGACAAAAGCAAATTTAATAATGTTAGAGTGCAAATGAGCGATCGCATTCAAAATTTTCGACCATAATTAATCTCAGATTTTTGACTAGCGCAGGACTTACGCAAAATCATGAAAAAATGAACTGCAAAGGACGCAAAGGACACGTTCGCGCAGCGTCTCGCAGAGAAGAAATAAGAGTTTCAGAGAGTTTTTGCGTAAGTCTGATAGCGATTAAGTGCAAACTACATTTCAACGCCAGCTATCAAGCCTGTTTTACTTAAGACTTCTGACTTCTGAATTCTGAATTCTGCTGTATCTTATTGACTAATCATGCTTTGAAGAGTCAGGCATAATTGTTTCTTGAAAATTGACACCGCTGAGGTTAGCTCCCCTCAGGTCAGCTCCTCTGAGGTTGGCTTTTCTCAGATTTGCCCCTGCCAAATTCGCTCGTCTCAGGTTAGTCCAACTCAAATCAGCTTCGCTCAAGTCAGCCTCACTCAAGTTAGCAGAGAACAAATATGCACCACTCAGGTGAGCCTTGGTCAGATTAGCTTTATACAAGTCAGTTTTGTAAAGATAAGCCCCCAACATTTCTGCTTCGTACAAGCTGGCCTCCCCCAAATCAGCGCCAATCAAGTTAGCTTCAATGAGGTTAGCAAAACAGAGATTAGCCCGAATCAGTTTTGCTGCATCTAAATCCGCATCTCTCAAGTTAGCGCCTTTTAAGTCAGTGCCAATAAGATTAGCATGAGTAAGTGTAGCACCTCTGAGATTCGCCTCACTCAAGTCAGCACCAATCAAATTGGCATCACTCAAATCTGCCTGTGAAAGTGTAGCACCGCTCAGGTTTGCAACACTGAAGTTAGCAGCACTCACATTAGCTTCAATGAGCAAGGCTTTGTGGAAGTTTGCGCCACTGAGTTCCGCATTGCTGAGGTTTGCCCGCACAAGTAAAGCATTAGCTAAATCTACCTTGTTCAAGTTTACCCCTTGGAGGTCTGCACCTCTGAGGTTATCTCCTTGCAAGTTTGCAGTGCTGAGGTCTGGTTGAATCTGGGGATTTTTCTTTCTCCACTCAGTCCATATAACCGCACCTGCTTTGAGTAAAACCAGATGCTCTCGATTTGCCATTTTTTCTCCTTTATGATTATTAGTGGTGAGTAGTAAGTGGGGGAGATGAGGAGATGGCGAGATTATAATAGAATTTCACCCCACCACTCCTAACTCATTCCTGACGCCCACTCTGAGGATTTCGACCAGGTACATTTTCAATGGCCGTTAATGCTCCGGCCGCACCTGCTAGAATATCTCGTTCTTCTCCACCCAAGTAAAGCCGTCCAAAACTGCCTACAGCTTGCACCTCAAGAATGTTAATCGACGCTGCTTTCTCTGCTTCATTCGCAGCCAAGGCGGCGTAAGCGGCAGGCTCTACTTCTAATACATATAGGGTTTGCCCTGCTAATAGAAGTTGTCCCCGACGCGTGCGGTTGATGAGTTGTGTTTGGTAAGCATCGATGTTGCGAATAATTTGGCTAGAAACAACACGCGGTTTGAGACATTGCTCTCTTCGGACTCCCAGCATTGCTAAAATGGCTTGGCCAGCAGCTCGGGTTTCGCCTTGGGAGCCAGAATGAACTTCCAATAGACCATACAGGCGTTCAACTACCTGTACTCCCGGACGCACAGAAGCAGCTTTTAGGGCTACATCTGTAATTTTATTAATTTCGATACCAGGTGAGATTTCAATCCACAGCGATGTATCTCCTGGTAGTGGTAAGAAACCTTGGGCTACTGTTCCCATATATGCTGCATGTTGAGGTTGCAGGCTGTCGAGAAACACGAAACTGCGTAGTTCTATTCCCAAGATTTTGGTCTCCAGTCATGAGGTAAAAGTTATCTATTGCACGATATCAGCGCCTAACTTGTGGTATTTTAGCCACAAATGAAGGATGGAAAAACACAAAGTAGAAAAATTTTGCTGTCGATAAATCTTATCCATTTTGGATTTGAGATTTGAGATTTTGGATTGGCGATCGCCTTGTGTGTCTGGTTGGGTTGGAATCCATCTATCGCAATCGTTTTTGAAATTGCTATTACACTTTATAAGTGTCTGTGAGTGAAAACCGCCTTGATAATTGTACAAGTTTTATCAGACAAAATAAGTACAAATAGCAAGAGGAAAGTCCATTGAACTTTCCCCTCTAGCTTTAAGATGTTGGCAGTCAAACTCAAATGTAGAAACACAACAGCAATTGATGTGTTGTGTTCAAATAAGAACCACTAGATTTTTCAGGTCGCTTACTTTGTGGCGATCGCTATTGCTCGATCCAAAGCTTCCAAGGCAGTGTTGACTTCGGTTTCTGTGACAATCAACGGTGGCACAAATCGGATGACTTTTGCCCCAGCTGGTACGAGCAATAAACCCTCGTTGATGGCAGCATTCACCACATCGGCTGCGGTTAGCCCAATGTCAGATCGCAATTCTAAACCATTGATTAAACCCCAACCCCGAACTTCGCTAATATGATGAGGATATTTAGCTGCGATCGCTTTTAATCCAGTTCGTAACTGTTCGCCCCGATCTTGGACATTCTGCAAGATATTTTCCCGCTCTAATGTTTGGCAAACACTCAGTGCTACACCACACACAAAAGGATTTCCACCAAAAGTACTGGCGTGTTCTCCTGGTTGAAAAACATCACAGAATTTTTTGCTCATCATCGCACCGATGGGGATACCGCCACCCAAGCCTTTAGCACTGGTGAAGATATCCGGTTCTACGCCCAGATGTTCGTAAGCCCATAACTGACCACTGCGCCCCATGCCAACTTGCACTTCATCAAAAATCAGCAAAATTCCGGTTTCGTCGCAAATCTGCCGTAACTTTTTGAAATAAGCAATGTCTCCCGGACGCACGCCGCCTTCTCCTTGCAAAGGCTCAATCAGAATCGCTGCTACTCGATAATCGCCTTCATCCAACTCGCTAATTGCCACTTCCACAGCGTTAATATCGTTGTAATTTACGTAGTGGAACCCAGGCATCAAGGGATCGAAGTGTTTTTGATACTTCGGTTGTCCCGTGGCGGTAATAGTCGCTAAAGTCCGGCCGTGGAAACTGGCATTGGCAGTTAAAATAATCGGTTTTTCAATGTCTAATACCGTGTGGGCGTATTTTCTGGCTAATTTAATTGCTGCTTCGTTAGCTTCAGCTCCAGAATTGCAGAAAAAGACGCGATCGGCACAGGAATGTTCAACGAGCCATTTTGCCAATTCACCTTGTTCGGGAATATAGTACAAATTAGAGACATGGTGCAGCTTTTGGATTTGGCGCGTCACCGCCTCTACCATAGCTGGGTGGGCATGTCCTAATGTACAAGTGGCAATTCCCGCCACAAAATCCAAATATTCCCGCCCTTGTGTATCCCAAACCCGACACCCAGCACCCCGTTCTAAGGCTAAGGGAAACCGCCCATAGGTAGACATAACAGCTTCATTAAAGCTATCTGCATCAAAGGGACTAGATGTTAGAGACCCTGAATTTGGGGGGATGGTGGTTTGTTCAACTAGAGTTTGTAAGCTCACTACCGCTCCTCCTGGAAGTTTTTCATCATATAGTTATTTACTAGTTTCCTAGAAATCCCAGAAAATTACTTTTTATTCTCCCAAAGCCCGATCGCTTCGTGAATGCCCCAGGGTTTTTGACCCTCCGAATTTTAGATTTTAAATTTTGGATTTTGGATTTGGCTATCTGTCCAGTAGATGTACTAGAAGTCTCGCAATGTCCACTGTTTAGTGAATGGCTCCACATCACATCAGTAATTTAACGGTTACGTAGCATTTTACACCATTTTTAACCGTATATGGGCTTTGTCTGCGATGGTACACTATGCTGATGCTAACGCACCTACATCAGCGATCGCACTTGCTGCAATCAAACAAGAGGTAAAAGTCATTTGTACCAAACCAGGCTAAATACTATAAAGTTAGTACAAAACTCAAAAATATAGGCCCAAAGTACTATTTATACGTCATTCTCAACTCTTGAGCAAAAATATCAACGTATCCAAAAGCAGTTAATGGCCGGGGCGATCGCTCTTGGTGGTGTTTTCTTAATTGGCACTTTGTGGTACTCGTTAGTGGAGGGCTGGTCATGGGAAGATGCAGCTTATATGACGGTCATCACCTTAGCTACCGTGGGATATGGAGAAACCCATCCATTGGGTAGCCGAGGACGGTTGTTTACAATTGCCCTGATTTTGTTGGGTGTTGTTAATATCGGTTACATTGTCAATAGATTTACAGAAGCAATTATTGAAGGCTACTTTCAACAAGGAATTCGACTACAACAACAGAGGCGGTTAATGGAATCCCTATCAGAACACTACATCATCTGCGGATTTAGTCGGACTGGTCGCCAAATTGCCAAGGAATTTAGAGCAGAAGGTGTACCCTTTGTAGTGATTGATTCGGAGATGGAATCTGTGCAAAAAGCGCAAGCAGAGGGTTATACAGTATATCAGGGTGATGCAACGTTAGATGATACGCTTTTGAAGGTGGGCATTCAAAGAGCGGTTTGTCTGGTTGCAGCGCTGCCTTCTGATGCAGAAAATTTATACACTGTTTTATCAGCAAAAACACTTAATCCAGACATTCGGGCGATCGCTCGCGCCAGTACAGAAGAAGCTTTACAAAAGTTACAACGCGGTGGCGCAGATGAGGTGATTTCACCGTATATTACTGGTGGGAAGCGGATGGCGGCTGCGGCTCTCAGACCCCAAGTTTTGGACTTTGTAGACGGAATTTTGACGGGTGCAGACCGCCAGTTGTACATGGAAGAATTTTTACTCGACCCCGCCTTTTGTCCTTTCGTAGGTCAGAGTTTGCAAAAAGCGAGATTGCGATCGCAAACTGGGGCATTAGTTCTGGCAATTCGCCGCCTTGATGGGACTTTAATCGGTGGTCCCACTGGTGATACAGTATTAATGCCAGGAGACCGGCTAATTGGTATGGGTACAGCTGAGCAGTTGCGTAACCTCAACCAAATTCTCGGCCCGATTAATTCTAAGCAATTGCGGCGACCGAAAAATAGTTGATATTTTAATTTTGAAAAAATGACCGACTCCTCGAAAAGGGTGATTCCCTATTCCTTAGTCCCCACCTATGCAAATAATTTCAAAATTTAACTACAATAGGACTTACGCAAACAATAGCCGAAACCCTTATTTTCACGTAGGGGCAATTCATGAATTGCCCCTACAGCGTGTACTTTTGCGTAAGTCCTATACAAATTGCTGTAAAAAACTGACTTATAACTGAGTTTTCTAGGAATGCAGGGAAAAAACTCTATAATCTGAGCATCCTTGCCGCACAAAAACCTAGCAATGTCACGCTCAGTTAAAGTTCGCAAAGATTGTATTCAAAAAGTCAAGTCGGCTGTTAAACGTTGTGGTTATGCACGCCAAAAAGATTTGGCTGACGATTTAGGATGTTCTCTGGCGACAGTTAGTAACTTCCTCAACGGTAAACCTGTTGATTTTTCGTATTTTGAAGAAATTTGTCATAAGTTAGGACAGGATTGGCAAGCGATCGCAGATCTTGACTACGACGACAGCAACAGTCAAACTCAAGAGGCGTTTCTCCTGGAGCCAGAACCGGACTTCATTTATGTGGAACGCCCTCCCATTGAGTCTCTTTGCTATGAGACACTTTTGCAACCGGGGGCTTTATTGCGGATTAAAGCTTCTGGTTTAATGGGCAAAACATCTTTAATGGCTAGAGTTTTGCAGCAATTAGTAAAACGGGGATATCGAACCGTCCCATTGAACCTTCATTATGCAGACCCAGAAGATTTTAGCAGCCTGAATAAATTTTTGAAATGGTTCTGCATCAGTGTTGGTCAAACTCTAGAAATGCCAAACAAACTTGCTGATTACTGGGATGAGCAATTTTCTACTAGCAAGGTAGACTGCAAAATATATTTTGAAAAGTATTTGTTGGCTAAAGTAGAAAGTCCTCTGGTGTTATGGTTAGATGAAGTAGATCGGGTTTTTCCACATCCAAAAGTGGCTACCGACTTCTTAGGACTTTTACGAGCTTGGCACGAAGAAGCAAAAATTCGTCCCATTTGGCAAAGACTACGATTGGTAGTTGCTCACTCTACAGAAGTATATGTTCCCCTAAAGATTAATGAATCACCATTTAATATTGGTGAACCAATAGAATTACCAGAATTTCGCCCTGAACAGGTAGAAAATTTAGCTCAGCAGCAGGGACTTTTTTGGAATTTAACTCAAGTGAAACTGCTAATGGATATGGTGGGTGGGCATCCATATCTAGTGCAGCAGGCTTTCTCTCACCTGAAAAATAATCAGAGTATTAGCCTAGAACAAATTTTGCAAACTGCTCCCACAGAAGCCGGAATTTATGGTTCCCATCTGCGGCGATATTGGTGCGTTATTCAACAGCATCCAGAATTAGCAGCGGCTGTGAAAAAAATTGTTACAGCAACTACAAGTGTGCGCTTAGAACCAATGCAAGCATATAAATTGCACAGTATGGGATTAATAAATTTATCGGGAAATGAGGTAAAAATTAGCTGCAAATTGTATCGTCTGTATTTTAGCGATCGCTTAATCTTATCAGACTGAAGTCAACGAATAACAGCCTTTACCCATTACTTGCTTTATCTACACGAGCAAATAAAATATTTCATAGTTTATGAATGCAGAATCTAATTTAGTTTATCAAGTTGGGGGCAGCTTGCCACCTGATGCTCCTACTTACGTGCGCCGTCAAGCCGATGATGAACTTTATCACGCCCTGAAAGCAGGGGAGTTTTGTTATATATTAAACTCCCGACAGATGGGTAAGTCTAGTTTGCGGGTGCAAATAATGCAAAAGCTACTCAAGGAAGGTATTGCATGTGCTGCTATTGATATTACAGCGATCGGGACTCAAGAAGTCACTCCACAGCAGTGGTATGGAGGCTTAATTAGAATTCTCGTCAATAGTTTTGAAATATCAGAAAATTTTAACTTACGAACTTGGTGGCAGAAGCGTGAGTCACTTTCTCCGGTACAGTGTTGGGTGGAATTTATAGAACAAGTACTCTTGAAGGAAATCTCTAATAATATAATTATTTTTTTTGATGAAATTGATAGCCTCCTGAGCTTAAACTTCAAGGATGATTTTTTTGCTGTTATCAGAGCTTTTTATAACAAACGAACGGAAAAACCAGATTACAAACGTCTGACATTTGCGCTATTGGGAGTAGGGACGCCCTCAGATTTGATTAGTGATAAAAATCGGACACCATTTAATATTGGTCAAGCTATTGAACTTACGGGTTTTGAGTTAGATGAGGCAACAAACTTAGCTAAAGGTTTAGCTAAGGTGGGTAATTCCCAAGCTTTATTAAAAGAGGTTTTGATTTGGACAGGCGGTCAACCTCTTCTGACTCAAAAATTGTGTAAAATAATCCTGCAAAAATCAGCAGAATTTTTAGATCGTCCAAAATCCACGGAAGCAGAGTGGGTAGCAAGCCTTGTAAAAAGCGAGATTCTAGAAAACTGGGAAGCTAATGATGAGCCAGAACATTTAAGGACGATACGCGATCGCATTTTCAGTCATAAGCAACATATTGGGCAGCTACTAGGACTATATCGCCAAATTTTGCAGCATGGTGAATTAACAGCAGACAAAAGTTCTGAACAAATGAAATTGCGGCTGTCGGGCTTAGTAGTTAAACGTCAGGGAAAATTAAGAGTTTATAACCGCATTTATCAAGCCGTTTTTGACCGAAGTTGGGTCGAGCAGACATTAACTAATCTGCGGCCATATGCAGAATCAATAACCGCTTGGTTAGATTCTAGTTATCAGGATAATTCACAACTTTTACGCGGTAAAGCATTACAGTATGCATGGCAATGGGCAAAAGATAAAAGTTTGAGCGTTCAAGATTATCAGTTCTTAACTGCCAGTCAAGAATTCAGGAAACGATCTCAACAGCGATTTGCTATAGGATTAGTAGCTAGCGCTATATTTGCCAATATCATACTTGTGGGATTCCAAAAAGATATTACTAATTTAATTTATTATTATACTTCATCAGTAGCCTTAGCAGAACCAGAAAGATTAAGTAGAGGTGAACGTACTTTTTTTCGTGACATAGATACAAATTTTGATATCTTAATTGGGAATGAAGCTTTCAAGAAAAAAGAGTATTTAACAGCTATTAATTCCTTCTACAAAGCTATAAAAGCTAATCATAACGATCCAGAAGTGTGGATTTACTATAACAATGCACGCGCAAATAAACAAGGCAATCCTCTAACTCTAGCAGTTGTTATACCTGTAAATGCCAGAAAAGCAGTTGCTCAAGAAATATTACGAGGAGTAGCACAAGCACAGAATAATTTCAATGAGGTACGTATAAAAGCAAATGCTAGATTATTGCAGATTGTAATTGCCAATGATGATACCGAGCCAATCCAAGCTGTAAAAGTTGCCCGAAGCCTAATTAGAGATTCAAATGTTTTGGGAGTAATTGGACATTATAGTAGTAGTGCTAGTTTATCAGCACTCCCAGAGTATGAAAAAGTTGGTTTAGCGATGATATCTCCCACTAGTAGTAGTAGCTATTTAAAAGGTAAAGTTTTTTTCAGGACAGTTACTATAGATAATCTACTTGTTGAACAGCTAGCAAAATATGCTATCAATAATAACGTCAAACGAGCCATGATTTTTTATCAACCAGAGGAAACATATAGTAGTAGCCTAACAAATGCATTAGAAAGTCTTTTGAACGATCAAAAAGTAATTGTCCAGAAACAAGATTTGACCGATCCTACACTGGACGTAAACAATGAAGTTTTACTTAGTAAATTAAGGGAAGCCGACGCACTTATTTTGTTCCCGAACGTAGATATAATTCCTGTTGCTATTCAAATTGCCCGTTCACGAAATACTCAGGCAAACCTCCAAAAAAAGCTGCTGTTGGTATCACCTACTTTTTATAGCTCAGATACTTTAAAAGCAGGTGGAGCAGCTTTAGAAAATATGGTTGTACCTGTCCCCTGGTTTGCAGGTACACCAGATGCAAAGGAATTTGCAGATAAAACAAAAGATATGTGGGGAGGGCAGGTTAGTTGGCGCACTGCTAGCAGTTATGATGCAACTCAGGATTTTATTGCAGCTCTATCTGCATCTGACACACCTTCTCGTTCAACCGTACTGGAAAAACTTCAATCTATGAATATTCAAGGTAAGGAACCAGTGCTTGTGAAAGTAGTTAAAAATAAAGGCTGTCCTACAGATACCGAATTTTGTTTTCAACTAGTTGATTCAGGGAAATGAGCGATCGCAACTGAGTAAACTAAAAATGCGATCGCTTAACATCTTCACTCTAATATTCTTTCGTGGGAGTAGGTGCTAAAAGTCCTGCCAAACCACCTAAAGCGCCCGTCCCAAGCCCAATCAAGATTTCGGGAATTTTCTTATCATTGGCTTGCAGCCAAACTGTACCGCCAATACAAGATACTAAAGTTAATGCCAGTGCGCCGACGACAATCCGGTAAATCCACCGATCTGTTTGCAGAGGAGTTCCCACACAAGAAACTTGCTCTGATAGTTCAGTAATTGATGCTATTGCTGTGGTTTCTGAAAGTTGGGTTGTTTTAACGCTATCTGATTGGATGCTGATAATAATGTTTTGTTTCATAGCGCAGGTTCCTTTAATTTAGAATTTGGAGTTTTGAATTGATTCTTTTCTTAGTTCAATTCCATCTATTGATTTAATTACATTAAACCTTAGCGCTGACTGAGATGATAACTGAAAAACTTCAGCAACAAAAGACTTTTTACTGACTTACAAATGATTTGAAATTTTTATCAGAATAATTCAGAACTCAGAATTCAGAATTCAGTATGAATTCGAGTCCGACTGGGTAATGAATATTAGTTTAAAACCTTGCCGCTTGTGGGCGAAAGGAAATTTAAATATTCTCACCTTAAAACTCTATCCCTTCATAGGTCGAGTATTCTGAATTCTGAATTCTGAATTCTGACTCCTTTTTATATTTAGTTGTGTTCAGAGGATGTTTTAAAAGTCATGATTGATGTATCAAATATTTTTACCCCACCCTAACCCTCCCCTTATAAAGGGGAGGGAACTAGATTATTGTCTGGTTTCCCCCCTTTATAATGGGGGATTAAGGGGGGTAATCATTCTCAGGTACTTACCCAAAAGATAACGAAAGTAGCGCTAATTCATGAATTACCGCAACGCTTGAATAAGGTTTTCGGTCACATCTTGCGTAAGTCCTAATTCTATTAAAATCACAGCCAACCACTTTTAAAACATCCTCTCAGACAGCAAAAATAAAATCCACCTTGATATTAAATTATCAGGTGGATTTGTTAGTTATTCTTTAGTGGATCCGAGCAGAGTCGAACTGCTGTCCAAATTGGGTATTGACCCCCCGCTCATTCACAGGTTTAGCCTATCTGACCCTCAAGGCGGGAATCGTTCATTATCCCGAACGTAGGATGCTCTGATTTAATCTTAGCCAGCAAGCCAACCAGAGAACGCTTGCTAGAGCATCCGTTGGGGTTTGGTCTTCAGTCCTTAACGGAGTCAAACTAAAGACGCTCGAACCTGTAAGAGGTGTTTTAGGCTGCTACTAGAGCTTCCCGACGAGCAAATTTTACGATGTTATTCGCATTTACTTTTGTTTTGAGTCTTGGATTTCCGAGAGATGACTCGCTCTCGACCTGAATCACAGAGCAGCGTTCGCCAACCTGTCGAAACCGTGACGGACCCATGCGCTATACATATATTATAGTTTTCTGTTAGGCAAATGTGTCACAAGATGACAAAGAAATATTAAACTCTCATTAACCAAGCTTAACTGTCATGAGTGAAACTACAAGCATTCGCTGGACAATTCAAGATGTTGCGGCATTACCCGATAACGAATGGATTCGTTATGAGATTATCGATGGAGAATTGTTTGCGGTGCGATCGCCCCACCATAAACATCAGCACGTGATTGGATGTATCTTTTCAGTGCTAAACACTTGGTCTTTGGAGAGTGGTTTGGGAGAACCCTCCATTATGCCAGGACTGATTTTTTCGGACTCTGATAATGTAGCTCCCGATGTGGTGTGGGTGAGTTATGAACGGTTGGCTCAAATTCAAGATGAAGCGGGGCATTTTCACGGAGCGCCGGAACTGGTAGTCGAAGTGCTGTCAAAAGGAAAAGCAAATGTTGACCGCGATCGCTTAGCTAAGTTGAAGTCTATCGACGGGACAATGCTCAGTTAAAACTGGTGACGACATTGCTAGTAGATGATGTGATTACATCGCCATTGTTGCCTAACTTTGTCTGTGAAGTAGCACGTCTTTTCGTATCACGAGGTTAATTGATTTCGCAGTTGCTTTGGATTCCTGAATATATTTTAAATCGCTATACTTGTACAATAAACAGTACAAAAACGAAGCAAATGAAAGTTGTATCTTTTAGCGAAGCGAGAAATAACCTCAAGGCTGTTTTAGACCGAGTGGTGGAAGATGCCGACTATACAATCATCACCAGACGGGATACGGAGGATGCTGTAGTGATGTCGCTAGAGTTATTTAATAGTTTGCTGGAGACTGTTCATTTACTCAAGTCCCCCGCTAATGCCACCCATTTGGAGCGTTCCATTGCTCAGTTCAAGCAGGGGAAAGTGGTGGCGCGAAATTTGTTGGATGACTAGAAAGCTAGTATGGACGGATGAGGCTGAGAACGATTATTTATATTGGCAAGGGCAAGACAAGAAAACATTAATAACGAATTAACAAGCTCATTGAGCCAAGATTTGAGTAATTTCCTAGAGACAGTTTGCAGTTACTCTTCCGCCATAATGCAAGAAAGCAGAAGAGGTAGCACTCTTTATTCAGCGCATATAAGCATTAGCATCACTTTAGGGAATTTCTGAAATTAAATCGCACATATTCTTGCGATTTAGAACAAAATCTTGCTATGACTTGCGAAACTGTTTCGGATTCATTCCGGTGCATTGGCGAAAATACTTAGCAAAATGGCTCTGATTTGCAAAGCCACACTCTAGCGCGATCGCTGTAACAGTTTATTCGGATCGCTTTAGTAAATGTTTTGTCCGTTCTACTCGTTGTTGAATTAAGTGTTTTAGTATACAAAAAATTGACTTTGACAACAAAGCTACAAATAATTAACATAAAATTATCTGTTAATTAGGGTTTGCTGAAAAAGTCATTCCAAGGCAAGAGAGAAATTGACTCAGTAGTTAGGGAAGAGCAAAGATAAGTTTTTGTTGCCTGTAATCAAACAAGATATCAGTTTTGCTAATCGAAAAAG
>JAESFX010000281.1_pt1 | contig 28449 bp, 22 predicted proteins | sample 9269501 | NCBI WGS metagenome assembly JAESFX01 (sample SAMN14515570, study PRJNA621655) | algae metagenome | isolation source: Desmonostoc geniculatum HA4340-LM1 and co-occurring heterotrophs from cave... | place: USA: Maniniholo cave, Kauai, Hawaii | collected 2009-07-28
GCCCTCCCCACCGCAAGCGGGGGGAGGGAGCGGAAAGCGACGTGCTTTTCACTCTGGTTCAACGAGCGTCTGATCACATGGCCCTGCCCGCTTCTCTCGCAAACGCGCTCGACCTGCCGGTCATCGGCTCGCCGATGTTCATCGTCTCGGGGCCCGAACTCGTCATCGCGCAATGCCTGAACGGCGTCGTCGGCTCGTTTCCGGCGCTGAACGCACGGCCGGCCGACCAGCTCGATGGCTGGATCACCCGGATCAAGGCCGAACTCGCCGCCGCGAAAGCCGCCGACCCGACGCGGAAAATCGCGCCCTTCGCGGTCAACCAGATCGTCCATGCCAGCAACGACCGGCTGATGCATGACATGGAGGTCTGCGTCAGGCACGAGGTCCCGATCATCATCACCTCGCTGCGCGCGCCGGGCGAGGTGGTCGATGCGGCCCATTCCTATGGCGGGCTCGTCTTCCACGACGTCACCACGATCCGGCATGCCCAAAAGGCGCTGGAGGCCGGCGTTGACGGGCTGATCCTGGTCTGCGCCGGGGCCGGCGGCCATGCCGGCACGCTCTCGCCTTTCGCGCTGGTCGGCGAGGTGCGCCGCTTCTTCGACGGGCCAATCATCCTGTCGGGCGCGATCGCGACCGGCAGCGCCATCCTGTCGGCTCAGGCGATGGGGGCCGACCTCGCCTATATCGGCACGCGGTTCATCGCGACGCAGGAAGCCAACGCGGCGCAGGGCTACAAGGACATGATCGTCGGCGCGAGCGCCGCCGACATCGCCTACACGCCCTATTTCACCGGCGTGCCGGGCAATTATCTCAAGCCCTCGATCGCGGCGCAGGGGCTCGATCCCGACGCGCTGCCCGACGCCGACAAGACCAAGATGAGTTTTGGCTCGGGCACGGCGAAAGCCTGGCGCGATATCTGGGGCTCCGGGCAGGGCGTCGGGCTGATCGACGACGCGCCATCCGTGTCCGCTGTCGTCGCGCGCCTGAAAGCCGAATACGATCGGGCCAAGGCCACGCTTGGCGCCTTCTGAGGGGAACGAGAGATGACTGCCAGCATCCTGACCGAGACCGTGCTGCCCGGCGTGGTCCAGATCACCATGAACCGTCCGGAGCGCAAGAATGCGCTCGACCGCGCCTGCTATCTCGGGCTGATCGAGGCGATCGCGGCCGCCGAATCCGATGGCGACATCCGCGCTTTGGTGCTGACCGGCGCGGGCGGCAGCTTCACCAGCGGCAACGACATCAAGGATTTCGCGCAGGACCCCGGAACCGGCCCGCGGGTCGCGATGGACTTCCTGCACGCGATCGCGACCGCGACGAAGCCGATCGTCGCGGCCGTCGAGGGCTTCGCCGTTGGCATCGGCACGACGGTGCTGCTTCATTGCGACCTCGCCTATGCCGGCAAGGGGGCGAGCTTCCGCATGCCCTTCGCCGCGCTGGGCCTCTGCCCCGAGGGCGCGTCCTCCTTTCTGCTGCCGCGCGTCGCCGGCCCCAAGCGCGCCGCCGAACTGCTGATGCTGGCCGAGGCGTTCGGCCCCGAGACGGCGCTGGAGGCGGGCCTGCTCAACGGCGTCGCCGCCGAGGGCGCCGCCCTCGCCATGGCGCATGACAAGGCCCGCGCGCTGGCCGCGATGCCGCCGCAGTCGATCGCGCTGACCAAGATGTTGCTGAAGCGCAGCCAGACGGCGGCCATCGCCGAAACCATCGAGACCGAGGCGCGCCATTTCGGCGAGCGGCTGCGCTCGGCCGAGGCGCAGGCCGCCTTCGCCGCATTCCTGACGAAGCGCTGACCTCGCATGCCTATCGCCAGAAACATCCCCGTCATCCCGAACAAGCGGCGAAGCCGCGCCAATCCGGGATCCATCATGGAGTTCGACAGCCCTCTGCGATGGATCCCGGAGCTCCGCTTCGCTGCGTCCGGGATGACGCGGTGTTTCGTGGGATCGCAACCATGCAGCGCGTGAAACCCATGCTCGTGCGTGAGAACCATCCTCCCGAGGAGCCCGACGAGGCGAAGGACGACCGACACTTCGTCACCGCGCTGGCGCGCGGGCTCGATGTGCTGGCCTGCTTCCGGCGCGGCGAGCGCATGCTCGGAAACTCCGAGATCGCCGAACGCTGCGGGCTCGCCCGCTCCACCGTCTCGCGCCTGACCCACACGCTGACGACGCTGGGCTATCTCCACCCCGTCCCGGAATCGGGCGGCTATCGGCACGGCACGGCGCTGATCGCGCTCGGCGCGACCGCGCTGGCGGGCCTCGACGTGCGCCAGCTTGCGCGGCCGGGCATGCGCGAGATCGCGATCCTCTCCAACGCCTCGGTGGGCCTGGGCGTCCGCGACCGGCTCAGCATGCGCTATATCGAGTGCTGCCGGGGCGAGGCCGCGATCGCGCTCAACATGGATGTCGGCTCGCGGCTTTCCATGGCCCGCAGCGCCATGGGCCGGGCCTATCTCGCGCTCTGCGACGAGGCCGAGCGCCGCGCCATCCTCGACGACATCCGCTCGGTCGACGACGCCGGCTGGCCGCGCCTGCGCGACGGCGTCGAGCGCGCGCTCGCCGACTACCGCGAATTCGGCTGCGCCCGCTCCTTCGGAGACTGGCAGCCCACCGTCAGCGCCATCGCCGTCGCCTTCCGCCCCGGCGGGGGCCTGCCTCCGATGTCGATCAATTGCGGCGCGCCGAGCGTCATCATCGACCGCGACATGCTGATGAGCGAGGTCCGCCCGCGCCTGATCGCGCTCGCCGCCAGCCTCGAAGGGGTGATGGGCTCGTGAAAATTGGCGACGGGCACGCTCTCGACCCTCATCCTGAGGATCGAGCGAAGCTCGCGTCTCGAAGGATGCTCCAGAGCGCACTGGATGCTCCTTCGAGACGCCGCTGCGCGGCTCCTCAGGATGAGGGCTGAGGGATTGAGAACGTGACCATGACCGACATCGACCTTCCCCTCGCAGGCATCCGCGTGCTCGATCTCTCGCGCATCCTCGCCGGTCCGTGGTGCGGACAGGTGCTGGGCGATCTCGGGGCCGAGGTCATCAAGGTCGAGCATCCCGGCCGCGGCGACGACACCCGCGACTGGGGCTTTCGGCTGGGCCGACCCGAAAGCGAAAAAGCCGCCAACACCTGCTATTTCAACAGCGTCAACCGCAACAAGCGCGCCATCGGCGTCGATCTCGGCAAGCCCGACGGCCTCGCCATCGTGCGCGACCTCGCCGCCAGGAGCGACGTGCTGATCCAGAATTTCAAGACCGGCGGCGCCGACAGGCTCGGCCTCGGCTACGAGGCCTTGAGCGCGCTCAACCCCGGCCTGATCTACTGCTCCATCGCCGGCTATGGCTCTGACGGTCCCGAAGCTGCCCGCCCCGGCTACGATCTCGTCATCCAGGGCGAGTCCGGCCTGATGGGCATGAACGGCGATGACGACCAGCCGCCGCTGAAGTTCGGCGTCGCCATCGTCGATCTCTTCACCGGGCAGTTCTCGGCGCAGGCCATTTTGGCGGCGCTGATCCAGCGCGGCCGCACGGCCAAGGGCCGGCACATCGAGATGGCGCTGTTCGATTGCGGCCTCTCCGTCACCTCCTATTATGGTCTGGAGGCGCTGGCGCTGGGCCAGGACCCGCCGCGCTACGGCAACGCCCATCCCTCGATCGTGCCCTATGGCGTCTTCGAGGCGGCGGACGGCCCGCTCGTCATCACCGTCGGCAACAACGCGCAGTTTTCCCGCTTCTGCCGCCATGTCATCGAGCGCCCCGACCTCGCCGACGACCCGCGCTTCGCCACCAACCTCCAGCGCACGCAAGCGAGACCGGAGCTTTTGCCGTTGCTCGAGGCGGAGCTGCGCGCCCGGCCGCGCGCGCTGCTGCTGGAGCGGCTCAGCGCGCATGGTATTCCCGCCGGCGAGGTGCTCGGCCTCAACCGGGCGCTACGCTCGCCCCGCGCGACGCAGGCCGGCATGGTCTCTGACGATGCCGATGCAACCGCGACACCATCCGTCCTCTCGCCGCCCTACAGGCTCGACGGCGACCGTCTGCCGCTGCGCCACCGCCCGCCGGGGCTGGGGCAGGACACCGACGCGGTGCTGGACGAACTCGGTCTGGATGCGGACCGGCGCGCGGCCTTGCGCGCCGCCGGAACCATCGCCTGACGTCCGAGGTCAGGCAGGCGCGGCTTTCCCGCGGCCGATCGGCAATGCCCGCCACGCCATGAAACCCCACAGCAGCATCGTCGCCACGCCGAGCGTGCCGGCGATCGGCCGGTTGAGGAAGCCGAAAAACGAGCCGTCGGCCTTGATCATGGACGACATGAAGTTCTGCTCCAGCATCTCGCCGAGCACGAGGCCGAGGATCAGCGGCGCGACGGGGATGCCCTGTTCCTCGAGGAACCAGCCGAACAGACCCATCACCACCATCAGCACGACGCCGTAGAGCGAGTTCGTCATGGCGAAGGAGCCGACCATGCAGAAGATCAGGATGATCGGCAGCAGGACGTTGCGCGGGACACGGAGTATCTGCTTGGCCGACTTGATCGCCGCCCAGCCGAGCGGGAACATGATGAGATTGGCGAGGATGAAGATGATGAAGACCGCGTAGATCAGTTCCGGCGTCTGCAGGAACACGCTCGGCCCCGGATTCATGCCCTTCATGTAGAGCACGCCGATGACGATGGCGGTGATGGAATCGCCGGGAATGCCGAAGACGAGCGCCGGAATCCAGGCGGCGCCGACCGCCGAATTATTGGCCGAGGTCGCGTCGACCACGCCCTCGATATGGCCGGTGCCGAATTTTTCGGGCTCCTTCGAGAGCTTCTTGGAAACGGCGTAGGAGACCCAGGCGGCAATGTCCGCGCCGGCGCCCGGCAACGCCCCGATGACCGTGCCGATGATCGAGCCGCGGAAGAAATTCTTCCAGTATTTTCGGAACATCCCGCCCATGCCCTTCATCAGGCTGCCGACGGCCTGCGTGACCCGCGCGCCGCCCTTCTCCATCGTCACCGCGCCGCGCAGCAGTTCGGAGACGGCAAACATGCCGATCAGCGTGGGAATGAAGTTGATGCCTGAGAGCAGGTCGATGTTGCCGAAGGTGAAGCGCGGCTGGCCGGCGGCCGGGTCGATGCCGACGCAGCCGATCGCCAGCCCGATGAACAGCGAGAGCAGGCCTTTCAGCGGGTCGCCCGTGCCGATGAAGACCGCGCAGGTCAGGCCCAGGCAGGCGAGCCAGAAATACTCGAATGAGGAGAAATTGATCGCCACCTCGGCGAGCGCCGGCGCGAGCACGATCAGGACCAGCACGCCGAAGATGCCGCCGAGGACCGAGAAGACCAGGTTAACCCCCATATTGAGGTCGAGCTGACCCTTCTTCATCATCTCGTAGCTCTCGTCGGCATAGGCCGCCGAGGCCGGCGTGCCCGGCATTCGCAGCATCGCTGCCGGGATGTCGCCGGCGAAGATCGCCATGGCGGTCGCCGTGACGATGGCGCCGAGCGCCGGCACCGGCGCCATGAAGAAGGTCACCGGCACCAGCAAGGCCGTCGCCATCGTCGCGGTCAGGCCAGGCATCGCGCCGACGAACATGCCGAACACCGCCGAGCCCATGATCACGGCCAGCACATAGGGATCGAAGACCAGGCCGAAGGCTGTGGCGATCGCGGTCATGACCGGTTCCTCACAGGATGCTGTCGAGGATGCCGCGCGGCAGCGGCACACGCATCAACGAGCCGAAGAAATACTGCACCAGCCCCGTCATGACGACGGCGATGATCAAGGCGTTGACCGGACGGACGCCAAACCAGAGGAACAGGCCGAGCTGGATCACGAACGCCGTGATGATGAAGCCCAGCGGCTCCGACGCGAGGAGGTAGAACACCATCGCCGCAAGCATGATCGCGAAGGACGCCACCCGACGCGGCTGGCGCGCCCAGTCCGCGATTCCCAGCCAGGGGCCGCCGGCTTCGCGCCGGTCCCTGACGCCGCGCAGGATCAGCATCGCCGAACACAGGATGATGCCGGAGGCGATGATGCGCGGGAACAGGCTGGGGCCGTATTTCTGACCGGGAAAGGGCGGGAACGCGAATGTCAGCACGATCATCGCACCGGCCAGGAGGATGAACAGCGCGCCGACGAGGGCATCGTTGAGACGCATGGGCTTTCGGAACCTTGCGAGGAGGCCAAACCTTGCGAGGAGGCCTTGCACGCGTCGGCGCGCGGTGACGGCCTCCCGGAACTGTCTGGCGAGAAAAAATGGAGCGGCCGCTTCGGGCGGCCGCTCCATGCGCGGTTGGATCGCGTCAGGCCTTCTTGGCGAGCCCCGCCGCCGTCATGGCGGAGCCCATCGCCTTGTCCCCATCGGCCATGAATTTCGCGAAGCCGGCCTGGTCGGCGAACTTCATGCCGAAGCCCCGAGCGTTCATGAAGTCCTGGAACTCCTTGGAGTCGTAGGCTTTCTTCAGTTCGGCGATCAGCGTGGCCTGGACGTCGGCCGGCAGGCTCTTCGGGCCGGCGATACCGCGCCAGGCGCCGACCGAGTAGTTGATGCCGAGCGACTCGTTCAGCGTCGGCACGTCCTTGAACTGCGGGTTGCGCTCGGAGGCCATGATGGCGAGCGACTTGGCCTTGCCGGCGTCGATCATCGCCCGGCCTTCCGGCACGGAGCAGGTCACCATGTCGATGCCGCCCGCGGCGAGATCCTGCATGGCGGGAGCCGCGCCGTTGGACGGCGCCCAGGCGACGTGATCCGGCTTCAGCCCCATCGCCTGCAGCCAGCCGATCAGCGCGAGATGCCAGATGCCGCCCTGCCCGGTTCCCGAGGCCTTGAACTTGCCCGCGGGAGCGGCCTTGATCGCGTCGGCGAGCGCCTTGATGTCCTTGTAGGGCGAGTCGGATTTGACCTGAACGCCCGGGGGGTCCTCGTTCATCAGGGCGAGCGGGGTATAGCTCGTCGGATTGAGCTCGGTCAGGCCCTGATGGTGCATCATGGTGATCTCGACCGTGATCATGCCGATGGTGTAGCCGTCGGGCGCGCCGGTCGCGATCGCCGAATGGCCGACCACGCCGGAGCCGCCGGTGCGGTTGACGACGTTGAAGGGCTGGCCGAGATTCTTCTCGAGTATGGCGCTGATGATCCGCGCGGTCGCATCCGTGCCGCCGCCCGCGCCCCAGGGACAGACCACGGTGACGGGGCGGTTCGGCCATTTCGCCTGGCCCAGCGCCGGGCTGGCGACCAGGCCGGCCGCGCCGGCGGCCGCCGCGCCTTTCAGAATCGAACGTCTGCTGATGATCTCGCTCACGGTGCTTCCTCCCTAAATCGATTTAGTCACGAGCGCTCCTCAAATCGAAACCGGGGCGCTCTTGGACAGACGCGCTATCTGAGCCGATTGTCGCGGCGCAGACAACTGCTCTTTGCGTGCGGCCTCACAATCCGCAGACGACCGGCAGCGCCGCCTTGCCGGCCTTCTCGACCACCGCCCCGGTGCTGAGATCGCCGCCGGCGGCCGCGGCCGCGACGGGAACCCCGGCCTTGCCCAGGAAACCCTGCAGCGCCGCGCCGTCCACGATCGCATAGGCGCGCTGCGGCGCGACGCCGGCGACAAGCGCCTTGTCCGAGGGGCTGGCCGTTACGAGCCCGACCCAGCGCCCCTGGCGGTCGAAGACCGGGCTGCCGGCCTGCCCCGGCTGCAGCGGCGCGAACACCGCCGCGTTCTGGCCGATCCGCGCGCCCGAACCCGGCAGCGCCAGCGCCGCGCGCTTGCCGCCATCGTCGCCGAAGGCGAGCAGCACGACGTTTTCCTTGTCCGCCAGCGGCTCGGCCCGCAGCCCCGACGCGCTCGCGCCCGCGCCGCCGTCGAGATCGAGAACGGCAAGCCCGCTGGCGTCGTCCTTCGACCGCAGCCGCGCAATGCGCCCGCCGGCGCGCAGCGTGCGGCAGCCGTCGAGCGCGCTCGACGCCGTCAGCACGGCGCGGTCGGACAGGGCGAGCCCGACGCCGTAGCGCTCGGTCGGACGGGCTGGGACTGCCGGCAACGGAGGCGACATCCCGCCCAATGAGCCGATCGCGCTGCCCGGCGTGGCTGCCGGCGCGGCGGGCGCGGGTCCGGTCGGAAACGGCTCGAAGCTGGAGGCGATCGCGATCACCAGTCTGTCGACCGTCGGCGAAAGCGCCTTGTCGTAGCCGATCGAGAAGCCGCGCAGGCCCTCCGGCCCGGCCGCGAGTCGGCGATAGAACTTGCCGGTCGGGGTCTCGCCGGTCACGACGAAGAAATCCGGCCGCAACAGCCGGTAGGTGATGCGTCGTCCCGGATTATTCGGAGTCGGCGCGGTGGCGCGCTCGAAAATCTGCGCGAGATCGTCCCCCGGCGGACTGGCGCTGACATCGAGCGTGATCCTGCCGTCGGCGCTCTGCCAGCGGCTGCCGCCGCTCGGCAGAGCCTCTGTGCGCGGCAGCACCGCCACCGGCACGCCGAGCCGGGCGCCGGTGCGCGGATCGCCGACGATCCGAAACCCGGTTGCAGCCCGGGCAGCGCCGCCCTGCTGGGCCAAGGCCCGCCGCTCGGTCGGCGCCAGTACGCCGTCCGCGGGTCCACGCCCGCCCTTGAAGGCGTTTATCGCCTGGAAGGTCAACGGGCCGAAGCCGCCGCTGGCGGCGCTGTTGAGATGCCCGGTCCAGATCAGGTCGGTCTGGATCGCCTTGCGCTCGGCTTCGCTCAGGCTCTCGAAACTCGTCTGCGCCGCGGCAAGCTGCGGGCTGCGCGCCGGGGTGGCCGGAGTCTGCGCCTGGAGCGGAGAGGCCATCGCCGCCAGACACGCCAGCGCCAGCAGGCGCGCCCCGCGCCGCAGCGAGAAAAACCTGACAGCCTGCGCCATTGCGCGCCTCCAGCCCATGCCCTGCCCGCCACATTCAGCGCCAGATCGCGACGCTCCGCAACCGCGACAACGCCAGTCTCGACGCAAGGCGAGAACCCGGCATGCCTTGCTCTGCTTTCGCATTGCTTCGGCAAGCGCCGGTGATAGCTTGAAGGCGGCATCGCGCGCCCGTCATTCGGAGGATGCTCGCCGATGCGAGAGGGGCCGACCGGACCCGACGGAGAATACCGATGACGACGCTGCTCGCCCGCCTCGCGCTTGTCCTGGGTCTGACCGTCGCGGCGCTGCCCGCTTTCGCCCAGAAGGCCTATGTCCGCAGCGATCTCGCGACTCAGGGCCTGCAACTGGAAGAGCGGCTGAAGCGCGAGGTTTCGGCCGGGCAACCGGCGGGGACAGCCATGCGCGACGGGCTTGCGGCGCTCGGCCGGGGCGACCCCCGCGCCGCCCTGCCGCGCGCCAACGCCGCCGTGGTCGCCGAACCCGGCAACGCCGCCGCCTGGCGGCTGATGGCCAGCGCCGCCAACGCGATCGAGCCGCGCGACTATCGCGAGCGCTGGGAGCTGCGCGAACGCGCCGTCTCCGCCGCCTATCTCGCCTATACCCGATCCACGAACCGCGCCGATGAAGCCGCCTCGCTCGGCGTGCTCGCGCGCACCTTCGAGAAGAACGAGGTCTGGCGGCCGGCGCTGACGGCCTATCGGCTCAGCCTCGACCTCGTCGACAATGCCTCGCTGCGCGCAGCCTATGAAACCCTGCGCGAGACCCGCGGCTTCCGACTGCTCTCCAACAAGGTCGACGCCGACGCCGCGAGTCCGCGCGCCTGCTTCGTGTTCTCCGAGCCGCTGGCGCGCGGCCGCGTCGATTTCGCGCCCTATGTCGCCATCTCTGGCGGCCGCGGCGACTTCGCCGTCAGCGCCGAGGAGCGCCAGATCTGCGTCGACGGGCTGCGCCATGGCGAGCGCTACGCCGTCGTCATCCGCCAGGGCGTGCCCTCCGCGATCCCCGACGAGAAGCTGCTCAAATCGGGCGATTACGAGATCTATGTCCGCGATCGCACGCCGTCGGCGCGCTTCACCGGCAAGAACTACGTGCTGCCGCGCACCGGCCAGCAGGGCGTGCCGGTCGTCTCGGTCAATGTCGACCGGCTCCAGCTCGAGGTGATGCGGATCGGCGACCGCAACCTGATCAACTCGGTCCATTCCGAGGACTTCCTCGGCCAGCTCGGCTCCTACCAGTCCAAGCAGATCGCCTCCGACAAGGGCCAGACCGTCTGGACCGGCTCGATGGAGGTGAAATCCGAACTCAACAAGGACGTCGTCACTGCCTTCCCGGTGATCGAAGCCGTCGGGGCGCTCAAGCCCGGCGTCTATGTGATGTTCGCCAAGCCGGCCGGCGGCCCTGCTCCCGATCCCAGCACCTTCGTCGATGGCGATCCCTATGACGACGGCGTCGTCCGCGCGACGCAATGGTTCGTCGTCTCCGATCTCGGCCTGACCGCCTTCACCGGCCCCGACGGCGTGCATGTGCTGGTGCGCTCGCTGGCGGACGCCGCCCCCGTCGCCAACACCGAAATCAGGCTCGTCGCCCGCAACAACGAGATCCTCGGCACGGCCCGCTCCGACGCCAACGGCTATGCCCGTTTCGACGCAGGTCTCGGCAAGGGCCAGGGCGGCAATGCGCCAGGCCTCGTCACCGCTCTGCTCGGCGAGGATTACGGCTTCCTCGACCTGAAGCAGACCGCGTTCGATCTCTCCGACCGCGGCGTCAAGGGCCGCGTCGCCCCGACCGGGCTCGACGCCTATCTCTACACCGAGCGCGGCGTCTACCGCTCCGGCGAGACGGTCTACCTCACCGGGCTGCTGCGCGATGCGCGCGGCGCGGCCGTCACCGGTCTCCCGCTGACCATCGCGGTCAAGCGCCCTGACGGCGTCGAATACCGGCGCCGTCAGGTCGAGGACCAGGGCGCGGGCGGACGCGCCCACGCCATCCCGCTGATCTCCGGCGCGCAGACCGGGACCTGGCGCGTCCAGGCTTTTGCCGATCCCAAGGGTCCGGCGATCGGCGAGGTCTCCTTCCTCGTCGAGGATTACGTTCCCGAGCGGCTCGAGCTGACGCTCGCGCCCAAAAAGCCGGTCCTGCAGGCCGGCGAGCCCGCCGAGATCGACCTGACCGCGCGCTATCTCTACGGCGCGCCAGGCTCCGAGCTCGACGTCACCGGCTCGATGACGATCCGGTCGGCTGCCGCCAGCACCATCCCCGGCTTCGCCGGCTACGAGGTCGGCCTGACCGACGAGGCCTTCGAGCCGCGCCAGTTCGACTTCGAGGAGAGCGCCACGACCGACGCAGCCGGCAAGGCCACGCTGGCCAACCCGGTCGAACAGCCGGAGACGAACCGCCCGCTGGAGGTCGAGCTGACCCTGCGCGTCGGCGAGCCCGGCGGGCGCGCCATCGCCCGCTCGGTGACGCTGCCGATCGTGCCAAAGGGCGCGGCGATCGGCGTGAAGAAGCTGTTCAGGGACGGCGAACTCGGCAACGGCCAGACCGCGAGTTTCGAGGTCATCATGGCCAATGGCGATGGCCGCCGGCTCGCCCGCCCCGGCGTGAAATGGACACTCTCCAAGGTCACGCGCAACTATCAGTGGTTCTTCCAGGACGGCCGCTGGAACTTCGAGGGCGTCAAGCAGACGCGCCGCGTCGCCGATGGCGACGTCGCGGTGACGACCGAAGCCGGCGCGCGCATCGCCTCGGCGGTCGAATGGGGCAATTACCGGCTCGACGTCTCCGCCGACGGCGTGGACGCGACGGAAACCTCCGTCTCCTTCACCGTCGGCTACGAGGCCGACAAGACCGCCGATACGCCCGACGTGCTCGATGTCGCGCTCGACAAGGCCTCCTACGCCGAGGGCGAGAGCCTGCAGGTGAGGCTCGCGCCCCGCTTTGCCGGCAAGGCGACGCTGGCCGTCATCAGCGACCGCGTCAGCGAACTGCGCGCCATCGACGTGCCGGCCGGGGGCGCGACGGCGTCGATCCCGGTCAAGGCCGAGTGGGGCGCGAGCGCCTATCTCGTCGTGCTCGCCCATCGGCCTATGGATACAGCCGCCCAGCGCCTGCCCGGCCGCGCCATCGGCCTGTCCTGGTTCCAGATCGGCAAGGAGAACCGCGCGCTGGCGCTCGATCTCGGCGCGCCGAACCTCGTCCGGCCGCTCTCGACCCTGTCTCTGCCGGTCAGAGTCACCGGCGCGCGCGCCGGCGAGGAGGCTTTCGTCACGGTCGCGGCCGTCGATGTCGGCATCCTCAACCTGACCCGTTTCGAGAGCCCCGACGCGAGCAAGTTCTTCTTCGGCCAGCGCCAGCTCGGCCATGAATTGCGCGACCTCTATGGCTACCTGATCGACGGCATGCAGGGCGTGCGCGGCGCGATCCGCACCGGCGGCGACGGCGCGCCTACGCTCGGCGGCGAGAAGCCGACGCAGGAGCCGGTGGCGCGCTATTCCGGCGTGGTCAAGGTCGGGCCGGACGGGACGGCCAGGGTCGATTTCGACATGCCGGCCTTCAACGGCTCGGTCCGGGTCATGGCGGTGGCGTGGAGCGCCGGCCGCACCGGGCAGGCCAGCGCGGACGTCATCGTGCGCGATCCGGTGGTGGCGCAGGCGACGCTGCCGCGCTTCCTCGCCATCGGCGACCAGTCGCGCTTCCATCTCCAGATCGACAATGTCGAGGGTCCGGCCGGCGCCTACGTGGTCGATCTCGACGTGCGCGGCCCGGTCCTGATCGCGGCGGACGCGACGCGGCGCACGGTCCAGCTCGCGACCGGCGCAAAGACTCAGATGACGCTGCCGGTGACGGCCGCAGGGCTGGGACGCGCCGAGTTCGACGTCAGGATCACCGGGCCCAACGGCGTCGGCACGGTGCAGAACCTCGCCGTCCGCGTGCAGCCCTCGGCCGCGACGATCGCGCGGCGCGTGGTGCGGCCGATCCCCGGCAATGGCGGTTCGATCTCCGTTTCGGCCGACCTCATGGCCGATCTGGTGCCCAATTCCGGCCAGGTCTCGGTTTCGGTCTCGCCGCTGGCGGCGCTCGACGTGCCGGCGCTGCTCAAGGCGCTCGATCGCTACCCCTATGGCTGCACGGAGCAGACGGTCAGCCGCGCGCTGCCGCTGCTGGCGGTCAACAGGCTCGCCACGATGGAGAACCTCGCGCTCGACAACACGGCCGACGAGCGCGTCACGGCTGCGATCGAGCGCGTTCTGGCGCGGCAGGGCGCCAACGGCTCTTTCGGGCTCTGGGGCGTCGGCGGCGAGGATCTGTGGCTCGACGCCTTCGTCACCGACTTTCTGACGCGCGCCCGCGAGCGGCAGTTCGCCGTGCCGGCGATCGCCTTCAGCCTCGCGCTCGACCGCCTGAGAAACCAGGTCGTCAACACCAGCGAGATCAACAAGGAAGAAGCCGCAGGCATCGCCTATGCGCTCTATGTGCTGGCCCGCAACGGCCGGCCGGTGATGGGCGATCTGCGCTATCTCGCAGACAACAAGCTGAACGACTTCGCCACGCCTCTCGCACGCGGCCAGATCGGCGCGGCCTTGTCTGCGCTGGGGGATCGCGGACGCGGACGCGCCGCCTTCGCCAGCGCGCTGGCGAGCCTGCAGGCGACGCGCGACGACGGGCTGTCCCGGGCCGATTACGGCACGCGCCTGCGCGACGGCGCGGGCGTGCTGGCGCTGATCGCCGAGGCCAATGGCGAGCGCGCCGACATCTCCCGCGCCGCGGCGGTCGTCGAGCAGGCGCGCAACGCCGCGCGCTACACCTCGACGCAGGAGCAGATGTGGATGGTGCTGGCCGCCCAGGCGATGGCGAAGGACGCCGAGGGCATGTCGCTCACCGTCGATGGAACCGAGCGCAAGGGGCCGCTCTACCGCACCATCTCGCAGGAGGCGCTGGAGGCCAGGCCGCTCACCGTCGCCAATCCGGGCGCAGGCGCGGCGCAGGCCGTGATCACCGTCTCCGGCATCCCGACCGGCGCGGAGCCCGCGCTCAACCAGGGCTTCGGGCTGGAGCGGGTGATCTACACGATGAAGGGGGAGCGCGCCGATCCCGCCCGCCTGCGCCAGAACGAGCGCTATGTCGTGGCGCTGAGCGTGACCGAGCCCGTCGCCCGCTATGGCCGCGTGCTGCTGGTCGATCCGCTGCCGGCCGGCCTCGAGATCGAGAACGCCAACCTGACCGAGGGCGCTTCGGTGGCGGGGCTCGACTGGCTGAAGCAGGAGGTCACGCCTGTCCACACCGAGGCCCGCGACGACCGCTATGTCGCGGCCTTCGACCGCGACGGCTCCAGCACCCAGAAGCTCGCATTCACCGTCGCCTATATCGCCCGCGCCGTCTCGCCCGGGCGTTACGTGGCGCCCGCCGCCGTTATCGAGGACATGTACCGGCCCGATCGCTTCGGGCGAACGGCGTTCGGGACGGTGGACATCGCGTCGGCGCGGTAGGGCGATGGCAAAGTAAAACGATGAGCGTGCGACGAGCCTCGACGGAGCTCCCTCTCCCCTCGGGGGAGAGGGTTGGGGTGAGGGAAGGCAAAACCGACGAAGGTTTTGGCCTCCCGGCCCTCATCCGTCAGCGCTTCGCGCTGCCACCTTCTCCCCCGAGGGGAGAAGGGCGCGCGCCACGCTTTCGCAGGCTGACAATCGCCGCCGCATCGCTTGCCCTCCTTCTGACGAGCGTATCGGCCGCCCTCCTCCACTACGCCGCCACCCTCCCCCCGCTCGACCTCGCCGCCGCCTCCGAGCGCTCGACCGTGGTGCTCGACCGCGAAGGCCGCCTGCTGCGGCCCTTCCTCACGCAGGACGGGCGCTGGAAGCTGCCGGTCACCCACGCCGACGTCGATCCGCGCTATCTCGCCATGCTCAAGGCCTATGAGGACAGGCGCTTCGACAGCCATGCCGGCATCGACCCTCTCGGCATGGCGCGCGCGGCATGGCAGGCGCTGGCGAACGGCCGCATCGTCTCGGGCGGCTCGACGCTGTCGATGCAGGTCGCCCGCCTGCTGGAGCCGCGCGAGGAACGTTCGCTCGCAGCCAAGCTCAGGCAGGCGGTGCGCGCCATCGAACTGGAACGGCGCTTCGACAAAAGCCGCATCCTCGATCTCTACCTCACGCTCGCGCCCTATGGCGGCAATCTCGAAGGCGTGCGCGCGGCGAGCTTCGCCTGGTTCGGCAAGGAGCCCAAACGGCTCTCCACCGCCGAAGCCGCTCTGCTCGTCGCCCTGCCGCAAGCCCCCGAGCAGCGCCGGCCAGACCGTTTCGCCGCTGCGGCCGAGCGGGCCCGCGACCGGGTGCTGGCCCGCGCCTCAGCCGCCGGCCTTGTCACGCAAGCCGAAATCGCCGCCGCCCGCGACGAGCCGATCCCGACCGCGCGAAAGCCCTTTCCCAACCTCGCCCCCCATGTCGCGGAGCAGGTCGTCGCGCAGGCTCCGGCAGAGCCTGTCCATCGGCTCACCCTCGATGCACGCCTGCAGGCCAATCTCGAAAACCTCGCCAGCGAGCGCGTCGTCACCCTGCCGCCGCAGGTCTCGACCGCGATCCTCGTCGTCGACAACGAGACCGGGGCGATCCGCGCCTCGGTCGGCGGCGTCGATTACTTCGCGGCCGAGCGCGCCGGCTCGCTCGACCTGACGCGCGCGCTGCGCTCGCCGGGCTCGGCGCTGAAGCCCTTCATCTACGCGCTCGCCTTCGACAACGGCGTCGCCCATCCCGAGACGATGCTGGAGGACCGGCCGGCGCGCTACGGCATCTATGTGCCGGAGAATTTCGACATGACTTTCCAGGGCATGGTTCCGGCCCGCAAGGCGCTCCAGTTCTCGCTGAACGTGCCGGCCGTCGAGCTGCTCTTGGCTGTGGGCCCGCAGCGCTTCCTGTCGCGGCTGCGCGATGCGGGCGTCACGGTCGCGATGCCCAAGGAGGGCGGCGCGCCCGGCCTCGCGGTCGGCTTGGGTGGGCTCGGCATCACGCTTTCGGACCTGACGCGGCTTTATGTCGGGCTGGCGCGCGGCGGGCAGATGACGGATCTGCGGGTGAAGGCGCAACCGGACTCCCGCCACCCTCATCCTGAGGAGCCGCGCAGCGGCGTCTCGAAGGAGCCTCCAGCGCGCACTAGCATCCTTCGAGACGCGGACTGCGTCCGCTCCTCAGGATGAGGGCTCGCAAAACCTTCGCCTCGTCGATCCGGTCGCCGCCTGGTATGTCGCCGACACGCTGCTCGGCGCGCCGCCGCCGCTCAACGCCGCGCCCGGACGCATCGCCTACAAGACCGGCACCTCCTATGGTTATCGCGACGCCTGGGCCGTCGGTTTCGACCGCAGGCACACAATCGGCGTCTGGGTCGGCCGCGCCGACAATGGCGCCGTGCCCGGCCTCGTCGGACGCACGGTCGCGGCCCCGATCCTGTTCGACGCCTTCGCGCGGCTCGGCCACGATCCGCGCCCCTTCCCAATGCCGGCGGATGCGATCACGGCCAGCGCCGCGCAATTGCCGCCGCCGCTGCGCCACCTCCGGCAGGACATCCCCAAGACCGTGCTGGCCATGGCGACGCCGTCGCTGAAACTCGCCTTCCCGCCCGAGGGGGCGCGCATCGATCTCGCCGCGTCGAGCGTCGACGGCCGGGCGCTGCTCAACCTAAAGGTGTCTGGTGGCGCGCCGCCCTTCACCTGGCTGGTCGATGGCGCGCCTGTGCTGTCGCCCACCCGCCGCCGCGAGGCTGCCTGGCAGCCAAGCGGGCGCGGTTTCGTCCGGATTTCGGTGATCGACGCCGCCGGCGTCAGCGAGAGCGTGTCCGTCAGGCTGCAGTAACGGGGCTCAGATCGCCCGCTTGCCGATGATCGCGAAACGCAGCTTGCCCGAGATGAAATCGATCGCCGTCACGGCGGCCAGGATCAGCAGGATCAGGAACGAGACCTGCTGCCATTCCAGCGTGCGGATCGTCTCGGCGAGGTAGAGACCGATGCCGCCGGCCCCGACGATGCCGATGATGGTCGAGGAGCGCGTATTGGACTCGATGTAGTAGAGCACCTGGCTCGCGATCACCGGCAGCACCTGCGGGATCATCCCGAAGCGGATCTCGTGCAGCTTGCCGCCGCCCATCGAGGTGACGCCCTCGACCGGCTTGCGGTCGGCGGCCTCGATCGCCTCGGAGTAGAGCTTTCCGAACGCGCCGATGTCGCTGGTCATGATCGCCAGCATGCCGGCGAACGGGCCGAGACCCACCACATTGACCCAGATCAGCGCCCAGATCAGCGCATCGACGCCGCGCACCGTGTCCAGCGAACGACGCGCCAGGAAATGCACGACCTTGTTGGCGATGACGTTCTTGGCGGCGATGAATCCGAGCGGGAAGGCGATGATCGCGGCCAGGATGGTGCCGAGAAAGGCGATGGCGATCGTCTCGAACAGCGCCTTGACGAACAGCGTCGCCCGCGCCCAGGAGCCGGGATCGGGCGGCAGCATCAGCACGACGAAGGTGCCGAGATTGCCGAGGCCGGAGAGCACGCGCCAGAGCGAGGTCTCGAGCGTCGACAGGCCGTAGAGGAACAGACCGACCAGGCCGGCCACCACCGCGATCGTCTTCAGGCGGGCACTGAGCGAGCCGTCGATCGCGGCCTTGTGGCGCGCCAGCAGGTCCGAGCGGTCGGTCGGCGAAAGCGCGAGGCTCATTTGCCCTGCTCCAGGCTGATCAGCGCATGGCGGAGGCGCTCGGTGCCGTAGTCGATCAGCATCACGGTGACGATGATCAGCAGCAGGATGGCGCTGACGTCGGTGAAGTAGAACTTCCGGATGGCCTCGATCAGATCCTGCCCGATGCCGCCGGCGCCGACGAAGCCCATGATCGAGGCGCCCCGCACATTGATCTCGAAGCGCAGCAGCGAGTAGCTGGCGAAGTTCGAGAGAACCTGCGGCACCACCGCGAAGCGGACGGTCTGCCACCATCCAGCCCCCGTGGCGGTGAGGCCGTCGACCGGCTTCATGTCGACGTTCTCGACCACTTCGGAGAAGAGCTTGCCCATCGCGCCCATCGTATGGATCGCGATGGCGAGCACGCCGGGCAGCGGGCCGAGCCCGAAGGCGATGACGAAGATCAGCGCGAACACCAGTTCCGGCACGGTGCGGCAGAACTCGAGGAAGCGGCGGGCGGCGAAGCGCGCCCAGGCCGACTTGCCGAGATTGGCGGCGGCCACGAAGCAGAGCAGGAAGCCGCCGACCACGCCGAGGATCGTCCCCGTATAGGCGATCAGTATGGTCTGCCAGAGCAGGCGCAGCCAGCCGCCGAGCCCCCAGTACCACTCCCGCAGATCGGCGAGGAGGGTGGCCCAACGCAGCGTCGGGATGGTTTCGACGATGTATTTCGGGAAACGCCAGGCGTTCTCGGCGAACTTGACCGGATCGGCTTCCGAGCCGATGGCCGCCAGCAGGACGCAGACGAGAAAAACCAGAAAGCCGAGCGCGGTCTGGCGACGCTTGGCGGCGCTCTCGCGTCGGTAGAGCTCGATATGCCCCCGCAGAACGGGATCGTCGCGGTCCATCGCGAGGGTCATGGCCGGCTTCCTGCGCGAGGCCCGCGCCCCTGCCCGAACGGCAGGGGCGCGGGCGATCCGATCAGCTACGCTTCTTGCGCAGTTCGTCGACGAACTTCTGGAGCTCGATCGTGACGTCGTAATCGGCGTGCTTCATGGCGGCGAAGCCCGGCGACTTGCCGTCGGACAGCCGCTCGAAAGCCGCCTTGTCGTTGGCCGGCATGTCGAAGAAGGCCTTGGTGATCGAAGCCTTGAGGTCGGCCGGCAGCGAGGTCAGATAGGCGTAGGGCGAGCCTGGGATCTTGTCGGAGGTGAAGACGGTCTTGAAGTCTTCCTTCTTGACCATGTTCTTGTTGACCATGCGGGTCAGGTTGGAGTCCTCCTCGGAATTCCACCAGTTGAAGCCGACGTCGCAGGTGCCCTGCTGCACGGCGACGACGGCGTTCTCGTGGCTGCCGGCATAGACCGTCCGCGCGAAGAAGCTCTCCGGATCCATGTTGCTCTTGGCCATCGCGTAGCGCGGGACGTTGTTGCCCGAGGTCGAGTTGGGATCGACGAGGCAGAGGTTCTTGCCCTTGAAGTCCTCGAGCTTGGCGCCTGGGGCCGAGGCCTTGGCGTAGGCGACCGAGAAATAGCCGGTCGAGCCGTCTGGCGCGCGCAGGGTGGCGAAGGGCTCGACGCCGCCGTTCGACACCGTCCAGGCACGGACATAGGAGGAGGGGCCGTATTCGCCGATATGGATGTTGCCAGCGCGCTGGCCCTCGATCACGGCGGCGTAGTCGTTGGCGACGCGGACGGTGACCTTCACGCCGAGCTGCTTGGTCAGGTATGTGGCGAACGGCGCATAGCGCTCGAGCACGCCCGAGGCGTTCTCGGCCGGAACGACGGCGAAGACGAGTTCGGGATACTTCGCCTTCCAGTCCTGCGCCAAGGCGGGCGCGGCCAGGGACGCGGCGAGGCCGGCGGCGGCCAGCGTCAGGGTGCGGCGGGTCAGCATGGGTGGGTCGCTCCTGTTGGGTTGTTTCGTGTCGGTCAGGCGTGATGCGCGCCCGGAGGGATCGCTCCGTCCGGGCGACGTTCCGTGTCTCCGCTCAGGCGACGCTCTGCTTGGCGCGCTGCGCTTCCTCGCTGGCGATCGCGTCCAGCGCATGCAGCGCCTCGGCGCCGGCGTCCTTGGCTTCGATGCCATAGAGTTCGGCGGCAATTTCGGTGGTGAGCGCATGGGGCGGGCCGTCGAACACGACCTTGCCGGCGGCCATGCCGATGAGCCGGTCGCAATATTTCGCCGCGATATCGAGATGATGCAGGTTGCTGATGACGGTGATGCCATCCTCGCGGTTGATCCTGAACAGCGCGTCCATCACCACCTGCGTGTTGCGCGGATCGAGCGAGGCGATCGGCTCGTCGGCAAGGATCACCGTCGGCTCCTGCACCAGCGCGCGGGCGATCGCGACGCGCTGCTGCTGGCCGCCCGACAGCGTCTCCGCGCGCTGCGCCAGCAGATGGCCCATGTCGAGCCGCTCCAGAGCGGCGATGGCGCGGACCTTGTCGTCCTGCGAAAAACTCTTCACCAGCGTCAGCAGGGCCGAGCGGTGGTTCAGCCGGCCGAGCAGGACATTGGTCAGCACGTCGAGCCGGCCGACAAGGTTGAACTGCTGGAAGATCATCGCCGTGTCGCGACGCCAGGCGCGCAACTCAGCGCCCTTCAGCGCCGTGACATCGCGGTCGCCCGAGAGAATGCGCCCCTCGCTCGGGTCGGCGAGGCGGTTGAGCATGCGAAGCAGCGTCGATTTGCCCGCGCCGGACCGGCCGATGATGCCGACCATCTCCCCGCGCGGGATCTCAAGCGTGACGTTGTCGACCGCGGCCTTGCCGCCGAAACGCTTGGTCAGGCCTTCGATACGCAGCATGGACCGGCTCTCGCTTCGTCGACAGCATGACGATCAGCGGAAGCAGCCGGAGCTGTCCGTCGAGCGATCTTGCAGTGCAACGAGAGCTATCGGGCGCAGATGACAGGCAGGTGACGGCCGTCGGCCGTTCTCCACAACCCAAGCCCCTTCACCGCCCAAGCCCCTTCACAACCCAAGCCCCGTCAGCCCGGGATAATCCGCCGGCCTGATCCGCCCCTCCCACAGGAACTTCCGATCGGCCTCGCCGATCGGCACATCGTTGATCGAGGCCTCGCGCCGGCGCATCAGGCCGTTTTCGTCGAACTCCCATTGCTCGTTGCCATGGGAGCGGAACCAGTGGCCGGACGCGTCATGATGCTCATAGGCGAAGCGCACCGCGATGCGGTCGCCATGGAACGCCCAGACCTCCTTGATCAGGCGGTACTGGATCTCGCTCGCCCATTTCCGTTCGAGGAAGGCGACGATCGCTTCGCGGCCCGAGAAGAACTCCGCCCGGTTGCGCCAGCGGCTGTCTTCCGTATAGGCGAGGCTGACGCGCTGAGGATCGAGCGAGTTCCAGGCGTCCTCCGCCATGCGCGCCTTCTGCGCCGCGGTCTCCGCGGTAAAGGGAGGCAAGGGCGGGCGCTGAGCTGGCGACATGAAGGATCCCCCCGACGACGACTGATCGGAGCATGGGACGGCAAATTCAACCGGCCCGCAACCGCGCGCCTCGGCGTTCCTTAAACCGCGCGCAGGAGCAGATCGACGCACGCCCGGACATAATCGCGTCGCGCCTGTGGCGAAACCGGCTTGACCCCGAGCAGCGCCCGCTGCTGGTGAGCGCCGCGCAGCATCCCGATGAACTGTTCCGCCAGCAGCCGGGCCTCATCCGCCGAAACCGTCCGGCCGAGACCATCACGCAGTTGTGACCGTTGCGTCAACAGGGCGGAGAGGTCCTCCATCATGCGGGTCGCGCCGGCCTCGAAAGCGGTTCGGCCAAGTTCCGGGAAGCGCGCGGCGGCGTTCAGCACCAGTCGATGGAGATCGAGCGAGGCCGGACGCAGCATCATCGCCAGCGTATTCTCGCCAAGACGCAGCAGAATCTCGCGCAGACTGCCTTCGGAGGGCAGCGCGTTACGGAGTGGAATCGTCAGTTTTTCAGTGAGTTCGGTGCAGATCGCCTTGAACAGCGCTTCCTTGTCGGCGAAATGGCTGTAGATCGTCTGCTTGGATACGCCGGCGCGCTGCGCGATCTGGTCGAGGCTCGCCCGGTCGAAACCCTCCGAGAGGAACATCTCCGAAGCCGCTCTGGTTATGGCGCTGTGCTTGTCGGGCCGGGTCTTCTCGGCAGACAGGCGCTCGCCTTCGCCTTGAACCGATGCTTGCCGCCGCAACGTGGTTGATTCAGCCATGCTTACGCCCATATGGTCCCTTATCGGACTGGACCGTCCAGTCCAGATTTAGTCACGTGACTGCGGAGCGTCCAGTCCCATGAAGCGGTTTCTTCTCCTGATCCTGATCGTCGGCCTGGCGGGAGGCGGCTTCTATGGCTATCGCGCCTATCAAAAGGGCGCGCAGCCGACCGAGGCGCGCGCCGCCGTCAATCCGCGCGCTGCGGGCATTCCCGTCGAGGTCGGCAGGATCGAGGTCACGACCGTCAACGAGGAGGTCGAGGCGCTCGGAACGCTTTCGGCCGATGAATCCGTGGTGATCGCGCCCGAAATCGCCGGCCGCGTCGTCTCGCTCGGTTTCAAGGAGGGCGAGCGCGTCAAGAAGGGGCAGGAACTCGTCAAGCTCGACACCGCCATCCTCGACGCCGAGCTGAAGCAGGCGCAGGCCGACCTCAGCCTGGCGCGCGACACATTCCAGCGCAATCAGTCGCTGGTGCAGCGCGGGGCCGGCACGCAGGTCGCGCTCGAGCAGGCCACGGCCCAGCTCGCATCGAACGAGGCCCGCCTCCAGCTCGCTCAGGCCAAGCTCGCGCAGTCGACCATCGTCGCGCCGTTCAACGGCGTCGTCGGCCTGCGCTCGGTCGGCGTCGGCGATTATGTCTCGGTCGGCAAGACGCTGATCACGCTGACCAACATCGACCCGATCAAGGTCGATTTCCGCGTGCCGGAGATCTTCCTGTCGCGGGTCAAGGTCGACCAGCCGATCAGGGTCAAGGTCGATGCGGTCCCCGGACGCGACTTCGAGGGCAGGATTTTCGCCATCGATCCGGTGGTCGACGTCAATGGCCGCGCCATCAGGCTGCGCGCCGCGATTCCGAACGCCGACCTTGTGCTGAAGCCCGGCCTGTTCGCGCGCATCATCATCATCGTCGACCAGCGCGAGAACGCGCTCGTGGTCTCGGAGACCGCGGTCGTGCCCGACGGCGTCGGCAAGATGGTCTTCGTGGTTCAGGACGGCAAGGCCAGGCGCGTGTCCGTCGAGCTCGGTCGGCGGCTGCCCGGCAAGGTCGAGATCGCCAAGGGCCTGACGCCGGAGATGCAACTCGTGACCGCCGGCCAGATGCGCTTGCGCGATGGGGCGGCCGTTTCGGTCAAGCAGAAGCCCGAAGCCGCCCCGTCCCCGGCCCCGACGCCAGACCCGGCGCAGTCAGAAGCGAAAGCCGCGCCATGAGCCTGTTCGAACTCTTTGTCCGGCGGCCCGTTCTCTCGACGGTGCTGAGCCTGCTCGTCGTCCTCGTCGGCATCGTCTCCTATGGCCGGCTGACGGTTCGCGAATACCCCAATATCGACGAGCCCATCGTCTCCGTGCGGGCCGACTATATCGGCGCCAGCGCCGAGATCGTCGAGACCCAGGTCACCCAGATTCTCGAGAATTCGATCGCCGGCATCAGCGGGATCGAGGTCATGACCTCGACCAGCCGCCAGGCGCGCAGCAACATCTCGGTGCGCTTCCGCCCGGATGTCGATCCCGACGTCGCCGCCTCGGACGTGCGCGACCGCGTCAGCCGCGTGCGCGGCCGCCTGCCCGACGAGATCGACGAGCCGGTCATCGCCAAGGTCGAGGCCGACGCCCAGCCGGTGATGTATCTCTCGCTCACCAGCACGCGGCACAACCCGCTCGAACTGACCGACTTCGCCGACCGCTTCATCACCGACCGGGTCCAGAACATCACCGGCGTCGCCGAGGTTCAGGTTCGTGGCGAGCGCCGCTACGCCATGCGCGTCTGGCTCGATCGCGCCCGCATGTCGGCCTACGCCGTCACCGTGCAGGAAATCGAAGAGGCGATGCGGGCCCAGAACGTCGAGATTCCGTCTGGCCTGATCGAAAGCAGCAGCCGCGAGTTCACGGTCCTCTCGCAGACCAATCTGACGACGCCCGAGGAGTTCCAGCAGATCGTCATCAAGGACGCCAACGGTTTCGCCGTGCGCCTGCGGGACGTCGCCCGCGTCGAACTGGGCGCGCTAGCCGAGCGCAACGCGGCCTGGTTCTCCGGCCGGCCCTCGGTGACGATCGGCATCGTCAAGCAGGCCACCGCCAACCCGCTCGACGTCTCGACCGGCGTCCGGGCCGCGCTGCCCGGCATCACCGAGGATCTGCCGGACGGAATGTCGATCGCGACCTCCTACGACACCTCGATCTTCATCGACCGCTCGATCACGGCGGTCTACACCACCATCGCCGAGGCGGTGGTGCTCGTCGTCCTGATCATCTTCCTGTTCCTGCGCTCGCTGCGCGCGACGCTGATCCCGCTGGTGACGATTCCGGTCTCGCTGATCGGCGCCTTCGCGCTGATGTACGCCCTCGGCTTCACCGTGAACACGCTGACGCTGCTCTCGATGGTCCTCGCCATCGGACTCGTCGTCGACGACGCCATCGTCGTGCTCGAAAACGTCCACCGCCATATCGAGGACGGCATGGCGCCCGACAAGGCGGCGGTGCGCGGCATCAACGAGATCGCCTTCGCCGTGGTCGCGATGACGCTGACTCTGGTCGCGGTCTACGCGCCGATGGCGTTCTCGACCGGGCGCACCGGCAAGCTCTTCATCGAATTCGCCCTGACGCTGGCCGGCGCCGTGCTGGTCTCGGGCTTCGTCGCCCTGACGCTGACGCCGATGATGTGCGCCAAGCTGCTGAAGCATGAGGAGAAGCACGGCCGCGTCTACAACTTCCTCGAACGCGGCTTCAATGCGATGTCGAACGGCTATCGCCGCTCGCTGAGGGCGGCGCTGTCGATGCGGCCGGTCATCGTGGTGCTGGCGCTCGCGGTCGGCGGCGGCAGCTATTTCTTCTTTACCAACCTGCGCTCGGAACTCGCGCCGGTCGAGGACCGCGGCACGATCACGGCGATCGGCGTCGCGCCCGAGGGCGCGACCCTGGCCTTCACGGCCGACTATGCCCGCAGGGTCGAGGACTACTTCAAGAACATCCAGGAGGTCGAAACCTATCTCGTCATCGTCGGCTTCCCCGACGTGACCCGCGCCATCGCCTTCGCCCGGCTCAAGCCCTGGGAGGAGCGGACGCGCAAGCAGCAGAACCTCGTCGCCGAGATCAATCGCGGGCTGTCGCAGATACCGGGCATCAGGCTGTTCGCCACCAACCCGCCCTCGCTCGGCGGCGGCGGCGCCAACAGCAAGCCGGTCGAGTTCGTCCTGCGCTCTTCGGACAGCTATCCGGAGATCAAGGGCTATGTCGACACGCTGCTGGCGGAGGTCGCGAACTCGCCGGCGCTGGCCAACCTCGAATCGAACCTCATCCTCGACAAGCCGCAGATCAAGGTTTCGATCGACCGGCAGCGCGCCGCCGATCTCGGCGTCGGCGTCGATGTCATCGGCCGCACCATGGAGACGCTGCTGGGCGGCCGGCAGGTCACGCGCTTCAACATGAACGGCGAGCAGTACGACGTCGTCATCCAGGTCGAGGGGCAGGACCGCAGCACGCCCCAGGCCCTGCAGTCGATCTATCTGATGGGCCGCAACGACGCCGTGGTGCAGCTCTCCAGCCTGGTCACGATCGAGGAGAACGTCGCGCCCAAGGAGCTGATCCGCTTCAACCAGTTGCGCTCGGCCACGATCACGGCGCAGCCTGGCCCGGGCTATTCGCTCGGCGACGCCCTCACCGCGCTGGAGCAGGCGGCGGCCAAGGTCCTGCCCGACACCGTTCAGATCGACTATGGCGGGCAGAGCCGCGAGTTCAAGCAGTCGGGCTCGTCGATCCTGATCGTCTTCCTGCTGGCGCTGGGCTTCATCTATCTGGTGCTGGCGGCGCAGTTCGAGAGCTTCATCGATCCGGTCGTGATCATGGTCTCGGTGCCGCTCTCGCTGACGGGCGCGCTCGCCGCGCTCTGGTTCACCGGCGGAACGATGAACGTCTATAGTCAGATCGGGCTGATCACGCTGGTCGGGCTGATCACCAAGCACGGCATCCTGATCCTCGAATTCACCAACCAGTTGCGTGACGAGGGCAAGGACATGGTCGAAGCGCTGGTCGAGGCGGCGGAACTGCGCCTGCGCCCGATCCTGATGACGACGGGCGCGATGGTGCTGGGCGCCGTGCCGCTGGCGCTCGCCTCCGGCGCCGGCGCCGAAAGCCGCTCCCAGATCGGCTGGGTCATCGTCGGCGGCATGAGCTTCGGCACATTGCTCACGCTCTATGTCGTGCCGGTCGCCTACACCTATCTCGCTGGCCAGAAGCGGGCGGCGCATCGCGAGCCTGTCGCGCAGGCTCATCCGCAGCCGGCGGAGTGAACCGGCCTGAATGAGGCGTGGCCCCGGTCACGCCTCGAAGGGCTCGACCACCATCTCCATGCGCTCGCCGGCGAAGACGCTGTCGACGAGATGGATCGGCGTCAGGTCGGGCAGGGCATCGACCGCGCCCGACAGCATCACCGCCGCGCCCGGATCGATCTTGAGCAGCACCGCCTCGCGTTCGCTGGCGAGGCGGGCTGAAAGCCTGGTCGAGCGACGCACATAATCGCCGATGCCGCAGGCCTTGAACGCCGCCGTGATCGAGACGCCGGCCACAGCCAGCACCGTGTCGAAATCGGGAAAGCGCGACGCCTCCAGCCAGTGGACGCCGGCGCCGACCGGCACGCCGCCGGCAAGGCTCAAGGTCTCGATGCGCCAGAGCGGCGTCCGTTCCGCCAGGCCCAGCGCCGCGCAGGGCAAGGCCTCTCCAGGCATGATCCCGGCGGCGAGGATCGCGCCCGATACCGCGATGCCTGCCGCGCCGAAATTCGCCCGCATGCTGACGCGCCGGCCGATGCGATATGGAAAGCGCGGCGCGCTGACCTGCGTGCCGCGCCCGCGCGCCACCGTCACCAGCCCCTGCTCGGCCAGATGCCGGAAGGCCTGCCGCACCGTGTGCCGATGCACGCCATGCAGTTCGGCCAGCGCGACGGAGGCCGGCAGCGTGTCGCCGGGCCGGTAGTCGCCGCGCGCGATCGCCTCGGCCAGCCCGTCGGCGATGCGCCGCCATGCGGTGCCGCCCTCGCCGGTCGCCTCCACATCGCGCCCGGTCGCGTCCGTCATCAAAATTTCATCCAAAATGTATAGACCTTCTCTCGCAACGAGCCTATCATAGTCTAGACATTGAAGCTTGACCAGAGAGCCTTCACGATGAGCGGACCAGACGAGCGCAAACGCTGGATGGCGGTCCTCGCCCGCGCCAGCCGCGCCGAGATCGAGGCGCTGGCAGGGCCGGAGCTGCCCGCGCATGAGATCATGAAGTCGCCCGAGACCGGCACGGTCATGGTCGAGGGACGGGCCGGCGGCGCGGGCCGGCGCTTCAATCTCGGCGAGGCGACGATGACGCGCTGCATCGTCCGGCTTTCGGACGGGGCGATGGGCTTCTCCTATGCGCTTGGCCGCGACGGCCGCAAGGCGCGCCTCGCTGCGATCCTCGACGCCCGCCTCCAGCGCGGGGATGACGGCGCGCTGCGACAGGGCGTCTCGCGGCTCGCCTCGGCGCAGGCCGCCGCCCGCGACCTCGCCTCGCGCAAGGCCGCCGCCACCAAGGTCGACTTCTTCACTCTGGTCAGGGGCGCGTGATGGCCGGCGACACCATGATCGCGGCGGGTTTTTCCGATCCCGTCTTCCAGTCGCAGGCCGCGTTTCGCGCGCTGCTGGCCGCGCTCTCGGAGCCCGGCACGCGTCACGAGATCGACGGCGAGACGCCCGCCCCCGACGGCCTCGACCGTGCCACCGCGACCGCCCTGCTGACGCTCGCCGACTACGAGACGCCGATCTGGCTGCCGCCCGCCCTGCGCGACGGAGCGGCCGGAGCCTGGTTGCGTTTCCATTGCGGCGCGGCGCTTGTCGAGGACCCGGCAATGGCCAGCTTCGCCGTGCTCGACGGGGGGGCGGCAGGCCCGCTGCTCGCCGACTTCAATGCCGGCCACGACCAGTTTCCCGATCGCTCGACGACGGTGATCGTCTCTTGCGAAGCGCTCGATGGCGGTCCCGGGATGACGCTGTCGGGTCCGGGCATCGCCGCCACGCGCGGCATCGCGCCACGCGGCCTGCGCCCCGGCTTCTGGACCGAGGTCGCGGCCAATGCCGAGCTCTACCCGCTCGGAGTCGATCTGATCCTGACCTGCGGCGACGCCCTGATCGGCCTGCCGCGTACGACGCGGATTGCGGAGAACGCCTGATGTATGTCGCGGTAAAAGGCGGCGAGGCCGCGATCCTCGCCACGCATGATCTCGTCGCGGAAGCGCGTCGCGGCGACGAGGCCGTGCCGGAAATCTCGGTCGCGCAGATCCGCGAACAGCAGGGCCTCAGTTGCGCCCGCGTCATGAACGAGGGCTCGCTCTACGACGCCGACCTCGCCGCGCTCGCGCTGAAGCAGGCGCAGGGCGACGTCATCGAGGCCGCCTTCCTGATGCGCGCCTACCGCACGACCCTGCCGCGCTTCGGCTCGAGCGAGCCCGTCGACACCGCCGCCATGGCGATCCGCCGGCGGGTGTCCGCGACCTACAAGGATCTGCCGGGCGGGCAGGTGCTGGGGCCGACCTATGACTACACGCACCGGCTGTTCGATTTCGCGTTGATGGATTCGACCGATGGTGCTGCCTCGACCGGTCCCCTTCCCCCCGCTTGCGGTGGGGAAGGGTTAGGGATGGGGGGGCGTGCAGGAAGAGGCTCAACGACTGCCTTGAGCTACGGCCTGGACGCGGGGGGGGGGGGCGGGGCG
>JAESFX010000282.1_pt1 | contig 27413 bp, 19 predicted proteins | sample 9269501 | NCBI WGS metagenome assembly JAESFX01 (sample SAMN14515570, study PRJNA621655) | algae metagenome | isolation source: Desmonostoc geniculatum HA4340-LM1 and co-occurring heterotrophs from cave... | place: USA: Maniniholo cave, Kauai, Hawaii | collected 2009-07-28
AACTGGCAGTATTCGTCCACAAATTTTACTGTGGGTGCGGGTGGGCGAGGCTCAACCATACTCTCTGTCTGGTGTTTTTGCGATCGCTCCTAATTATACTTTGTCGAGAGTGATAAAAGAGGGTTAACTTTTATGGAAGCGATGTCTTACGACAAGCCGATGCAGCGTCTACGCACGCTCTGGCTATATACTTCTAAATTTAATTACTGCATTCTTTCCAACACCACAAAATGTATTTTCTGTCAAGGTCAGTTTTTCTAGGGATGCTGGGCTAAAAAACTGATCTTTCATTGAGTGGTGCGATCGCGTAATCCTAGAAAGATAAAGATCCCCACACTGCCAACCCAGGCTTTAATAACTATGCCGCAAAATCCTCTTGATATCGGTATCGAAGCAGTCCCCAGCAAAATTATTAGCTTCACTGCGTTTAAGAATGCAGCGAATAACAATATTCTTATGCCTTTGAGGAAGGATAAGGTAAAACACAAGGCTAAGTATGACTCGCAAGATACTCAAGAGAGTTTAAAAGCGGAAGTTGCGGCTTTGCAACAGGAATTGGTAATTGTCAAGCAGCAGAAAGCCGAATTAGAAAATCTATTAAAACAGCAGGAAGAGGCCAGAAAAATCCAAGTTCAAGAGATGCAAATCGAGATTGATTTAAACAAACTCGCACATCAAATAGCAGAAATCACTCAAACTGATTACTTTCAACAATTGCAAATAGAAGTTGAATCCCTTCGCCATACCAAAATACCTTAATTACGAATTATGTAGACGCGTTCGCGGAGCGTTCTCGAAGAGTAGTGGCTTTCCGAAGGGTATTACGAATTACGAATTAATATTATATGTCTAAAATTATTGCAATTCATTCATTCCGGGGTGGAACTGGTAAATCTAACTTAACAGCAAATTTAGCAGTAACAATGGCACTGCAAGACAAACGAGTTGCTATTGTAGATACTGACCTGCAATCTCCTGGTATCCATGCTCTATTTGGTATAGATGAAACAATTGCATGTAAAACATTAAATGACTATTTATGGAATCGTAGTTCCATTGCTGATACCGCCTATGATGTTACTTCTTTTATAGCAATTTCTCCAGGTAAGATTTTCCTTATACCTTCTAGCATAAATACTGATGAAATTGCTAAAATTCTCAGCGAAGGATACAACGTTAGTTTACTAAATAGTGGATTTAAAAGATTAATTCAAGAGTTAGAGTTAGACTACTTATTTATTGATACACACCCTGGATTAAGCCGAGAAACTTTACTATCTATAGCTATTTCTGACTTGTTAATTGTAATTCTGCGTCCAGATCGCCAAGACTTTCAAGGCACAGCAGTGACTATTAATATCTCTCGTCAATTGCAAGTTAGTAATATGATGATGATAGTTAATAAAACTCCAAGCCGCATGGAGTTTTATTCGCTACAGCAAAAAATCGAGAAAACTTATAATGTTCCAGTCGCAGGTATATTTCCGCTTTCAGAAGACATGGCACAACTTGGTAGTAGTGGATTATTCTGTTTGCAATATCCTGAACATTTCTTTACTCAAATCTTGCAACATTTAGCAGAGAAAATAAGTTAAAAATTTCAAACTCAACACTAAGATATAAAATATTTAGATAACTTCATAAAGTAACCGTAAGACAATGAATGAAAATGTTCAAGAACAAGCAATAACATTTGAAACTGCTTTAAAAGTAGCAGATGAATCCGTATTTGCCAAACATAAGAGACATTTAAAAAATATTGAAGTAGCTGTATTGCGGGGAGCTTTACAAGGTCAGAAGTATGACCAAATAGCAGCAGAATGTGACTATGCTCCAGAGTATATCAAGCATGATGTGGGGCCAAAATTATGGCAGATACTTTCATCTAGCTTAGGCGAAAAAGTTAGTAAAACAAATTTGATGGCTGTTCTCGCACAAAGAGCATCTGAAGAATTCAAAATTCAAAATTTAAAATTCAAAATTGAAGATTATTCTTTATTTTCTAGTCCGCAGTCTCTAGTATCCAATTCTCAATCTCCAGAAATAGAGTCACCAGTTGGACTGATACCATTGGATTCTGCCTTGTATGTAGAACGTCCTCCGGTAGAATCTCGCTGTTATGAAGAAATTACTAGATCGGGGGCATTAATTCGCATTAAAGCACCTAGTCAAATGGGTAAGACTTCTTTAATGGTAAGAATTTTAGCTCATGCTAAACAACAAAATCCTACGGAAGTACGTACTGTAGCTTTAAGCTTGCAGCGAGCAGAACGTTGTATTTTTAATGACTTAGATAAATTCTTGCGTTGGTTTTGTGCTGCGATTACTCGCAAGCTTCAGTTACCGCATAAAGTTGAGGATTATTGGAGTGGAACTTTTGGTAGTAAAAGTAACTGCACTGCTTATTTTGAAGATTGTTTGCTGCCAGATATTAATGGTGTTTTAGTCTTAGCTTTGGATGGAGTTGAGGAGATATTTTTACACCCAGAGATTGCCGATGATTTCTTTACATTATTACGTTCTTGGTATGAAGAAGCCGCTTATGGAGATAGTGGTAATCCTGTGTGGCAAAATCTCCGTTTGATTATTGTTCATTCCACAGAAGTATATATTCCTTTAGATATTAATAAATCACCCTTTAATGTGGGTTTACCAATTGAATTGCAAACATTTACTTACCAACAAGTATTTAATTTAGCCCAACTTTATAGAATTAATTTATCTGAAGCTGAATTATCAGAATTGATGCAGCTTGTGGACGGACATCCATATTTAATACAACAGGCTTTATATCATCTAGCGCAGCAAGATTTGAGTTTAAAGCAGTTAATCCAAACCGCAGCTACAGATGCAGGTATTTATAGCGATCGCTTGCATCGCCATTTAAGAAGCTTACAAGAACATCCGCAATTAGCAGCAGCGTATGAGGAAGTAATTCATTCATCAAATCCTGTAGAGTTGGAACAGGTTTTAGCATTTAAGTTGCACAGTATGGGGTTAGTCAAGCTGCAAGGAAATCAGGTTATATCCAGTTGTGAACTATATCGACAGTATTTTGAAGAAGCTTTACGACCAAACGCTACACATAAATAAGTTGCTATAAAGCTACACCCTTTGGCATTAAGCTGTTAACCACTTAATTTGCTTGTTAACCCTCTTTTGTCACTCTCGGAAAACAATAATCTCAGCCTGATTCTGAGACTTTGATTTCATCAAGGTTTGAGGCTTTATTTTCTAACAGAAACTGAAATTTATAGATAAAAGTGGAAATTAAAGCCCTGTAAGCATTTGGGCGATTGGATTTTCCCACTCTGACAAAAGAGGGTTAAGACCGCAGGGGGGCAGGGAAGCAGAGGAGAGGGTTTGAAGTTTTTACCCAAAATTTAAATTGTGCAACTTGTAAGCACAACAGCTTATGCCTTTGAGCTTCATTTTAGCAAAAGCAAGAAATAGTGCGATCGCTCTCTGCTTTTATCCGAGAAATCTATTGTATTTTTAGTAGGCGATCGCATCATCAACATTAGAGTCATTAGCACCATTTTGTTAAGTTACGTCGGGGTTATCCGGCTGTTCACCAAGAGTTTGCTGTGAGGCGTGTCGGATATGGAGAATACGAACTGTGGATACTGCTTCTCCCTCTAAAATAGTAAACAAAATACGGTATAAATTACGTCCTCGACCATAGAGTAATTGTCGAATTTCTTGGCTAAAATATTCATTCTCTCTGGGAGCATCCCAATTTTGAAAAAAAGACAGTAGTGGGAGCATCTTGCTCCCTACTTTATTGTCCAAGCGGGCAAGATGCCCGCACTACTTATTTTTACTTGATGCCTAAACGCAGGAATGCACTATCTGCCTCAGCCTCAGCCACACTAGAAATTTCGATGCGGTATTCCATTAATCAGTGGGTAAGTTATACTTACGATGCTGCTCGCCAGCAAACTCATGAAAAGACCGAAACCGACCAGCCTCAAAATCATCTAATCCTTGTTGAATACCTTTGATAGCTTCCTCTGAATATTGTGTTTCCCACTCTAAGACATTAGCCAGTAATTCTGATGCAACAAGACTAACATCTTGACCTTGTCGAGCGGCTTTGTCGCGCAGTCTTGCTTCTAATTCTGGAGTCAGGGTCACAATAATTGTCATCAAGCTACTTCCTTTGGCATTAAGCCTTTGAGCTTCATTTTAGCAAAAGCAAGAAATAGTGCGATCGCCCTCTGATTTTATCCGAGAAATCTATTGTACTTTTAGTAGGCGATCGCTCTCTTCCAAAGTATCCTCTGTCTACCCAGCAATATCTTCTGCCTGTCTTGCTGTCACATCATGCTTTGCTGACAAGTTAACAACTTTTCTGCCGCTTTCTGCTTGCTTTTTTTGCCAATCTGCAAACATCGCTTCCAAGTCGTAGTTAAAAGACTTGGCGTGTTCTTCACGAATTTTATAAATTTCATCGAGAATTTCATCCTGCAACATGGCTCAATATCCTAATAGTTCGTAGGGAGTACAAATTACGGGTAACTGGTATCCAAATTCAAGGCTGATCTGTGCAAGCTTTCTTTGAATCTGAGCATTTGCAATATGCTTACAGTTCCACGTTAGCAGGTAATCCAGTCCGTGGACGGTTGCCGCCGCAATGTGAACCGCATCGTCGGAAGCTTTGGGAGGAAGATTGCTTCGCGTGAGAAATTGCGCTGACAGACTTCGTACAGATTGATTTAGTTCTACTAACGACAAACCATTAAGGATTTCCAGACGTTTAGCTGCAATTTCAGTGTCTCCCCGCGCCACTTCATCCAGAACAACTTGTGAAATATAGAGTGCGAATCTACTTCGGCGAGAGTCCCACCATTCCTTTGTTACCTCTATGTTTGCCGCCAAAATTAAATTTCTGGTTGATCTTGCTGTAAGGTAGCCTAAAATACTGGTTTCAATATAAACAGTTTCACTCATACTGGACAGGTCGAAAGCCCCTCTATTTTACCCTAAGCCTTGATTTGTCTGGATCAAGGCGTATTATTTAGGGCTTGCTGGTGTCGATTGTGTCAGGAGCAACAAAGGTGATAAAAATTTGGGAGTAATCGCTAAGATATTGCCGTAGTTCTATATTGATCGACCGTCACCAGCTATATAATCTGCGATCGCCCTCTGATTTTATCTGAGAAATCTATTGTACTTTTAGTAGGCGATCGCTCAGTGCAAAGAATAACTCAACCTTGCCCACGAAAGCGATCGCACAGGAATTAATTTCTTATCACAAGCCATACAAGGTGCAATCGCTGTTAAGATATCTAACAAGCTAACGGTCGTGTTATGCCGTCATAATTTTGCCTTATTTCCCTCCTGTCTGCTCTATTCTTTTTATCCTTTGTTGGAGCTGATCCACCTGTTGTTGAACTAGATAAAGCCTTTCTTCTAAGAAAAAAATTTTAATTACCAAAAAGATATTCAAAAAAATTAAGGCAGTGATAAGTAAAACATTCACTCCTTTCGGAGAGGTATTTTCTTTATTCAAGGATTGCTTCTCATCAGGTTTACTCCTCAATTTTGAATCCCTATTTGATTCTTGAGGCCCTAAATCTCCTTCAGTTGGATCTCGCCAGTTACTCATCTAACTTCTTGCGCTAAAGAACTTTAGACCAACTATACTTCTTAAGTGATTCTGTCAAAACTGGAAGTCCTGTTCCTGTCTTTACGCTGCCAATTATAACCTCAAACTTTAAACCTGAACATCTTAAACGTAGTTCTTGAATGAGGCTTTGATATAGCTTTTTTACTTCCTCTTCTTTGTCAGGCAGTAAATCCATCTTATTGATAAATAAGCAAACATACTTTAGTGAGTTGATTTTTGGATCTGTACTAGGTTTAGTAGTAAAGCCAAAAATTGTATCCAGCGCAGTTGGACTCCACTGTTTTATATTATCGTCAATTCTTGCTTTCCAATTTTTCTCTACTTCTTCTCTAAACTCAGCTTCATTTTGAGCTTCTTCATCCTGAGCTTTGGTAATATCAATAACAAATATTAATGAGTTAATTGCTCCCCAAGTCATTGGTGAATATGGTATTTTTTGCTCTTCAATTAACCCTTTGATAAGGGAGCCAATATTTTGCCCTTTATGATCTGCTGCATAGTATATATATACTGGTTCACTGTTATTCGACTTTTCTCTCCAGCTATACCTCATATATCCTGGTGTTGGAATTTCTGGATTAACGTTTTCATCTTTTGACAAACGCTTAATTAGTGTTGTCTTTCCAGATCCCCCTAAACCCACAATAATCATAACGTTTCGTTTTTCATTATCGCCGAGGTGCGGTGGTTCCCGTAATTCCTCTTCTAGAATTTTATCTCTTGTTTGCTGTTCAGTTTCTTCTAACTTTTTATTTTGTTTTTGCTTAAATTCGTTCAGCTTTACAGTTGCATAGGCTGAAAATGCCCCAAACCCTGCTACGGCTATCGCCAGAACATTATCTAAAAAGGCGTTATTTTTATCCTTGCTATCAGTTGTTTGTGCAATAGCAGGAGAGACAGGGCTGATAAGAAGAGAAAGAAGCAATATCTTCACAAAATGCTTTCTCATATTACTCTTTTAAAAATTAAATATCTATAGAATATAATTGGAATATGAGGCGTAACTTATATTTTTATTCTCATAAATCTAAAAAAATTTCATTAAAAATATCCAGAAATTATATAGTATAAGTAGATTCACTAGTAATAGTAAATCTACAGAATTATTTTATAATTTATTACTAGGATACATAATCAAAATAGCTCCCCAGTTTCTTAGAGAAGCTGGGGAACGGTTCTGTTCACAAATAATTTAGAACTGCTATAGATTAGGTATTAACTAATTCACTCCCTCCACACCGAAGTAATTAGCTAATGTCAACACAACCTCCTGAGTCAAACTCTCAGATAACTCTGGTAAATAAACCCGAATTGCATTCCTGACAGCCGCATCGAATTCGCCAGCGTTAGCCGTAGCATTACGGACAAATGGCTCAATTAAACGGATTAATTCGTAACTGCTGCTTAAGTCCGTATTCTGAATTGCCCGATCTAATGGTGGGGCTGTGGGGTCGGGGAATTCTGGGAGGATGCGGCTAACGAAGGTGACGCGGTGGAAGATGCGCCAGCAAGCGGGGCCGCCTTGGGGTTGTCGTGCTTGGCGGAGTGCTTGAGCATTGGGGGAATTATTTTCCTCTATCCAGATGGGATCAACGACGTTATTAAAGAAAGCATCGTAATTTTGTGTATCTGGGGTGAGGTAGAAGCTCAAGAAGCGATAAGCGTTGACTTTACCGGGAGCATCCAAAGGATTACCATTGGCATCATATTCCCGTATAGGGCGATCGCCTTCATCTCGCACCAAGTTACCCCGTTCATCCAGCCTAAATCTTTGTAAATCGCCTGGGGTGTTGTTTTTCAGGTCAATTTTAAAAGATTGGCTGGTTTCTTTGGTTTTAGATTTGGTGAGGTTTAAACTACCACCGAAAGATGCTTTGGCTTCTACACCAAGAGTAACGCCACCTACTCCCAAGGATGCAGAAGCAGTGGTAGTTGTATTACCTGTAAAGTTGTAGGCTCCACTGGTACTTTCTTGTTGCACATCGGTGGTTTCTGTAGATTCAGCGAAGAGTCCACCATCGGCTGTCCAAACGTAGCTATTGACTAAGTTACGTTTACTGTATTGCACTGGTAAATCGTTGTTGGAACTTAAAGCATCAACTAAACCACCAACAGCAATTCCCGCCGCCGCCACGAATGGTGCAGCAATTGGTGCTACTGATGCTCCAATTACAGCCCCACTGACTCCGCCAGCTAAGACACCAGTTGCACCTGGGGGTGTGGTACTGAAGTCTTCGTAGTAGGTACGCAGACGGGTTTCTTCGGCTTGGATACGTTGACGCAGGGCGTAAGCTTCACTGGGTTTGAAGTAACTGTACTCGCCATAGGTGGTAGCTTCGGGATAATCGGGATCTAACACCTTACCATTTTGGTCGTATCCTACGGCACCATCGAGTGAGCCTTGTTTGGTGTAACGGGGGTTGATAGGGAAGGGAATAATGTTGGTGTCTTTGGGAATATTGGGATTGGGAACCATGCGGAAGGCAATTAAAGCACGGTTGTATGAGAGACGAATAGCATACACATCAGCAGTTTCCGATTCTACCAGAGCAAATCCCACATTTGATGGTTGGTAACGGCGAGCCAAGGATTTATTTAGCCGTCGGTTAATATCTGGATCTTCCCAAGCACCACCTAATCCCACGGTGGTCATTTTACTAACATTGGTTTTGTTAGTTTGCTGCTGACTGCTAGACCATTTCAATTCGGTGTCTAATTTGACTGATTGACTAGCATTGAGTTTTAACTTACCTAATTTGATACTGATACCAACGCCAAAAGGTGCTATTACCGTTTCTAGTTCCTGTTCTAATTCGGCTGAAAGCGATGCTTCAAATGATGAGGTGAAACTACTATCTTTGCTGGCTGACAAAGTATAGGAAACGCTATCAGCTTCGACAAATTCGACAGAAGTTGTATCAACGTAGTCGCGCAACGAATCATCAATCGGCCCGGCGGTGAGGTTTTCGGAAGGAACGGGGGGCGCACCTTCTATGTAGCCTTTGATTTGGGGGTCAAATTGGACTTGACTAATCCATTCGGTAATTAAGTTACCAACTTTGTAACCTGTGAGCAAATACCAATGACCGTTTTGAATGAAAGCGTAGCAGCGTTTGTGAATTCCGGTGATTTCGCCGTTGTTGGCGGTTTGGATGTCTGCATATTCAGCGATCGCCGGACGGCTGGTAATATTACTTTGGTATCTGTTACTCACACTACCTAGTGCATTCCTAACTAAAGGTATGTCATCAGAAAGGGGTGCGCGGGAAAAGGTATGTTGAATATCGGCATTCTGACTAGCAGTGAGGTGGTTTCCTCGTAGGCTGCTGTCGTTAACGGTGTTAACTCTACCTGCGGTTGTAGGATCGGATTCAAATTCGTAGTAAGCTAGCAGGTTTTCCCGTTCGCCTTTGAGTTGTCCAAACAGGTTATCAAGAATTTGTTCTTGAGTGCGGAACTGTTTCCAGATGCGGACTTCATCAATTGCTCCCCGGAAATCTCGACCCAAGTTAAACTGATTTTGTGGCAGGGTGACAGCATTTAGAGGGGCAATCTGGGCTGGGATACCGTTGATGTATAAATCTAGTCTGGTAGCTGTGGGTGCAGGGTCAGCAACCCAAGTTGCACCGATGATTCTAGCTTCATCGTTACCGATTAAATTGGCGGTAGTGTTACCGGAACCTTCATTAATGCGCCACTCACCTGCTAATTTATTGCGATCGCTATTAGTTTGGTGTAATTCACCCATACTTAAAGCACGGTTCCACACCCGCAAGCTGCTGATGGTTCCCAACAGATAACGGGGATAACCATTAACAATATTTGTACCTTGGGGTATACCATTACACTTACCTACTTCCAAAGGTTGTAAACTGCTTACTGGTTTACCGCTACCTGAGATAGTTTCAGTTCTCCGTAATTGTCCGTTCCAGTACAAGTTAACTGTGTAACCATTGTCAGTTTGTCTACCTGTGACGGCAATGTTCACCGGAGTACCAGGAGTAGGTGCGTTCACGGGGGCAATGATTAGGCGTGGTTGTTGATTATCTTCATAACCAAAGCACAGGCTGTAGTTTGTCGCCGAATCCCGTCTGACGTATAGCCAAGCAGTAAGTTCGGGGTTGTCTCTGCCAATTCTACCTTTTTGCAACAAGGGGAAGAACATTTGATTGTTGTTAGGTAGAGTTACGGTCATTTCAATTGTCAGTTCATTGTCTACCCCTAAGCCAACTTGATTACCACAGTCAAGGTAATTATCTACACCATTGAATCTTAAGGCATAGGCTTCGGCGTAGGTGGCAGCAACGTGTTCCCAAGTAGTTGTCCACATAGGTTCGGTGGTAGTGAGGTAGCGGTCTCTCACCCCAGCGACAACGTTGTAGGCGGTGAGTCCTGATTCTACTCTAGGGAGACTGCCGAAAATTTGCCCATCATTGCTGGCGTTACCAGTGCGATCGCTTGCTGTTCCATCTTCAAAGTGATAGTAAGCCCGCAGTCCTGCTTCATTACCATCTAAACGACAATTTTTGGTGTCATTAATCTCTCTTAGGCTACGTACTTTTCCCCAAACCCGGATTTCATCAATTGCACCTTGGAAGTAAAACTGCTTGCCGGGATTCTCAATCACCCCAATCAGTAATGCCCCTGTTCCTTGGTAAGCGGCTGTGGCAGTATCTTCTACTACCACTTCCCCATCTCTGTAAATAATCCGTTTGCGGCTGACGGCATCAAAAGTACAAGCCCAGTGATGCCAATTAGTATCATTTGCAACACCAGTTGGTGTATTCAAATCATTATTAAAGAAGGCGAAGGTAAAGACTCCATTTTGACGGAAACCGAAGTGTAGTTGGTTATTATTAGTAGGTCTACCTTGGGTAAGAACTGCGGAAAAGAAAGCATTCAGGTTGGCGGAATCTCGTTTTGCCCAAAATTCGATGGTGAAGGATTGATTTGCCAAGTTGAGGTTAGCGGCTTGGATATAGTCACTTACTCCATTGAATCGGAAGGCAGAATTTACAGGCTTTCCTTGAACGCCTAAAGAATATCTAGATGTGGAAGAATTTTGGGAGACAATCCAAGTAATGTTACGAGAGATTTCTTTATCAGGACGAATCCAAGCTTCTAGGGAAATGTCGCCTTGTTGTGATAACTCGGTAGCATCGCCGCTTAAATTTCCACTGCGAATTTGCAGCGCATTTCCTGGGGTATCGGAAATCCAGGCGTTGGGTTGAGATAAACCAGTCAGGGGACGGGTGGCAAGATTTTCGATATTACCTGCGTTGGATACCCCAGCTACTTCTACCAAAACCGAACCGTATTTAAGATTATAAGGAGCATTCATCAGCTCGCCTGTGTTGCTGAAGCTGCTGTAACTGTCATAATCGTATTCAACCAAGTTGATGGTTGTACCAGCAGGTAAGGTATCTGTAAAGGTAATTTCGCTAATGCTAACTTCTTTTTCGCCGGGTGCGATCGCTTTCTTTAAAGTCAGAGTTCCTGCACCAATTACCAAAGTTGCACCTTGTTCGTAGCGTTGAGTCACAGGTTCCGCCAGGGTAATTGTATCAACTTTGCTCGTGACAGCAGCACCCAAACGACCGAGATAAACCACATCTCGCGCCTGTCCACTCAGCACTCGTGCTAATCCCATCGGGTTGCGGGGAACTCGTTGCCAAGTTTCTGTGATTTTCAGCAAGCTATTTTCGAGGATGACATTGCAAGTATTCGCATCTTCCCCATCGCTAATCTTCACAGTAGTAGTATCAGGATTGGCATCACTAGCCATAATCACTTTGACTTCACTGCGTCCCAACCCTGGAGAACGTTCCCGCAGTTGCACGCTATTAGAAAGTAAAATGTTAGCACGGGCAACATTGGTATTGTAACTAACAGCAAAAAATTGGTCTACATCACCCCGGAAATACAACCGCAGCATTCCATTAGCACTTTCAAATAATTGCGGTGCATCATTTGTCCAAGCAAAATCTAACAGTCCACCTACTACATTTAAACCATTGGGGTCAATATGGATTAAGCGCATGGGGAACGCAAATTTACCTTGCAATTGGGCGCGTAAATCTGCTAGTCTGGCTCTGAGGTTTTGCAGATGTTCGGTTTGTGCTATCAGATGCTTATTTAAGTTGGGAATAATTACTGTTTGAATGTTGGTAATTTGTTGGTTGTAGCCTTCGATTTCCGAGTTGTAAGCATTCAGTTGATTCTGAAAACTGGCAGTAGTACGCACCCTCGCACTCATGTAATTACTCAGAAAATAGGTTCCACCTAATCTATTTTCGTCCTCATATTGGGCGCGAGAAGCACCTTGGAAATTTGGTTGTGCATAAAGGATGACATACAAACCTGGATCTGGTTTTACAGAGTTAATCGCAATCCGTAATGTTGGATGTTCGCCGATGCCTAATCTTTGACTAGCACCTGTAAATTGAGGCTGGGAATATCCTGTAACACCTGTACCGTTTTCGAGATTTGCTCTGAGTTGTTCTCTGTTTGCCCTCTCTCTAATTAATCTTTGAATTGTTGCTTGTTGCGTAGCAATTTCTTTATTGAGAGAGTCAATTTCCCGTTGGGTATTGGGAATTTCTGTTTGTTCTAGTTGAATGATTTGGTTGATAAAGGTATTCGGGTCTTTTGTCGTTGTGTCTATCAACGGTAAATTGATATTGTCGGGAATTTGCGATAACCGACCCCGTTTACTCACAGCAAAGTCCAGGACAGCTATTTTTTTATTGTCATCATTTTCATGTGCTGTGGATACCGCCACCAACACACGGGCATTTTGCTTGATCGGTGCGGGTGTTCTATCATGTCCTGAAGGTACTTCCTCTTGCTGATAATACAACATAGCAGAGATACCTTTACCTGCCACAGTGCGATCGCCAAATCCAAAACTCGTGCGTTGAATACCAGGATTATCGCCTACAGGTGCGTCAGATTGTACCCACTCGGCTTGTCCTTCGACAATACCATTGTTGAGGGTGTCAGTGCGATCGTAAACCGTTGTACCGTTACCTTCGTCAAATTGCCAGTAGGTAATTAAACCAGGTTCATTTCCCGCCTTGCGAAACTTTTTCGTTTCTTTAACTTCCAGTTCTGAACGTTCCCGTCCCCAAATCGATAATTCATCAACAGTGGCAACAATAGGTAAAGCGGGTTGAGAACCACCGTACAACGAACCGACGTTTCTCCCAACAACCATGTAAGTTGTCGTCGCGGTAGTCGTGGGAAACAATAAATATTGATTTTCTTCCCCTTCACCGTTAACAACTGCATCCCCTACCTGAATTTTCACCACGCCAGAATTTGCAGGTGCATTGATATTATCTGGAGCCGGAGCCAGAGAAATACTAATATGATTCCATTGCCCCATTTTGATGGCATTGGCAGCAGAAGTCACTGTTTTAGAGTTAGCAGTTATCTGAATACCGTAACCAGGAAGGAATTGTCCGTCAGTATTTAGCTGAGTTTCTACCAAGCTAATTTGGAAAAGTGCTGCTGGTGTTCCTTCTGAGTAGATTACGCCAGTAGTTTCTGGTTTAATCCAAGCAGAAATATTAAACTCTTGTTTATTGAGAACTTGCGCTTTACCTGCAATATAGGTATCTGCATCTAACTTTATAGCTGATTCTGCATAACCCATTTTTGTAAACGCATCTGGACTTTCCGTACCTTGAGTATTGAAAAATCCATCAGCAGAACGTTCGATATTGTAAGCATCAATTCTGTTAGTCTGTTGATTATAGACAAATATTTGCCAACGTTTAATATCAGGAATACCCGTTGGGACTTGCAAAACCGTAAACCGTCCATCCACCAAATTCCGGATAAAACCTAACTCCATAGTTGGTTCAAAAAATGGACGATTATCCATATCTGTAGCGCCGAGAGTATCTTTAGCACCACTCTTGATAATTTTATGACGACTGCGACGATAGCGGACTTCTCTAGCTGTTTTCAATTGCGTACCAGCCAGGATAAATCTATCTACTAAGAGTGTTTGATCGACAATAGGAATGGGTGTTTGTCCATCAGAATTAGTGACAGTGACGTTATCAGGATGATTGCCATTAATAGACTGTCGTAACAGGTAAATATATTGTCCATCACTCAAAGCTTGAAACGGTGCATCTGCTGTTAATCTTGCGGTTGTAGAACGGAAGACATCGATTTCTGAAATATTAATCGCAGGTTGACCATTGCTTCTCACTGTCGGTAAAAGTTTGTTGGGAAGAATAGCAAAACCGACTTGAGTAATTTCGTTAGGAAAAATCAATTCTTGGGGTGTAGACGACCAATTTCTGGCATCAATAGGGTTGGGGTCATCTTGCTGGTCAAGAACAGTGTAATATATCCGGCGATCGCTATCCATTGCCAAGGATATCAATACCCCTGTATGCTCTACCAGATTTGTGTACAGATAAACTTTATTAGCGTATGTTTGCAAATAATTATCCCATTGAGGTTGCATATTTTTCTCCTATTTATTAGTTCAGTTAATGGTTATTCGACAAGTTACAGCGTATTTCAGGTAAATGAGGTACGCGCTTCGGGAACACTGCCGTGCCCTTACAATTAATTATCTGTACCTCACTACAGCCAGAAAAATTCTAATTTGAGTTATAGATAAATCTGGCTGATTTCTCAAGCTTAGAAAAATTTAATTACCAGCTTGATTGAGTGGATAGTTCAGAGAATTATCTACAGTAGGTTGTGTAGATATCATTCGAGAAGGAGGTGGTGCACAAGCTTGTGGAAATAACAAAATGCTGATTGGTAAAGCAAATGAAAGTATTCTGTTCCAGCGCATATTGTTCAGAGAATTAGTTAAAGTCTTCATCAGTTCAACTCCTTGATTGCAGGTGTTCTGTTATCTTTATAGAATTTGCAAAGTTAAAAGTCGATACAGAAAAGTTAAGGAATTAAATGTAGAAGCTAACTTAACTTGAGACTTAACTTTTACAGCATCATGCTTACCCCGGATTTCTCACAAACAATAAAAAATCAATTCACAGCACTCGAACTAAGACATTTTTTTGATACATCATCAATTGAAAATTAAGTGAGTAAATAAAGTAAGTACAAATTAGTAGTCATCAGGATAAAAAACTACTATATTTTTCTTGGCACTGAAATCAAAACACTCTATTCATAAAATTAAGCATCCAAAACAAGGCTTGAATTAAACCAAGCCTAAAGTATTATTAATTAGGATAAAATGCAATTCAATTTTAGATTAAGCAGTATTAGACAGCATTTTTAAGCATCTGTAAGCAGTAGAAAAAATATGCTTGGAAGGACTTGAGCTAGTAATTGCAATTAAAATTCGCCGTGCGCTTACAGTAATGAGTGCGCCTAATTTCAGTAATTTAGTCCGAATAGTTCCGACTTGAGCATTTTGTAGTTCTGTCTTCGCCAAACATTTTGACCGCAAGGCATTCATCAAAGCGTAAGCTATAGAAGAAAACCACAATCGTAACTGATTTCCCGCAAATGTGTGTGTACTGGTTCTATCGCTAAAAAGTTCCAGTTGTTGTTCCTTAAAGCGATTTTCCATCTCACCTCTAGGACAATACTTCTGGGTATAAAGTTCACCTGGAGCCATCTTATTTGTAGTAATTGATGTGACAACAAAACGAATATTGGTTCCCTTGACTCCATACTCAACTTTACAGACAACACGGCGACTACGACTCCAAGATTCACGAGTCTGGTAGTCTAAAGATTTATACCAAATTGAGTTATTAATCAAGTCAGAAGCAACTTCAGGAAGTTGTTCATCGGGGTTAAATACAGTTTCTAAAAATGAAACTACTGTTGATAGTTTCTGCTCATACTCAAGCGAGGCTCTATTTTTAGTCGTGGTAGTCATCTGAATTAAACGACTATTTTGCGCCAATCCAAAAACGTAGTTAACCCCAGTCTGTGACTCACACCATGTCATAATATCGTCTCTGGAATAGGCACTATCTCCTCGTACTAAAATCTCGGCATTCTGCCATTGTTGACGTATTTGTTTAACGACTCTCTGCAATTCTTCTAACGCCCCAAATGCTGGGTCTACATTAGAAGGGCGAAGTTTGGCTGCTAATAAATATTTTCCACAAAATATATAAAGTGGAGCGTAACAGTATCCCCCATAATAAGTATTGAAGAAAACTTGCTCTTGATTGCCGTGTACTAAGTCATCAGTTACATCTAAATCTAAAATAATTTGTCTTGGCTCTTTGGCGTAAGATTCGAGAAATATTTTAACAAATAGACTTTCAATTTCTGATGAAGAGTGCCCAATTTTATGGTAACGATTGTCTGCTCCTTGTTCTACATCTTCAGGGCAATGTTCCAGTCGGTTTAATGTACTCTTTCCTGCCAACTTTGCCTGCTCATCCTCCATTCCAATTGTTCTTAAAACTGCTAGAGCAAACATTGGATCATGGCGTAATTCTTCGTGGTCATTCAAGTCTTCATAACCCATGACCAGCCCGTATGTCCGTTGCTTAATTAAGCTTTCTATCGAATGGTCAACTCGATTTGGCTTTCGGTAATCTTGGAAACACTGTGCAAACTGTGATGTGATTTGCAGTTTTCTATCTATTTCAGCAATTAAGCTTAATCCGGCATCAGATGTTACTAGTCCTCCACTGAAGTTAACTACGACAGGAGGTGATTTTGGCTGTTCAAATCTGAACTGTTTTGGGAGTGATCGCGTTGCGGCTCGATTCATCGGTTAAAACTGCTGAAATGCTTGCTATGTATACATTTTATCAGTTTTAAGCTCCGGTTTTTTCTGAGTTTGTGAGAAATCCGGGTAGAGCGTTCCCCAACTAGGGCTGAACTAGCTGCCGAGGTAAATGAAACAGAAGCACAGTTAACCCAAATTCAAAAGCTTGGTCAACTGGCTAAACAAAAAATGATTACCGCCAACCTCCGATTAGTGGTTGCGGTAGCTAAAAAATGTCGCTGGAGTAACCTGGAATTTCTGGATCTGATTGAAGAGGAGTCATTCCAAGGTACGCTCTGCTCATGGACAAGGAATGAAAGCTTTACGAGGTGAGCAAGACCAGATTAAAGATTATTTGGTTTCTTGAAAACTTATTTATGTCCAAGGAGAAGGAATCGCTATTGTAGAAAGCGCTTCTCCCGTACTCACTCTAATAGCAGTTTGCTCAGAGTTGGGGCATTGAACTTTAACTTGGATGATTGAAGTCCGTCCATTATATTCTCCAACTACAGGCTCACCCGTAAACTCACAAAGTATCTCCTGTTGGCAGTAGCAGCACTCAAATATAATTCGGATCACTGCTTTGTCGCAGTCTAGAAATCTCACATGCTGAAACCGTTCCGCTGATAATTCTGCTTTGACTCTGCGGGATTCAGGCGAAAGCCATTTGGGTAGTTTAGATAGGCACTCACAGATTACATGGACATCTCCGATTCAGGGAACTAAGTCGGACGAGATAGTATTAGTCCAACTTTTTCCGAATCTCTTTTGCCTTAGCTTCTAATACAGCCAATAAATCTCTCAGTTGCTCTTGCTGGATATCTTCGACCTTAGTTGCTGAGACATCTCGAATTAGAGAACTGATTTGGTGACTTGGTTTGGGTTTTGTTTCAGGAGCATGTTGAGCAATAGTTTGGGCAACTAGAAAACGAGTTTGAGCGACTGTTAGCCTTTCTTGCAAAACTTGTGATGTAGCATCTTGTCGGATTTTAAGAGCTTTAGTTTCCTCAATTTTTAAATTTTTAGAATTTAGTTTTTGGAGTGATCGGGCATGGTTTGCACCAAGTCCTGATTGTCTAATCGCAATTTTTAAGTCTTCTGAAAGCCGTAAGCAAGGAAAGACATTTGCATCTACTGATGCTGGATTTTGTTGAAAACGTAGTAATAACAGAAGAATATTTTGTTCTATTTCGTCTAAATTAAATGCTTTAATGCCTTCTGACTGCTCTTTTCTAGTTAAAATAACCAATTCAGTTAATTGGGGCAAAAGTTTTTTTGCGTTTAATCTAGCTATTGCTCTCCTAAGTGCTCTAACTACTTCTTCCTGTTCAAATTCCAAAGCTAACTTAGCCTGTTGAATCAAACCTTCGGCTAAATCTAGCTCATTCAAGCCTTCTCTGTGAAGACTAGTTAATAAAGTGCGTGTATGTAATTCCTCTTCAGAAAGTTCTTTTAGAAGCATCACTGCATCCAGTGTTTCAATTTCTGGCTGTAACTCTTCTGCAACGGATCTCCATCTCCGTTCTCCATCAAAAATGAGATTTCCCGGTAGTAAAATAATCGGCTGTTGTTGCCCTTCCTCTCTAATTGAAACAGCCATACTCCGAATACTATCCGAAGTAAATGTTTGCCTTGCTTGTTTTGGATTAGGTCTTACTTCACTATAGTGAATTTTAAAAATTCCAGATGCTTTCAAATGTTCTCGTAGGTCTTCAATAGTTTGGTTGAGGAGTGTACGTTCTTCTTCAGCAAGCTTTCCCTGTGCTTCTTCATCTTTTAATCTTGTAATCTCTGCCTGTAAATCTTCTACTCGTTCTTCAAGCTCAAATATCTGTTGTGAATCAGCAGCAGAAGCAAACATTCCAAGTACACTCGGTTTGTTCAATTTTGTCATCGATCAACCTCTTATTAGCTTAAGTTCTTGAACTAGTGCATCAACAATTGGCATAAAATCTCCTCTTGCCTCTTTGCCGGGTCTGTAAATTCCCAGAGGTAGCCCTCTACCAGAAGCATTAAGAATATCCGCTGATTCTCGAATTGGGCTAAAATACTGAATTCCCAAATTTTTACAGACTAGGGGAAGTTCCTCAACAATACTTCTATGCGCTCCCCAATCACTTTTCCAACGAGTAGGAACTATACCTAATATTTTCGGAGTCGGTTTCAATCTCAGCCGCTTGCAGTTGAAATAGTACCACTCAATCATCGCCGCAGCACTTTGAGAAGCCTTGTACTCAGGTTGAATTGGAATTAACACGTGGCTAGAAGCTGCAAGAGCAGTCAGTGGTAAAGGCTCCAATGTTGCAGGACAATCGATAATTACAAAATCGTGATATAAGGGGTAATCACTCAACCGATCTGCAAGAGTATAAGCTCCACGCAGATCCTTTGAAACTTCCCGAATTGTTTCGTGTAATTCTTTTCCGCCTTTACAAACTTGAATTTTGTCAATCTTACCTTGCCAAGCTGTAACTAAAGGCCAGTTCCCATTGAAGTCTGGATGGTAAACATTAGCCATCGTTCCCTGAGTTTTAAATTCTCCTAATCCGCAAAATAATGTCAATGATTCGTTAGGATCGATGTCTAATAGTGCCACTGAATAGCCACGAACGCCCAATTCATACGCAAGATTGTATGAAATAGTACTTTTCGCCACTCCTCCAGCGTTTGTCTCAATCGAAAGGGTCAAATTGGCAGGCATAATCTTTTCTCTTTCTTGATTACTATATTTCCGACTCCAGTCATGAGATAACGTTATATCAGTTTTGGCGAAGAATTTTGAGATAATGTTATATCATTTTTCTAATTTTTCTAACAAGAATTGCTATCAAAACAGATGTTTACTGCAAGTAATCATCGACCTAGTTACACAGATTGCCTAGCCTGGAATTTTACACCAAAAGAAATATACACCGTCAAAGAGATATTCACTCAGCACTTGCTCAATCAAACAGTTCCGTAGGAAAGCATTATTGTCTTTGTGCAAACTGGTTATTCAGTATAAAAACCAACAGCATAATTTTAGTGTGATTTCAACCTTTAAAACTGTGTCAACCAGCAGCTATTAATGCGACTTTTTTGGGCTTATTGAGAAGAAAAATCTTCTGTTGACATAATATGACCACCCTGCCATGAAGATTCTACGCTGAACAACAGTCTTTGTTCAAAGTGTACTCGATTGAAGCGGGATAACAATATTCTCTATCTATGCTAATGTCATTACAGAAAAGGGCGCTGCCAACAAGGAAGTATTTTCAATCCCCCTATAACTAGCTATTCTCACCTAACCACGAGTAATCGGCTCATTATTGCAGTGGTTATTGAGAAGTTACTTGACATCCTCCCACCGCTATACCAGGAGTACCTGATATAGCGGGGGATTCCAAAGATCACTCTTTGGGTTTCCTCTTTCCACGACCCGACTTACTTGGAGGGATTTCTCCACCCATGCAGAGGTCGATGTCTCCAGAGGCGATTAACGTTCCTGTGTGCCCCACAGTACGGAGTCCAATCTCAAGTATGTTCCGCGCCGCGTTATAGTCCCGGTCAAGGGTTAGCCCACAACGAGGACAAACATGAGTTCTAGTGCTAAGAGATTTTTTAACAACTTTACGACAGTTAGAACAATTCTGGCTAGTGAAATGGGGCGGGACTGCAACAGTTACCACGCCAAACACTTTACCGAAATATTCAACCCATTCACGAAACAGCGACCACGATGCATCACTAATCGACTTAGCAATCGCGTGATTCTTGACCATATTCCGCACCATCAAATCTTCATACACCACGAGGTCGTTAGACTTCACTACGCACTTTGCTGTTTTTACAGCAAAGTCTTTACGCTGGCGACTTACTTTGAGGTGTTTACGAGCAAGTTTATTTCTAAACTTGACTCTGTTGTTGGAACCTTTTTTGGACTTAGACAAACGACGTTGCAACCGCTTCAAAGACTTTTCTGATTTGCGAAGATGTCTAGGGTTAGCAACTGTTTCCCCGTTACTATCTGTATAGAAGTGGTTCAATCCCACATCAATACCAATAGTTTTACCAGTTGGTTCTCGTTTTTCAATGCGTTCTTGAGGAATACAAAACTGGGCGTAGTACCCATCGGCACGACGCACAACCCGCACCCTCTTAAACTGTTTAAGTTGGTAGAAGTGCAGGTCACGGGTTCCCCAGAGCTTGAAGGTTCCTGCCTTAAATCCGTCACTAAAAGTGATATACCTGCGGTCTTCGGAGAGTCGCCAGCCACAGGTTTTGTACTCAACAGAACCATGCGTTTGCTCTTTCTTAAACTTTGGAAAACCCTTCTTTCCAGGCTTACTTTTCTTGCAATTATCAAAGAACTGAGCAATTGCAGACCACGCTCTTTCTGCACTGGCTTGACGAGCCATCGAGTTCAGCTTGGATACCCAAGGGAACTCAGTATTAGCAGCAAGGACAGCACAGAACTTACTCAAGTCATATCGCCCAATTCCTCTATTTTCTATCCAGTATCTAAGGCAGCTATTACGAACGAAACGAGCAGTTCTAATTGCTTCATCAAGCTTTCGGTACTGCTCGTTAAGTCCTTCAAGTTTTGCCTCGAATACTAACATATTTACGTCAATATAGCTGACGTAAATTATTTCATAGATTTGCGAAAAACTCAACTATTTCCTTTCCTCACTGACCCTCGGTCAGTTATGGTCGGGAACGTCTCGTTTTTCGCCCTCGATTCATGAGGCAGCGCGTTGGGCGGCTCCGCCGGCTTGAAGCGACTGCCGTCTCGCCGCCAAATCACAGATTATGGCGGGAGCCTTCTCTCCGATTTACGTAAAAAGCATCCCAGAAGTGTAGTTGCAGTTCTTGTAACTACACTACTTTTTTCTGAGCTAATCAAACATTCTCGTTCACGGCAATAAAGGTATTAGGTCGCTCACAAGGCGTAAAATTATACTTACGTTTAACTTCTTCATCTGTACTACCTTCAGCGGATTTAGTTAGCAGTACAACCTCAGAGCGGCTATAACCAGTCAACTCATCAAACTGAATAATCATATATTGGTAGAGCGCCCAGACATCCGCCATCCGATTGCCAATATCGGAAGATATCTCATCAGGTATAAAAATATTACCGTGCCAGGATACCTTAATTCCCTTTTTCTGGAAATAAGCATCTATTTCTGGACGAATGTAATCCGCAGTTCCTCCGCAAAACACCAGTTCTTCAATATCCTCATCCATCTTCGAGCGCAACCACCTGACGATCGCACGCCAATATTCATCTCTAGCAAGCAATAAAGCCTTGGACATCAACTCGCCATCAAGTTGAATTTCATCACCTTTGCGCTTGCGTGAGAGTTTCTGCATCACCTGGGAGTCACAACTAACTCCAGCTTCTACCAACACCTCGATAATATTGGGATTATCAGGGCTTAGTCCTGATGTCTTGGAAGTAAAATTATTCACCAGCCAAGACATACCAAAATTACTGGTTATTCCCGCGCCAATTGAACCACTGCGAAAGGTGAAAATACTTGCGTTGCGATAACCAAGCATCACATACATAGAAGCAAGCATATTATTGCCAAGCGTTCGCCTACGGTGAAAAAATATCCCACTCCCCTCAGAAGCTGCATCATAACGAAGCATTTTTACCCGCATCTTACCTGCTGGTGTATCAAATCCTCGAAACGCATCCTTCAACCGAACTTGTAACTGTTCTTTGTCTTGCACTTCACCGGGCGGTAGCAGAATGCTTAAGTAAGCTGCAACATCATTACCCAAGTTCAACTTCTCCTTAGCCAGCCAAAATGCACCACAAATTTTAGGGACTGCTAGTTCGTACTTTAGCTCCTTCAGCTGCGATATACCCCCAAATCGACGACGGGCAAGTTCTCCCAAGGCGTAATACTCATCACCTATTCCTACCCAAATACGAGATTCAGGACTACCTTCTTGTTGAACGCTCTCAATCGAAGCTTTAGCAATATCTGCTACTTCTGAGTCGAAAAGTAAAACAACAGGCTTTCCCTCTGGATACTCTTGAGCGATCGCCTTGGTTTTACTTGCACCCATGTCAATCGTAATTACTACCTTTTTTCCGTCTGTTTTCTCCTTAGTTTTGGGCATATTTTTATCTTTTATTACTTTTACTATCGTTCCCAATTTAACCGAAATGGGAAAAATACTGTGGTGTAAAACACTTTCTTTACAGGGTTTAACAGCTTTTTTACATACAAAGTGCGTAGAGAAAAAACTATTACGGCGATGTTCTTCAATGGCGCTACAGCATTCATACTCAACTCCATTGAGTAGAGAGTCCACTGCAAACTGCCAGCAACCAAGTTCAAATTGCCACGGGGCTAACTGAAGTACCTCCATAGCACTAATACCAAATCAAAACCGTAGATTATAAGTACATTAAAGTATTAAAAATTGCTTTAATACACGTTGATCAAAACACCTCCTAAATCATGACTCAATTACCCCAATCACACCCAAATTCTGTATCAACTAAAAGTTGAATTATTAAACAAAATTAGCTTTTTGCCTATAATTCAAACAATGCGATTGTCATCATCACACCCCGTATTACCTCAACCATCCCCGCAATTACCCCAGTAAAAAGTATCGTAATTGTGCAGTCTTGTACGATAACAAGGTATGTCAAATGGGGTTAATTACACATTTGCTTTGCTGTCAAATTTTTGATCGCAGCTTTTACAAATGAGATATATGAAGTGATTATTCTAGGCGATCGCACCTCTAAAACTAAAATGCGATCGCCTTTCTAGTGCAGTCAAACGCTATTGATGTGTTCGATCGCAGGCTTTGACCAAATAAATGGCTGAAATGGTTTATCAGGGGGCGTTTTAGCAATGTAGTTTGTGTAGTTGTGCATCACTTTAAGGGAGAACTAATAATTCAATGGGGACTAAGAATTAGAAACAAGGGTAATGCTGCTATTGCAAACTAAATGTGGAATAGCTTAGTCATTAAGTGGCACCGGAAAATCAAAAACAAGGGCAATATGAACTATGTTGCAGCTTAAATGCTGATTAGCTTAGTACTCTAGTTCTTTCCTTGAAGAGTGAAGCGAATAGTGACAGGCGCACTTCGTAATCCTGTTGAATCAGTTACAGTCACAGTTGAACTGGAATCTCGGCTACGGCATCTATCGCGACCACGACTACACAAAGATCCTGTTAAGTCGCTGATTGTGCCACTACCATTAGGGGGCGATATCTTACCCCCTATACCATCAATTTCCCAACTGCTTGCATCATTATCTTCATCTGTATAGGTAAATGTTAAAGTTGCAGTATTTTTTCCATAAGGTACTACGCACGTTTGTCCACCGTTACATATGAAGCTGGTAATGATTGGTGGTCGATGACCACCACAGCCTGAAGGTGTATTCGTGCGTTGTACTGTACCTTGTAAAACTGACTGTCGATTAGGAGCTACCTGTCTCTGGATGATTGCTTCTACTTCCTGATTATTCGCTTTGCAGGGTGCTCTAAAGCCACCTTGAACCCCTAAATTTCTACTATAAATACTATCGTAAATTTCAGCAGCGTAAGTACAAGTACATTGACTTTGATTAGCCACTTGTTCTACGGGCTTCTTACTAATATTATCTTGCGGCTTACATTCAACAAACTTTCTTATCTCATCATTAAAGTTTTTTACTTTATCTATCTGTTCGCTACTTTCTTCACCAACCTTTTCTTTCTCTGCTTCATTGAGGTTAGGAATGATCTTTAAAAATTCAAGATATTTATCTTTCAGCCAGTCAGCAACCTCCTCGATTCCTTGAAAAAGAGGTTCCAATGTTTTAGTTGTAACCTCATCAATACGATCTATACAAGCAGGTGTATCACTTTTATCAAATCTTTTATTTTCGACATTTTTAAGTTTGCTTCTTGCGGGTATTTCCAAAGTACTATTAACGCCACCTATTTTATGAAACCTTATACTCAATTGACTAGCCTTAGTCTCAATAGAAAGACTGCCTCTTGTATCTTTTATGCTTAGTTTTTTACCTATTGAATCTATCTCAATGTTATATTTTTTAGGTTTCTGTCCATTTCCAGGATTCTCTGTTAGAAGAATTGAATTTAAAAAAGCCCTACTATTTTTGACCAATATCTCAGCTTTATACTGCCTTTTCTGATCAACACTGCTCCCAGTAATTTGGTATTTTTGCCCTCGTTGAACTGTTGTAATTGATAGAGACGAAGAATACTTAGCAGTGGAACGTGTACTTTGTTGATTTACGCCTAATGAGAAAGGATTTTGGGCGTATGCATCTCCAACGTTGAAAATACAGGAGGCTTTAAATGGCTCAGCCACAGCATTAAAAGCTTTGCCTAATGGATCATCTCCATTTCCACTAAATATTCTAGTATAGTCTGGACAAGTAACAGAAACCTGATTGTAACCAGTTAAAAAATAGCTCCCTCGGCTTGCAATTTTGCATCCACTCTGCTCACATTTAGCAAAGCTACAAGGATCTTGTGATGTGTGCCAGAAAAGTTGCCATCCTCCATTGGGATACACAACACTACAGTACTGTCCCGTAGCATCAACTTGAGCAAGTAGATTGGAAGAAGTGGCTTCAGGAGCAGCCATTTCAGTAGCAGGTGAATTTGCAGCTACTGCTTGCAAAGACAATTGAGCAAAGCTAACTGGACAAAGCGTAAAGTTAATACTAAAAACAGTACAGACTACCGTTGCTAGTAAGCGATTCAACCAGTTGCCGGGACTAAAAAGTATGCTAACAAATGCAGTGGTAAGGCTAATGAAGAGAAGGGTAGTAAGGCGAAGTCGGTGCATAGTTGGAATTTTGCAGTTAACAACTATAGAGTTCCCAAACTTCATTAAAGCTCAACAACTCCTAAGTATAAATAATGTAAATTTTTTTAGCCTTATTAGGATGGTGCTGTGGAACAGCTATCGTTATTGAGGTAAAAAGCATCCCTGGCAACAACGCTCACTACGTGATCGCACTCTAGGAGATATTGCCCACAACGACAAACAGGACAAGGGCAAGAATTACACAAGTATCACAAGCGAACGCAGAGAGTACGCTTTTCTCTAACACCTAACAGCCATTCCTGATAATCCCTTTACTCCAGACGAAATCCTGCATCAACTTCTATTTCTGCCTTAGCAATTGGGTCATCCTCATCATCATTAAAGAACCCATCATCTTCAGAATCTTGTTCCAAAATATTTGACCCTACTGGTTCCGCCATAACAGGTAACGAGTCCGGACTTGGCTCAGTGACATCAAAAAAAGAAACCGAAGGGGGAACCAAACTAGCTGAAACAGGAGTTACTCCCACACCATTAGTTCCAACTGTTGGTTGTAAACCAATCACACCCTGCGAGAAAATTCCACTATGAGAATTAACAAGAACTACCTGGGGCAACCCCTCCATCCCAAATGTCCGTTTCATCTTAACCCTCTTTTGTCACTCTCGGAAAACAATAATCTCAGCCTGATTCTGAGACTTTGATTTCATCAAGGTTTGAGGCTTTATTTTCTAACAGAAACTGAAATTTATAGATAAAAGTGGAAATTAAAGCCCTGTAAGCATTTGGGCGATTGGATTTTCCCACTCTGACAAAAGAGGGTTAATGATCTGAACTTCAAGTTGCGCGATCGCATCGTGGAGGGCTGACTGCAATTCAACACCAGATACCCCCGCAGCAGATAGCGCAAATGGTAGGTAATACGCCCGCAGCGCCTCACATACTAACTCAGTTTGCCCTCGCTTCTTCGACTGGAGATAACTAATTACTATGCCGTCCTCCATATCTTTATTCCGCATGATACGCGCCAACTCAACCGAATCAGCTGGCTTACTCGCTCTTGCCATAACTTCTCTTCTATATAACGTGCAAATCAAGCTTCTCAGTAAGCTATTTGTCAATACTCTTACTTTAACCATACAGTGGGAGAACTCACCCCCGTATTTACTCCTAACTACCCCAATTGACACACTAATTACCCCAATTAAGTGAAATTGGGTTTGATTTTTGTCAATCAAAATAAATAATTAACTGAAAAATAAACTCTAACAATCCCCATAATTGAGGTATTCTGAGGGCAAATTAACCCAATTATTTCAGCATTACGTCGAAGTTAATCAACTTAGGATAGAACCCCACAACCCGCTCTGCACAAGCATTTACTTCAGTCGCATTCCACTACAGACCATTGCTGTCGCCGTACAGTCCTGTAACTAAAACGAGGTATGTTTAGTAGGGTCATTTTATCACTAAAGTTATTATCAATAAACTAAATTAATTGACAGTCCTTTAATACCAATCGTCTTATCTTGTAGCACAAAATACTACTTTTGTCCTATATTTACTGTTTGATAAATAAACAGATTAAAAAATAATACTTATAAATAATTGTAATTACTTATAATTTAATCCACGATGATGGATAGTACCCACTACGCGATAGCGTTCGCGGAGCGTCTGCTCCAGAAGCGCCGACCTGTCGGTTCGCACGCTGGCGACATAGCCATATAATCCCTACAATCACTACATCCCAGCAATTGCAGAATTAACAATAAGGTTTAGGGCTTCAGTGTCAGTTACAAGATGAACCACAAGATATTAACCTCATGGTATTTATATCACAATAGTTACAGTACTCTTACTGTCGGCATCTAAATGCAGTATAGTTTATACCAAAAATAGCAGCGATATTGTCCGCAATTGAAACCACACACTGTTGTCAGATTTCCGGTTATCCCCAAGTCCCTCAGTGCAGTCTCTAACTATGCCACTCAGTCCCGCAGTGAAAGAAGGTATGGTAAGTAACTCCATAAAGCGAACCAAATCTATCAAGGTATACCTCTTTGAGCAAGAGAAAACTACCATTGAGGAAAAAGCGATCGCCACAGGGGTAAGGGACTAGCAGGAAAATAAAGTACCCGTTAAACAGGGACGATAGTAATATCCCATTTGGGTAATGTTTCAGAACGTTGCCATTGGGGTTGATACTGTTCTAACTCTTGTGAAAGAACCTTAATT
>JAESFX010000283.1_pt1 | contig 27413 bp, 30 predicted proteins | sample 9269501 | NCBI WGS metagenome assembly JAESFX01 (sample SAMN14515570, study PRJNA621655) | algae metagenome | isolation source: Desmonostoc geniculatum HA4340-LM1 and co-occurring heterotrophs from cave... | place: USA: Maniniholo cave, Kauai, Hawaii | collected 2009-07-28
GCCGTCGGCGACGACGTACTCCTTGCCTTCGAGCCGGAACTTGCCGGCCTCGCGCGCGCCGGCCTCGCCCTTGTTGGCGATGTAGTCGGGATAGGCGATCGTCTCGGCGCGGATATAGCCCTTCTCGAAATCGGAATGGATCACGCCGGCGGCGGCGGGTCCCTTGGTGCCGGTTTCGATCGTCCAGGCACGGGCCTCCTTCGGCCCCACCGTGAAATAGGTCACGAGCTTGAGCAGGGCGTAGCCGGCGCGGATGACGCGGTTGAGGCCGGGCTCCTCCAGACCGACGGCTTCGAGATAGTCCTTCTGGTCGGCGGCGGGCAGCACCGCGATCTCGCTCTCGATCTTGGCCGAGACGACGACGGCGACGGCGCCTTCTTCGGTCGCCCGCGCCTTGACCTGCTCGGAAAAGCCGTTGCCCTTGTCGGCGCTCGCCTCCTCGACATTGCAGACATAGAGCACGGGCTTGGAGGAGAGCAGGCCGAGCATCTCGAAGGCCTTGCGCTCGTCGGCCGCGACTTGCACGAGGCGGGCGGGTTTGCCCTCGCGCAGCAGCACGAGGCAGCGGTTCATCAGATCGGCCAGTTCCCTGGCCTCCTTGTCGCCGGTCTTGGCCTTCTTCTCCAGCGGCAGGACGCGTTTTTCGAGGCTTTCGAGATCGGCCAGCATCAGCTCGGTCTCGATGATCTCGATGTCGTCGGTCGGCGCGACCTTGCCCTCGACATGGGTGATGTCGCCATCCTCGAAGCAGCGCACGACATGGGCGATGGCGTCGCATTCGCGGATGTTGGCGAGGAACTGGTTGCCCAGCCCTTCGCCCTTGGAGGCGCCGCGCACGAGGCCGGCGATGTCGACGAAGGTCAGCCGCGTCGGGATGATCTCCTTCGAATTCGCGATCGCTGCGAGCTTCTCCAGACGGTCGTCCGGCACCGCGACGTCGCCGACATTGGGCTCGATCGTGCAGAAGGGATAGTTCGCCGCCTGCGCGGCGGCCGTCTGCGTCAGCGCGTTGAACAGGGTCGACTTGCCGACATTCGGCAGGCCGACGATACCGCATTTGAAACCCATGGTGGTCTTTCAGTTCGTCCGCAACAAATCCGCCGGCTTATGGCGAAATGGGTTGATGATTGTGACATGGCGAAACCTTGCGCCGTCGCTCATATCCTCGCTGAGAAAATAACGACAGCCCCCGAGGCTCGCAGCCGCGATAAGCAGACAGTCGAACCATTGATAGCCGAGACTGCCGCGGACATCCCAAGCGAGCGCCACGTCCTGATCGGTCAGTACGGCGTCGCCGTAGCGCTTCATCGCCTCGACTTCGCGGCGGACATTGTCCGCCGGCCGCGAAGGATCGTTGCGGAGCAGCCATCTGGCCAGCTCGTTCATCACCTGAAGATTGATCGTCAGACGGCCGTCGAGAGCCAGCGCATCGAGCCATGCCAGCGCCTCGAGGCGTTTGCCGGCCGCCTTTGCATCGCGCGCATAGATCAGAACGTTCGTGTCGACGAAGACCTTAGCGGTCATAGATCTGGTCACGGGTCGGCGCGTTGCCGTTCTCGTCGGTCAGATCGAGCAAAGGACCCGACAGGAAGATGGCCAAAGCCGCACGGGGGTCGTCCGGCGGCAGGACGCGTGCCTCGGCCAGATCGGACATAAATCTGGAGACGCTCTTGCCGGCCTTCGCGGCCTCGACTCGGACTTTCGCCAGGGTCTGTTCGGGCATGGTGATGGTGACGTTCTTCATGGCGAGACCTCCGGCACGGATATCGTGTTTCCGTGTTCTCGTGTCAATCGCGGCCTGCCGCCCGGTCAGTCGTCTGTCTTCTCGCCCAATCGCTTCACCGCGCCATGGCCGCGCGCCTCCATGAACAGGTGGACCTTGTTCTGGAAGCCGGCATCGTCATGGGCCGCAAGCAGCGCGGCGTTGTCGGCGCAGGCCGTGCAGAGATCCTCGACCCAGGGCCCCTCGGCCTTGCCGAAATCGTTCAGCACATAGGCGTGGACCAGCTCCTTCAGGCCGGGATGGCCGATGCCCATCCGGACGCGGCGATAGTCGTTCCCGATAGACGCCGTGGTTGAGCGCAGGCCGTTATGACCGGCGTTGCCGCCGCCCAGCTTGACCCGGAGCTTTGCGGGCGCAAGGTCGAGCTCGTCGTGGAAAACGACGACATCGGCCGGCGCGATCTTGAAGAAGCGGGCAGCCTCGCCGATCGCCCGGCCTGACTCGTTCATATAGGTCTGCGGCTTGAGCAGGATGACCTTCTCTCCGCCTATCGTCGCCTCGCAGGCTTCCGCCTGGAAGCGCGCGCGCCAGGGCGAAGCGCGATGGACGCGCGCGATCTCGTCGACCGCCATGAAGCCGATATTGTGGCGGTTGCGCGCGTAGCGCGCGCCGGGATTGCCGAGGCCGGCCAAGATCAGCATGAGATGATCGACATGGGTTGGGCTCCGGATAGCAAAACGGCCGGGAAAACCCGGCCGTCTCGATCATGAAACCGGGCCGAGCACAAACGGCTCAGTCGTCCTCGGACTTCTGGGCGGAGGCGGCGGGAGCCTCCGGCTGCTCGACCGGCTCGTCGATCTCTTCGGCCATGGGCGGCACGATCGTGACGATGGTCGCGTCGGCGCCGATGGTCAGCTTGGCGCCCTTGGGCAGCTTGATCACGCTGGCCTCGACCGTATCGCCGATGTTCAGGCCGGCGACCGAAACCTCGAAGGCCTCCGGGATGTTCTCCGGCTCGACCATGATCTCGAGCGCATGCTCGACGAGCTGGACCGAGCCGCCGTTCTTTACGCCAGGGCTGGCGTCCTGGCCGACGACATGGATCGGAACCTCGACCGTGACGGTCTGGCCCTTGGCCACGCGCAGGAAATCGACATGGATCGGGAAATCCTTGACCGGGTCGAGCTGGTAGTCGCGCGGGATGACGCGCGTCTTCTTGCCGCCGACGCTGATCTCGAACAGCGTGGTCAGGAAATGGCCGCCAAAGATCATCAGGCGGGTCTTGTTGGCGTCGAGCGCGATCGCTTCGGGAGCGGCGCCCCCGCCATAGATCACGGCGGGTGTCAGGCCTTGACGACGAACTGCACGGGCGGCCCCCTTGCCGACCTGCGCGCGCGCCGAAGCCTCGATTTGCTTCACGGCGGTCATGGTGTGGTTCCTACTTCAAAAGACAAGGCCGCCACGCGGCGGCCGTTTGCGTTCAGCGCCCTTGCCTCCAAGGGTGTCAGTCGGGCGCTGGCAGGCTCATAGGGGAAAAGGGCGGGGAGGACAAGGCTCAGGTTCCGGTCGGCAACCGTGCCGCATTGCCTTGGGCGACGAGTAGCCGCACGGCCTTTCTGTCGAAGGACACGAAGGTTTCGCCGCCGAGTCGGCGGCCCTCTTGCGCGATAACGCCATCTGCGAAATCGCCTCCGGCATCGAGCATTGCGAGGCCTGCCAGAATGGCGGACCGCTCGGCGACGATCTTTGGCCGGTCAAACAGTGCTCTGATAGCAGAGGCGATCTCAGCTCCTGCAAGTCTATATCGGCTCGTCAGCACCCAAGAGAGCTCACACAGCACTGAGATCGTCACGACGATCCGTTCGGCGTTCTCGAACTCCGCCAAGGCCAGATCACGCTGACGGCGGTCGTCATCGGCAAAGATACGGACAAGGAGATTCGTGTCTGCGATGATCGTCACCGCTTTCCGGCCCAACCCTCGGAGATGGCCTCGTTGATCTCGTCAATCGACAAACAAGGCTGCCCCGGCCGCTTCAGCATACCGACAAGATCCGAAATCTGGCCGGTTTTGCGTTCGGCATGCACGGACAACCCGCCATCAGCCAGTTTCTCTACCGAGATCTTCTGGCCGGGTTCGATGCCGAGATGATCCAGCAACTCTTTGCGAAGCGTGACTTGCCCTTTTGCCGTTACCGTCAACGTCCTCATCACCAGCTCCTTTCGATACAAAAGTAAGGCATAACTGCCTTACCTGCAAGCCAGTTTCTGATTTCTCACGCCGCCACCAGCCCCAACCGCTCGTCCCTGCGCCGCAGCAGGTGCATCAGCGGCAGCGCCAGCAGCACCATCCAGGTCTTGCCGATGATCTGGCCGGAGAGGTAGTCGAGGCTGCCGAATGCGAGCCAGAGGAAGACGACCGAGTCGATGACGAGGCCGACGACGCTCGACGCCATCACGGCCGTGACGAAGCGGCGCTTCTGCAGCGGCGTATAGACCGCAAAATCCGCCAGTTCCGAAAGCAGGAAGGCAGCGACCGAAGCGATCACGATTGCCGGCGGCGCAAGGACGCCGGAGATCGCGGTGCCGATCAGGATCGCCAGCAGCGCGACCTTCGGCCCCAGCCGGCGCTGGACGATGTCGCGCAGCACGAGCGCGAGCCCGATCATCAGCACGCCGCTGGGCGCGGAGATGCCCGGCCAGACCGGCACGAGACAGGGGCCGCCCGGAACGCACACCGTGCCGGCATTGCCGATCAGCCAGTTGGAGGCGGGGATGGTCAGGGCGAAGAGCGCGAGCGCGGTCAGGCCTTCGGTGCGGCGCTGCTGGTCGAGAGTCATAGGTCCGGTCCGGTGTCGTTCGGGTCTGCGAGAAAGGCGGCATGGCCTTTCGCACGCAGCTCGCAGGCCGGGCAATGGCCGCAGCCGAAACCCCAGCCATGCCGTGTCGTCCTGTCGCCGAGATAGCAACTGTGACTGTCCTCGATCACCAGATCGAGCAGCGGCTCTCCGCCGATCGCCATGGCCAGCGCGAAGGTCTGCGCCTTGTCGCGCCACATCAGCGGGGTGTGCAGCACGAGCCGGCGGTCGAGCCCGAGGCTCAAGCTCACCTGCATCGCCTTGATGGTGTCGTCGCGGCAGTCGGGGTAGCCGGAATAGTCGGTCTCGCAGACGCCGAGCACGATGTGCCGGCAATCGCGACGATAGGCGACCGCCGCCGCGAAGCTCAGAAAGATCAGGTTGCGGCCGGGCACGAAGGTCGTCGGCAGGCCTGACTCGCTGAACGCGATCTCGCTGTCGCGGGTCAGCGCTGTTTCCGAGATCGCGCCGAGAGCCGTCAGGTCTACAAGGTGGTCGGGGCCGAGCCTTTGGGCATAGCGGGCAGACAGGGCAGGGAGCCTGTCGCGGATCGTCAGCCGGCAGTCGAGTTCGACGCGGTGGCGCTGGCCGTAGTCGAAGCCGACCGTCTCGACAGCTTCGAACCGCTCCAGCGCCCAGGCGAGCGCGACGGTCGAATCCTGGCCGCCGGAGAACAGGACGAGGGCGCGGCTTTCGCTCACGCGGTTATCAGTCGAACAGGCTGGAGACGCTCGACTCGGACGCCGTGCGCTCGATCGCCTCGCCCATGAGCTGCGCGATGGAAATGACGCGGATGTTGCGCGCCACCTTCACGGCCTCCGTCGGCATGATCGAATCGGTGATCACCAGTTCCTTGAGCTTGGAGTTGGCGATCTTCGCCACCGCGCCGCCCGAAAGCACGCCATGGGTGATGTAGGCGTAGACCTCCTTGGCGCCGGCCTCGAGAAGAGCCTCGGCGGCGTTCACCAGCGTGCCGCCGGAATCGACGATGTCGTCGAGCAGGATGCAGGAGCGGCCCTCGACCGAGCCGATGATGTTCATCACCTCGGATTCGCCGGGCCGGTCGCGGCGCTTGTCGACGATGGCGAGCTGGGCGTCGATGCGCTTGGCGAGCGCCCGCGCCCGGACCACGCCGCCGACGTCGGGCGAGACGACCATGGCGTTCTTCCAGTCGAGCCGTTCCTTGATGTCGCGCGCCATCAGCGGCGCGCCGAACAGATTGTCGGTCGGGATGTCGAAGAAGCCCTGGATCTGGCCGGCGTGCAGGTCGAGCGTCAGAACGCGGTCGATGCCGGCATGGGTGATCATGTTGGCGACGAGCTTGGCCGAGATCGGCGTGCGGCCTGACGCCCGCCGGTCCTGCCGCGCATAGCCAAAATAGGGGATCACCGCCGTGATGCGCCTGGCCGAGGAGCGGCGCGCGGCATCGGTGATGATCAAAAGCTCCATCAGATGGTCGTTGGTCGGGAACGAGGTCGACTGGATAATGAAGACGTCCTGCCCGCGCACGTTCTCCTGCAACTCGACGAAGACCTCCATATCGGCGAAGCGCCGGACCGAGGCCTTGGCGAGCGGAATGTCGAGATGGGCGCAGATCGCTTCGGCGAGCGGCCGGTTCGAATTGCCGGCGACGACTTTGATCGAAGAGGGCATGCCGGGGCGCACCGTTTGGGTCTGGCGGGGCAGAAACCGGGCGAGCCGGCTCAATTCGAACGGCTCTTAACAGCGCGATGACGGCGAGTCGACCGCTGCACTGCAACAGCGCGCGTCAAATTCCGGCTATACTCAACGCATTCTGCGACGGTCGCGCCTGCGGAGGCGCGTGGCTGTCAGCGGGCGGCGGCCGTCTTCGCGCCGGCGGGCCTGGCCTTCTCGCCGGGCTTCAGCGTCTCGACCGCCGGCGTCGTCACCAGAAAGCCGGCGATCGCGTCCATTGACTCGGACGCAGCCTTGGCGACCACGGTCTGGTCGATGCCGGCCCAGGGGTCGGAGCCGCTGCCGCGCCGGCCGAGGCTCTCGCCCTGGACGCGCTGGGCGCGCTTCTTGGATTCGTCATAGACGTCCCAGACGAAGGCGAGCGCGGTCTGGCCGTCCTCGGTCGGCTGGGCGGTCAGGTAGCCGCGCACCCGGAAGCGGGCGGGCTTGTCGCCGGGCACGATCTCCATCTTGCGCTCGGCCGCGGCTTCGCCGAGCAGGCCGGCGAACCGGGTTGTGACGGCATCGGGCGCGCCGGTGATGCTCTGCACCGAAACGGGAACGCCCGGCGCATCGACGCGGGGACGCTGGGCGGTGGTGGTTTCCTGGCAGCCCGCGAGCGCAAGCGCGCATAGCGCCCCCAGGACCAGCGCCCTCAAGCCGAAGCCGCTCGAAAAGGTCTTCATGACGCGTCCCGCCTGTTTTTGGTGCGGTTGGTAGTCCCTGCGACGGCTCTTTTAGGCTCAACGGATGGCAAGGTCCAGATCGGGCAGGTTCACGGGCTCGGCAGCGTTCTGCCCGACCAGATAGGTCCGGCCGAGGCACATCGCGGTCTCGCTTTCGGAATCCATCAGGATCATGTGGGCGAACATCACCATGCCGGCCTCGATCGGCCAGTCATTGGCCTCGTAGAACATCGGCCAGTCCATCCAGGAGGGCGTGAACTTGGCGCCGAGCGAATAGCCGCAGGCGTTGAGGCGGTGGCTCGACAGGCCGTGCTCGTCGAAGATGCGGGCATGGGCGGCGAAGACGTCGCCGGCGGTGCGGCCGGGGCGAAACTCCGCCTCGCAGGCGAGAAGCGCCGCCTTCGCCGCCGCGTGATAGCGCAGATGCAGCGGTCTCGGCTCGCCGACCACGACGGTCCGCATGATCGCGGCATGATAGTGCCGCTCGACGCCGGCGAATTCGAGCGTGATCTGGTCGTTCGCGTCGAGCCGGCGGCGTCCGGATTTGTAGCGGCAGAGCAGCGCGTCGCGGCCCGAGCCGATGATGAACTCATTGGCCGGATAGTCGCCGCCGCCCGAAAAGATCGCATTGTGCTGGGCGGCGAGAATCTCGCCCTCGTCGGCCCCGGCGCGGATCGCGTCGAGCGCCGCCTTATCGGCGGCGTCCGACAGCGCGGCGGCGCGGCGGACGCAGACGATTTCCTCGGCCGATTTCACCGCGCGCAATCTTGTGACGATGGTCGAGGCGTCGATGAGGTCGCTCACGCCGGCGAAGGCGGCCTCCAGCCTGCGGCCATTGCTGGCGACGAGGCCATAGGATTCGAATTCGACGCCGATGCGCCTGCCCTCGAGCCCGAGGTCTGCCGCTATCGCTAGCAAGTCGCGCGCCGGGTTGGCGTCGGCGGCGTCCTTCCAGATACGGATGTCGGTGACGCTGGATGTCCGTTGCGCCTGCCGCACATCGGCCGAACGGGTCAGCAGCGCCGTCGTCCCGTCCGCCCTCACCACGAGGCACTGGAAGAAGCAGAAGCCGAAGGTGTCGTAGCCGGTCAGCCAGAACATCGATTCCTGCTGGAACAGGAACAGGGCATCGAGCTGTTCGCGGGCCATGGCGGCGAGCACCGCCTCGCGGCGGCGGGCAAACTCGGCGGGGGTGAAATGCAGGGCCATGTGTCGCTCTCAAACAGAAAGACGGGCGTTCGTCATGATGTCCGAAGCGATGCCCGTCAATTTGAGATCGCCGTCCGTGATTGCGGCCCGGCCCATCCTCGCCCATATGTCGTGACAAAGCCGGCTCGCCATGCCCGGTAAGGAGCATTCCCATGGTCGCGACCTCGAACCGTTTCCTCGACGACATCGCCCGTCTCGCCACCGACGCCGCCGGCGCGGCGCAAGGGGTGCGCCGCGAAGTCGAGACCGTGGTGAAGACGCAGATCGAACGGCTGCTGCGCGACATGGACGTCGTCACCCGCGAGGAGTTCGAGGCGGTGCGCGAGATGGCGCTGCTCGCCCGCGAGGAGAACGACAGGCTGGCGGCACGGCTCGCCGTGCTGGAAGCCGGACAAGCCAAGGGCAAACCGGCCAAGCCAGAACCCACCAAGACCTGACGTCCTGCGTCCACAGGCAAGTGCTGTGGACAGGCGTCGTCCGGGATTGAGCCCGGACCCCGAATCCGGGGAGCGTGCGGCTGTGTTGGGAGCGTCACAGCGCCTGCGCTATCGTCGGTGAGAGAGTTGATTCGGTTGCCGGATTCGCCTTGGCGATCCGGCGGCCGAGGGCAGGGCGCGGTCAGTCGCGCCAGCTATGTTAGGTTACGCATGTCGGGTTGCGTCCCTGCCGCTTTCCAGTCGCCGTGTTCCCGTTCTCGAACGCGCCGGCCCGGCTCCCGCCGGCCCCGGCAGTTGGACCTTAAGGGCATGATGGACCTTGATCTGGACGCCGAGACCGATCGGCCTTCCAACCCTCTCGACCTGATCGAACGCCTTGCCGCCCTCAACAACTGGAGCTTCGACCGCGACAGCGACGACGAGCTCTCCGTCGCCGTCGCCGGGGGCTGGTCAGACTATCATGTCGCGATCACCTGGCTGGCCGAGGTCGAGGCGATCCATATCGCCTGCGCCTTCGATCTGAAGGTGCCGGACCGCCGTCGACCCGAGGTGCTGCAGCTCGTCAGCATGGTCAATGAGCAGCTCTGGCTGGGCCATTTCGACCTGTGGAGCTCGGAGAACGTGGTGATGTATCGCCATGCCCTGCTTCTCTCAGGCGGCGCGGAGCCGACCGACGAACAGGCCGCGGCCTTGATCAAGGCGGCGATCGACGCCTGCGAGCGCTATTTCCAGGCCTTCCAGTTCGTAGTCTGGGCCGGCAAGACGGCCAGGGAAGGGCTGGAGGGCGCGATGCTGGAGACGGTCGGGGAAGCATGAGTTCTTTACGCTCTGCCCTTGCGGAATCCTCTGCGAATAAGCGCTGGCTGGCTCGACCGGCCCTCTCCCCCCTTGCGGGGGAGAGATGGAGAGGGGGCTTTGGCGCCCTGAACCTTGCAAGCTCAGTGCTGCCCCCTCCCCAACCCTCCCCCGCAAGGGGGGAGGGAGCGCGTCGTAGCTCGCTTGCCCCTGCGCTATCACCGGCTTAGGACGGTCGCACAAGCCACCAACCGCCGAGAGCTCGCCCATGTCTGCTCCCCTGCCGAAAACGCTCGTCCTCATCGGCGCGGGGAAGATGGGCGGCGCGATGCTGGAGGGCTGGCTCAGGATCGGGCTCGATCCCGCCGGCATCAGCCTGATCGACCCAAAACCCTCCGACGAGATGATCGCGCTCGCCCACAAGAAAGGCATGTCGCTGAACCCCTCGGCCGATGCGATCGCGCCCGCCGATGTGCTGGTGCTCGCGACCAAGCCGCAGATGCTCGATACGGCCGCGCCGGCCGTGCAGGCCTTCATCCACCCGCACACGCTGCTGATCTCGGTGCTGGCGGGCAAGACGCTAGGCGATCTCGCGGCGCGGCTGCCCAATGCGAACGCGGTCGTGCGCGCCATGCCGAACCTGCCGGCCTCGGTCCAGCGCGGCGTCACGGCGGCCGCGCCCGGACCCGGCGTCAGCGCGGCCCAGCGCGCCATGACCGATGCGCTGCTCGGGAGCGTAGGCTCGGTCGAATGGCTCGACGACGAGAACCTGATCGACGCCGTCACCGCCGTTTCCGGCTCGGGTCCGGCCTATGTGTTCCATCTGGTCGAGGCCCTCGCGGCCGCCGGCGCGGCGGCCGGCCTGCCGCCCGGGATCGCCGGGCGGCTGGCGCGCGCCACGGTCGAGGGAGCGGGCGAGATGCTGTTCCAGTCGCCGTTGTCGCCCGAAACGCTGCGCCAGAACGTCACCTCGCCGGCCGGCACCACGGCCGCCGCGCTCGAGGTGCTGATGGCCGATGACGGTCTCAAGCCCCTGATGCTGAAGGCTGTGGCTGCCGCCAAACGTCGCGCCGGCGAGCTTTCGGGCTGAGCGGCCTTTCATAGGCCGCGATCGCGGCCTAGATTCTCCCCGACGCGCCGCAAGAGGAGAGTCTCATGGCCCGCAAGCCCGCTTCCCCGAGTTCCGCCGAGCCTGTGGCGAAAGCCGCGCCCGCCGATCCGCGCAAGGCCGCTGTCGAGGCGCTGATGCGGCTCGCGGCCTCCCGGCCCTGGGACCAGATCGAGCTCGGCGACATCGCCACGGAAGCCGGCCTGTCGCTCTCGGCTCTGCGCGGCCTGTTTCCCTCCAAGCTCGCCATGCTCGGCGGGGTGGCGCGCATCGTCGACGACGCCGTGATGGCGGGCGCCTCCGACGATCTCGCGGCCGAGCCGGTGCGCGAGCGCCTGTTCGATCTCGTGATGCGCCGGCTCGACGCGCTCGCGCCATACAAGGAGGGTTTGCGCCGGATCATGCCGGTGGTGAGGCGCGACCCTCTGACGCTGGCGGCGCTCAATCGCGGCGCGGTCAATTCCTGGCGCTACATGCTGGCCTCGGCCGGGATCGCGACCGAGGACGCGCTGGGCTCCGTAAGGGTGCAGGGCGCCGTGCTGCTGATGGCGCGCGTCACGGAGGTCTGGCTCCATGACGACGAGCCCGAATTGTCGAAGACGATGGCGCGGCTCGACCGGGAGCTGAAGACCGCCGGTCGGGTCATGGCGCGGGTCGAGGATGTCCACCGGCTGACCGCGCCGCTGCGCGGGCTGGCGCGCGCCCTTTGCAGCGGTCGGCGTCCGCATATCCGACGCCGCGAGCGTGCCGACGACCGCTATCGGGGCGAGGAGCGCGACGACTACGCGCCCGCGATCTGAGCGCCGGGTGGCCGCCGCCCCGCCCCCGATCGTTAAGATATTCGGCCGGCCATTAAACGAACATTAGCCATTCTCGATGGAATTTGGGGAATCAAACGCCGTCGGGGGCCACGCATGTCCGTTTTCCAGAAGCTCAGGGTTTTGTCGATCGGCCGCTCGTTCGGGCTGGTGGCCGCGTTGGCCGTCGTCATAGCGGTCGGCGGCGTCGGTTACACCCTGACCCAGGCCCGCAACGAGATGATCGATCTCAAGCGCGCCGAAATCAAGAACACAGTCGATGCCGCCACCACGGCGGTGAACGCTTACGTCGTCCGCGCCGAGAAGGGCGAACTCAAGGAGGCCGATGCGAAAAAGATGGCGATCGACGCCATCTCGAACGCCCGCTTCGACAACGGCAACTATTATTTCATCATCGACTACAACGGCATCAGCGTCTCGCACGCCAACAAGAAGATCGAAACCACAGACATGAAGCCGCTCAAGGATGCGAGCGGCAAGTTCTTCGTGCAGGATATGGTCGCGATGGCCAAAAGCACGGGCGCAGGCTTCATCGACTATGGCTGGACCAAGCCCGGCGACAAGGACCCCTCGCTGAAGATCTCCTATGTCACCGCGATTCCGCAATGGCAGTGGATGATCGGCTCGGGACTGCATGTGCATGACGTCGACGCCGCATTCGTCAGCATGATCGGCGATGTCGCCAAGGTTCTCGTGCCGCTTGGCCTGCTGATGCTTGGCCTGGTGATCTGGCTCAGTCGCCGCGCCTCGTCGATGCTGTCCTCGCTGTCTGGCACGATGAGCGGGCTCGCCGCCGGCGATCTGCAGGCGAAGATCGCCCATCAGGACCGGCCCGACGAGATCGGCGCGATGGCGCGCTCCCTCGTCGTCTTCCGCGACGCCGCGTTGGCCAAGGGCGAGATGGAAGCCGACAAGGCGCGCGTCGAGGCGCAGGCGCAGTCGGCGCGCGAGGCTGCGGAGGCCGACCGCCGCCGCAACGAGGCCGATCGCGCCGACCTCGCGCGGATGCAGGAGGGCGTGGTGATGTCGCTCGGCATGGGCCTCGAGCGCCTGGCCGAAGGCGACCTGACCTACCGCATCAACGAGGCTTTCAGCGCCGATTACGCCAAGCTGAAGGACGATTTCAACGCCGCGATCGGCAAGCTGCAGGAGACGATGCGGCAGATCGCGACCAACACCGAAAGCATGAAGTCGGGTTCGATCGAGATCAGCCAGGCCGCCGACGACCTCGCCAGCCGCACCGAGCAGCAGGCCTCCTCGGTCGAGGAGACCGCGACCGCGCTCGACGAACTGACCGCCACCGTGCGCCAGACCGCCGAGAGCGCCCGCCTCGCCAGCCAGGCGACGAGCCAGGTCAAGGGCGAGGCCGAACAGTCGACCTCGATCGTGCGCGACGCCGTGCTCGCCATGGGCGGCATCGAGAAATCGGCCGACGAGATCTCGCAGATCGTCGGCGTCATCGACGAGATCGCCTTCCAGACCAATCTGCTGGCGCTCAACGCCAGCGTCGAGGCGGCCCGCGCCGGCGACGCCGGCAAGGGTTTCGCCGTCGTCGCCTCAGAGGTGCGGGCTTTGGCGCAGCGCTCGGCCGAGGCCGCCAAGGAGATCAAGGGCCTGATCGCGGCCTCGAATGTCGAGGTCGAGAAGGGCGTCACGCTGGTCGGCCAGACCGGCAGCGCGCTGCAGCGCATGGCCGAGGAGATCACACGCGCGACCTCGCTCGTCGCCGAGATCGCCGGCGCGGCGCAGGAGCAGGCGGCCGGGCTGCAGGAGGTCAACACCGCCGTCAACGAGATGGACCAGGCGACGCAGCAGAACGCCGCCATGGCCGAGCAGTCGACCGCCGCCGCTCACTCGCTCTCGCAGGAGGCCGACCGGCTCGGCGCGCTCGTGGCGCGCTTCAGCCTCGGCGGCGACAGCGGCGGCTTGAAGGCGATGGCGCAGACGATGCGCGCGGCCGCGACGCCGCGCCCGGTGAAAACGGCTGCGCCCGCGCCCGCGCCGGCCTATGCCGGCGGCGCGGCGACGGCGCGCAAGCTCGACCACGACAAGGGCTGGTCGGAGTTTTGAGCGCGCCACAATGAGCGATTCTGCCGAACCCGCCGCGCCGATCGGCTTCGACGATTTCCTCAAGGTCGACATTCGTGTCGGCACCATCGTCGAGGCCGCTCCCTACCCCGAAGCGCGCAAGCCGGCGATCAAGCTCACGATCGATTTCGGCGGGACGATCGGGCGGAAGACATCCTCCGCCCAGATCACCAGGCACTACCGGCCCGAAGACCTGCCCGGCCGGCAGGTGCTGGCGGTGGTCAATTTCCCGCCGCGCCAGATCGGCAAGTTCATGTCGCAGGTGCTGACGCTGGGCATGCCGGACGCGGATGGCGAGGTCGTGCTGATCTCGCCGGGATTGGCGGTGCCGGATGGCGGGCGGATGTTCTGAGGCGGGCGCGACTGCTGCGCGTTGGATCGTAGCGGATGCGATCAGGCAGATTTGCCTTCAGTGGGCGATCCTGCTGCGCTATCGTCCGGTGCGAACTGTGTCGAATGCAGCCGGTCCATTTCTTTATCGAACCGCTCCCAGAGACGTCCGCCTTCTTCACCAAGCATCCCGGAATTGTATTCGAAGCGGTTCTCCTCATGCACGGCGTCGAGCGGATCGCGCCAGGGGAAAGTCGCGGCCGCTTCGAGCCTGGCCAGCGTCGCTTCAAGGCGCGACCGGATTGCCGAACGCTGCGCTTCCGACAACGTCTTGCGTTCGGCGTCGTCTTGCGCGAACAAATCTGCCTGGCCTGAGCTCATGACCGCAGCCTAAGCCCTCGGTTCCGCGCCGCCAATGGTCCTGACCGGAATATGAGGGGATAATGGCAAACGGCTGGCGCAGGGATCGACTGCCCGAGATCGTCCGGTCGATGGCCTCGCGGCCGCGTCACGAGGCGTTGCGCGGCCTCGTGACGGAACTGCTGCGGGAAGGTTTCGGCGCGGCGTTCAGCGAGCTTGAGCACGAGCGTTACCTCGTCGACAACAGCGGCCGCATCGACGTGGCGTGGGGCGCCACCGTCATCGAGCTGAAAAGCGATCTTCGCCGCGAGGAGCGTGACGTCGTCGCCCGCATGCCTGACTACCTGACTGACGCGAGCCGCGCCAGCGCGCCCGGTCGCACGACCGTCGGGCTCGCCATCGACGGCGCGACGCTGCTGGCCTACACGCTCGATCGCGGGACGCTGTCGCCGATCGGACGCTACGATGTCGACATCGAGCACCCGGAACGGCTGCTGAGCTGGCTCGAGCCGCTGCTTTCGCCGGTTCCCGAGGTGATGCCGACGCCGGTCGCGGTCGCGCTGGCCTTCGGGCGCTACAGCCTCGCCTTCGGCCGCGCCCATTGGGAACTCAAGTGTCTTTGGTCCGAGATCGGCGACCAGCCGGAAGTGCGACTGAAGCGCGACTTGTGGGAGGGCCTGCTGCGTCAGGTCTATGGCGACGACGTCGGCAGCGACGCGCTGTTTCTCCAGCACACCTATCTCACCATCCTCGTGAAGGCGATCGCCGCGCGCGTCCTCGATCTGGCGGTCGACGATTCGGCGGCGTTGCTGTCGGGCCGGCTCCTGACGAACGAAGGCATCGTCGGCGCCGTCGAGGCCGACTTCTTCGATTGGCCGCTGCTGGCCGGACGCGGCGAAGACCTGGTGCGTTCGCTCGCCGGGGAAACGTTGCGCTTCCGTCTGCGCGACGTCGAGGTCGACGTGCTCAAGAGCCTCTATGAGAGCCTGATCGACCCCGACGAGCGCCATGATCTCGGCGAATACTACACGCCCGACTGGTTGGCGGCGCGGGTGGTCGCGGCGGCGGTTCCGCGCCCGCTGGAGCAGCGCGTGCTCGATCCGTCCTGCGGCTCGGGCACCTTCCTGTTCCAGGCGCTGCGCCGCCTGATCGCCGCTGGCCGGGAGGCCGGGCTGCCGCCGGCCGAGATCGTCGCCAGATGTGCCGATCGCGTGTTCGGGATCGACGTCCATCCCGTCGCGGTCGCGCTCGCGCGGGTCACCTGGCTGCTGGCGCTCGGCGACCTGGTGCAGGACCGGCCTCCCACGCTCAGCGTGCCCGTCTATATGGGCGATTCCATGCAATGGAGCCTGCGCCCGCTCGGCGCCTCGGCCGAAGTGCTGGTCGACGTGCCGCCCAACGATCCGCCCCTACGCATTCCGGCCGGGCTGGCGAGCGACCTCACCTTGTTCGAGCGCGCGCTCGACGAACTCAACCGCGGTCTCGACACGCTGGCCGAGCCGGAAGCGATTCGGGACGCCATCGCCCGCGCCGGCGCGACGCCCGAGGACGCCGCACTGCTGGGCCGCACCTTCGCGCAGTTGAAGCAGCTTTTTCTCGACGGCCGCGACCATATCTGGACCTTCATCCTGCGGAATCTTTTGCGCCCCGTCTGGCTGTCGCATCCCGATCACCGCGTCGATGTCCTGATCGGCAACCCGCCCTGGATCGTCTATCGCCATCTCAGCGCGGAGATGAAGGAGCGGCTGCGCGAGGCCCTGCAAAGCTATGGCCTCTGGGTTGGCGGCCCCCTCGCCACGCATCAGGACATGTTCGCGCTGTTCTGGGCGCGCGGCGCCGAACGCTATCTGCGCGATGGCGGCACGCTGGCGCTCGTCCTGCCTTATGCCGCGCTCAACGCGCCCGTCTTCGCCGGCATGCGCGACGGCAGCATGCAGCGCGTGCGGGTGGCGATCACCGGCGGCTGGGGGCTGGAGCGCGTCTGGCCGATCTTCGGCGCGCAGTCCGGCAGCAGCACGACGAGCACCTGCGTGCTGTTCGGCGAGCGTGACCGCGCCGGGCCGCTGCCTGCCGAGATCGATCGCTGGGTGGGGGTGCTCAAGCGGCGCGATGCCAGCGAAGAGGAGGCGGCCGAGGCGCTCGACCATATGCGCGCCACTTGGCCGAGAGCGCGGACGCTGATCGCCGCGTCGCCTTATCGGAAGCGCTTTCGGCAGGGCGCGACACTGACGCCCCGGCGGTTCTTCCTGGTGGAGCAGGCACCCGCCGGGCGCCTGCAGAGCCGCCGCGATGCGCCGCGCGTGCGCGGCCGCGTGGGTAACCTTGACAAGCGGCCGTGGACGGGCGTCGAACCACCCGATGGCTCGGTCGAACGTGCGTTCCTGCGCCGGATCGCGCTTGGCGAGTCTATTGCGCCCTATCGCGTCCTCGACCTGGTCAACGGAGTGGTCCCGATGGAGGACGGCGCGATCCTGACCTCGGCCGGCGCGGATGCGCGCGGGCATCGGGGGCTGGCAACATGGCTGCGCGATGCCGAAGGGAAGTGGAACGAGCACAGCAACAAGGGTGTCGGTGGCGCTCCGCGCGTGACGCTGGCGCAGTCGCTCAACCACTTGCAGAAACTGACGGCTCAAGCAGCGAGGTCGCCGATACGCGTCCTCTACACGAAAGCCGGAACGCGGCTCAGCGCATGCTGGCTCGAGGAAGACAATGTCGTGGTCGATCATAAAGCCTATTGGTCGGCCGCCTACTCGCTCGAAGAAGCCGCCTATGTGGCTGCCATTATGAACACGAGTGTCGTGCTTGATCGCGTGAAAGACCTCCAACCTGTCGGGCAGCGCGATCCGCGCGACTTCGACAATCTGGTCTGGACGCTGCCGATCCCTGAATTCGACGCGGCCGAGGCGCTGCACGCGGACCTCGCGGCGGCGTCGCTCCACGCCGCCAGCGTCGCCGCGCGCGTCGACCTGCCCGCCGCCGCGCATTTCACGGCCAAGCGGCGCCTGATCCGGCAGGCGCTGGTCGAGGACGGCGTGGCGGAGACGATCGAGCGGCTGGTCGATGCCCTGCTGCCTCTCTGACGCCAGCGCTTTGCTAAACTCGCGATCGGACCGATCCAACTCCGCGACCGCAGGCCGGCGCTCGCGAGCGTGGCCTTCGGTCATCACACCGGCAGCCTCACCGTCGCCCGCAAGCCGCCCAATGCCGAGTCCCCGAGGATGATGTCGCCGCCATGGGCGCGGGCGACGTCGCGGGCGATGGCGAGGCCCAAGCCGGTGCCGCCGGAATCGACGTTGCGCGCCTCGTCGAGCCTCACGAACGGGCGGAACACCTCCTCGCGTTGCTCGGGCGGGATGCCCGGCCCGTCATCGTCGACCATGACGATCAGATAGCGCGCATCGTGGGTGGCGCGGATGGCGATGCGGTCGCCGAAGCGGGCGGCGTTCGAGACGAGGTTGGTCAGAAGCCGGCGGAAGGCGTCGGGCCTTATCACCACGAGCGGGTCGCCGACGACGGTGAGTTCGGTCTGGTGGCCCTGGCGCTCGGCGTCGGCCTTGAGTTCCTCCAGCAGCGAGCGGATGTCGCTCTCGACCGGGGCCTCGCCGGCGTCGCCGCGGGCGAAGGCGAGATAATCCTCCAGCATGCGGCTCATCTCGTCGACGTCCTTTTCCAGCGCGTCGATTTCCGCCGAGCGCTCCAGCAAGGCGAGCGAGAGCTTGAAGCGGGTCAGGATGGTGCGAAGGTCGTGGCTGACGCCGTTCAGCATGGTGGTGCGCTCGCCGATCGAGCGCTCGACGCGGCGCTTCATCTCGATGAAGGCGTTGCCGGCGCGGCGGACCTCGCGCGCGCCGCGCGGCCGGAAATCGGCGTCCCGGCCCTTGCCGAAGGCCTCGGCCGCGTCGGCCAGCCGCAGGATCGGGCGGATCTGGTTGCGGAGGAACAGCACCGCGATGGTCAGGAGGATCAGCGAGGTGCCGATCATCCAGAGCAGGAAGATGTGGCTGTTGGAGGCATAGGCCTGGTTGCGCCGGGTCAGCACGCGCATCACGTCCCGGCCGAGCTTGATCCTGATCTCGATCAGGCTGGAGCGGCCGACCGTGTCGAGCCAGAAGGGCCGCGCCACCTGCTGGGAGAGTTCGGTCGAGAGCGCCGAATCGAGCAGCGAGAAGAAGGGGCGGGGGCCGGGCGCGGGCAGATCGGCATCGGGGATGATGTCGACATCCATGCCGAGCCGCTCCTGCGCGATCCGCGTCAGCAGCGCGAACTTCGCGTCCTGCGGATAGCTTTCGTAGACGTCGATGACGGCTGCGATGTCGGCCGAGACGGCCGAGGACAGGCGCTGCGTCACGAGCTGCCAGTGCCGCTCCATGAAGACATAGGCGATGACAGATTGCAGCAGAACGACCGGCGCGATGACGATGACGAGCGCGCGCGGATACAAGCCCTTCGGCATCCAGCGGCCCGTGACGCGCAGCGGCCGGTCGGCGATCCGGAGCGCGGGCTTGAGCGCGCGGCCCAGCTTGCGACCGGCGCGCGCGAGCGCCGTCCCCAACCGCCCGAGCATTGCTCCCGCGCCCTGGGCCAGCCTTGCGCGCCGCGCCTGCGCCGCCATCCGTCTCAGGCCCTGTCCGTGACGAGGCGGTAGCCGACGCCGCGCACGGTCTGGAGATAGAGCGGGTCGGCCGGGTCGCGCTCGATCTTGCGGCGCAGGCGGTTCATCTGCACGTCGACGGTGCGGTCGTTGGCGCCCGCGCCTTGCGCCGCGAGCTGCTCGCGCGGCATCACCTCGTTGGGGCGCTCGGCCAGCGCGGTCAGGATTTCGCGCTCGCGCTCGGTCAGGCGGATCATCTCCTCGCCCTTACGCAACTCGCCGCGCGCCAGCCCGTAGATGAACGGGCCGAAGCGGACGAACTCCGGCCGCGCCGCCGACTGGCCTGCATCGGCGGTCTGTGTGCGCTTGAGGATGTTGCCGAGCCGCAGCAGCAGTTCGCGGGGCTCGAAGGGTTTCGAGAGATAGTCGTCGACGCCGAGTTCCAGCCCGCTGATGCGGTCCTTCGAATCGGCCCGCGCGGTCAGCATCAGGATCGGCAGTTCGGAATCGCCGCGCAGGCGGCGGGCGAAGTCGAAGCCGTTCTCGCCCGGCATCATGATGTCGAGCACCATCGCGTCGAAGACGAGTTGCGACAGGCGGGTGTCGGCGTCGGCGGCGTTGGCCGCGGTGGTGACGCGGTAGCCATGATCGCCGAGGAAGCGCCCAAGCAGGTCGCGCAGGCGGCGGTCGTCATCGACCACGAGAATGTGGGGCGCTTCGTCTGGAAGCGGTTTGCGGACTGCCTGCGGAGCCATTCGCGCCGGTCTCCTCGCTGCGGCGCGGGCTGCGCCATCTCTGCCTTGATAGCACAGCCTCGGGCTGCTGCCTGCCGGCGTCAGGCTTGCGGCGCGAGGAAGCCCAGCACCTTGCGGCGCTCGGCCGGGTCGATCAGCCCGGCAAGGTAGCGCGCCACCGTCTCGCCGCCGCCCGGCTCGAGCGCAGCCAGCGCCGCGTTGATGCGCCGCGCCTGCAATTGCGCCAGACGCGTCGCCAGGTCCTGGCCGGCCGGCGTGGTATGGAGCTTGCGCTGGCGCTTGTCCTGCGTGCCGGTGCGCTGCTCGACGAAACCGGTCTCGACCAGCTCCTTCAGCACGCGGTTGAGGCTCTGCTTGGTGATGCCGAGGATGTCGAGCAGTTCGGCGATGGTCAGCCCCGGCCGGCGCTGGACGAAATGCAGCACGCGGTGATGGGCCCGGCCGAAACCGTAATCGGCGAGGATGCGGTCGGGGTCGCCGACGAAATCGCGATAGGCGAAGAACAGCAGTTCGATCAGGTCATAAGGCACATCGGCCGCGCCTGCGGCGGCTTTCGTCATGACGGTCGAGGCGGCCTGCGTGTCGGGCACGAATGCGATCCGGATTTTATGTCAGTGTTATTGACATATCTCAGACGCAAGATTACCGGTCAAGCGCGGATGACGATCGAATGTGTCGCGATCGGGCGTCTCAGCGTCATTTTCGGTCAAGGCTTGCACGCCGCATTTTGCTGTGGCGGAGTTGCGGGCAAGAAGGCGTCCAGGAGGAAATTCCATGTCAGTCATTCCCTTCGACCAGCGCGACGGCGTGATCTGGTTCGACGGCAAGCTCGTGCCGTGGAAGGAGGCCACCGTGCATGTGCTGACCCATGGGCTGCATTACGGCTCCTGCGTGTTCGAAGGCGAGCGCGCCTATGACGGCGTGATCTACAAGGGCACGGAACACTCGAAGCGGTTCCACAAATCCGCCGAGATCATGGATTTCACGATCCCCTGGTCGGTCGCGGAACTCGACGCCGCCAAGGAGCTATGCCTGAAGGAGAACGGCCTCAGGGACGCCTATATCCGCCCCGTCGCCTGGCGCGGCTCGGAGATGATGGCGGTCTCGGGCATGAACAACACCATCCACACCGCGATCGCGGTCTGGGAGTGGCCGAGCATGTTCGACATGGCCCAGAAACTGAAGGGCGTGCGGCTCGACGTCGCCGAATACCGCCGGCCCGACCCGGCCTGCGCGCCGGTCCACGCCAAGGCCGCCGGGCTCTACATGATCTGCTCGCTTTCCAAGCACAAGGCCGAGCGCGGCGGCTATGCCGACGCGATGATGCTCGACTGGGAGGGCAATGTCGCCGAATGCACCGGCGCCAACATCTTCTTCATCAAGGACGGCGTGATCCACACCCCGCTGGCCGACCGCTTCCTGAACGGGCTGACCCGGCAGGCGGTGATCGATCTGTGCAAGCAGCGCGGCTTCGAGGTGGTGGAGCGCCGCATCCGGCCCGAGGAGCTGGAGACATTCAACGAGTGCTTCATCACCGGCTCGGCGGCCGAGGTGACGCTGGTCTCCGAGATCGGGCCCTACTCGTTCATCACCGGCAATATGGGCAAGGTGATCATGGAGGATTACTCCGACGCCGTGCGGCCGGGGAAGAAGGCGGCGTAAGGGCCTCCACTCCCTTCCAGCCGTCATAACCGGCCTCGTGCCGTGATCCAAGCCTGGGGCGCAGGGCGCGACGAAGGAAGACCTGGATGGTCGGGACGAGCCCGACCATGACGGCATGGGCTCGCGCGGAAAACAAGGAGCTCTACCCCCAGCGTTGCGCCGCCGCGTCGTCGGCGTCCTTGGCCTCGACCCAGCCGCTGGCCGAGCCGTCGCGCAGATGCTCGCGCTTCCAGAATGGCGCGCGGGTCTTGAGGTAGTCCATCAGGAATTCGGTGGCCTCGAAAGCGGCGCGGCGATGGGAGGAGGCCGCGACGACGAGGACGATCTGCTCGCCGGGTTTCACCAGCCCATGGCGGTGGATGGCGACGAGCCCGTGCAGCGGCCAGCGCCGTGCCGCCTCCTGCGCCGCGCGGCCGATCTCGGCCTCGGCCATGCCGGGATAATGCTCGAGCTCCAGCGCGGCGAGCCTGCCGCCCTCGTCGCGGCACAGCCCTGCGAAAGTCACGACCGCGCCGATGTCGGACCGCCCGGCCGTCAGCGCGGCAACCTCGGCTGCGACGTCGAAATCCTCGCTCTGGATGCGGATGATGGGGGTCATGGCGCTGCCGCGCCCCGCTTCCGACGCCGGCTCTTTCCCGTCATGCTCGCCCTTGTGGCGAGCATCCACGTCTTGGTCGTAGCGCTTGACGACGGAAGACGTGGATGGTCGGGGCAAGCCCGACCATGACGGAAGGAGAGATCGATGGCGTCCGGGTTCATAACGTCGCACGGCCCCGAAATGACAAGGGTGCGGCTGCCATGCCTCACCCACCCGTCATCGGCGGGAAGAAGGCGATCTCGCTCGCTCCTGCGATGCTCGCATCCGGCTTCACATGCTCGTGGTCGATCGCGGCGCGCACGATCGCCTCGTTGGCGAAGGCGGCCTCGTAGCCCTCGTCGCGGCCCTTCAGCCAGCGGACCAGATCGGAGATGGTCGCGATGCCGGCAGGCGGCGTCACGGTCTCCTGCGCCACGCCGACGCGCTCGCGCACCCAGGCGAAATAGACCAGCTTGATCGCGCGTGTGTCTGTGATCGTATCGCTCATGACTGGCGCTCGTCCTCCTCGACGAGATGACGGATGCCGGCGTTGAAATAATCCCAGCCGGTGTAGAGCGTCAGCCCCGCCGCGATCCAGAGCATTCCGATGCCGATCATGGTGTTTCCGGGCAGGACCTTGTCGCCGGCCGGCCCCGCCACGAGGAAGCCGAGCGCCAGCAACTGCGCCGCGGTCTTCCATTTCGCCACCTTGGAAACCGGCACGGAGACCTTCAGCTCGGCCAGAAATTCGCGCAGGCCCGAGACGAGGATCTCGCGGCACAGGATCACGATCGCGGCCCAGATCGCCCAGCCCTTGATCGTCTCGGTATGGACCAGCATCAGCAGCAGCGCGCAGACCAGCAGCTTGTCGGCGATGGGATCGAGCATGCGGCCGATCGCCGATTGCTGGCTCCAGGCCCGCGCGATCCAGCCGTCGAGATAATCGGTGACAGCGGCGACGACGTAGACCGCCAAGGCGATCCAGCGGACCCAGTCCTCCCTGGGCCAGAACAGCAGTCCGACCAGGGCCGGAATCGCGAGAATCCGTCCATAGGTCAGGAGGTTCGGCAGCGACCAGGGGCCGCGCCTGCGGATGGCTTCTGTCAGACTCGTCACGGGCTCACCAAAGCAGGGCCTTTGCGACAGCGTCAACACGCAATGCGGTGACCTCGATCGTCATTGCGAGCGGAGCGAAGCAATCCAGCGCCTCGCTCTACGCCCTCTTGAATTGCTTCGCTCCGCTCGCAATGACGGAAAGCGCTCATCCCTCGTGGAAATGGTCGTGCACGGCCTTTGCCGTCGCGGCGTTGACGCCGGGCGTGCGTATCAGATCCTCGAGCCGCGCCCGCTGGATCGCCTTGACCGTGCCGAAATGCAGCAGGAGCGCGCGCTTGCGCGAGGGGCCGATGCCGGCGATCTCGTCGAGCGGGTTCTTCATCGTGTCCTTCTTGCGCCGCGCCCGGTGCGTGCCGATTGCGAAACGATGGGCCTCGTCGCGCAGGCGTTGGATGAAATAGAGCGCCGGATCGCGCGGCTGCAGCTTGAACGGCTCGCGGCCCGCCATGTGGAAGGTCTCGCGCATGGCATTGCGGTCGGCCCCCTTGGCGATGGCGACGAGCGGAATGTCGCCCGCGCCGCACTCGGCCATGATCCTGCGCGCCGCCTCGAACTGGCCCTTGCCGCCATCGACGATGACGAGGTCGGGGCGGGAGGGGAAGGTGGCGTCGTCGTCGGGTGGCGAGGGTGGCGCTGCGCTAGCCCTCCCCCCGCTTGCGGTGGGGAGGGTTGGGTGGGGGGGAGAGTCCAGGCCGTCGTTCAAAACGGTTGTCGAGCCAGATTCTGCACGCCCCCCCATCCCTAACCCTTCCCCACCGCAAGCGGGGGGAAGGGGACAGGTCGAGGCTCCCGCGCCCTCCTTCGCCAGCCTGGCGAACCGCCTTTGCAGCACCTCGCGCATCATGCCGAAATCGTCGCCTGCGATGGTGTCGGCCGAGATGTTGAAGGTGCGGTAATGGCTCTTCATGAAGCCGTCCTTGCCGGCGACGACCATGCCGCCGACCGCGTTCGCGCCCATGATATGCGAGTTGTCGTAGACCTCGACCCGGCGCGGCGGCTTCGCCATGTCGAAAGCGGCTCCCAGCGCCGCCAGCAGCGATTGCTGGCCGGCATTGTCGGCGAGCTTTCGCGACAGCGCCTCCCTGGCGTTCTTGCGCGCATGCTCAACGAGATCGGCCTTCTCGCCGCGCCTGGGATTCGCGACCTCGACCTTGCGGCCGGCCCGCGCCGAAAGCGCGGCCGCGATCAGTTCGATCTCCTCGATATCGTGCGAGAGCAGCACGAGGCGCGGCGGGGGCTTGTCGTCGTAGAACTGCGCCACGACCGATGCCAGCACCTCGGCTTGAGTCAGCGAGCGGTCGGCGCGCGGAAACAACGCCCGGTTGCCCCAGTTCTGGTGGTTGCGGAAGAAGAACACCTGGACGCAGAACTGCCCGGCCTGCTCGTCGATGGCGAAGACGTCGGCCTCCTCGACGCCTTGGGTGTTGATGTCCTGCCAGGCGGCGACGGCAGAGAGCGCCGCGAGCCGGTCACGATAGCGCGCCGCCTTCTCGAATTCGAGTTCCTCGGCAGCGTCCTGCATGCGCTGCGAGAGCAGCTTCTTCACGCCCGAGGCGCGCCCGGCGAGGAAATCGCGCGCCTGTCCGGCCAACGCCTGATAGTCCGGTATGCTGATCTCTCCGGTGCAGGGGCCGGCGCAGCGCTTGATCTGGAAGAGCAGGCAGGGCCGCGTCCGGTTCTCGTAGAAGGAATCGGTGCAGGAACGCAGCAAAAATGCCTTCTGCAGCGCGTCGATGGTGCGCTTCACCGCCCAGACCGAGGCGAAGGGGCCGTAATAGTCGCCCTTGCGCTGGCGCGAGCCGCGATGCTTGGCGATCTGCGGAGCTTCGTGATCGCCGCTGAGCAGGATGTAGGGGAAGGATTTGTCGTCGCGCAGCAGCACGTTGTAGCGCGGCCTGAGCTGCTTGATCAGGTTGGATTCGAGCAGCAGCGCCTCGGTCTCGGTGCCGGTGGTGACGAACTCCATGTTCGCCGTCTCGGCGATCATACGGGCGACGGCGTTGGTGTGGGCCATGCCTCGCGCATAGGCCGTGACCCGGCTCTTCAGGTTCTTGGCCTTGCCGACATAGAGCACCTCTCCGGCGCGATCGAACATCCGGTAGACGCCGGGTTTTCCCGGGAGGTGCTTGGCGAAGCCAGCGATGACCTCGATGCCGGCCTTCAGCGCGCCGGGCGCGGCCTCGGTCAGGTCGGCCGCCGGCGCGGGGAGGGCGTCCTCCTCGTCCTCGATCTCGTCGTCGATGGGGGCGTCGGGGCGTTCGCGATTCATGGGCTGCATGTAGGACGAGAGACGCGCTTCGTCATGTCAGGAAAGAGAATGGCTTGGGTTGTTATGCCGCCCAAGGGTCGATGACGGGCAGTCCGGCGGCTGCGAAGGGGCCTGTATCGCGCGTCGCCACCGTCATGCCGTTGGCTAGAGCGATGGCCGCGATGTAGCCATCGACCGTCTCGATGGCTCGTCCCGCTGCCCGGCCCCGTGCCCTGAGTTGGGCATAAGCCTCGGCAGCCGCCGCATCGAAAGACATGATGCGGCCTTCGAAGATCGGCAAGACGAGACGCCGCAGATTGTCCTCCAGAGTGCTCTTGCGACGCCCGTTCGGCAGGATCGCAATGCCGAAGAGCAGTTCGGCAACGGTTATCGTCGATAGATGCAGTGTCTCCGTCGCCTGCATATCGAGCCAGGCCCTGACGTTTGGGTTCCCTCCCGGCCTTGAAGCCTCCGACACGACATTGGTGTCGAGGAGAATCACTCGAAGCTCGTCGGTTCGGAGATCGTCTTGTCGCGAAGACCTTCGGTCTCAAACCCGCCGGTTTCCCGGCCGATCTGGGCAAGTAATGAGCCAAGCTTGACACGCTCTGGCGGATTGACGGCCGCATCGAGGATGTGACGGATTTCCGCCTCCGTGCTGCGGCCATGACGGGCGGCTTGCAGTTTCAGAGCCCGATGCGTTTGATCCGAAAGTTGGCGAACGGTCACTGACGGCATCAAAGTTCTCTCCATCTCATCGGCTTATATGCTATCATATTGAAAGCATTGCTTTCAATATGAATGCTGCAGCCCCTGCCCCCTTGACCCCGCCACCTTCCAACGCCCATCACGATCCGCCTGCCACCGGACCATGCCCATGCCCGTCTTCGCCATCCCCTTTCCCATCATCGACCCGGTCGCGCTCTCGCTCGGCCCGCTCTCGGTGAAGTGGTATGGGCTGGCCTATGTCGCAGGCCTGATCGGCGGCTGGTGGTATGCGCGCAAGCTGGTCGCGGCGGATGGCCTGTGGGGCGGGCGGGCGCGGCCGAAGCCCGACGAACTCGACGACATGCTGCTTTACGTCGCGCTCGGCGTCGTGCTCGGCGGGCGGCTCGGCTTCGTGCTGTTTTACGATCTGGCGCGCTATCTCGCCCGGCCGCAGGATATTTTCGCGATCTGGCAGGGCGGCATGTCGTTTCATGGCGGGTTGCTTGGCGCGACGCTGGGCCTGTGGCTGTTCGCGCGGCGGCGCGGCTACCCGGCGCTGAGCGTGTTCGACATCGCGGCGACCGTGGTCCCGATCGGGCTGTTCCTTGGCCGCATCGCCAATTTCATCAATGCCGAGCTTTGGGGCCGGCCGGCGCCTGACGTCCCCTGGGCGATGGTGTTTCCCAATGCCGGCCCGCTGCCGCGCCATCCGAGCCAGCTCTACGAGGCGCTGGGGGAGGGGCTGATCCTGTTCGTGCTGCTGGCCCTGCTCGTCCGGGCCGGCGGGTTCAAACGTCCCGGCCTCGTCGCCGGTGTGTTCGGCATGGGCTATGCGGTCGCGCGCATCGTCTGCGAGTTCTTCCGCGAGCCCGACCCGCAACTCGGCTTCCTGTTCGGAACGAATGCCGATGGCCTGTCGGGCGGCGTCACCATGGGCATGGTGCTGTCGCTGCCGCTGTTCGCTGCCGGGCTCGTCCTGTTCCTGCGCGCCCGGCGGGCGGCTGCGTGAGCGCGCTCAAGGCGGAACTCGTCGCGCTGATCCGCGACGAGGGACCGCTGACGATCTCGCGCTACATGGGCTTGTGCCTCGGTCATCCGCGCCATGGCTACTACATGAATCGCGATCCTTTCGGGGCGGTCGGCGACTTCACCACCGCGCCCGAGATCAGCCAGATCTTCGGCGAGCTGATCGGACTCTGGGCGGCCAGCGTCTGGCAGGCGATGGGCGCGCCGCGCGCGGTCCGTCTGATCGAGCTTGGGCCGGGACGCGGCACGCTGATAGCCGACCTGCTGCGCGCGGCGAAGGTCGCGCCGGGCTTTCGCGAGGCGCTGTCGGTCCATCTCGTCGAGACCAGCCCGGTATTGCGCGCGGCCCAAGCCAGGGCGCTTGCCGGCAAGGCCGAGCCGGTCTGGCACGATACCATTCAGACCGCGCTCGACGGCCCGGTCATCCTCTTCGCCAACGAATTTCTGGACGCGCTGCCGCTCGACCAGTTCGTGATGACGGAACAGGGTTGGCGCGAGCGGCTGGTGGGGCTCGATGCCAAGTGCGATCTCGCGTTAGGACTTTCCAGAGAAGCGCCAAATCTCCCTCCCCCCGCTTGCGGTGGGGAGGGCCGGGGTGGGGGGGAGAGTCCAGGCCGACACGTCGT
>JAESFX010000284.1_pt1 | contig 27275 bp, 25 predicted proteins | sample 9269501 | NCBI WGS metagenome assembly JAESFX01 (sample SAMN14515570, study PRJNA621655) | algae metagenome | isolation source: Desmonostoc geniculatum HA4340-LM1 and co-occurring heterotrophs from cave... | place: USA: Maniniholo cave, Kauai, Hawaii | collected 2009-07-28
TCTCAACGCAACTCGGTACAAGGGTTTCTACCTATTTTATCCTTTTTACTTGCACTTTATTCTCTTTTATCCTCCCGAATCTCTTGATTTATCTAGGTTTTTCGTTTATTCTGCAAACCCTACATAGGCATAGAAGGCTTCCATATCATCCCGATGTACCAAAATATAAGTATGTAGTTCTTTGATACTCATTAGTTCAAAGTTAGGCTGACTCACACTACATACCTCGATTTGCCATTGGGATATATTTCTATGTTTTCTACATTTAATTAATTCGCGCCTGCAACCAAGCCTGTAAATCAGCCACACTCGTAAAATCCAGCAATGCTTCACCCAATGCTTCCAACATTGGTAATGACAAACCAGCAACCAAAGAACCCACATCCTGGGGAATTTCCCCCAATCGCTTCGTCAACTGTCGGATAATAATATTAGCCGTCGCTTCTCGTCCTTCTTCTCGTCCTTCTTCCTTAATTTCTCGATAAACTCTTGTTTCTTTCAGTGTGATGTCTAACATCGACTCCACCTCCCTTCGACTCAGTTGCTCAAACCGATATGTCATGATGGTCGTGATGATTTCAATTATGGCACGACTTACTGACGAAGAGGTTTCTTGATGACTTCTCGCTAATAAATACCGAGCTTCTGCGGGGGCTTGTTCCTCTTCTATAGTAGTTAACACCATCACTGCCACCCACAAAGGCAAGGAACGGATATCTCCCAACTCATCCAAATATACCCGATGCACTTGGTTGCCGTTGAGAAATGTTCTATGAGGATGAGTATCACTTTGTTCAATACTACGTGATGGATAAATTATTACTGCTTGCCAATCACTAAATCTGTCACGGTTGCGGTAGAAGTACAGTGAAGATTCCGCAAATACCCTTTCATATAATTTTTCGTCTTTCTGGAACTGTACCTCACAGAAATACACAATACCCGGACTTGCATTTTCTGGTGGTAAAAATACCCCATCAATTTCAAACTTAGGTTCTTTGACAGCTACCGAGTCAAATTTATATTCACACGCATTTGCTGGAGGATTTGTCAATAGTTCAAATAATAAAGTAGGAGATTGTTGGAATAGTTTGTAAAAAATTGAATCTCGACGCATGAAGGATTGGCATGGGAATATATTTTAAATGATGCGTAGGCATTGCCTACGCTCAAAATTATTTACCGCCGTAATAAAAGGCAATTTCTTTTTCTTTAAGAGGTGCGAAATCAGCATCTACAAGCAATTGATCGAGTTCAGCTTGGGGAATGTGTTTGGCACCGATGCGGACAATGCGCGATCGCATGGTATTGGATACACCACTGCGCTGTCTATTGCCCTCTAGCCCCATGACTTTGCTATAAAGTTCTAATTTGGCAGGTGGAATAGGGGAGCCATCAAAATCAATTCCGCGGGCGATCGCTTCATCAACAGCATCAGCACCTGTAGTGGTTTGATTACCTGGGTTAGTTTCAGTAGTCATGGTGTTCGCTCTTCTTCGCTACGGGTAAATTTTACCAGTCTTGCTGACACCAACGCTGCTTAGAAGAAATTTATCCATCATTTAATTCCGATTTTCCCGCGTCACCAAACCACCAACAAACGCCCCTAAAACCGTACCTGTCCATAGTCCTGTTGTGCTACCTTGCCAGATTCCTCCTAGCGTCGCCCCAGTGTTGCATATTACCTTTAAACCCCAATATTGGTTTTGACACTTCTGGTTATGCAGCATGGTGGTGATTTGCCCACTGGTATAAGCACCAAAAAAACCTGATGATAGCGCTAAAAATGTGCAAACTAAAATTTTGTTTTTAGTCATTTGTTATTGGTCATTTGTCATTTGTTATTGGTCATTTGTCATTTGTCATTGGTTATTGGTTATTGGTCATTTGTCATTTGTCATTTGTCATTGGTTATTGGTCATTTGTCATTTGTTATTTGTCATTGGTTATTGGTCATGGGACATTGGGGATGAGTCTTTGATACTCGCTGACGAGTCTTTGATACTCGTGAATGAGTCTTTGATACTCGTGAATGAGTCTTTAATACTCGCTGACGAGTCTTTGATACTCGCCGACGAGTCTTTGATACTCGTGAATGAGTCTTTAATACTTGCCGACGAGTGTTTAAGGGACTTAAATTAAAAAAAACATCCCATCCCTGCGGAACGCTCCGCGAACGTAGGGTAGCACAGCTGTGCTACCCTACTGGTGAATGAGTCTTTTAACTCCACTTCCCCTACTCCCTCATCTCCCTCACTCCCCATTCCCCATTCCCCATTAACCTGTATTTCTCATCCCGGCAGCAATACCATTAATGGTTAATAATGCCCCTCGCAGTAATTCGCCTTTGCTGTAACGGGAGTGGATGACTCCAGAAGTAGCAGTGGTATTTAAGGACTGGCGTAAACGCTTGAGCAAGGAAACTTGGATAAATCCCAAGGGTACAATTGTGCCATTGCGTAACTGTACAGATCTTTGCAATATCGGATCGCCATCTAAGAGTCGATTGTGATTGGTGATTTTTAACACCAAATCTCTTGTCAGATAAAACTCACTAGCAATTTGATCGAAAACCTTCGCAAAGCGCTCTTTATCTTCCGGTTTTGACAATTCTTGAACGTAGTGCTGTGCCATTTGCATGTCTACTTTTGCCAAGGTCATTTCTGCTTTGGAAATCACCATTTTGAAGAAAGGCCACTTAATGTAAAAATAGCGCAGCAATTTTAAGTGTTCTTCTGGTTCTTCGTTCAAGAATTCTTGCAAAGCGGTGCCTACACCGTACCAAGAAGGCAGTAAAAAGCGGGTTTGTGTCCAACTGAATACCCAAGGAATAGCCCGCAAACTGGTTAAGTCTTTTTTACCAGATGGGCGCCGCGCTGGACGTGAACTAATTTGCAGTTGGCTGATTTCTTCAATTGGAGTTACTTGGTGGAAAAAGTCGATAAAATCAGGTTGCTCGTAAATTAGGGCACGATAATGTTGACGCGATCGCGCTGCTAGTTCTTCCATAATCTCATTCCAAGGTTCGATATCATCAAACCCCGTCCGCAGCAAACTAGCTTGAATCACAGCGGTGGTGATGGTTTCCATGTGGTACAAAGCTAAGTCTAACAAGGAATATTTGGAAGCCAAAACTTCCCCTTGTTCGGTAATCTTAATCCGCCCATTGATGCTGTGACCCGGTTGAGCCAAAATCGCTTCATAAGCTGGGCCGCCTCCCCGTCCCACAGAACCGCCACGTCCGTGGAAAATCCGCAAATTCACGCCGTATCCTTCTGCTATTTGTTGCAGGGATTTTTGGGCTTTATGAATTTCCCAGTTGCTGCTTAAAAAACCGGAGTCTTTGTTGCTGTCAGAATACCCCAGCATCACTTCTTGGAGGTTAGGAGTGAGGGAGGAGGAGGCAGGGGAGGCAGGAGAGGCAGGGGAGGATGAATTTTCATCGGCATCTTCTGCTTTTGTGTGTTCGTAGCCCCCAGCTAACAAAGCGCGATACAAAGGAAGTTCAAATAATTCTCGCATGACGCTTCTGGAGCGTTGCAAGTCTTCTACTGTTTCAAATAGGGGGACGACTTGAATGGTGCCTACAGCGATCGCAGGGTCAAAAAGTCTGGCTTCTTTGGCTAAGAGCAACACTTCCAGCACATCGCTGACTTGGCGGCACATGCTGATAATGTAAGTTTGACAGATGTTGACGCCAAATTCTTGTTGCAGCGATCGCACCACCCGAAAGGTTTCAATGACATCGTTGGTTTTTTCGGAAAATGGCAATTCTGCTGGAATTAATGGGCGGCGGGTTTGCAGTTCTCCAGTTAGCCAAGCAACTCTTTGGGCCTCAGACAGTTCGTCGTAAGGTTGGGGTAGTACTTGCAGGTACTCTAAAATCTCATTGAGGGCGTCAGAGTGGCGTGATGATTCTTGGCGGATGTCTAGCTGTGTTAAGTTAAAGCCGAAAATTTCCACCTGACAGATCAGATCTTCTAGCGCCCTACAGCTTAAACCTGTTTCTGTCAAGTTGCGTTCAATTAACCGCAGTTCTGCTAAAAAATCGGCTCCGGAACGATACAGGGGGCTGTCTTGATTTTTGGGCGTTTCCCGATTGTATAAGGCGAGATTGCGATCGCGGGTATTTTCTAGTCGTTTCAGGACATAAGCGAGTTTGAGCCGATAAGGTTCTTGTCGATAACGCAGCGCTAGGGCGTCGTATACCTCACTCAACTGGGACTGATCCAATTCTAGAGATTCCAGCAAGTCTGGCAAGACATCACTCCAGTGCATCGACACACTCAATAATTCAATCAGCTGTTTCACTGACTCAATATATCTTCCCAGCACCATTTTGCGCTGATAGCAAGCTGTCTGCCAGGTAATTTCAGGTGTGACTGATGGGTTACCATCTCTGTCTGCACCTACCCAAGAACCAAAGGAGCAGAAATTCTTGCTGGGCGGTTCTAGCCACGGAAAGGTGTGAGATAAAGTGTATTTGAACCGTTTATAGAGTTGGGGGATGCCATCAAATAACACTTCTTGGAAGTAATGTAGAGCATAATCTACTTCATCCAGCACTGTGGGTTTGAACTGGTGGAGTTCGTCTGTGCGCCACCACAAACGGATTTCTTCCAGCAATTGTTCGCGGATATCTGTTGCTTCCCAAGGATGTCCCACTCCTGTGATACTAGAGCCATTTTCCAAAGCATCGAGTTTTTGCAGAAGTTGTACAACTTGTCGCTGCTTATCGCGGATGGTATGACGGACAATTTCTGTTGGGTGGGCTGTGAAAACTAAGCGGACATCCAACTGGGCAATTAGACGTTGAATTTGCTGGGGTGGGACATTCAGTTTAAATAAATGGGGAAATAAAGCCGCAAAAGTACCTTTTAATTTGACTTGGGCTTTTTGGACATAACTCTTTTTCAGCAACTCTGCTGCTAGTCCCCCAGTAACAGGCGCGTCGTCTTCTCCTTGATTGGACGAATAATCAGCATTTGATGACGTTTCCGGCTCAGTTGCTTCTGTTTCTGCCTCGTAGCGACTCAATTGCTGCCGTTGTTCGTATTCCTGCTCTATGATGTTAATCAACTGAAAATACAGAGCAAAAGCACGAGCCGCTCGGATTGCTTCGTTAATATTCAGTTGTTCAATCAACTTGACAGCTGAGGAGGCTTGGTCATTTGTTGTTTGTCCTTCTGGCGAACACAAATCCCGCAATTGCCGCAACAGATCTACCATGTTTTGGCCGCATTCTTGCCTCAGAACTGACTCCCACAATTCTTCCACTACCTGTAGACGATGACGCAAAAATAATTCCGACACCGGGTATATATCGGCAGTTTGCGATGAAGAGTATAAAAGGGAACTCATATTCTCAATTCTTGTAAAGCCAATTACTGTTTACACTTGTAGGTTTTGCACTTAAGGCTCAAAATGTTCTTCCTGAGCAAATAATTATTGGATGTATATTTTCTAAGTTTGTTTAGTTTCGTTATCGTCTGGGAAATCAAGAATGGGTAAGCGATCGCCTCGAAATAATTCTTCACTCGCTTCCCCCATAGCTTCTAGTGCCTTTACTGTAGCTTTTTCTGTAATCAACAGCAGTACCATAGACGCTGTACCTATTTGTAAGAGGAATGATTGGGGAATGCTAAAAAAATCCAGATTGGATGGGGGGTTATCTGAGGGTTTTTGGTTGGTTGCTGTCATTGCTAATTCTTTGGTTGTGGAAAAATCAGTTAAAAGGAGATAGGAGATAGGAGTGAGGAGTTTGGAGTGAGGAGTTTGGAGTGAGGAGTTTGGAGTTTGGATGACTTCACATATTGAGAGAAGGAGTTTAAATTGGATAAGATTTGTTGTTTGTTTACCTGACAAGGGGCGTTAACTCAATCAGAGGCGATTCTGACTTCAAAAGAGGAGTTATCAGGCAGTCACATAAAATTATTCTGACTCCTAACTCCTAACTCCTAACTCCTAACTCCTAACTCCTAACTTTTGACTTCTTGCGAGTAAAATAAACGCAAAACTCAACATTAGCCAGACTTGCAACCGTACAAGACTATCTTTGCCGATTTTGCAAGCTACAAAGGTAACAAAATTGTTAAAAAAAAACCTCAAACTGTGATAGACCTATGGTTCTAGTTTACAAGTGCAGGCACTATCCCCCAACAATCGCTGACTGTTAAAGTTAATTTCCCATGAAAACAGTATTACCAGATCGCCAGCAATCCTTAGTGCAATGGATCAGCCAAGCAACAGGGATTAACACTTTCGGGGTGAAAGTCCGATTACGGGGAAACGATCTTCATATTCTTTGTGAGGGCACGGAATGTCCGCAGCGTTGGCGCACCCTGTCTGACTTGCTGCAAGCACTACAGCAAACAGATTTGGATAGCCTCACAAGCAACGAACAACCCTCAATATACCAAGTATTTGTCTATGGTCGAAGAAAAGGGGAACCGCGCCCCAAATGGTGCCATCGAGTTTATTTGAATCAAATCCAAAAGCATGTAGAGCAGGTGCAGCAAGCTTTACTAGCAGATTCGGAAAATTCCAAACAAACACCAGGTGGGGCGCTGATTGTCTCTAATGAAAGTTTGGCACGCCAAGGTAACCCAGATGCCATTGCTCGCTATTTGAGTGAAACTCTGAGTAGTTTGGGTGTGTCAGTACAGGCAAAAATTAAGCTATATAAGCCCAAGAATTCTCAAGTTGAAGAAAATCGCCTGTGGATATTTTGCCAGTCTAGCTATAGTCCTGACGCATCGTTGTTGGCGGAACCAATAGCCCAAAAGTTGCGCTATCTCAAGCTTTCTACTTACCAAGATGCAGTTATTGTTTCTCAGGTGACTGGTGAAATTACGCCTGATTGGCTGCTGCGAGTAGATTTGACGCCACCAGAGGTGATGCTCAAAGAGTGGGCGCGTTGGGGAGATGTGCAAGCGATCGCCAGATTACTAACTGAGGTATTGTCAGAGTTAAAAGTTGCTGTCCAAGTTTCTCTGAAGGAATCAACGCTACATATTTTTTGTAACCCAAGTTACGATCCTTTGGGAACCGCCCCAATCCCAGATAAAGCAGCGTGCTTGGAGGCAATTGTACCCCAGCTAGAAGCGATCGCCCCCCAAGGCATTCTCGGTGCCACAGTCTATGGACAAAAAGCAGGCGATAAGCAACCTGCTTGGATTGATTGGCTAGCTTTACCTGCTGCGGAGCATTCCGTCTTTGCAACATCGCCACTGGATTTGGCAAATACTGGCGATGAACCAGCGATCGTTTTTTTATTGGAGCGCTTACTCAATCCTGACCTAGATTGGCGTCTTTTAACCGGTGGAATTCGCGTACTGCTGCTAAATAAAGGTGATTTATTGCACATTATGTGTGATGCGCCTGTTTGTCCAGCACGAACACAAGTAGCAAACAAAGTTACACAGTTTATCCGCCAGTTAAAAATTTCCGGTATTAAAGGAGTGCGTGTCTACGGAAGACGTGCAGGGAATAAGGAACCTTTTTGGCATCATGGCATCGATTTAGAACATCGCCAACGTTTAGTACCAGAAGCAACCCCAGAATTTGCTGCTACTTCTAAATACGTTAACGATCTGGTAACTTCTGAAACTAGCGAGCCAATTTTGCGCCCAGATTTAACCACAGAAGAAGTTCAAAGTTTTGTTACAGAAGCAGCCCTCGATTGGTTAGCAACAGCCAATGCAGCAGTCAAAAAATTCCTGTTGGCAAGTCAGCTATTTACCGAAACCGATCGGTCAGCAGAGCTAAACCCTGATGCTCAAGGAGTTAAGATTGCTTTAGTTTGGGGGACACTGGGATTATTGCTCACCCTTCAAAGTGATTGGGTGTTGGGTAAAATCATCGCCCGCACTACGCCGAGTTCCCCAACAGTCACTAGTGTCTCACCTGGATCATCTTCTGAGCAAAAAGCATCGTTGACATCTGGGAAAAATCCGAGTGATAAAAAGACATTTTTTACCAGCACTGGCAAAACTAAATCTTCTCCAAATCAAAGTACTGTATTCAATGCTTCTCAATTCACCCAAGGTGATGATACACAAAACGGAAATTTAGCAGCCGCACCACTGAAAGAAAAGGCAACCGCTACTGCTATTCTTTTAGCAGCGCGATCGCAAATACCAAGTTTCAATGTTAGGCAGTTAGACGAGCAACTAGCCCTGTATAAACAACGTCTCGCTAGAACAGGTAGCCCACCCGATGTATTAATCATTGGTTCATCACGCGCCCTCAGAGGCGTAGATCCAGCAGCACTTTCTAAAGCTTTGGCAACTCAGGGTTATCCAAATATTGACGTGTTCAACTTTGGAATTAATGGTGCGACTGCACAAGTTGTCAACTTTGTGATCCGCGAGGTTTTAGAACCATCAGAACTGCCAAAATTAATTCTTTGGGCAGATGGCGCCCGTGCTTTCAACAGCGGACGCGAGGATATTACTTTTAAATCCATCGCTGCATCAGCTGGCTATAAACAAGCTTTGCAGAAAGCTTCTACAACTGCAACTACCGGTAATTTGCCCGAAAATTCCAAACAAGAAAACACAAAAGAAGAAAAGCAAGAAATTAACGGTTATCAAGCTGTCAACGATTGGTTAAATCAGACTCTAGCATCTGTTTCTGCTAGCTATCCAAACCGCGACCAAATTAAAATTTTACTGCAAAAAAAACTGCTGAAATTTGGACAGAATCAGACAGTTACATCCCAAAATCAGCTAACAGACGGAAATTCAGAAGATGCTTCTCAGCAAGCAGTTGACTTTGATGGATTTCTACCTTTGTCTATTCGCTTTAATCCTGCTAGATACTATCAAAAACATTCTAGAGTCCCAGGAAATTATGACAACGACTATAAATCTTTCCAAGTAGGAGGAGAGCAAGATGCTGCCTTCCAAGAAGTGCTTCAATTTACCCAATCTCAGAAAATTTCTTTAGTCTTTATCAACATGCCTCTGACAGCAGATTATTTAGATCCAGTGCGTAAAAAATATGAGCAGGAATTTCAGCAATATATGTTGCGTTTAGCTACTAATCCCAACTTTATTTATCGCGATCTGAGCCAACAGTGGCTCAAAGTAAATGACTACTTTTCTGACCCCAGTCACCTCAACCGCTTTGGCGCTTACGAAGTCTCCAAGAAGTTAGCTAACGATCCAATGATTCCTTGGCCAGCCAAGTAGGGAGATGATGGGGCAGGGGGGCAGGGGAGCAGGGGAGGCAGGGGAGGCAGGGGGGCAGGGGAGGCAGAAGGAGAATATCCCCAGTCCCCAATCCCCAGTTCCCAATGACAAATGACAAATGACAAATGACAGATGACAAATGATTAAAAAATGAACTTTATATCAATTTTCTATGGGCTTTTCTTGTTGAGCGTACTGGGAATTTACTGGTCTTTAGCACAACAAAAATTGCGATTGTGGACACTGCTAATTGCGAGTTTAGTTTTCTATGGCTCTTTGCATATCCAGTACATACCGTTGCTATTAGCATTGACTTTTATTAATTTTCGTTTGGGAGTAGAAATTGGTAAGAATACATCACTAGGAAAACATTCTCTTGACTGGCGAATTTCTAATGAAGAATGGCGATTTATCGAAAGCGACTGGAATCTACGCCGTCTAAAACTTTTGTGGTTAGGTATAGTTCTAAACGTTTTACTTTTATTAGGCTTTAAATATATTATCCCTTTGTATAAGTTTGTTTTTCACCTAGAAACAAACTCACCAGAAAACTCTTTTAAATTGATTGCACCCTTGGGAATTTCATTTTTCACCTTTGAGTGTATTGCCTATTTAATAGATGTTTATCGGGGTGCCCCTGCTACGGATAATTTTTTGAAATTTGCTTCGTACAAATTATTTTTTGTCAAACTGATTTCTGGACCAATTACGCGCTACCACAACTTAGCAAATCAATTTAATACTCTACAATTACCTACTGCCAATAGAGTGGCAGAAGGATTGTGGTTAATTGCTAGGGGTGCAGTCAAAAAAGGTATTTTGGCAGATAATTTGGGAATTTTTGTCGATTTATGTTTTGGCAATCTACAGCGGGCGGGTAGTACCGATCTTTGGCTAGCTACATTTGCCTACGGCTTGCAGTTATATCTAGATTTCAACGGCTATGTAGACATTGCCCGTGGTAGCGCTTTACTTTTCGGTTTGATTTTACCTGAGAATTTTGATTTTCCCTATTTCAGCACCAGTATTGCAGATTTTTGGCGGTGCTGGCATATGACTCTGGGCGATTGGCTACGTAACTATATTTATTTTCCTTTAGGTGGCTCACGTCAGGGTTTGACTCGTACATGTGTGAACTTATTTGTTGTGATGTTAATTGCTGGTATCTGGCACGGAGCTGCTTTAGGTTACGTAGTCTGGGGCATACTTCACGGATTAGCATTGGTGATTCATCGACTAACAGATGTTATTAGCGATCGCTTTGAAAAGCTAGAACATTTCTGGCAAAATCCTCTGGGTATATTTATAGCTTGGTTTTTGACCCAACTGATGGTTTTTATGTCTTGGATTTGGTTCCGCCTACCTAACCTCCAAGACTCTTTTTTAGTAACTCGACATCTTTGGGGTTATCCAGCCGACGCCCAGTTTGCCCAAAAAGTCTATGTGGAAGCTTTAAATATGAACCAATACGAACTCGCTTGGGTATTAGCAACTTTAGCTATTCTCATGGCTATAGTTTATGCCTTTAACCGGATGTTGAAGTTAGAGTTTAGCTGGCCTGTAAAGCTTGTTTTCGTGCCCTTATGCTTCTGGGCAGTTTGGTTATTAGCTCCCAAAGGTAGCTTGCCTTATATATATTTTGATTTTTAACAAAGCCTTCTTGCTAGAAAGCCAACTGTGATTAGGGACTTCCAAATCAAAAATATCCAATTCTTGTGGGGTGGGCGTCTCGCCCGCCCTATGTACTGGGCGCTGATGTTGCCCACCCCACAAGTAGTAGTAATTTATTTCTTGGAATTACCTTCAGGAATTACGCGCAGGTAACGGAAATCGAACCACAGAGAAGCCAGTGCGTTGGGCGGGTTCCCCGACTTGAAGCAACTGGCGCGACGCAGAGGACACGGAGGAATATGAGTTTGAGAGGTTTCTTGCGTAAGTCCTACCCTTATTGGAAACCCCTACAAATTCTGGATTATGGACTCTTGCAACATATTTTTTATTAGAGAGTTTTAAGTCTATTTGTAAACAAATATAAAGCTATATAATTAGGCGATCGAGTCACTGAAATTCGTATAGTGTTGAAAACCCTTAAAATCAGATAAATCAATGGTTTTGATGCTTTTTAGTACTGCTATCAAATCCGAACGAAAACTTTACAGTTACGTAAGTTTATTCCAGATAAATGTTACAGAATATTAAGCTAAATATCCCATCAAAGTAAATTCATGTAGACTTAATTTCAACAGGCAAAAAAAGTTTGTCTGTCACATATTTAACAAAAAACAGCACTCATAAAACAATGACCACAACCTTACAACGGCGCTCTAACGCTAACGTATGGGATCGGTTCTGCGAGTGGATCACCAGCACTGACAACCGCATTTATGTTGGTTGGTTCGGTGTTTTGATGATTCCTACCCTGCTAGCCGCTACCGTTTGCTTCACAATCGCTTTCATTGCTGCTCCTCCAGTAGACATCGATGGAATCCGCGAACCTGTTGCAGGTTCTTTGATCTACGGAAACAACATCATCTCTGGTGCAGTTGTTCCTTCCTCCAACGCTATCGGTTTGCACTTCTACCCAATTTGGGAAGCTGCTTCCTTAGATGAGTGGTTGTACAACGGTGGTCCTTACCAGTTGGTAGTTTTCCACTTCTTGCTCGGTTGCGCTTGCTACCTCGGTCGTCAGTGGGAACTTTCTTACCGCTTAGGTATGCGTCCTTGGATTTGCGTAGCTTACAGCGCACCTTTGGCTTCTGCTACCGCAGTATTCTTGATCTACCCAATCGGTCAAGGTTCATTCTCTGATGGTATGCCCTTGGGTATCTCTGGAACCTTCAACTTCATGATCGTGTTCCAAGCAGAACATAACATCTTGATGCACCCCTTCCACATGTTAGGTGTGGCTGGTGTATTCGGCGGTTCCTTGTTCTCTGCAATGCACGGTTCTCTAGTTACTTCTTCCTTGGTTCGTGAAACCACTGAAACCGAATCTCAAAACTACGGTTACAAGTTCGGTCAAGAAGAAGAAACCTACAACATCGTTGCAGCCCACGGCTACTTCGGTCGCTTGATCTTCCAATACGCTTCTTTCAACAACAGCCGTTCCTTGCACTTCTTCCTAGCTGCTTGGCCTGTTGTCGGTATCTGGTTCACCGCTTTGGGTGTCAGCACAATGGCTTTCAACCTGAACGGTTTCAACTTCAACCAATCCATCATTGACTCTCAAGGTCGCGTCATCAGCACTTGGGCAGACGTAATCAACCGCGCTAACCTGGGTATGGAAGTAATGCACGAGCGTAACGCTCACAACTTCCCTCTAGATTTGGCTGCTAGTGAAGTTGCTCCTGTAGCAATGAGCGCTCCTGCTATCAACGGCTAATACTTCGGTAATAGCTGAATAAGAAGCGCCCTCTGAAAAGGGGGCGCTTTTTTGTTGTAATTGTGATAGTGAAAGGGACTGCAATACTGTTCGGTTAAGCCTAAAAAATAACTCCAATGTAGGTTGGGTTGAGAACAAAATCCAACATTTTCAGGGATTTGTTGGGTTTCACTTCGTTCAACCCAACCTACAAAACAGTGGGACTGGGTGTAAAATCGAAAAGAATTAAAATCAATTAGTGGGGGATTTGGATAAAGTAACCGTATGCTAATTCTTCTTACCTTTTCTCAGAATCAGCTAGATTTATTCTCTAGTAGGGATGTTGATACGGTACTCCAAAGAATTGATAGTTCTCAGAATATTTGGTTGCGCTGTGTTAACTTTCGCGATCGCACTGGAACTGGTAGAATTCTCAACCACTTTGGACTGAATCCATCTCGTGTGAACATGGTTTTCAACCATACCCCTACAGGAATGGATGAAGAGACAGAAGATTGTTTATTTGACAATTATGAAATTTTAACTCATCAACTAAAAAATCGGGAATTTGAGGTAGCGCGTGGCAGTATTTTGCTGGGAAGCAATTTTATCATCACATTTGAAATGACTGAAGTCAAAATATTTACTGTACTAACTAACAATCTTCAAAAGCGAAATATAGACCTGCAAAAGTCAGGAATTGACTATCTTTTCTATCTAATTTTTAAAGATATTTTAAATAATTACCACACTGTATTTGAATATATTTCTAGAGAACTTGATGATTTAGAGGATGAAGTTTTAGGAAATTTTGGTAATGAATCAACGTACCATAAAATTGCTAGCATGAGGCAATCTACTCGTTTTGGGCGTCGTAATTTTCAAAGCATTAAGTCACTTTTAATGATGATGGATTACGAAGATTTACAATGGATTTCCCAGCCAGTGAAGATATTATTTAATCAAGAATTTGTTCATCATATCGATAATCTCTGGCAAGAGTATCAAAGTTTGAGAGTCTGGATGTCAGAATTAATGGAAATTCAACGTGATAATATTGCCAGTGAAACTAGCGATCGAATTAACCGCTTAACTATTTTATCGGCGGTATTCTTACCAATTACTTTCATTGCTGGTGTTTACGGGATGAACTTCAAGTATATGCCGGAATTAGAGCAAACTTGGGGTTATCCTGTGGCGATCGCCGTTATGGCTTTAATTGTGATTGGTAGTATTGTCTATGCTAAAAAACAACGTTGGTTGTAGAGTTCGTAATTCGTAATTCGTAATTTGTAATTCGTAATTCGTAATTAAACCCATAGCGCTTTGATTAGATTGTTCTGTATGAATTAAAACAAAAAGTATCTCTGGGTCATTGGTAAAACTGTTGCAGGTTCGCAAATCAGTAAATTACCATCTGCCCTGACTTCGTAGGTTTCTGGGTCAACTTCAATGTTAGGTAGTGCATCATTCAGCTTCATATCATGTTTACTCAATTGGCGTGTTTTAGAAACTGCAACTGCTGTTTTTCCTAAACCTAGCTGGGTAGGAATTTCTCTTTCTAAAGCCGCTTGGGAAACAAAAGTTAATGATGTAGCGTTCTTAGCACCAGCAAAACTACCAAACATCGGCCTCATATGCACTGGTTGGGGTGTGGGAATACTGGCGTTAGCATCGCCCATTTGTGACCATGCAATCATTCCGCCTTTAATCACTATTTCTGGCTTGACGCCAAAAAATGCAGGACGCCATAGGCACAAATCTGCTAATTTTCCCTCTTCCACTGAACCCACATACTCAGCAATTCCGTGAGCGATCGCCGGATTAATTGTATATTTAGCAACATATCTTTTTGCACGAAAATTATCTGCTTTTTCTTTAGTTCCTTGTGGGTTAAGAGTTCCTCGTTGCACCTTCATTTTGTGAGATGTCTGCCAAGTGCGAATTATCACTTCGCCTACTCTTCCCATTGCTTGGGAATCAGAAGAAATCATGCTAAATGCGCCCAAGTCGTGCAAAATGTCTTCAGCGGCAATGGTTTCTCGGCGGATGCGGGACTCAGCAAAGGCCACATCTTCGGCGATCGCAGGATCGAGGTGATGGCATACCATCAACATATCCAGGTGTTCATCTAAGGTGTTGAGGGTGTAAGGACGCGTGGGATTGGTGGAAGATGGTAAAACGTTGGCTTGGCCGCAAACTTTGATGATATCTGGTGCGTGTCCGCCGCCTGCGCCTTCGGTGTGGTAAGTGTGGATGACACGGTTTTTAAACGCAGCGATAGTATCTTCCACAAACCCGGCTTCGTTCAAGGTATCAGTATGAATAGCCACTTGCACATCATATTCATCAGCAACACTGAGGCAAGTATCGATTGCTGCGGGGGTAGTTCCCCAGTCTTCATGAAGTTTTAACCCCATTGCACCGGCGACTACTTGTTCTACAAGTCCTTGGGGTTGACTGGCGTTACCTTTGCCCAAAAATCCTAAGTTTACGGGAAAAGCCTCAGCGGCTTGCAACATCCGATAAATATTCCAAGGGCCTGGGGTGCAGGTAGTGGCATTTGTACCCGTAGCAGGACCGGTACCGCCGCCAATCATGGTGGTGATACCAGAAGCGATCGCCACTTCAATTTGTTGGGGACAAATAAAATGAATATGGGCATCAATACCACCAGCAGTGAGAATCATTCCTTCGCCTGCTAAAGCTTCAGTTCCCGGCCCAATAATAATATCTACATTATTTTGAATATAAGGATTTCCAGCTTTACCAATTTTGAAAATTTTGCCATTTTTAATGCCGATATCTGCTTTGACAATACCCCACCAATCGAGGATTAAAGCATTAGTAATTACTAAATCTACAGCGCCATCGGCATTAGAAATGGGGGATTGTCCCATGCCATCTCTAATAACTTTACCGCCGCCGAATTTCACTTCATCGCCGTAGGTAGTGAAATCTTGTTCAACTTCAATAAATAATTCTGTGTCTGCAAGTCGGACTTTATCTCCGACAGTGGGGCCGAAAGTTTCGGCGTAAGCGCGGCGGGACATTCTGTAAGGCATAATGCACTCCTGAGTATGGTGTTGATTTGAATATTTTTCAGTAATCTTAGGGAAATAAATTGATATTTTTTTGCATAAACTAATACTTTTACGATGGCAGTAAATTTGCGCCAATAAATATTATCAAATAAAAGTGAATTAAAGCGAAGACGAATATGCTTGAGATAATTTGGGTTTATGCTATTGGTAAGCGTTCTTGGAGTCGTAGACAAAATGAGACTAGCAGAGATAATTCCTATAGCTCGAAACTTTCTCCATTAGAAAAACTCAAGCTAATTCGCATCCTTGCCGAAGATTTAGATACAGTTAAGGATATTTCTCCATTAGAACCCTTGAAAACCTACGATTTACCTACTCCTTATAATAGTTTTGGGGCTGGTGCAGTCCTAATGGAAGCACTAGAACAAAAGGATTCTAGTGATTAAATTTCGACGTAAGCGCCGCGATCCATTACATAATTGATATTGTATTACTCCTAGCCTCATTTAATTTTGTTAGGAAGTCATTAGCTGATTCCTCGGTTGGAAAAAATCCTTGCACAACTAAACCAGACCATTCTTCTTGAGAAATTAGCTCAATATTTGGTAAAAAATTCCTGATTACTTCTTCTGATTGATTTAAATATTCTGAAAGTCTAGTTAGATAAATTTTAATTTTAAGCCCTAATTCTTGATTACTTTCAATAGGAATCAGATTAAATATCACACTTCTTTTTTTGCCTGTTCCTGTGAAAACAATAGCACTTCTTGTAGTATTTGTCCAAAAAGGATAATCAATCAAGCCTTGATAAATTAATTTATAGATACTGCCAACGCCATTGTTTTCTGCTAATTCTTCTAATTCTTCGTAAGTCAGATTAGGTTTTCGTGATGATTTACTCGCAATATTTGCTTGAATTTGGTTAGGGTCTACTAAAAAATTTCTGGCTAACAATTCGCGTCCATTACTACTGAAGTAATTAAATTTAGCTATATTAATGGGAACTTGATAGCTTTCTGATAAATAATTAATAATTCTTTCGGTACTAATATCTATTTCAGATGCAACTATTAAAATTTTGTGTTGACTATTGATAATTTCTGGAAATTCCCGAGCAAATTTTGTTTGAAAAGCTTGTTCTAAAGTTTCTTGTTTACCTAAATAATTAAAATAATTAACAGCAATACTAATTACTTTCTCAGCAGATAGATTTTTCACCCATGAAGCATAATCTAAAGCTTGAGCAGTTACTTCTCTAGATGTTTTATCACGTTTTAACTCAACAATCACAACATTTCCAGAATTATCTAAACACAGCAGGTCAATTATTCCGTTATAATCCGTAGCTACCTGCCTACCAATTACTAACAAATCTGGTGAAAGGATAGAGATATCCTTTTCTAACCACTTTTCTATGCGTTCTTCTAAATTTAATTTAGTTTTAATGATTTCCGTCAGCTTATCCTCTGCGGATACTTCCCAGATTTTCAGGTCTTCTTGCATATAAATGATTCCAGTTTGATGCGATAAAAGTAACACATACCAGAGTTTAGTCAAGAGAGGTTTCCGTTGATTTTGCTGTTGAAGCCGTAGACTTGGCGACTACCAACTAAAGGAACTAACGTCACTTCTTTTTCATCACCAGGTTCAAAACGAACTGCGGTGCCTGCGGGGATATCGAGGCGCATTCCTCGCGCTTGTTCTCTATCAAAATTTAAGGCTGTGTTAACTTCATAAAAATGAAAATGAGAACCGACTTGGATGGGGCGATCGCCTGTATTTGATACTAATAAATTGATAGTAGGACGACCAACATTTAGTTCTATTTCACCTTCTGGTGTAATAATTTCTCCAGGAATCATAATAGATTTAAAATTAAAAAACTAACGAATTGGATTATGTACAGTTACTAACTTTGTGCCATCAGGGAAAGTTGCTTCTACTTGCACTTCATGTACCATTTCTGGTATTCCTTCCATCACATCATCCCGTGTTAACAATGTTGTGCCATAACTCATTAATTCAGCTACAGTTTGCCCATCTCTTGCACCTTCTAAAATAGCAGCAGAAATATAGGCAACTGCTTCAGGATAATTCAGTTTCAAACCTCTATCTTTACGTCTTTCTGCTAATAAAGCAGCTGTAAAAATTAATAGCTTATCTTTTTCCTGTGGCGTCAATTGCATTCTTATCTCCTCCTCTGTGTTCTCTGCGCCTCTGTGGTAGCCTGCGGCAAGCCGCTAGGCGTCTACGTTCAAACCTGCCACACCCTTGGTATACACTTACCACGATTCAAAAAACAAACTCGTAGCAACTGCCAAACATCAATAAACCAGTTTCTCACCTCAGATGTAGAATCACCGCGATATCGACACAATAATCCATGTTGTAATCGGCTAACACCAGCTTCACCAACACCATCAGCTAAAATTCGGATTTTTTCCATCATTTCTGGTGAAACTGCACCACCAAGCCAAACTAGACTACCTATGATTGGTTTTCCAGCCAAGCCGTGGGGACTGTGGAAAACTTCTTCGCTAGCTGGTAACCATTGCCGATCAATCCACAAAGGAACACCTTGTTGCCAGATTTCAGTATGCGATCGCCATTCTCCCTTATCGAATTTTTCTCCTCTAGCACTGCGACCAAACCGGGTAATTTCCCAGCCTAAAAAACTACCCCCGGTTGCTAATTCTACCCGTAAATCTTGCTGATAAATCGCACCGTTAAATAAAATTGTTTCTTGCGGTAACCATTCTAAACAAGCACCAGCGTCAACTTGTATCTGCGTGTTTTGTCTAGCTTGTAAGCCATTACTGCGATATATTTTACTAGCAGCAGATGTAGTGATTAAGGCGTGCGTATGGGATTGGAGGTGGATATTAGAGGACAAGCGATCGCCCCCCACAACTCCACCAGCCGTGTGTAAAATTACGCTATGACAAACTTTTCGACCTTCTGGATAAAATGGTCGTTGGACCTTCAAAGGCGCTTGCTGGTGATTGTAAATTAATTGGGTTGTATTTTGGCGATCGGCGTAAACTAAATTCAGTTTGCCATGCCAACCTTCTGTAGTTTGTGAGTTACAAGCCATTTATTTAATTGCTTCGCCAAGGTGTACGCTAGTGCGATAGACCAGATACACAAAACCATTTTCATCACGAAAATGCTGATACAATTCCTCAAAACTCTCAATAAATTTTTTATCTGCTAACAGTTCTTTAGGTAGGTAAGAAACACTTTTTGCTCGTCCAATAAGTCCCTTTAAATCTAACTTTTGTCTATAACTGAAATTATATTCACGAATGTTGATAACATGAGGAGTTGCTAATAGTGGTTCTACTGATTCCATCCTTGATTCTCCGGGATGATTGTTAGATGCTTCGCGGACTATTCGGCTATAGTCTGCGGTGAAAGCATCTTCTTTATCGCGGTTATTCCACACTATAGCTAAGCGTCCTGATGGTTTTAAAATCCGATGAAATTCTGATAATGCTGGTTCTGGATTGAACCAATGGAAAGATTGAAAACAAGTAACTAAATCAACCGATTTATCAGCAAGTTTAGTAAATTCTGCTGTTCCATCCCGAAAGTCTAGTAAAGGGTGTGGTTCGGCGGCCTCTCTCATAGCCGCATTCGGTTCTATGGCGATGACATTCACTCCACACTCAGCTAATAGTCTAGAACTAATTCCTGTACCCGCACCAATATCCGCTGCTAGAATTTGTGAATTTTTATCTAATCCTTCCAAAATAATATCAATTGCAGCTTGGGGGTAGCTTGGCCGATACTTTACATAATCTTCGGCTCTATCGGAAAATCGGCTCAGTGGGTTTAGAGTATGTAGGGGAGTTGTTTCAGAATAACTTTGACTCATGGATTTTTAGGGAAAATGAAAAAAGATTAATTTTAGGCAGATTCAATTTTTAAAGTAAGCTAAAAAACATCTAAATTGCATAATCAGATTAAATCAAACTCTTGTGGGGTGGGCATCTTGCCCGCCCTATGCAATTTAAATGTGGAACAGCTTACCTTGCTGCCTTACTTGCAATTTATCATTATTTTTTCGCCAAGATTACATAATCGTCTAATGTATAGCATGACTGATACTTCTGATCGAGATATTGCTGTAGTATCAGACTCATATGTAATTGCTTTGGTAATCTTTCTTGGGCAAAATTACCAAAATCCTTACTACCTAAAGGTGTTCTTAAACCTGTAGAGGTAAAATATTTGTACCAAACTAACTCTAAGCCAAGCTCGTTAATTAATTTGCTCACCACCTGATTTTCTTGATTTTCGTCTTCTATTTGATAAGCATTGTAGGCTTTGAATAACTTTTTGTCCTGAACGATTAGCAAAACATAGCCTTGATTTTTCAAACTAGTGTTAAATATTTGTCTGTAGGTATTATTTGCTTGATTTCTTTTAGCTGTATCTGTAAAAAAACAGTGAGAAATTACTATAAAATCGAAAAATTTTTTGGGTAAATTGTTATATTGATCCTTCCAAGTCAAGAAGTCAGTAGTCACAAAGCGAAAGTAAGCATTTACAGGATTTATCAGCGGTTCTATATATCGTCTCCAAAACTGAAGTCCTCGGAACTGAAAGGCATCTTGCTTTTCTAAAGAGTAGTAGGATATGTGCATCTGGGAAATAGGAAAAAAGTCACCAGTACTTTGGAGAAGCAAAGCTAGACCATAAGCAACTGTTCCTGGCCCTGCTGCAATATCAAGAATATTAATCTTAGTGGGTAATAAACCATCCTGGTAAATGAGAAACCAGGCTAAATATACACAATATACATTTTCTAAAAAATATTTCATCAAGTAGACATGAGGTGTCAAACTAAAACGGTAATCTGGGTCTTGTCCAATTTTTAAGTTATTAATATCATCAAAAGCATCTTCTAACTTTCTAGCTAGCTGTTGATCCGGAATCTTACTCAATTCTTCTTGGAGATATTCAACTAGCCTGGATTCAAAATCATCAAATATACGTTGATCAATTCCAGTAGCTTGGAGTTTATATTTACCGTGTTTAACTAAATGAAAACTTTTGTAAATGAATTTAATAAATTCTTCGTTTGGAGTTAAGAAATTATTATTTTCTTTTGGTGAATCTGTGATTTTTTTGCTTAAATTGGCAATTTCTCGTTTATCTTCTTTAGAAGAACGTTCCAGTTGTAATTTGTCTCTAAATAATCTTTCCAGCCATGAGAATCTTGCACCTGATTTTTGAATTTCTTGCAAGAGTTGTACTGCACGTTGAGTATTTCCATTCCTTAGGGCTGATTTAAACTGCTGACTTCGCCACCAATTGGCGATCAAATTATTCATAACCAAATCCTTCTTTACCTTCTTTAATTTCTATGTTAGGAAGCTGAGAAACTAACTTTTCCTTAAATTTTATGTAGCTTAATTGCTGGCGATCGTACCACCAAGCATATTTTTGCTTAATTTCCTCAGCCTCTTGGCGGGTTGAGGCTACAAGTGAACGGTGATGACTGGGGTGAAAATCTTGAATTACAACTCTATCGGCAATAGCTAGTTTGTCAATGAAACTAGCTTCATCAGTTGGGAAAGTAGGCAGTAAAGGCGTAATAGTTATAGAAATTTTGGGAATAAAACCTTTGAAGTAATCAATACTTTGTTTAATTTTTATCAGGGCATTTAATCGAGATTTAATACTAGGCGATCGCGGTTCAAAATCCTTTCTCACTGATTCGCTACCAGTGGGAATGCTCATATTAATTCGCAAGCGCTGAAATCTTTGTAAATAATCAATATCTCTGACAATAATTGGGCTGCGAGTTTGAATCACTAATGTCGGACGATAATCGAGCATTACTTCTAGTAACCTCCGAGTCAGTTGATGTTTTGACTCTAGCGGTTGATAAGGGTCTGTAACGCTACTCATGTAAATTACAGGAGGCTGATGAGGATTTTTTTTGTACCAACTATCTAACTCTTTAGCTAAAATTTCAGCCGCATTTTCCTTAACAATTACCCATTTACCCCAGTCAAGGCGCATTTTAGTATTAGGGCTAAACGCCGCAGCATAGCAATAACTACAGCCGTATTGACAACCGCGATAAGGATTTAGGGTAAAATCATAAGCAGCAATAAAACCAGTAGCTTTAGTTAGCAGTGTTTTGGCATTTTGGACATAAACATCGGCATCTCCAAACTGTTCGCAAACTAATTTTGTCGGGATGCTATCGCCATAACCTTCGTAGCATATTTTTGGCATTTTTTAATCTGGTATTTATAGTTTTAGTAATGCGATCGCTGCATTGAAAAAAAAGAGATACTATAGAAATTCAACTAGACATAATAAACAAGTACAACAAAAGATACAGATATTTATACTGTTATAAATGATTGCCTTCAGCTAAACTTTCAAATAACAGTTTTGACAATTTCATTTAACTTGCTATTGTTGCTCTAACCAAGCTACCAAATCAGCCACTTCCGAAAAATCAAGCAGTTCTTCTCCTAAGTCTTCTAACTGTCCAGCAGATAAATTACGAACCTGCTCAACTAATGATGCATCAATATCACCAAAACGCCGTTTAAGCTGACGGCTAATCAATTTAAAGGCTTCCTTCTGAACGATATCTTGATAAATTACAGATTCTTTCATAATATCCTCCCGTAAAAATTGACGAACCAAATCCTTATCAAATCGCAAACCGGCCAAAATTTCTACACAACTTGCAATATTTTGTCGCTCCTCTCTATCTGGAATTGTAGCGACTTGTTCAGCCACTTGTGCCAGTAAAGCTTGTGGCGAGTTTGTTCGTGTCAAACTTGCTAGAGGTAACAGTGCAGGATTTTCTAAAAATAGCTGTGAATCTTGTTCCCACGGGCGAACCACTCGATACTGATGAATCGTTGTCTCGTCTCGATATTCTTCTGTGAAAGCCGCCTCGTTAGTAGTTTCTTGCAAAAAGATTAATACCTGAGTTACAGGACATCGGTATTGACGCTTCAACCTCACCGAATAATCGAGCATTCGGAAATTCAGCGGGGGATTAGATTTCGCCAAAGTTTGAAATTCAATATGCACAATTTGGTTAGCTGCTTGCAAAAAGGTCACAGAATCTGCACGAATTGGTTCAAGTGTCAGTTCAGTTTTTAATACTTCAATTTTTTGTACTTCCACCCCAAGTAACCAACGTACAAACTCACCTGGGTACTGTTCAGCTAAATATTTACAAGCGTTGTCGTAACTCACCTCTTCCTCCTGAAGTGCGTAACACAAAAAAATAGCCGCCTCCGCAAAGGAAGCAGCTATTTTTACAAACAGGGGACTATCAAGTATTAATAATCGAAGTCGCCACCAGCACCAGCACCAGCAGCAGGAGCGCCGTCTTTAGGTTCAGGCTTGTCAACTATAATACATTCGGTTGTCAACACCATACCAGCGATAGAAGCAGCGTTTTGCAGAGCAGAACGAGTCACTTTCGCAGGGTCAACAATACCAGCAGCTAACAAATCGACGAATTCGTTTGTTGCAGCGTTGTAGCCAACGTTGAATTCTTTCTCTTTCACGCGCTCAGCGATCACAGCACCATTCTGACCGGCGTTTTCAGCAATCCGCTTCAGAGGCGCAGGTAAAGCACGAACGACAATCAACGCACCAATCAACTCTTCACCTGTGAGGTTGCTGTTAGCCCAGGTTTCTAATTCAGGAGCTAGGTGAGCTAGGGTTGTACCACCGCCAGGAACAATACCTTCTTCCACAGCAGCTTTAGTAGCGTTGATGGCGTCTTCTAGGCGCAGTTTCTTGTCTTTCATTTCGGTTTCGGTGGCTGCACCCACTTTCACCACGGCGACACCGCCAGAAAGTTTAGCAAGACGCTCTTGGAGTTTCTCTTTGTCGTAAGAAGATTCGGTTTCTTCGATTTGACGACGAATCTGCTCGACACGAGCCTTAACAGCAACTTCGTTACCTTCGGCAACAATTGTGGTGTTGTCCTTAGTAATGGTGATCCGGCGAGCTTTACCCAGGCTATCCAGTTTGGTGTTATCTAGCTTCAAACCAGCATCTTCGGTGACTAATTGACCGCCAGTCAAAACGGCGATATCTTCTAGCAAAGCTTTGCGGCGATCGCCAAAGCCAGGAGCCTTAACAGCAGCAACGTTGAGTACACCGCGCAAACGGTTGACTACTAAGGTTGCTAAAGCTTCTTTTTCGATATCTTCGGCGATAATCACCAAAGGACGACCAGCACGAGCTACTTGCTCTAACACTGGTACAAGGTCTTGCACTAAAGCAATTTTCTTATCAGTCAGCAGGAGGAAAGGCTCATCGAAAACCGCTTCCATCCGCTCAGCGTCGGTGGCAAAATAAGGAGAGATGTAGCCTTTGTCAAAGCGCATCCCTTCAGTGATTTCCAACTCGGTGACCATAGATTTCCCTTCTTCTAGGGAAATTACGCCTTCCTTGCCCACTTTGTCCATTGCTTGGGCAATCATCTGACCAACTTCTTCGTCATTACCAGCCGAGATTGCACCAACTTGGGCAATAGCTTTGGAATCTTCCACCGGACGGGCATGTTCAGCAATTTTTTCTACGAGGAAGCTGGTAGCTTTGTCAATACCACGCTTCAACAAAATCGCGTTAGCACCAGCTGCAACGTTCCGCAAGCCTTCCTTGACGATCGCATGAGCTAAAACGGTGGCAGTGGTGGTGCCATCGCCCGCAGCATCGTTGGTCTTAGAAGCAGCTTGACGAATCAGAGCTACACCAGTGTTTTCAATGTGGTCTTCTAATTCGATTTCTTTAGCGATGGTTACACCGTCATTGACGATTTGCGGTGCGCCAAATTTCTTTTCTAGGACTACGTTACGACCTTTGGGACCAAGGGTAACAGCTACAGCCTCAGCCAGGATGTCAATGCCTCGCTCTAAGGCGCGACGGGCGTTTTCGTTGTAGATAATGCGCTTTGCCATATTGTTATTTGTCCTTTGTCATTTGTCATTTGTCATTTGTCCTTTGTCATTTGTCCTTTGTCATTTGTCATTTGTAAATGACCAATGACTAATGACCAATGACTAATGACCACTAGATAACGACTGCTAAAATATCTTTTTCAGAAAGCAGTACATATTCTTCGGTGCCTAGTTTGATGTCAGTACCAGCGTACTTAGAGTACAGCACCTGATCACCAACTTTAATTTCCAACTCTTGACGGCTACCGTCGTCATTACGCTTGCCAGGACCGAGGGAGACTACTTCTCCTACCTGGGGCTTTTCCTTAGCGGTGTCGGGCAAATACAGACCACCTGCGGTCTTTTCCTCAGAGGCGCTCACTTTCACGAAAACGCGATCGCCCAAAGGTTTTACTGTAGAAACGGTTAAAGATATTGCTGCCATATGTTTTTCTCCAGAGTTTAGCACTCTCAACTCCTGAGTGCTAATCTACCCAAAAGCAGCGTCCAATGGCAAGAATTGCTTAAGTACGGGTTCCCGAACTAGAATATCTTCGTGTACTTAAGTATAAATGCTTAATTATTTTTACCTTTCGGGTTCTGTTGCCCAAGCTACGAATATTTGTATAGGCAATAGGGAATAGGGCATGGGGCATAGGGCATGGGGAATTGGATATCAGCTTGTTTCCTAGTACCTAGTCCCCAATGCCCAATGCCCAATGCCCAATGCCCCATACCCATCTCAGTAAACTTTATTTGCAAAGCTTGGAAATTGTTATAGAACTGTAATCAGGGAGCCGCTCTATGAGTAAGAATAAGGTGATCCAGAAAAGCCATCAAATCCCCAAAACCACCAAATCTGTTGAACATAAAGCCCTGAGTAATTGTGTAGAAAGTTTAGGACGGGCAAAAATTCAGCGACATATTTTTATTTGTGCTGACCAAACAACTCCTAACTGCTGCTCAAAACGAGCTAGTCTGGAATCTTGGGAGTACTTAAAAAAGCGACTTAAAGAGTTAAAACTCGACAAGCCGCAAGCAAGTCATCCCATTTGCGTCTTTAGAACTAAAGCCAATTGCTTGCAGGTTTGTTGTTCTGGACCCATAATGGTGGTCTATCCTGATGGGATCTGGTATCGCCAAGCAAACCCAGAAGTTATTGAGCGGATCGTTCAAGAACACTTAATAGGCAATAAGGTGGTAGAAGAATATGCATTTTTAACCCATCCTTTGCCAGAAACTTCCCTGGTTTCTTGTGAACAACTCATAGAGGCTTAACAACCGAAGGATACGTTATGGCAGTAAGCTTTAAGAAAGTGCGGCTTGGTTTTGAGGTAGGGTCATCTTTAAGCCAATACTTAACTAGTGAGTCAGAAAGATTATTATTTAATCAGTGTTTTTTAGCTCGTCACTTTCAAAGCGATATATAATAGCGCATTATAGATACTACTGCTATACGTATCCTTGCTGGACTTTTGCTATCGAGCTAGTAGTCTCTTGAAAGTGCTCGGCATTTTTGAGACTTGAGACAGCAAAGGCAAGTTAAGTAGGCAAAAGGACAACATCTCACATAAACCACCATAGAGGATAAATATTCAAGACCTTGATGGACCGAAGCGCGACAAGTGCCACTGCTATGAAAGAGCCCAGCATGAAAGATCACAAACGACTTCTATTGATTGATGATGACCCTAACCTCATCTTGCTGGTGAAGGATTACTTAGAATTCCGGGGATATGAAGTCATCACCGCCGAAAATGGACGTGAAGCTCTGGAAATTTTAGAGCAAGATGTTCCAGACATGATCATCTGCGATGTGATGATGCCGGAAATGGACGGATATACTTTTGTGGAACAAGTCCGGCAAAACGAACGCACCAGTTGGATTCCAGTTCTTTTCCTTTCAGCTAAAGGACAAAGTGCAGACCGAGTTAAAGGTCTGAATAAAGGTGCTGATGTTTATATGGTCAAGCCTTTTGAACCAGAAGAACTCGTAGCCCAAGTTGAGTCCTCACTGAAACAAACTATCCGTTGGAAAGAACACCAAGCGAAAGGAGGCGAAAACGGTTCCCGCATCCAAGTTCCCTTTGATGTGCAGTTAACCCCAACCGAACTGAAAGTGGTTCAGTTTGTAGCTAGGGGTTTAGCTAACCGGGAAATCGCTGAAGAACTTAACGTTAGTCAGCGTACAGTTGAAAGCCATGTGTCCAACATGTTGGGCAAAACCAATCTCCACAACCGCACTGAACTAGCGCGGTGGGCGATTGAAAATCAAATGGCATAGCCGATTTTAGATTTTAGATTTTGGATTTTGGATTGATAATCTAAAATCCAAAATCCGAAATCTGAAATTTTTGCAAAAAAATTACAGCAAAAAGCCCAGTAGTAAGACCCTGAAATTTTTTTGGGATTTCAGGGTCTTATGTCCTTGATAGGTGGAATGCAAATAAGTAGGTAGACATGAAAAATTATAAGATAAGAATAGAATAGAAGAGATGACTGAAAATGCCAGCAGCACTACGAATAAAACTGACTATAGAAGAAGACAAAACGTTGCAGGAATTAAGCTTGGCAGATAATGTACCTCGAAGAGTCAAAATTAGAGCGAGCCTCCTAAGTACAAGTCACCGCAAAAAAGGGTCGGAAATAGAGGAAGATATTTTTTGTAGGGTGGCAAAAAAATCACATATGCAGGGACGTAGCTCAAATATCCAGGTTGAAATGACAGGTGAGCAAC